>Ga0310786_10001000_pt1 | contig 45201 bp, 36 predicted proteins | sample AusTroGonzalo_MG_FD_203881 | JGI IMG/M metagenome (GOLD analysis project Ga0310786, IMG submission 203881) | Bovine rumen microbial communities from tropical cattle in Woodstock, Queensland, Australia - Gonzalo_03 (v2) (version 2) | ecosystem: Host-associated > Mammals > Digestive system >...
CGCGTCTGATCGGCGCAGCGCCCGGATACGTCGGGTTCGAGGAGGGCGGCCAGCTGACAGAAGCGGTCCGCCGTCGCCCCTACGCCGTGGTGCTCTTCGACGAGATTGAGAAGGCGCATCCGGACGTGTTCAACCTCTTCCTGCAGATCCTGGAGGACGGCCAGCTGACGGATTCGCACGGACGCACCGTGAGCTTCAAGAACACGATCATCATCATGACGTCGAACCTGGGCAGCGACCTGCTGCTGGAGTGCGGCGGGGACGTGGAGAAGACGCGTCCCGAGATCGACAAGCTCCTGCACGCACAGTTCCGCCCGGAGTTCCTGAACCGTATCGACGGCATCCTGCTCTTCAAGCCGCTGGAGCTCGACCAGATCGAATCCATCTTCGACATCCAGATCGCGCTGCTCCGCGAACGCCTGAACAAGCAGGGCGTGGCGCTCGAAGTCACGAAGGAAGCCCGCACGCTGCTCGCAAAACGCGGCTACGACCCGAGGTTCGGCGCGCGTCCGCTGAAACGCGTACTCGTGAACGACCTGGAGACGCCGCTTTCGCGGATGCTGATCTCCGGCGAACTCCACGAGGGGATGACCCTGACCGTCGGCAGGAAAAAAGACGGCGAACTCTCGTTCACTTGCGCGGATAAAGGTTGAAAAAAGCATTTTCCCGCGCTATATTAAAACGTCAAATTATTCAGAATCCGGAGACATACCATGCATAATAAAAAACGCGGCATCGACCATGCCGAAAAGATAGAAGCCGATGCGGCCGCCGAGGCACGCGAAATGCCCACCATGGAGCCGAAAGGCGAAGCGGCATTCGACGAAGCAACGCAGGCCGCAGCGTCCGCGATGGCCGACGCGAACTTCGAGTACGAGGCGGAATGCGCCAGGATCGAAAAACTGGAGGCGAAACTTCAGGAGACCGAGGAAAAACTGAAAGAGGCGGAGCGACTCCGCCTCCTCGCCCTTGCCGAAATGGACAACCAGCGCAAACGCCTGGCGAAAGAGATGGAGAACGTGCGGTACAACACCACGCAGGACACCATCTTCCCGTTCCTCCAGGTCTTCGACCACTTCACGATGGCTGTGGCCGCCGCCGGGAAGGCAAGTTCGCTCGAGTCCCTGATCCAGGGCATGGAGATCATCCAGAAGGAATTCGACAAGGCGTTCGCCGACCTCGACATCACCGTGATCGACGCGACGGGAAAACCGTTCGACCCGGCCCTGCACGAGGCGGTCGCGGAAGAGCCGTCCGACACCGTGCCGAACGGGACCGTGATCCGGCAGTGGAGCCGCGGCTATCAGTGCGGGACACGTCTGCTGAAACCCGCGATGGTCGTGGTCAGCTCCGGCCCGGCCGCCTCGGAGGATGCGGAAAAGAAAGACGGAGAATAAGCAGGCGGGATCCGCCGGAAGCGCCGGGAGACCGGAGGCATCCGACGGGTCTTTCCATTCAGGCAATTTGAGGGATTATTCATGGCGAAGGATTATTACGAAATACTGGGCATCGCGAAAACGGCGTCAGCGGACGAGATCAAGAAGGCGTACCGCAAGCTCGCCGTCAAATACCATCCGGACAAGAACCCCGGCGACAAAGCCGCCGAGGAGAAGTTCAAGGAAGTCTCGCGCGCCTATGAGGTCCTCAGCGACGAAAAGAAGCGCAAGCAGTACGACCAGTTCGGACCCGATCTTTTCGAACGTACCGGAGGCCAGGGCTACGGCCCCGGGACCGGCGGATTCGGAGGCGGAGGAGGCCCCGGCGGGTTCTCTTCATCCAATTTCAATTTCTCCGGCTTCTCCGACCCGCGCGACATCTTCAGCCAGGTGTTCGGCGGAGGCGACGGCGGATTCTCGTTCGACGATCTGCTCGGCGGCATGAGAAACGGCCGCAGCGCGCGACGGCGTTCGGCGTCCGGCGCACGAAAGGGCGCGGACCTGAACTGCCGCGTGGAGATCGACCTGGAAGACGCCATCCTCGGCGCGGACAAGAAGATCCGTCTCGCCAAGGACGAGACCTGCGCCGCGTGCGGCGGGTCCGGTGCGGAACCAGGCTCCACGCGCAAATCCTGCCCGTCCTGCGGCGGCTCCGGGTTCATCGTATCCGGCCAGGGGTTCTTCCAGTCACAGGAGCCGTGCCCGGCATGCCACGGCACCGGCAGCGTGATCCTGCATCCGTGCAAGCGCTGCGGCGGACGCGGCGTCACGCGCGTGGACAAGGAACTCCAGATCCATATCCCGCCCGGAGTCGACGAAGGCTCCAAGCTGCGCGTCGCGGGCCAGGGTGAACCCGGCACGGGCGGCGGTCCGGCCGGCAATCTCTACGTCATCATCGCACTTCGTCCGCACAACGTCTTCGAACGCAAGGGACAAGACCTGATCTGCGAACTGCCGATCACGCTCGAATGCGCGCTCCAGGGCGGCATCGTGGACGTGCCGACCATCTCCGGCCGCACCCGCATGAAGATCGCGCCCGGCACGCAGAACGGCACGATGCTGCGGCTGCGCGGCAAGGGCGTGCCCGCGCTGAAAGGCGGCGCCCGGGGCGACCAGATCGTCCGCATCCTCGTGGAGATCCCGTCCGGCCTGACCTCCGAACAGCTGAAGGCGATCGCTTCGCTCGGGCTCACCGATGCGAACTACCCGAAACAGGTCGAATTCCGCGCGAAAGCCGCGAAATTCCTGCACACATAACCGAACCGGACAAGCACCATGGCCGCGGCAAAGAAAGACAACGCGAAAAATAGCAACGATCCCGTCATCGCGCGCAACCGCAAGGCGTTCCACGACTACGAGATCATCGAGACCTGCGAGGCGGGAATCGTGCTCGTCGGGACCGAGGTCAAGAGCTGCCGCGGACACAGCGTCCAGCTTCAGGACTGTTTCGCCCGGATCGAAAACGGCGAACTGATGGCCTACGGGATCCACATTTCGCTGTATTCGTTCGGCAACCGCTTCAACCACGAGGCGAAACGTCCACGCAAGCTCCTGATGCACAAAAAGGAAATCCTGCGCCTCGCCAACAAGGTCAAGGAAAAGGGCTACGCGCTCATCCCCCTGAAAATGTACCTGAAGGGCATGCATGTGAAGGTCGAGCTCGGCCTCGCGCGCGGCAAGACCTTCGGAGACAAACGCGAGACGCTCCGCCGCAAGCAGGACGACATGGATATGCGGCGCGCCGTCGCCGCCAGACGCCGCGGCTGATGGCTGAACTGAAATAGCGATAGCGGCGAATAAACCGAAAACCGCTCCTTCCCTCTTTTTACGAATGGCTGCGGACGAGTTTCCGTTCGACGGACTCGGGATGCAGATTCAGATTCTCCAGATAGCGTTCGGTCGGTCCCTCGGCGACCGCATCGAGCAGCCGTTTTAGCGCGTCGGCGGAATCCAGATATGAGATAGACGCCCGAAGTGCGCCCGGATAGCCGCGCCCCCTCAAAAACTCCAGCAGGGATTTCCGCGCTACGACGTACGCGAACTTCGGCCCGTAGCAGTCCACCATATCTTCCATGTAAACGCGGATGGTCTCCGTGAACTCCGCCACATCCGGCGGAGGCGCGGAGGAGTCGGCGACCTCCCGGAAGATCCACGGATTGCCGAGCGCACCGCGCGCGACCATGCCGGCGACACATCCCGTTTCCCGCAGAAGCGTGCGGAAGGATTCGCCGTCCATCGCACCGCCATTGGCGACCACGGGGATGTCAAGCGATTCACGGACGGCGGAAATGATCTCATAAAACACCGGCCCGGAATAGAAATTCCGCATGAGACGGCCGTGGATCGTAATGGATTTCGCGCCCGCGTCACGCAGGCGGCGGCAGAATGCAACGGTCGGCGCGGGGTCGGATTCATCCTGGATCCGCGTCTTGGCGGTAACGGGCAGACGCGAGGCGGAAACGAGCGTTTCGAACGCGCAGACGGCACCGTCTGGGTCCTCCAGCGCGAACCGGATCCCCTCGCATTTGCGGGCAACTTTCGGCGCGGGGCACCCGAGGTTGAAATCCAGCACGTCGAAATCCATGTCGTTGATAAGTTCGGCGGCGCGTTTGAGCGTGGAAAGGTCGGAACCTACCAGCTGGATGCCGAGGAAGCCCGCGTCTGATCCCCGCTGTGCGAGCCGGAGCGTCTTTTCTCCCTGGAACACGAGGGACCCGGCATCGATCATTTCGGTGAACGCATGGCGGCAGCCGAACCGCCGGACCATGCGGCGGAACGGAATGTCGGTGTGCCCGGCAATGGGCGCCATGACGGCCGCACCCGGCGGATAAAGATCCGGGGGCATGAAGGCAACCTCAGGCGTCGTCGCGGGAAACGATGATCGCGGCGTTGGTACCGCCGAATCCGAAGCTGTTGCTGAGTGCGTGGCGGATCGGGACGTTCATGCGCGGGGTACGGACGATGTCGGCCCAGAGCATGGATTCCTCAATGTCGTCCACGTTGATGGACGGGCTGACGAAGGAGTGCTCGATCATCTGGGTGCAGAAGATCAGCTCAATCGCGCCGGCGGCTCCGATCGGGTGGCCGGTCTGGGACTTGGTGCTGTTGATCATCGGGGATGCGCCGTGTTCGTGGAAGACGGTCTTCAGGGCGTCGACCTCGACGGGGTCGCCGACCGGGGTGCCCGTGCCGTGCGTGTTGACGTAGTCGATGTCGGCCGGCGTGAGGTGGGCGTTCGCAATGGCGTCGGACATGACCGCGGCGGAGACTTCGCGGCTGGGCGCGACCATGTCGCAGGCGTTGCTGTTGCAGGCATAGCCGCTGATCCTGCCGCGGATCTTCGCGCCGCGCGCCTTCGCATGGGCTTCGCTCTCCAGGATCATGATGCCCGCCGCCTCGGAAAGCACGAATCCGGTGCGCTGTTTGTCGAACGGACGGCTCGCCTTCTCCGGCTCTTCGTTGAAGTTGCTCGAAAGCGCGTGCATCGCGCCGAACCCGAGAGCCTGCTGCCAGCAGAGTTCCTCGCAGCCGCCCGCCATCACGATGTCGTACGCGCCGGACTGGATCAGGCGGATCGCCTGAATGAGCGCCACGGCGCCGCTGGTGCAGGCGCAGCTCACGTCGTAGCTCTCGCCGCCGATCTTGTAGACCAGCGAGAGGTTGGCGACGGCGGAGGACGGCATGATGCGCGGGATGCTGAACGGGGAGATCTTGCGCGTCGAATGCGTCCGTTCATACGTCATAATCGACTTGTAATACTCCGCGTAGCTGCTGCCGCCGCAACCCGTTATCACGGCCATTTTGGAGCCGGGGAGCGTCTCCATGGTGTAGCCGGCCTCGGTGATCGCCTCATAGGCGGCGGCCACGGCCATGACGCCGCTTTGCGTCATGAAACGGAGCTGTTTGCGGTCGAACGCGGGGCATTCGAATCCTTCGAGATTCACCGAACCGGCAACCTGCGAATCCAGATTGAGCTCCTGCCAGTACGGATCCCGCTTAATTCCGCTTTTTCCGGTTTTCAGGGACTCCAAATTTTCGGCAAGACTCATGCCGATCGGGGTGATCAGACCGCGGCCTGTGATTACAACGGGGATCATTCGCTCCATTCCTGACTTTTAGTGAGGGGTTGTCGGGTGATAATTATCTTAATACTTTACACGCTGTTTTTTATTTTTCAAACGCCGGAAAAGACTTTTTTAAATAAATAGCGAAAACCTGCGCAAAAAAACTCATTTTCCGATTCTGGCGCGGATATTCGAAAGTTTTTCAGCCTCCGGGATCGATTCGTTGTAGCGGATCATGGCATCCAGATAACGGAGCGTCTCCTGGCGCGGGAGCTCCCGAAGGATACTGATGCCGACGCTGTTCACACGGGCAATGTACTGGGTGGAAACGCGCTTGTCCTTGGTCGTGAACATGGCAAGTTCGATCCCGGCGGCGACGCTGAGGTCGGTCTGCGGCGCTTTCAGGATGGCTTCCTTTGCGGATGCGATGCGTTTCTCGTCCTCGATCTTCAGGCGCGCATTCCGGGTAGCGTCCGTTTCCTGCACGTTGCGGTACTGCGGGGAATTGGCGATCTCGCCGCTGCGGATGGACGCGATGGTGATCTCGTTCAGAGCCCGGGTATGGACAAGGTTCAGCTTCGGGTCCTTGAGCAGCCAGCGCGCCCGGGCGACAGCCTCGAATTCGGCCACGGATTTCGGCCTGGCATAATAGGCGTCCAGGAACGGGGTCAGCTCCTTGGCGCAGCCGAGGATGTCGCATGCGGCGAACCCGGCCCAGACTTTTTCGCGTGTTTCGACCATGCGGAAGTATGAGTATTTCAGATCCTTGTTCACGGACGGCATCCCGATGAGCGCGGTAAACGCGGCGTCACGGATCTGTTCGTCCTTGGAATCCGCCGCTTCGTTGATCAGCTCCAGGGCCTTGGGCGTGGCGATGTTGGTGAGTCCGAGGAACTGCTGAATCGGCGCCTGCCCCGAGGCGGCGACGCGCTTGATGGCGCGCTGCAGGGCGGGGATCGAAGCATCTCCGAACTCGGACAGATGCACGAGCGCGAACCGGTTCGTGAAGTACTCCTCGTCCTCAATGTCGAGGCAATCCACGAGAAGGGAGATCAGGTCGACGCCGCCCTTCATTTCGACATTGCGGAACAACGTGTAGATGACGCTGATATTGGCAGAGGCAAACACATGGAAATCCTTCGTGGCGCCGAGGTAGAGCGTGAAGGTCTCGTACTGCGTCTTCAGCTTGCGCCACATGATCCCGTATTTCGTGAAAAAGAGCGGCTGGAGGATCGTTTCCTGCGGTCTCCCGATCGAACTGAGACGCAGGGCGTTGGAAAGACGGATGGACTTGACGGGGATGAGCGTGATCGCGGCGAAATCCTCCTGCACGTCCTCATCGTCCGCATCCGTCTGCTCCGCTCCCTGCGGCTTGTCAAAGTCCTTCACATAGATCAGACGCCAGGTCGGGATGACCTCGTCGGAGATCTGGCGGTTCAGAAGAGGTTCCTGGCTGCGCTGAAGCGGCCTGTACGGCACGATCATCTTGTCGAGGCGATCCGTGATCTCCTTGATCGCCTCGGCTTCCGTTCTCACCGAAGCCTTTTCCGGTTCTTTTTCCGAAGTCTTTTCCGTTCCTTTTCCTGCGGAGGAAGGCGATTCCGGTTCGTCCGGGAGCTTTTTGACGACAGCGGAAGCGGAGGATTCCGGCTCCTCAGAATCGTCGGCAAGTTTCTGGATCGGGGCGGCGGAAAGGAACACGCAGGCCCCGAAGAACAGGACCGCGCAGACCATGGCGGACAAATCAATGCGATGAATGTTCAACATAGGCATAGTCTCCCAGACCGGGCATCAGGCCGAGGCCGGTTCGGATTCGGACTCCTTGTCCCGGCGCCACTGCTTGCGCGGCTGCGGGACGTCGTCCTTCGGTTTGATCGTGTAGCGGTTCGCCCCGAGAAGCGCGTCCAAATCGTTCAGGAGCCCCCTGGAAACGTAGACCCGGACAGACTGCGGAAGCTCGATGAATGCCGCCAGACGGTCTTTCGTGGCAGCGCAGATCAGCACGGGAACAGGTTCCGGTCCCGGTTTCTGCTTCCCGGCTTTGCGCTTCGGAGCGAATTCTTCCGCGTCGGCCGGGACGGAGTCCGCCGGGAAAAGTTCAGGCGGCGGCGAGGCATGACGGGCGAAGAGTTCGCGCAGTTTTTCGCATGTGTCCGGCTTCATGTCGTCCTCGAAAAGGTTGACCTGGAACGTCCTGGCGTTGAAGAACGGAGCGTCCTCCAGCGGGATCACGTCCTCAAGCTGGAGCGAAACTTCGGCGTCCTCCTCTTCGCCCTTCTTGGTGATGGCGCGGACAAACACCTTCGACCCCTCGAAAAGCAGCGTGTTGACCTCGGTGTAAAGGCGGTTGTAGCAGACGCACTCGATGGTGTCGGTGAGGTCCTCGATCTGAACCACGGCGAAGGGCTTGCTGTCGCTCTTGGTGTATTTCTTGGCGACCGAAGTCACGAGGCCGCCGAACTTGACGCCGATGTCGCCCGGCATGCGGGAGATCTCCGCGAGGTTGGCAGTAGAGAACGTGTCGATGATCTTCTTCGAGGAGGAAAGCGGGTGCCCGGAAACGTAGAACCCGAGGAGCTGTTTTTCGTCCTCCAGCATCTCGCTGTCCGGGAATTCCGGGATGTCCGGCGGGGCCTGCTCCTCCAATCCGGCGTCCTGCGGATCGTCCAGCAGGTCGAACAGGCTGGCCTGGCCGGATTCGCGGTCGCGGCGGGCTGCGGCGGCTGCGGTCAGAGCGGAGTCGATCATGGCGACGAGCTGGGAACGCTTGAGGCCGGTGGAATCCAGTGCGCCGCAACGGATGAGCGCCTCCAGCCCCTTGGCGTTGAGACCCTCGGTGCGTTCGGCCAGGTCGGCCATCGAGGTGAAGGGTCCCTCTTTGCGCGCCTCGATGATGGCGGCGGAAATGCCCTGCCCGAATCCCTTGATCGCGCCGAGCCCGAAGCGGATGGCGTCGCCGTCCACGGTGAAGTTCACGTCGCTGCTGTTCACGTCCGGCGGCAGGATGCGGATGCCGGTGGTGCGGCATTCGTTGATGAGGAATGTCAGTTTCTTCGCGTTGGAAAGTTCGCTGGTGAGCACGGCGGCCATGAATTCGGGCCGGTAGTTGGCCTTCAGGTAGGCCGTCCGGTAGGACAGGAGCGCGTAGGCGGCGCTGTGCGACTTGTTGAACCCGTACTCGGCGAACTTCTTGATGTTCTCCCAGATCTGCTCCGCCTTGGCCGCCGGGATGCTGTTCGTTTTGGCGCACCCTTCGACGAACTTGTCGTGCTGGGCCTCCATGTCCTTGATCTTCTTCTTGCCGATGGCGCGGCGGAGGATGTCGGCCTGGCCGAGCGAGAATCCGGCGAGCACCTGCACGACCTGCATGATCTGCTCCTGGTAGAGCATGATGCCGTACGTTTCCTTCAGGTACTGCTCCATCAGCGGATGGTCGTATTCGAGCGGGAACGTCCCCTTCTTGCGCCCGACAAAGAGTTCGAGGAACTGCATCGGACCGGGCCGGTAGAGCGCCACGAGAGCGATGATGTGCCGGATGTTTTCCACGCCGAACTTGCGGCAGAGGTCCTGCATGCCGCCGGATTCGAGCTGGAATACGGAAACGGTGTCGCCGCGGTTGATGAGGTCGTATGTCTTCTGGTCGTCCAGCGGGATCGCGTCCATGTCGAGCGAAATGCCGTGCGTGCGCTTCACGTTGTCCACGGCGTCCTGGATCACGGTCAGCGTGCGGAGGCCGAGGAAGTCCATTTTCAGCAGGCCGATGCTTTCGCAGAGAGGCGCGACGTATTGCGTGATGACTTCCTCGTGCGCGCCGCGTCCGAGCGGGACGAGGTCGGCGAGCGGCTGGTTGCAGATGATGACGCCGCAGGCGTGGATGCCCATCTGGCGGTTGAGCTGTTCGATCGGTGCGCTGAATTTGAAAATCTCGCGGACCCAGGCTTCCTTTTCAAGCAGCTGTTTGAGCTCGGGCGACTCCTTGACGGCTTTCGCGAGCGTCATCTTCGGGTCTTCCGGGATGAGCTTCGTGATCATGTTGCCCTCCGCCGGGGTGCGCCCCATGACGCGCGCCACGTCCTTCACCACGGCCTTCGCCTTCAGCGTGCCGTACGTGCCGATCTGCGACACGCTGTCCTCGCCGTATTTTTGGATCACATAGTCGATGACCTCCTGGCGGTGACGTTCGCAGAAGTCCGTGTCGAAGTCGGGCGGCGACACGCGGTCCGGGTTCAGGAATCGTTCGAACAGCAGGTCATACTTCATCGGGTCGATGTTCGTGATGCCGCTCAGGTAGGCGACGATCGAGCCTGCGCCGGAACCGCGCCCCGGTCCGACCGGGATGCCGTGCTCCTTCGCCCAGTTGATGAAGTCCCACACGCAGAGGAAGTAGCTCGGGTATTTCGTGCGGTTGATGACCGACAGCTCGAAGTCCATGCGCTTGAGGTTGCGCTCTGCCTCCTCCTTCTTGTCCTCCGGCGGATTGAACGGGTCGTAGCCGTATTTCTTCTCATAGCCGCACACGCTGTCCGCGCGGCCCGTGCCGTACAGGCAGATGCTGCGGAGATAGGCGGCGGATTTCTTCATGACGATGCGGCGTTCGACGAGGTTGGCGCGCTTGTCGTCATCGGGCAGCGGCTTTTCCGGATCCTTCTCGTGATCCTTCGCGATCTCGGCGTCGATCTCCTGTTCAGACTCGGCGCGGATGGCGTCCAGGTCGAGCGTGTCGATGAATTCCTGCGGCGGCGTGTATTCCGGGTAGTGGTTCTCGTAGCCGATTGTCACGTCGCATTGTTCGGCGACCGCAAGCGTATTCGTGATGGCGTCCGGGGCTTCCGTCCCGAAGACCTGCATCATCTCGTCGCCGGACTTGAAGTAGAATTCGTCGTACTCCATCTTCATCCGGCGTTCGTCGCTCAGCGTGGTGCGCGTCTGGATGCACAGCATGATCTCGTGGGAACGCGCGTGCTCCTTCTTCAGGTAATGCACGTCGTTCGTTGCGACCAGCCGGATGTCGTTCTCGCGGGCGAGCTGGATCAGGCCGCGGTTCACGGTCTTCTGGTCCTCGATCCCGTGGTACATCAGCTCCAGGCAGAAATTCTCCTTGCCGCCGAAGAGGTCGAGGTAATCGAACAGCACCTTGCGGCCGGCGTCCACGCCGCCGCGCAGGATTGCCACGTCGATCTCGCCCTGCAGGCACGCGCTCATGCCGATGATGCCCTCGTGGTACTTCGCGAGGAGCTCGCGGTCGATGCGCGGCTTGTAGTAGAACCCGGTCATGTGCGCTTCGGAGTTAAGCTTGCAGAGGTTGTGGTAGCCCACACTGTTCTTCGCCAGCAGGATCAGATGGAACCCCTTGATGTTCGGGATGTTCGGCTGTTTTTCCAGACGGCTGCCGGGCGCAATGTACGTTTCGCAGCCGATGATCGGCTTGATATCGGCTTTCTTCATGGCGTTGTGGAACTCGTAGCAGCCGCCCATCACACCGTGGTCCGTGATCGCGCATGCCTTCATGCCGTATTCCTGTGCCATCGTGACCAGGTCGACCTTGCCCTCGGCGTCCTCTTTTTTCAGTTTCGCCCACGAAATGGCGCATGCGCCGTCCAGCAGGCTGTAGTCCGTATGCAGGTGCAGATGCACGAAATCCGTTGCCATAATTCCCGTATCCCTAATCGTTTGCGTTGAATTCTTTATGGACCGCGGCCGGGAGACCGCGCGTGTCCATTTTCTAAATAGAGCGATGTGGAATAAAAATACAGCCGGAACCGGGATTTTTCAAACGCGAAACGGGAAAAAGGCGGGAAATATCGGGGAAACCCGGAATCCGGGCACAAAAAAAGTGAGCCGGCAGGGACTCGAACCCTGGACCACCGCCTTAAAAGGGCGATGCTCTACCGACTGAGCTACCGGCCCACGACAAACGTGAAACATATTTAAAATACCATGTTTTCGCAAAAATGCAAACGCATTCCGCAAAAAAGCCCGAAAAACGAATTGAAACAGGAGTGCATACGGTTGAAACGCGGGAAATGCATCAGAAATCCCTGCGGCCGCCGATAAAGTAGGGGAGATAGATCAGCGGCCTGCGCGTTCCTTCATACCCCTTTTTCCCGGGGAAAGCAAAATGGGCCCCGTGGTCTTCCCTGTCGCGATCGATCATGACGATCAGGACTTCCTTCGACATGAACTCCGACTGCTTTTTCTGCCGGTAAATCTCTTCGGCTATCTCCACCGGGGAAGGAGCATCCTCCCCGGCAGTGACGATGTCGACCCGAAAACAGAAATCGCATCCGAGACATTTGTTCCGGATCATGACCGTCCCGTTGTGCTTCTCCCGCAGAGACGATTCCAGATCGTGGAAAAAAATCACACCGTCCATTTCCACGCTGTTTCGCAGGGCACCGGGATACATGATCAAAAAGCAAAAGATAAACAAAAGAACGAATAGAGTGAATAAATACCAGAAAGACGTCTTTTTCTTCCTGGGCGGGGTGTTCCCATTTTCCGTCGTCGGTGTATTCATTTTTCGCCTCAAGGTTTTTCCGATTTTTCGGATTCGGCGATGCGCTTCACGGCGTCGAAGATGCCGCGCACGAGGGTGTCCGGCGCGCTCGCGCCCGAGGTGACGCCGATACATTTCGCGCCGCGGAGGAGTTCCAGCGTGACGGCTTCCGGGCCGGAAACGAGCTCGGCACGCGCGCCCTGGCTTTCGACGATCTCGCACAGGCGGCTCGTGTTGGAGCTGCGCGCCGAACCCGCCACGAGCACGAGGTCGCACTCCGCCGCAAGCTCACGGACGGCCTCCTGACGTTTGCGCGTGGCGTAGCAGACGGACGCGAAATCGTTCAGGCCGGGGATCTTTTCGCGCAGGATCGCGGCCATTTCCGCGATCACCTCGCCGTTCATCGTGGTCTGGCTGATGCAGGCGTAGGTACGGCCGGGGACGGGTTCGAAGTCGCGGGCGTCCTGCGGGTTCGTCAGCAGGTGCTTTTCGCCGTGGATGCGCCCGAGGATGCCTTCGACCTCGCGGTGTCCGGCCTTGCCGAAGAGCAGCACCACATGCCCCTCATTCGAGAGCTTCGCGCCGCGTTCCTGCACTTGGCGGACCAGCGGACAGGTGGCGTCGACGACGTTCAGCGGAAGCGCACGGGCGCGCGCTTCGACCGCCTCGGAAACGCCGTGCGCGCTGAAGATGAGCGTGGCGCCGGGGGGAAGCCCCTCGGGATCGTCGACGATCTTCGCGCCGCGGGACAGCAGGTCGTTCACGACCGATTCGTTATGGACCAGGTCGTGCAGGATGAAGACGGGCGGGCCATGCTGTTTCAGCATGTCCGCGGTCAGGTTCAGCGCGTTGCGCACGCCCGAGCAGAACCCGGTGATGGAGCAGAGTTTCACTACCATGCTTCGATCCTCACGAAAGCCCGGTGAACATCCTTATCCGCATACGGATCGGGCGCATCGGGCGCGAGCTCTTCCGGCGCATAGTTCGTCCACACGCTGTCGATATACAGCACATGCGAGTTCGCATCGGCGCGATACTGAATGCGCCAGGTGCGGCAGTGGATCGCCCAGGCGCCGTTCATGAGGTTGTCGATGCGCTTGCGGGCGGGGTTGAAAGGCTCGTATTTGAGCTGGACGGCGCAGAAATTGGCGAGGTCGAGCCCGGTTTGCGCCTTGATCCAGTCCATCTGCGCCTGCGCGACGGGCGAGATCTTGAGCGTCCATTCGGTCAGGACCAGCTCGTCGCGCCACCCGGCCTTCGATTCCGGGAACGCGTCGACCGCTGGGATATACGGCTTGATGTCGAGGACCGGGGTGCGGTCAAGGATGTCGCAGTGGTTCAGGTACACGTTCAGGCCGTCGATGCCCTCCAGCTCGACGCAGCTCAGGCCGACCGGGTTCGGGCGGTGCGGCGACCGCGTGGAAAAGACGCCATACTTGCGGTTTTCGGGCGCGTACGGCGGCGTGACCTTCGGTTTCCAGGTGGCGTTCAGGTGGAAGATGAAGACGACCCAGACGCGCTCGAACCCGGCGAGGTCCTCCAGCGCCTGCTCGAACCCGTGGCCGGGATAGAGCTCGATCCGCGCTTTCGCCTCGGAGAACCCGGCCTGGCGCGGCGCTTCGTACCGCCAGCGGAGCCCGGTGCGAAGAAGCCCGATCGGAGTGAACTCGTAACGTTCTTTGATCTCGGCGGGCATCGTTCAGCTCACCCCTGCACGCCGGTGTCGATCGCGACGGAAAGCGCGAACGCCCGCACGGCGAGCTCGTCGTTGACGTTGGTATTCAGCACGCGGACCAGGTCTTCCGCCTCCGACAGCATGCGCGCGGCCTCGTCCGGCGGGATCGCGGGGCGCGGATCGGCGTCCAGCCACACACGGACGACCTCCGGGTTTGGAAGGAGTTCGAGCGGCGTCCCTTCGGAAACGAGCGCAACCTGCGCAAACCAGGTGTGCAGGATGCTGAGGAATTCCTCGCGGAGGCGGAGGTATTCGCAGCAGGTCTCGCCGTCCATGCGCTTCTCGATCAGCTTCATGGCGGCGGATTCCAAGTTTTCGGCGGCTTTCAGGCGGTCATCCCAGCGGGCCTGCACGGTGGCCTCCGCCATGCTGCCGAGCGAGCCGAGCACTTCGATCAGCCCGGCGGCGCACTCCTCCCCGGCCACCAGATCGCCCTTCGATGCGAACGTGAGCTTCATGAGGAGTTCAGGCATGGCGGCGAACGTCTCCATGTCATATTTGCAGACGTTGTCCGTGAGCGAGAGGATCTGGCAGCGGGAGCGGATCGTGGGCAGAAGCGAGGCGGGATGCCCCGTGGTGAGGATGAAGAGGCAGTTGCGCGGCGGCTCCTCGAGCGTCTTCAGGAACGCGTTCTGCGCGTTTTCGTTCATGGTGTCGCAGTCCTGGATGACGCCGATCTTCCAGCCGCCGGGCGCGGAACTGCTGAGATGGAACATGGAGTCGAAATTGCGGAGCGAGTCCGGCTCGTCTTCGGTCTCCCCGATTCTGATCTGGCGCGATTTCGAGGTCGGCGCGAGCAAAAACAAATCGGGATACAGCCCGTTTTCCAGCAGGGAACACGTCTCGCAGTGTCCGCACGGCGTGCCATCCGGCTGCGGGTCCAGGCAGACAACGAGCTGCGCGAGCAGGGTCGGGAATCGCGTGCGAATCGCCGCGTTCGAGGAGACGACGAGGTGGGAATGCGCCAGGCGGCCCGCATTCTTCGCCATGCGGAGGGACCGTCCGAGGAGCGGGAACGCGGATTCAAAGGATCGCCAGTCGTGCATGGATCGCCTCCAGGATGGATTTGGTGACCTCTTCGGGCGAGGGGGACGCGTCGATCACGGCAAACCGGTCGAGATCGCGCCGCGCAAGCTCCAGAAAACCGTTCCGCACCGCGGTATGGAACGCCGTCGATTCGGAGTCGAACCGGTCGTTCTGCGTAGTCCCGCCCGAACGTGACGTGGTACGGCTCAGGCCGAGTTCCACCGGGATGTCCAGCACCAGCACCAGGTCGGGACGCATGCCGCGGCACACGAATTCGTTGACGCGGGCGACCATCTCCGGGGCGATGCACCGGGCGCAGCCCTGGTAAACGAGCGTGCTGTCCGTGAAACGGTCGGATATGACGACCGCGCCGCGCGCCAGTGCGGGCCGGATCATGTGTTCGCACATCTGGGCGTGGCACGCGCCGAAGAGCATCAGTTCCGTTTCCGGCAGCAGGTCTTCGCCCGGCTCGCGCCTTTTCAGAATGGCGCGTATCTTTTCGGCGACCGCAGTGCCGCCGGGGGATCGTGCGGTGACGATCTCACGGCCGGTCGCGGCGCGCAATGAGGCGGCGGTGCGTTCGAGCTGGGTGGATTTGCCGCAGCCCTCGCCGCCCTCCAGTGTCAGAAAAATACCTTTCATTTCAGGTCAGGTCCAAATAAAATCGAAGATTTTTTGCGAATGTGATTTGCGATATTGCCCGCTTGAATGTAAATTGAATATGCTTTTTATTACAATATCACAAAATTCCAACCTTTCAAAGCCGGAGTCAAAAAAATGTCTGGAAAGATCGACAGAAACACCTATCTTACCGCAAATATCGGGGATTTCCCCGATGAAATCGTCGTCTGCGGACGCCGCTACATCAAAAAGGACGATCTCCGCTACGGCACCAACCCGCACCAGCCCGCGGCGTTCTACCGTCCCGCCGACGACCACGGCGCGCTCATGGACCTCGAAGTGCTGAAGACCGGCAAGAACGGCCTCTCCCAGACCAACCTGGAGGACATCTCCGGCGCGCTGAACATCGTGAAGTATTTCGCGGAGCCCGCGTGCGCCGTCATGAAGCATGTGAACCCCAGCGGCGCGGCCGTCGGCCTCCCCGGCGAAACGCTCCGCCAGGTCTTCGTGAAGGCGCGCGACTGCGACGCCCGCGCGGCATTCGGCAGCGTGATCGCGTTCAACCGCAAGGTCGACAAGGACACCGCCGCGGCCATTATGGAACTCTTCGCCGAATGCGTCGTCGCGCCCGATTTCGACGCCGACGCCCTCGAAGTCTTCAACGACAGCGTGACCTACAAAGTCAACAAGCAGCTCCGCGTGCTCAAGTGCGGCGCGCTCGACACTCTGCCCAAATTCGTCGGCGATCCCGCCGTCAACACCATCAAGGTCCTCGGCGACGGCTCGCTCGTGGTCGCCGCCCCGCTCCTCACCCACGTCCGCTCCTTCGCAGACCTCCCCGCCGCCACCGGCGAGAACAAGGCGTGCGGGGCGCAGGTCTCCACCGTGGAACCGACCGACCAGCAGGCGAAGGACCTGCTCGCGGCCTGGTATATCAACATCTCCGTGCGTTCGAACGGCGTCGTGATCGTGAAGAACGGCCAGACGCTCTCCGTGGGCACCGGCGAACAGGACCGCGTGGGTGCGGTCGAACAGGCCATCGAGAAATTCAAGCAGAAATTCACAGGCGACGTCACGCTCGACGGTGCCGCCATGTCCAGCGACGGCTTCTTCCCGTTCCCGGACGCCCTCGAAGTCGCCGCCGCCGCCGGAATCCGCGCGGTCGTCTCCCCCGCCGGTTCCCTGAAGGACGCCGACGTGGTGAAGCGCGCGAACGAACTCGGCGTGGCGCTGCGCCATGCGCCGGAACGCATCTTCTCGCACCACTGATCCGATCCGGTCGCAACCGCAACATTTTCGAACGAACTCGCGGGCGGTCATGACGGACGAACTCGGCATCGTATCCGGAGACGCCTCTCTCGCCGAGCATAAGCTCAACGGCGAAGTGGAGCACGTCGTGTACGAAAGCGAGGACGCCTCGTATACCGTGTTCCGCTTGCGGGACCCGCAGGGCGCGGTATATACTGCAGTCGGGACCGTGCCGGGGCTTTCCCCCGGCCAGACGGTCCAGCTCTCCGGCAAGTGGGAGATGCACAAGGACCACGGACGTCAGTTCCGCGTAAGCTCTTGCGTGTTCTCACTTCCGGCTACGCGCGACGGCCTCATCAAATACCTTTCCAGCGGCGTCGTAAAGGGCATCGGTGAGAAATACGCCCGTGCCATCGTCGATACGTTCGGCACGGACACGCTGAACGTGCTGAACCAGCAGTCGCGCCGCCTGAAGGAGGTCCCCGGCCTCGGCAAAAAGCGCATCGAGGCCATCCGCAAGGCATGGAAGGAGAATTCCGACCGCCGCGAAAGCCAGATCTATCTGCAGGGGCTCGGCATCAATCCCGCCTGGTTCGTCCGCATCTACGACAAGTACGGCAACGAGGCGCCCGAGGTCATCCGGAATAATCCCTATCAGCTCGCCGCCGACATCAAGGGCATCGGGTTCACCTACGCCGACAAGATCGCGCGCCAGCTCGGCATCGGACGCAACGACGTGCGGCGCATGACCGCGGGCGTGACCTACGGCCTCCTGCAGGCACGCCAGGCCGGGCACGTGTGCATGCCTCAGGCCGCGTTCGTCAAATTTCTGGCGGAACTGCTCGACGTGGACGAGGCCGACGCTGGCGCTGCCATCGAAAAGGCGCTGGAGACGAAGCGCGCGGCGTCCTGCGTCTCGCACGAGGGCGACGTGATGATCTACGAACCGGGGCTCCTCCGCTGCGAGGACGAACTGCCCTTCCTGATCCGCTTCCTCCAATCGCGCGAACGCTACGCCGGGATGAGGCTCGCGCAGGTCCCCGCCCCGCCGAACTCGAAATTCAGCTCCGAACAACTCCTGGCTGTCGACCGCGTGTCGCAGTCCCCCATTACGATCATCACCGGCGGACCCGGCGTCGGCAAGACCACGGTCGTCTCGGAGATCGTCCGCCGCGCAAAATTGTCGCACCTCTCGATCGCGCTGGCAGCCCCGACCGGACGCGCCGCGAAACGCATGACCGAAGCCACCGGACTGACCTCGTTTACGATCCACCGCCTGCTCAAATGGGATCCCGCCGCCCGCAAGTTCGTGTTCGGGCGCGGCAACCAGCTGCCCTACGACCTGTATGTGCTGGATGAGACGTCCATGCTCGACATCCTGCTCGCGCTGGCGTTCTTCCGCGCGGTGAAGCCGGGCGCCTCCGTCGTGATCGTGGGCGACCCGGACCAGCTGCCGTCCGTCGGGCCCGGCAACGTCCTGAACGACCTCATCGCGTCGGGCGTCTGCCCCATCTCCCGCCTCACGCAGATCTTCCGGCAGGGCGACGGCAGCGGCATCATCCACGCCGCCCACGACGTGAACAACGGCGTCGTGCCGCGCCTGCCCCGCCGCGCGAAGGACGCGCAGGCCGATTTCTACTGGATAGAGAAGGACGACCCGGAGGACGCCGCCGACGTGATCGAACGCATGATCTGCGACCGCATCCCGCGCCGGTTCGGCCTCGACCCGGTCCGCGACGTGCAGCTGCTGTGCCCGATGAACCGCGGCGCGGTCGGGACGCAGGCGATGAACGAGCTGCTTCAGGAGAAGCTGAACCCGGAGAAGAAGTTCATGTTCCGTTCGCTCGGCCGCCTCTTCAAGACCGGCGACAAGGTCATGCAGATCGTGAACAACTACGACAAGAACGTGTTCAACGGCGACATGGGCTTCCTCGGGCGCATCGACTTCCAGAACGAGTCGTTCCAGGTGCGCTACGAGTCCGGCCCGCTGGTCGAATACCGGTTCGAGGAGGCGGAGCAGATCGTACCGGCCTACGCCGTCACCGTCCATAAATCCCAAGGCTGCGAGTTCCCCGCGGTCGTCATGCCGATCCTGTCCCAGCACTACATGATGCTCCAGCGGAACCTGCTCTACACCGGCATCACACGCGCCAAACGGCTCATGGTCCTGGTCGGTTCGCGAAAGGCCGTCTCCATGGCCGTCCGCAACGCCGTCCGGGAGCCGCGCTATTCGCTCCTGCTGGAAAAACTCATCACCGGAGGCCCGCTCACATGAACACACCCGGCTCCATCCCGTACACCCCGGTCAACTATACATTCCCTTTCCCGAAGATCCGGGCGCAGGGCACGCTCGCCGCCATCGGCTCGTGCTTCGCGCAGGACATCGCCATGACGCTGCTCGACAGCGGCATGCGCGGCATGATCAATCCGAACGGGATCCTGTACAATCCCTACTCGATCAACGATGCGCTCCAGCGACTGGAATGCGGCTACACGGAGAGCGATTTCTTCGAGCTGAACGGGTTGTGGCATTCGTGGCGGCATCACGGGGCGTTCTCCGCCGCGAGCGCCGCCGAGGGGGCCGAAAAGGCAAACGAATCCGCGAAACGCTTCCGCCGCACGCTCAAAAAAGCCGATTTCTTCCTCATGACTGTGTCGACCGCGGTCGTCTACAAGCACATGCCGGAACGTCTCGTGGTCGCGAACTGCCATAAGGCGCCGGGAAACGAGTTCGAACAGTCCGTGCTGAGCTACGACACCTGCCGCGCCGCGATGCGGAACGCCTGCGAGATTATCCGCTCGTACAATGCCAAGTGCCCGATCATCATCACGCTGTCGCCCGTGCGGCACAATCCGGGCGACCTGACCACGAATTCGCTCTCGAAGGCGAGGCTGCGGGCTGCCGCCGCGGACGTCTGCGCCAAGGTCGACGGCTGCGCATATTTCCCCGCGTTCGAGATCCTGAACGACGAACTGCGCGACTACCGGTTCTACGCCGAGGACATGCTCCACCCGTCCGAGCTCGCGCGGAAGATCATCCTCGAACGTTTCCTCGACGCCTGCTTCATCCCGCGGGCAAAAGCCGACTACGAGGCGGCGGAACTCCGTCGGCGCCAGTCGCGCCATATCCCGATCGCAAAGCAGGAGGAATGATCCATGTGCGGGATCGCAGGCTGTTTCAATCCGCAGACGCCGCCCGACGCGGCGCTCCTGCAAACACTCTGCGGCACGATGCGCCAGCGGGGGCCGGACGCGCACGACGTTTATCTGGATGGCGCGCTCGGGCTTGCCCACACCCGCCTCTCCGTGATCGACCTCGACGGCGGCGCACAACCCATGCACGGCGGCGATGGGCGTTACACGCTCGTTTTCAACGGCGAGATCTTCAATTTCCGCGAACTCCGCCATGAACTGGAACACGCGGGCGAAGTCTTCCGCACGAACTCCGACACGGAAGTCCTGCTGAAACTCCTGATCCTCGAGGGCGGGGATTGCTTCCCTCGCCTCAACGGCTTCTTCGCATTCGCATTCTACGATGCAACGATAAAAACGCTCCTGCTGGCGCGCGACTACCACGGCGTGAAGCCGCTGTACTATTTCCATCTTCCGACCGGGGAATTCGCCTTCGCCAGCCGTTTCGCGACGCTTACGCTCTGTCCGGGTTGCCCTGAAACGATTTCTCTTCCGGCGCTCGCCGAATATTTGGCGTTCCAGTACATCCCTGCGCCCGCCACGATCCGCGAGGACGTGAAGAAACTGCTCCCCGGGACCGCGGTCGAGTTTCAGCTGGAAACAGGCGCGATGCGCGAAATCGAGTGGGGCTCACAGATTGAATTCAAACCCGACCTCGAGGTCTGCGCGAATCATTTCACCTACTTAGGCGCCTGCGGGACCGTGGAGTATCTGCTTTCCGAGGCCGTGAAACGCCGCATGGTCGCCGACGTTCCGCTGGGCGTCTTCCTGTCCGGCGGGCTGGACTCAGCCATTGTGGCAACCCTCGCCGCGAAGCATTCGACCGCCCCGCTGGAATGCTTCTCCATCGGGTTCGACGATCCGCGCTACGACGAAAGCGCCGACTGCAAGGCCACGGCGGCGCACCTCGCAAAAATCGCCCCGCACGGACTGCATCACCATATCAAAATCGTCCAGCCGGAGGATTTCGACCTGCTGCCGAAGCTCGCCGCCGAGTTCGGCGAACCTTACGCCGACGCGTCCATGCTCCCAACGTATTTCCTGGCGGCGTTCGCCCGCGAGCATGTGACCGTGGCGCTGAGCGGGGACGGCGCGGACGAGCTGTTCGGCGGATATGAACGCTACCGCGCGATGGCTGTGCTACAGAAGCTGCGGGCGCTCACGCCGGGCTTCTTCTGGAGTGCCGCGGCGGCATGCCTGCCGGATTCAGGCGAACGGAGCAAGGCGGGGCGGCTGAAACGGTTCCTGCGGCTCGGCGCGGTCCCCGGCACGGCCGCGCGCTACGACGCCCTGATGTCGCATTTCGCGGCGGACGCCATCGGCATGATCGCACCGTCTCTCCGCCCGTATCTGAATACGAAACGCTCTTTGCCGGAGGCCGCGGAACTCATGGCGTCGCTGATGGAAGACGATCTGCGCCGGTATCTGCCCGGCGACGTGCTGACGAAGGTCGACGTCTGCTCCATGGCGGCCTCGCTCGAGGTGCGGAACCCGTTCCTTGACCCGAAGGTCTCCACGTTCGCGCGCGCCCTCCCCGTTTCCTTCAAAATCCATGACGGCCGCCGCAAACGCATCCTCGGCGACGCGTTCGCGGATTATCCATCCCCGGACTGGGCAGACCAAGAACGACAGGAACAGGGCATGGGTCTTCTTCCGCCGAAGCTCGCCATGCGGCGCAAACGCGGATTCGGCGTACCGGTGGCGGCGTGGTTCCGCACGGTCTGGCGCGACCGTCTGCGCGGAGCCCTGCTGGACGAACTGCCGAAGAGCTGGGAAATGTTCGACCGCGCCGCATTGGAACGTCTTCTTAGCGAACACCAAAACGGCGGAAAAGACCGCTCCTACCTGCTGTTTTCCCTGCTGATGCTGTCGTTTCAGGGGAAAAAGCCGTAATTTTTTGTGTTTTGATTTGCAAATCCGTCAAGGATAAGTATCTTATTATGCACAATCTTTCACACGGGGCTCCGCGACGCGGGGCTGACGCGCCGGGAAACAGCCGCAACCAGCCGCTTCCGGCGCACTAAAAATCAGGGTTATCAGATGATCTGCGAAACAAACAACGAAGCCGATATGCGGGAAGCGATGCACGAACTCGGGCTCCGCGCCCTCCGCGCCTCCCGTGCGCTCGCCGTCGCCGATTCCGCCAGCCGCACCCGCTGGCTGCTTGCGATGGCCGACGCGCTCGAACGCGACACGGAAATCATTCTGGCCGCCAACGCCGAAGACCTGGCCGAGGCCAAAACGAACGGCCTGGACGCGCCGAAACTGGAACGCCTCACGCTGACGCCGAAACGCGTCAAGGACGTGGCGGATGCCCTGCGCCATGTGGCCGGGCTCGACGATCCGGTTGGCCGCATCCTCTCCAGCGTCACGCGCCCGAACGGCCTCCGCATCGACAAGGTCTCCGTGCCGATCGGCGTCATCGCGATCATCTACGAATCCCGCCCGAACGTGACGGTCGACGCCGCCGGTCTCTGCATCAAGTCCGGCAACGCGGTCATCCTGCGCGGTGGAAGCGAGGCGCTCCGCTCGAACTCCGCATTCGCGAAGTGCATCTCCGACGCGGGCGTCGCCGCCGGCATGCCCGAAGGGGCGCTTCAGCTCGTGCCGTTCAAGGGTCACGCCGCGGTCTCCACCATGCTGAAGATGGACGACTGCATCAACCTGGTCATCCCGCGCGGGGGCGAACGCCTGATCCGCGCCGTGGTCGAGCAGGCCACGATGCCCGTCATCAAGCATTACAAGGGCGTGTGCCACATCTTCGTGGACCACGTCTGCGACCAGGACCAGGCGCTCACGATCATCGAAAACGCGAAATGCCAGCGTCCGAGTGTGTGCAACGCGCTGGAGACCATTCTCATCGACGCCTCCATCGCGCCCGAATTCGCCCCGAAACTCGCCGCAAGGCTCGCGCAGCTCGGCGTGACCATGCATGCCGACGAAGCGTTCGCGAAGCTCGCCGAGCCCGTCGCGGTCGTCCCCGCCACCGAGGAGGACTGGCCGAAGGAATACGGTTCGCTCGACGTCACGGTCGGCATCGTCCCCGGCGTGAAGGAGGCCGTCGACCACATCAACCGCTACGGCTCCGGCCACAGCGACAGTATCCTCACGACCGACGAGGCGAATGCGCAATTCTTCCTGGACAACGTCGATTCCGCCGCCGTGTACTGGAACGCCTCTACGCGGTTCACCGACGGCGGCGAGTTCGGCATGGGCGCGGAAATGGGCATCAGCACAGACAAGTTCCACGCGCGTGGCCCGATGGGCCTTCCCGAACTCACCTCCTACAAGTACAAGATCTACGGGACGGGCCAGATCCGTTCCTGATCCGTACCGATCCTCTCTGCACGATCCGCCGGGGCACACGCCCCGGCAAGGCTTCCTTTTTCCATTCTTCACATCACAGACAGAACATGAAACCGATTACTGCAGCGGTCATAACACTTGGCTGCCGGCTCAACCAGGCCGACAGCGCGCTTCTGAACGACAGACTCATCCGCCTCGGATTCCAGATCATCTCCCCGGACGCCTCCAGCAGTCCGAACCTCATCCTCGTCAACTCCTGCACCGTCACCGAGACGGCCTATAAAAAAAGCAAACAGGCACTCCGTGCCATCCGTGCGGAAAACCCGCAGTCCTTCATCGTCTTCACCGGCTGCGCCGCGGACGTGAGCAAGGACGAACTCGAACAGAACCAGGATATCGACCTCGTGCTCACCAACGAGCAGAAGAAGGACATCGAGACCATCCTGCCCCAGTATCTCGCGCTGCTGGAAAAACACAACGTGCCGGCCGCGCCGAAGCTCGCGAAGGGCATTTTCGCCGAACAGGCGCAGGGCGTTTTCCCGTTCCGCTCCCGCGCATTCATCAAGGTCCAGGAGGGCTGCAACAACAGCTGCTCGTACTGCATCGTCCCGACCGCGCGCGGCCCGGAGCGTTCGCGTGACCTGAAGGAGATCACCGCCGAGTTCAAGAAGGCGGTCGAGGACGGCTTCCAGGAGATCGTGCTGACCGGCGTGAACACCTGCCACTACCAGGCGGGCAAGGTCGGGATGCCGGAGCTGATCGACCGTTTGTGCGAGATCCCCGGCGACTTCCGCATCCGCCTGAGCTCCACCGAGCCGTGCGACGAACTCTTCCCCATCATCGACGCCATGAAGCGCAACTCCGCGAAAGTCTGCGAATTCCTGCATCTGCCCCTCCAGAGCGGCTGCGACAGGATCCTGAAGGCGATGAACCGCCATTGCGACACCGCGAAATTCGCCGAATATGCCGCTTACGCCCGCGAAGCGATCCCGAATCTCCACCTCGGCACGGACATCATCGTCGGATTCCCCGGCGAGACGGACAAGGATTTCGCCGAATCGCTCGGTTTCCTCCGGAAAATGGATTTCGCGAATATTCATATCTTCCCGTATTCTCCTCGCTCCGGCACCCCGGCCGCGGATATGCCGGACAAGGTGCAGAAGACCGTGGTCGCGGACCGCATCGAGCAGCTCAAGGCGCTGAAGGAGGAATGTGCTCAGAAATTCGCGAAGAGCCTCGTCGGCACGACCGGCGCGGTCCTGATCGAGACGAACTGCAACAAGAAGGAACTCTGGGACGGCTGGTCCGGGAACTACGTTCGCACCATCGTCAGCAGCGAGTCGGACATCGCCCGCAAGCTCCTTCGCGTGAAGTTCACGCGGTTCCTTCCCGTTGGCGCGCTTTTTGCCGAAATAATCAGCGAACCGGGTTGATTTTCACATGATGCCGGTGTATCTTTTTCCAGAATAACTCCGAAAGAACCCGGCCGTCTATGCCTCCCGAAAAGAAAACCGCACTCGTCGTAGCAGTGGAAATCCTTGCGAAGCGCCTCGTTTCCACCGCCGAACTCCGCTCGAAACTCGCCGCGAAGAAGCTTTTTTCTCCTGCCGAGATCGACGAGGCCGTGCTCACGGTCAAACGCATGGGCGCGCTTCATGACGATTTCCTGGCCGAGGACATCGCGCGGTCCTACCGTTCGCGCGGATACGGTCCGGCGCGCATCCGCATGGCGCTCCGCAAACGCGGCATCCCGAACGAGATCATCGAGCAGACGTTGAACGGGAACGAAGAAGAAGACAAGCCCGTGTTTTTCCACGAATCCGCTTCGGAGCAGTCTGCCGACAGCGACAACGCGTTCGCCGTGCTTCACCGCAAGGCCGCGCAATTCCGCCGCGAGCCCGACGTGCGCAAACGCAAGGCGAAAGCCGTGCGCTGTCTCGTGGGACGCGGGTTCTCCTACGAGGATGCGATCGAGGCGGCGGACCGCTGGATGCGCGAGGAAGGAACGCCCGAGGAATGAACGGCCTGAACTCATTCGCGATGCGCCGTTTCCTGTATGCGGCCCTGCTCTGCTCCGTCCTGGCCGTGTGCCTGACGCTCTGCGCCTGCGGAAGCGGCGACAAGGACGCCGCCACGGAAAAACGCGTGGTGATGAGCCTCGGCAAGCAGATCAACACGCTCGACCCCGTGCTCGCCGCCGATACGACCAGCCAGTATGTCTGCGGCGCGTTTTACGACACGCTCCTGCAATACCGCTACGCCGAGGGCGAATACCTGCTCGAACCGTGCATGCTGACCGCTATGCCGGAAGTTTCGCCCGACGGTACCGCCTACACCTGCACGCTCCGCGACGACCTGTTCTTCCAGGACGGCGAAGCGTTCGCCGGCATGGACAAATCCGCCCGGAAGGTCACCGCGCGTGACGTCGCTTTTTCCATTCTGCGCCTCGCCGACACGCGGCTGCGTTCGCCCGGGTTCTGGCTGATCCGCGACCGTATCCGCGGACTGGACACATTCCAGAAGCGCACGGAAGCGGCGGCGGAAGGCGATCTCTCGCCCTACGGCGCTCTCTGCGAGGGACTGGAGATAACAGATGACCGCACGCTCGTGATCCACTTGGAAAAAGCCGATCCGCGGTTCCTCTACGCCCTCGCGCTGCCGTACACCGCGGTCGTTTCCCGCCGCGTGCTGGAGCATTACGGTGACGATTTCGCGGACCATCCGCAGGGATCCGGTCCGTTCCGCCTGACCCGCTGGGAGAAGGACTACATCATCGAAATGGAGCGCTACGAGGGGTACCACGCGGAGTCCGACGGGCGCACGCTCCCCGCTGCCGACCGCATCTCCTGCTACCTCGTAAAACAGCCCCTCGCCTCGTGGCTGATGTTCCTGCAGGGCCGCCTGGACCTGTACGTGCCGGACAGCGAGTGTTTCGAGGCGGTCGTGAACAAGGATCTGGAACTGTCGCCCGCATTGCGCGGACGCGGCATCCGCCTGCTTTCCCGTCCCCAGCTTGAGACCAACTACATCGGCTTCAACTTCACCGATCCGCTCCTCGGCGGTAATCCGCACCTCCGGCGCGCCATCACGCTCGCATTCGACCGCGAACGCCGCATCGAACACTCCGGGAGCCGGTTCTCCGCGGCCTATGGCCCGGTCCCGCCGGGCATCCCGGGCGCGGTCACGGAGCCGCATCCCGAGCTCGGCCGCCGCGACCTCGAAGCCGCGAAACGCGAACTCGAACTGGCCGGATACAAAGACGGCATCGACCCGAAGACCGGGCGCGCGCTCGTGATCACGTTTGACCAGACCGGCAGCGACACGTTCTACCGCCAGACCGCCGAGCTGATGGCGAACGACATGAAAGAGATCGGGATCGAGATCCAGCCGGAATTCAACACCTGGCCGCGCTTCGTGCAGAAACTCCGCGCGGGCAGCATCCAGCTCTTCCGATACTCATGGACCGCCGACTACCCGGACGCCGAAAACTTCCTCCAGCTCTTCTACGGCGAAAACGCCGGCGGCTGCAACCGCGTGAACTACCGGTCGGCGGAATACAACGCCATGTACCGCGAATTCCTCGCGATCTCCGATCCCGCCGAATACGCCGCGAAATCGCACGAGATGATCCGGTTCCTGCAGGACGAATGTCCCTGGATCTTCGAGACGCACACCATGTGCTTCGTGATGGCGCACGAATGGCTTTCCGGCTACATGCCGCACGATTTCGCCTTCAACCGCTGGAAATACCTCTCCGTCGATCCGGCGGAGCGCGAACGGAAGATCAAGTCCTTCAAGCCGTTCTCCATGAGCGAGCTGACCTACTGAGTTCCCCTTTTCACGACTTCGCGACATGAGCGGAGTCCACCTCAAAACAAACAAAAAAAAAGACGCCCTGTTTCCAGAGCGTCGGAGCAACGAAAGGGAGTGGGATTATTTTTTGAACTTGTCCCAGTCAGCCTTCTTGACAAAAGCGGTCAGACTGCGACCGTCTTTCGTCTCAGCCTTGAACGCATAACGGGTTGCCGTGCCCTTACCGTACTTGACGGCCTTGGTAACATCGGCGGTGACTTTCTTTTTCAGTTTGACGTCGTAGAAGCTGTGTTTCATAGAACACTCCTCCGTTGGTTAAGGTTAAAGGTTAGTTTCAATATAACCTCGTTTTGAGCTTTGTCAAGCAGAAAAACGCCTAAAAAGGGAAAAAAAGCGAAAAAAAAGCAGTTCGAGGGCATAAAGGATGCCTTTTCAGCGAATTACAACTCTTTTCCCGATCGGATGGGAGGACCGGACATACCGGATCCGGAAAAGATCCCGGAGCAGACGCCAACGTCATCGCGCACCACCTTTCCCGATTCAGCGGATCCGGTACAAGGGACATGGGATCGCTCCGTTCCGAGACAGGAAAATGACGACCTTCCCCCTCCCCCCCGCAGAGACAATGATCTGTCTGCTTTTTATTAGCCCCCCATGATATTTTTCACGCGCGCGAAGCGAAAAAACTCTTTTTGAATTTTTCGCGGTCATGCACAATAAACGCGTCAGGAGGAGCGTTAATTGATTAGAAACGATACAAAACAAACGCCTGACAAACAGGAGACCAATCATGAACAACACTTCTTCTTTCAATACGCAAAAATCCGGCAAACTTAACGCAACAACCGCTCTCGTCCTGCTCGTCGCATTGCTCCCGCTTCTGCTTTTCGCCATGACCAAGATGTTCCCGCCCGCGGAAGCGACTTCCAAGGCGGACGCCATCAGCGAGGCCGAGGCGAAGCGCGCCGAAGCTGCGGAACGCCGCGCCGAACGCGCCGAAGCACGCAAGGCCAAAAGGGCTGAAAAGGCTGCAACGACCACGGTGCAGCGCGGTATGGCGCCCGATCCGGGCATGATGTCCTTCCCGGCCCCGGTGGATGGCGGTTTCGGCCCCGGCTTCGGCCCCGGAATGGGCAGCTTCGATAACGGCATGGCCATGGGCCCCGGCGCGGGCTTCGGCGGCGGTTTCGGCCCCGGCGCGGGTTTCGGCGGCGGGTTCGGCCCCGGAGTCTTCTGATCCCTCGCGATCCCCACGAAAGAACGGTAGAACGCCGAAACAAGGCGTCCTGAAAACTCAAAAGACCAATTCCAGGCGGAATTGGTCTTTTTTGCTGTACACAGGACATCGTTTCCCGGATACGGGATGCAGGCAAACGTTTTTCGACCGTCAGTGTGCAGAATGATACGCACATTCGAAATGCCGGATCGCCAGTGACAGTTCGCAGGAAGGACGGAGCCCCGCGACTTCACCTGCCGCGGCCAGGCTCTGCCGGCAAATCGTGCCCCATAACAAATTACGAGTTTATTCGGTCTCTTAATTGCGTGCTGCTTGTCCCTTGCGTATAGGGGAAATACACGATCTCGACATCTTTATCTGAAAAAAACTCTTCGTATCTGTTAAAACGTTCGGATCCTTTGTAGTCGGAGCCGACAAACAGTTTGTCGTAGTGTATTTCCGGCCAGATATCGGTATCTTCCGGCAAAGCATCCACGACACGATCGACATATTTGCAGGAAGCGACAATAGCCTTGCGTTCCTCAAATGGAATAAACGTTTCCTTTCCTTTTCTCTTTCCGCTGGGATGAACACCGACGATCAGATAGTCGCATTGCGCTTTTGCTTTTCTGATGATGTTCAAATGTCCGATATGGAACAGATCGAATGTCCCGGACATGTATCCGATCTTCACCCGTTTCGCATTGTCGATCCTGCCGGATTCTTTTTTGTAGTCATAACTGTGCAGACCGTATTCATGGGGGTCATTATGATATCGGTCAAGAACGTCCTTGAAGATCTCGTCATATTGCGGAATAAACAATGCGTCATGGAAAAACATGTGCCTGACAATGTCTTCGGCCAGGGGCGCGATCAACGACAGATCGTTCTTTCCGCCGTAAAACCTGCTTCCCTTGAACGAGGCCGGAGAAACATCCAGAATCCTGTTTCCCGTGCCGGACGCTTCCAGTTCGATGTTGACCGATTCGATGAAACGGACAACCGCGGCTTTGGATGCCGCATAGACGCTTGCCGCAGGGGAGCTCAGCCATCCGGCGATCGACCCCAGAACACAGGAAAAGAATTCTTCCTTCGAATGGATCCTGCTGTAGAATGATCGAAGGATCTTTATGGTCGAGACGCTGTTGATCGTCATCATCTTGTCTATCTCGGCAATATGATGATACTCGAAGTCTGCAATTCGTCCGATCCCCGCGGTAACGATCAAAACGCCGACATCGGGATCCTCTGCCATTTTCCGGAAAAGAGATTCGTCAAATTGAAGCAGGTCGCATTGGTGATAAGTAAAGGAGTCCTCTTTTATGATGCCCTGTTCCGGAGCGACGCGATCACAGATCTCAAGAAAAAAGCCCTGATGAGCCAGGACACTCCCGATGGCAAGCCCTAATCCGTTGCTTCCACCGACAATAACGGCTTTTTTGGAGGTCGTGCCCGATCTGCCATTGACTGTTTGACGATTCATAAAAGAACAAACTCCGATGATGCGTTTTGAAGATGGTCTGCCTGGGGAAGGTAACATCACGCCGGTCTCGATCCAAGGCTTTTTCAGAACGCTCTGCGGCCGGACTCCCCTGCGGGACCTGACAGGAAAGCCTTACGGATTCGACGGCTCCGGATCGTCTTTCCCGGCGCCCTGCACAGCCTCGTCCGTGATCTTCTTTTCCAAGTACTGTTCGACGGTCAGTCCGCCGTAGTCCGGTTCGTCATAGGACGTTTCCCCGCCCTCGACCTCCTCGCCGCTCGCGTCCAGGTCGCTCATGTCATAGCCGAGGAGCGCCTTGGCATCGCGCTGCCCTTTATGGGCGGCATCCCGGAGCAGTTTTGCTGCCTGCGGGATATCCTGCGTCACACCGCGTCCGTAGAGGTAGAGGAGTCCGAGCTCGTACTCGGCATCGGGGAAGAAGTTCGTGGTAGTCGGGTACATGGAGAGCTGCCGGAAAGCTTCGGCGTAATCCTGTGCGCAGCCGAGCCCGCGCGCCGCGCAGAGCCCGAGGTACACGTGAACGTCCTCGTTCTTCGGATCGGAGGCCGCACGCCTGAAATTGTAGTACGCCTCGGCGTATTTCCCGATGGCGGCCTGCGGAGTCGCCGCCTGACCGGCCTCGGCGAACAGCGTCTGTCCTGCCTCATAGTAATCCTGCGCATTGGAATATTCGATCTGCTCGAAAACCCCCAGGGCGAAGTGCCACAGGCTGTACGGGAGGATCAGGAACGCGAGGAAGAAGCACGCCTTGGCGTAGCGCGGCGGCTTGTGGACATGTTCGGGGATGTGGTCCGGCTTCTCTCCGGCTTTCCATTTCGAGCGCACATAGCCGATCTGGTTGTGCGACGGGGCGTTCTTTCCGAACAGGACGCCATTGTACGTGATGATGCACAGGCGGATGCAAATCAGCCCCGAAACGAACTCGCCGACGAGGCCGCCGTAGTTCGACTGCCGGAACATTTCGATCATTTCAAGCACGCCGCCGACGATCCCCAGGATCGCCACGATGCGGAACAGCCATTTTGCGGCGGTGGACCGGTTCGTCCGCAGCGCCACGCCGAACGACGGCAGAATCACGGCCAGCGGGAGCAGAAGCCAGGTCAGGATCGTAACCGCAGTCTTCATGGACGACGGGAATCCCGGCAGATTCGGCGCGGCAAACAGTGCCAGTTCGAAGAGCACAAAAAACCCGGTAAGCACAAAGTACAGAATGCCCAGGTGTTTCAGCGTGCGCGAATCGTGCAGCGCCTTCTTCGAGGATTTTTCGTCCAGCGTCAGGAGACGGGCCTCCACGGAACCGGGGGTGTATTCCGGGGCGGAGGATGCGGGCGTTTCGGTCGGATTCGAGGTCGCTTCCGCGGAAACGGCGGACGGCTCAACGGGTTTCTGTTCGGGTTCGCTGCTCATGGTATCAGACTCCTCGGATATTGCTTACAGAAAGTGTAAAAAAAGACTTGTTATTATAGTATAACACACGAGGCGGACTTTTCAAATCGAAACCGGAATAATTTCGAACAAAAAAAGCGGAAAAATGGCTGACAATTCACAGCTCGGCAGATCGCAACGGCATCCCGCGCATCGTCAATCCAGCCAGCCTTTGTTCAATGCCACCACGAACCACAAAAAACACAGCGGCAGATATACGAGGCCGAACGCCGCGATGCACATGATCACTTTTTCGATCAAACCGGGGGTACGATGGAAGGCGGGCGGCGGGATCCTGTCCGGTTCCTGCTCCGCCTTCCGTTTTTCCCACACATATTTGATCTGGGCATAGGTAAACTGCCCCGGGCCGAACAGATTCGGATCGAACGTCGCCATGCAGGTCAGCGGCGCAAAAATCAGGCCGAACACCCCCAGGGAAAAACCAAGAAAATGCCCATTATCCTTCTCTATGATCTCGACCGGAGTCAGATGCCGGAACCCGCCGTCCAGAGCGGTGCAGAACAAATCGGACAACACATAGACCAGGATGACGGTAGCGAAAAGGGCCGCCTCGATCGACCCGATCCGGATGACCTGTTTCGCAAAAGAGGACTGGAAGCCCAGGAACGTCACGAGCAAACAGACAAAGGAAAGATCGAACAGGCCGCCGAACAGCAGAATGGAGAAAAGACCAAGAGAGCTGTTGGACAGAATGATAAAAACAAGAAACGGAAGCATGCCCATGGACGCCAGAAAGGCAGAAACAATGATCGCACCGAGGATTTTCCTCATATCGGCCAGAAAACGGGCGTCGCGGTACGTCTTTTTCAGCTCGTCCGGCGGCAGCTTCGCGAGACGGTCCTGCGCGGATCCGGGCGCATACCGTTCGGCGGGCTTCTCCTCCGAGCTTGGAAGAGGAGACGCGGCAACTTCGGATGCGGCGTTCTGTTCGGATTCGTGCGTCATGGTTCGGGTTCCCGTTTTGAGAAAAAAGCTGTTCTTCCGCCTAATATACCATGTTTTCCGCGGAATGCAACCTGACGGTGTGAAATACTAGCAAAAACTATCCGAGCCCGTAGAGGCGTTCGATCAGAGGTTCCGCGACGGACAGCCCGCCGTGGCGTAAGGCGCGCAGGACGGCGCACTGTTCCGCCCGCGTGGCGCGGCAGACGGGCAGGCGCTTCAGGATCGCGATCTTCACCTGAGGGAAGGGTTTGCCGGACTCCGAGGCGACGAGCCGGTACCAGTGGTCCGCGACTGCGCTGTTCATGACCGCCGCCAGAAAATGCAGCGAATACGTCCCCGGTCGCGGCGCGGTGCCGTGCAGGGTGTTCGCGTAGTAATACGTTCCGGCGGAGTCACAGGCCGCGACGATCCGGTCGGCGGTCTGGCGCGACAGGATTTTCGGACGTTCGAAGACGTCCGGGGTGCGCATCCGAAGTCCGGGCGGACGTCCCCCGAGGCGGGCGGTTTCGAGCGCGGCCATGCGGACCGGATCGTAGTCGATCCAGCGGGCGGCGGGCAGGATCTTCATGCGGACCACATCTCGCCCCGTGAGGAGCGGCTTCGGGTTCGCGGCGAGTTCCGGCGAGCTCATGAAAAGCTCTTTTCCGACCGCGCCCTGGATCACGCCGTCGCGCACGTCGGCCACCTCGCCGAGCGGGACGCTGTGCGCGCGGACCGTCCGCAGGAACGAAGCGTCGGCGCAGAGCCCGGCGACGATGCGGCAGCCCGGGAATGCGAGGATATCGGCGGAGGGCACGTCCCCGGCGTCGTCGATGCGCACGCAGCCGTCCGGGGGCATGGGCTCGCGCCGGAAGACCACCGCGGCGGAATCCACCACGGCTTTTCCGAAGAGCTTCGGCGGCAGCGACGAGGCGGAAATCAGACGCTGTTCGGTCAGGAGCCAGCGGCGCATGGCGGCCCCCTGCGTGTTCAGGAGCAAGCGGTCCGGGGCGAGCCAGCCGCACACGCCGCCCTCGCGCGCCAAGCTCGCCCCCAGCTCGATGAAGAGCGAAAACATGTTGAACCGCCCGTTCGTGAAGCGGTATTGAGCGCGCAGGCGTTTTTTCTGTGCCTCGGGGATCGCGTCAATGGGCACGAACGGTGGATTGCCGAGCACGAGATCGAACGAGCCAGCAGGAAACACCTTCTTCTTGAGGGCGTCGGCGCAGACGATGCGCGGCGCGCCGGACGATCCGGTCAAGCTCAGATAAAGCCAGCGGAGACGCACAGCGGCCACCTCGGCGGCGAGCGGCTGGAGTTCGATTCCGCAGATATGTTCCGCAGGAGGCAGCACACCGAACCGGTCATGAAGGACGCGCATGGCGGCGGCCAGGAACGCGCCGCAGCCGCACGCAGGGTCGATGATATGCAGGCGCGGCACGGTCTGCCTGTTCAGATCGGGAAGGGCGTCCAGCGCGGCAGACACGATGCGTTCCGCAACGGGCCGCGGGGTGTAGTAGATGCCGTGGCGTTTGCGGATCGGGGCGAGCGCGGCGGCGCAGAGCGGTTCAAGGTCGTCTATCCTTAAGACATGTCTGTCCGGGCGGGAGCGCGGCATGCTCACTCGGCTTCCTGAAACGCCTGAATGATCGCGAGGAAATCGTCCGGGATCGGCGCTTCGAACTCCATGCGTTCGCCGGTCACGGGGTGCGGGAACGAAATGCGGCGCGCGTGGAGCATCTGGCGCGGGGCCGGCGAGGAACGCCCGCGGTTGTAGAGCTTGTCGCCGACGATCGGGTAATCCTTGTACGACAAATGGACGCGGATCTGATGCGTGCGGCCGGTGTGGGGGTGCATCTCCATCACGGCGACCTTGCGGCCGTCCCAAAGGCCCTTGCGGATGAGCTTCCATGTGGTAACGGCCTCGCGGCCCTGCCCGTCGCGCGCGATTGCCATGCGCTTGTGGTCCGGGTGGCGCATGATGGGAGCGTTGACCACGTTCACGGGCGGCGACGGCCAGCCGTGGACGATGGCGAGGTAGGTCTTCTGCACATCGCGGTCGGCGAACGACTTCGCGAGCTTGCGGAGCGCCTTCGCGGTCTTCGCGATGATCAGCGCGCCGCTGGTGTCCTTGTCCAGCCGATGCACGATGCCGGGCCGCATGGCGTCGAAATCCTCGTCGTCGAGCCCGGGTTCGCGCCCGAGCAGAGCGTTCACCACAGTCCCGTGCCAGTTGCCCGCCGCCGGATGCACCACCATGCCCGCGGGCTTGTTGATGACCAGCAGCACGTCGTCCTCGTAGATCACGTCCAGCGGGATATCCTCGCCGTCGGCCTTCAGCGGGACGGCGGGCAGGTCGTCCGTGAGGACCGCGACGGATCCGGCGGGGAATTTGAGGCGCGGGACGTCGCAAACCTTGCCGTTGACGGTCAGCTTTCCGTCGCGGATCAGCTTCTGGATATGCGTGCGGGAGAGGTCGGGCAGGCGCGCGGACAGCACCTGGTCGATGCGCTCGTCCGCGTCGTATTCGTCGAGCGTGAACTCGTAGACTTCGCCGGTTCCGGGTTCGTCAGGCATCGGCGGACTCCTCTTCCTGTTTCTTTTCCCTCTTGCGCCCGAGCTTGCGCGCCGCGAGGTAGACGATGATGCCGCCGGGGATGGCGATCGCCACGGCGATGAACTGCGACGGCGTGAGGCCGAGGATGGAATCGGTGTGGTCGCCGCGCATGAATTCGATCAGGAAGCGCATCACGCCATAGAGGATCAGGTAGATCCCGCCGATCGTCCCGGCGTATTTGCGTTTCCGCAGCAGCAGGAGCAGGATGAGGCACATCAGGATGTTTCCGGCGGACTCGAAAAGCTGGACCGGATAGACCGGAACGGATCCGGAAGTGCCCGGCAGAAGCGAGGGATAACGGTACGCCGCCGGAGATTCGGCGGGGAAGCACACGGCGAACGGGAATCCGTTCGGGGCGGGCTTGCCGAAGCAGCAGCCCTGCATGAAACAGCTGACGCGGCCGAACGCGTGGGCGAGCGCCATGGCGGGGCCGAGGATGTCGAGCAGGGCGAGGATGCTGATGTCCTTGCGCGGTTCGGCGCCGTCCGCGCGTTTCTTCTCCTTCAGCCCGAGCATGCGCCGCACAGTCGGCCATTTGGCGTAAAGGCATTCGGCGGTGAACGCCAGGATGAACCCGCCGTAGAAGACGAGTCCGCCCTCGTGCACGTTCAGGATCGCCAGGATGCCGCGCCCCCGGAACTGCTCCCAGAACTGCACCACATAGAAAACCCGCGCGCCGATCACGCCCGCGAAGAGCGCGATCATGGAGATGTTGTAGATCTGGTCGCTCGTGAGGCCGGCGTACTTCTTGAGCTTCAGGAGAAGGCAGAACGACGTCAGGAAACCGATGCCGATGAAGATGCCGTACCAGTGAACGGCGAAAGAACCGATGTGAAATGCGATGGGATACATTTTTTCTCCAAAGTCTGCAAAAAAACAAAAAAAACACTGGAAAAATGAGGATTCCGCGGGTACATTAATTAGAATCCTGTTTTTCCGGCGGGACTCCCGAAGGAAAGACCGCATTTAAAAGTAGCATCTTCCGCAGAAAATTCCAGTATAAAAAGCCCGGCGGATGCGAAAAACCTGAAAAATAGCCCTGGCAGAAAGGCCCGTCATGACAGAAACGCTCGCCAACCATATCGAATACTTCGCATCGTTCGCCCACACGGCCCCGCTTCTCTTTTTCTTCTTCATCTTCCTCTTCATGACCATCGAAAGCTCGTTCATCCCGTTCCCCAGCGAGGTCGTGATGATCCCCGCCGGGTTCCTGATCTGGCGCTACCCGCTGACGCCGTCGCACGCGCTGGACGTGGTGATCGTGATCACGGTCGGGCTGAGCGGGTCCATGGCGGGCGCGTACATCAACTATTTCCTCTCGAAATGGCTCGGGCGTCCCGTGCTCCACACGCTGCTGAAGAAATACGGCAAGTATATCCTCATGTCCGAACAGTCGCTGGACCGCGCGGAGGAGATCTTCCGCGAATACGGTGAGGTCGTCACGTTCATTTCCCGCCTGCTCCCCGCCATCCGCCAGCTCATTTCCATCCCCGCCGGGCTCTCGCACATGAACCTCTTCCGTTTCACGCTCTTCACCGCGCTCGGCGCGGGCCTCTGGACGGCGGTGCTGACGATCCTCGGCGTGTGGTTCGGGCACGCCACCGGCGACATGACCTACCTCGAAATGATCGAGAAGGGCAAGGCGATCATCCAGGAGCATTACCTGTGGATCTTCGCCGGATGCGCCGTGCTGTTCGTCGGCTACATCATGGTCCACCGGAAGATCATGGGCTCGAAAAAGAAAGCGCCGGAAGCCGCCGAAGCTGAAAAAACCGAAACGAAAGAGAGCTGACCGATGCTTACGGGAACATACTCCGCCACGCTCATCGGGATCGACGCGGTCGCCGTCGAGATCGAAGTCCACGCGTCCGGCGCGGGCGAAGGAGTCAATGTATCCATCGTGGGACTGCCCGACGCGGCGGTCCGCGAGAGCAAGGAGCGTATCCGGAGCGCGCTTTACGCCGCAGGATTGCGGCATCCCGAGGGATTCACGCTCGTGAACCTCGCGCCCGGCGACATCCGCAAGGAAGGCACGGCGTTCGACCTGCCGATCGCGCTGGCGCTGGCCTCCGCGGCCGGGGCGTTCCCGAAGGAGACGCTCGCGGACGCCATGATCCTCGGCGAACTCGCGCTCGACAGCTCCGTGCGGGCAGTGAAGGGCGTCCTGCCCGCCGCGCTCCTCGCGAAACAGATGCCGAACATCCATACGCTGATCGTCCCGGCGGCAAACGCACGCGAGGCGGCGACCGTGCTGCCGCACATCCGCGTGTACGCCGTAAACTCCCTCACGGACGCCATCCGCGCCCTCTCCGGCGAACTCCTCCCGCTCTCGAACAACGACGGCGCGGTCTTCCTGGAGCCGGACTGGGACGGCATCCCGGACTTCGCCGAGGTGAAAGGGCAGGCGGCGGCAAAACGCGCGCTGGAGATCGCCGCCGCGGGCGGACACAACGTGATCTTCATCGGGCCGCCCGGCTCCGGCAAAAGCATGCTCGCCCAGCGCATGCCCGGCATCCTGCCGCCCATGACCGAGGAGGAGACGCTCGAAACGAGCAAGATCCATTCCGTGCTCGGCCTGCTCCCGCCCGATACGCCGCTCCTCCGCAAACGTCCCTTCCGCGCGCCGCACCACACGGTCAGCGACGCCGGACTCATCGGCGGCGGCACCAATCCGCAGCCCGGCGAGATCAGCCTCGCCCACAACGGCGTGCTCTTCCTCGACGAGCTTCCTGAGTTCAAGCGCAGCACGCTCGAAGTGCTCCGACAGCCGCTCGAAAACGGCGAGGTCTCCATCAGCCGCGCCGCGGGCAGTTTCGTCTTCCCCTGCCGTTTCCTCCTCATCGCCGCCATGAACCCATGTCCCTGCGGCCACCTCGGCGACCACCGCCACCGCTGTTCCTGCCGTTCGCTCCAGATCCAGCAGTACCGCGCGAAGATTTCCGGGCCGTTGCTCGACCGCATCGACCTGCATGTGAACGTGGAGGCGCTGTCCGACGATGAACTCGTTTCGACGCGTCCGGCGGAATCCAGCGCGACCATCCGCGCACGGTGTATCGCTGCACGCGACATCCAGACGCGCCGTTACGGACGGGACAGCCGCGTGCGCTGCAACGCCATGATGGGCCCCGCCCATCTGACGAAATATTGCGTGCTGGATTCCCAGCTCCAAACCATGATCCGCCACGCGATCAACGAATTCGGATTGTCGGCGCGCGCCTACGACCGTATCCTCCGCGTGGCGCGTACCATCGCCGACCTCGCGGGCTCCGAGAGCATCCGCCGCGAACACCTCTTCGAGGCGATCGGCTACCGCGCCCTCGACCGGAAGATGTAACCCGGCTTTATTCTTCCTTTTTTCCCTCGTCCGGTTCCGGTTCCACGCCGGGCAGATGCTCGCGCCTCATCTGCGCCTGTTTCTCGCGGCGCAGGCGGTCCCAGTAGTCCAGACGCTTGCGGATTTCACGCTCGAATCCGCGGTCCGGCGGGTTGTAGAGCTTCGTGCGCGGCATGCCGTCCGGGAAATAATTCTGCCCGGAAAACGCATCGGGGAGGTCCTGGTCGTACTGGTAGCCGTGCCCGTAACCGAGTTCCTTCATGAGCTTGGTCGGCGCGTTCAGGATGTGCGCGGGCGGCATGAGCGAGGAGTATTTCTTTGCAGCGCGGAGGGCGCTGCCCCACGCCACATACGCGCTGTTCGACTTCGGTGCGGTCGCCAGGTAGATCACGAGCTCGGCGATGGCGATGTCCCCCTCGGGCGAACCGAGGCGTTCGTAGGTGTCCCAGCAGGACACCGCCACCTGAAGCGCGTTCGGATCGGCCAGGCTCACGTCCTCCATGGAGAACCGGGTGAGCCGTCGCAGGAGGTAGAGCGGGTCCTCGCCGCCCTCGATCATGCGCGCCGCCCAGTACAGCGCGGCGTCCACGTCGGACCCGCGCAGGGACTTGTGGAGCGCGCTGATGAGGTTGTAGTGCCCCTCGCGGTCCTTGTCGTAGACCGGGGCGCGCTGGCGGACCAGCTGGGAGAGGCGTTTGGAGTCGATCTCCTCACCCTCGGCGGCGAGGTCGTAGACGGATTCCATGAGGTTGATGAGATAGCGGCCGTCGCCGTCGGCAAGTCCGGGCAGAGTCTTGCGCGCCTCTTCGGACAACGGCAGCGGCATCCCGGTCAGCTCCTCGGCGCGCGTCATGATCCTATCGAGCGCCGCCTCGTCCAGCGGCTTCATGACGAAGACCTTGCACCGGGAGAGAAGGGCGCTGTTCAGCTCGAACGACGGGTTCTCGGTGGTCGCGCCGACCAGCGTGACCGTGCCGTTCTCCACGAATGGCAGGAATCCGTCCTGCTGGGCGCGATTGAAGCGGTGGATCTCGTCGACGAAGAGGAGCGTGCCCTGCCCCGCGGCGCGTCGTTTCGCCGCCTCGTCGAACGCCTTGCGGAGTTCGGCGATGCCGGAAAACACGGCGGAGAGCGCCACGAAGTGCATGCTGGTGGTATGCGCCATGATGCGGGCGACCGTGGTCTTGCCGCATCCGGGCGGCCCCCAGAGGATGAAGCTGCTCAGGCGGCCGCTCTCAATCATGCGGCGCAGCGGGGCGTCCGGCCCCAGCAAGTGGTCCTGACCGACCACCTCTTCGAGCGTGCGCGGACGCATCCGGTCGGCCAGAGGCGACTTCAGAAACGCCGAAAAGAGACTGCCCTGTTCGTCATCCATGGCAAGGAAGCCCGTTCAGTTTAAGAAACAGTTCAGCTTGATCCGGGAGGCGCTTACAGCACGCCCTTCGTGGAGGGGACGCCGTGTACGCGGGGATCCGTGGAGACCGCCTCGCCCAAAGCCCGGGCCAGACCCTTGAAGATCGCCTCGAACACATGGTGCACCTCGCCCGAAGACAGCATGCGGATGTGGAGCGTGATGCCGCCCTTCACCGCAAGCGCCTGGAAGAACTCCTTGAAAAGCGCAGTGTCCAGGTCCTTGATGTAGGCCGCGGGCGGCTCCACGTCGTAGACCAGGAACGGACGCCCGGAGAGGTCGAGTGCGACCAGTGCGAGGGATTCGTCCATCGGCAGCAGAAAATTCCCGTAACGGCGGATGCCTTCTTTCGTGCCGAGCGCCTGCGTCAGGGCGTGTCCCATGGTCAGGCCCAGGTCTTCCATCGTGTGGTGGCAGTCCACGTTCAGGTCGCCGTCCGCGCGGACCGTGAGGTCGAATCCGCCGTGCCGGGCGAAAAGCGTCAGCATATGGTCCATGAACGGGATCCCCGTGTCGATTTCGCCAAGCCCGGTTCCGTCCAGATTCCATTTCACATAGATGGAGGTTTCGCTCGTGTTGCGTTCGATTTCCGCGATTCTCATATCGCACGTCTCCTTTTGATTTGTTTTCATTTTATTTATCACAATAAAGTAGCACATCCGGCCATCCATTTCAAACGTTTTCATTCTTTTTTTGCGTCTTTTTCGCGCGTGTTATCACTTTGGCGTTTGCATTCTCGCGTTTCAAATCTATATTTAACTGCATATTTTTTCCCGCGGCGGAAAAACCGCGGGGCAAACTCTTTTTCCGGTGCATGACTATGAAACAATTCTGCTTTCTTCTGCTTTTCGCCATGACGGCGGGCCTTTTTGCCTCGGCGGCTCCTGCGGCAACGCCCGCGAAACCAGCTGAACCGACAAAATCCGCGGCAACGGCGGATAAGACCGCCCTCTCTGTCCTGAACACGATTTACACCACGAACCGCAAGGCGTCGGAGTTCGCCGACCAGGAAAAGGCCGAGGCCTTGCTGAAACGCCGCGCCGAACTGGTCCAGAAGATCCAGGATGAACGCAAACGCATCCTGAAGGAGGACCCCAAGGCAAAGGCTCTTAACGAGGACATCATGCGTCTGCTCCGCCAGCTGGCCTCCATCCTTGAGACCAAGAAATCCATGATCGAACTCAACTTCCAGCTGAACGAGCTCGACGACGCCATTTCCAGACTCAAACCCGCACCTCAGCCGGGATCTGAACCCCAGGACACGAAAACCAACGACGCCGGCAAGGCCGAAAAGGAGTGACCGATCATGTCTGCCAACCTCATTAACGGCAACGAGATTTCCAAAGCTGTCAACGCCGAGACCGCGGCCGAGGTCGCGGAAATCGTCGCGAAATACGGCATCCGGCCCGCGCTCGCCGTCATCCTTGTCGGCGAAGACCCGGCCTCCCAGGTCTACGTCTCCCGAAAGGACAAAAAATGCGCCGAGCTGGGCATCCGTTCGGAAAAGATCGTGCTCCCCGCGGACACCTCCGAGGCCGAGCTGCTCGCGATCATCGCGAAGCTCAACGCCGACCCGTCCATCCACGGCATTCTCGTCCAGTCCCCCGTCCCGAAGCAGATCGATGAACAGAGCGTCGTGCTCGCCATCGACCCGGCGAAGGACGTCGACTGCTTCCACCCGGCCAACGTCGGCCGCATGATGCTCGGCGACTTCTCCGGGTTCCTGCCCTGCACCCCGTGGGGCGTGACCGTCCTGCTGGAACGTTCCGGCATCATCACGCGCGGCAGGAACGCCGTCGTGCTCGGCCGGTCCAACATCGTCGGCAAGCCCATGGCAGCCATGCTCGCAGCCAAAGCGCCGTTCGGCGACGCAACCGTCACCGTCTGCCACTCCCACACCCGCGACCTCACAGCGATCACGCTCCAGGCCGACATCATCGTCGCCGCCCTCGGCATCCCGCGGTTCCTGAAGGGCGACCAGGTTAAGGAAGGCGCCGTGGTGATCGACGTCGGCATCAACCGCATCCCGGACCCGACGGCCAAGAACGGCTGCCGTCTCGTCGGCGACGTCGATTTCGACTCCGTCGCGGAAAAAGCCTCCCTCATCACACCGGTCCCCGGCGGCGTCGGCCCCATGACCATCGCCATGCTCATGAAGAACACGCTCCGGGCCTGCCGCGCCGCACTGAAGACCGCCTGACCGGAGATGCCTGAAAGGAGGGACCGCACATGCCTTTCCTGTTCAAAATCGTCGCCATCCTGATCGGCATTTTCATCTGGAAATCCGTGGTCGGGAGCTTCCGGAAGGCAAACAGGGCGATGCACGACGATTCGTACGACGGCAGCGGCGAGGACGGCTCCGCCTCCGCGACGCAGCTTGACTTGGAGGCACAATGGCGGGAGGCGGCGAAACAGCTCGCCTGCGTGTATGATCCCGGCAACAAGCCGAACCTGAAGAACGCCTCCATCACAGGCAGGTTCTCCGGCCATGCGATCACGATCAAACGGTTCGGGCGCAACTATGTCCGCTACTTCCTGGCGTTCCGGAAAGCGCCGGACTTTCAGGTCTGCGTAGTCCGCGACATGGAGTCCATCGCCGCGCGCATCCTGGACGGACACCCGATCTTTCCCTCGAAGATGTTCTTTTCCTCGCAGGAGCCGGATTTCTACTGCTCGGCGGAATCCGAGGATGCGTTCGACCGGTTCCTGAATACGCCGTCGAACCGGTCCGCCGTGCTCAACCTTGTACGGATCTTCCCTGCCGGGATGTTCAACAACGAAGGCGTGTCCGTGCGGCTGCGCGCCACGACGCCGGACGTCTCCGTCATCAGCCGCATGGCCGCCATCGCAAACGCGCTGGAGGCGCCGTCGTCCGAACCGATGCCCGACCTGCAGACCGCACGGAAAAAAGGACTTCTCTCCGTTCCGGCGGATCTCCCGCTCGCGGTGGAAGCAGACGGGGAAGAAGACGCGCCCAAGCGCTTCCCGCCGATCCGGATCGGCAGCACGTCACCCGCCTCGAAAACCTCCAGGATCCCGCGCCAGACGGGCATCCCGGACAACGCTCAGCGCACGACCGTCATCAGGATTTCGTCCGAATCCAGGCGTACGCAGAAAACCAACACGTTGAAAGCTGTCGTCGTGCGAAGCTCGAGTTCGTCCGCGACCGCGGCAGCCGAACCCATCGCACCTCGGAAGCAACCCGTCCCCGAACAGAAAACCGCGTCATCTATTGCGAATGACCTGACTGTCGAATCCGTCTGCTCCGCGCTGTTCGGCAAATCGTTCCCCGGCGCGGAGGAACGCGCCGCGTTCAACGCGATGAAGGGGCGCCGCGTACGCTGGAGCGGCGAACTGCAGATGAGCATGCCGTTCAGCATGGATTTCGTGTTCGGCTCGCAGAAAGGCATCAAGGCGACGATCCTGATCTGCAAGCTCGCGCAGGGATCCGTCCCGGTCCAGATCAAGGCCGTCGCCGCGTTCCCGCCGGATCTTCGCGAACCGCTGGCGGCGCTGAAGGGCAAGACCATTGTTTTCGAGGGAGAAATCCTCAAATTCGAGCCGTTCGCGCGTGAAATCTACCTTCAGGATGCCTCGCTCGAATCCTGATTTGCGCGCGCATCTGCTTTTTTTCTGCGTCGAATTTACTTGAAATGTGCGGGAAATATGCTATAATATTCCATTATAGTTTTCAAAAAATCATTCGCGGCACATTCCGCGGCCGGCGTCCCCGCCCCGAAAACACGGTTCCCGCCGGTTTCAAACATATGAGGCACAGTCATGTTACTCTTTCTCGGCGGCATCGCATTCCTGGTACTCGGGTACTTCCTGTACGGCAAACTGGTGGAAAAGATCTTCGGCCCGGACGACCGCGAAACGCCCGCAGTGAAGCTCGCCGACGGCACGGACTACGTAACGCTGCCGCGCTGGAAGAACATGCTGATCCAGCTGCTGAACATCGCAGGCATCGGCCCGGTGATCGGCGTGATTCTGGGCATCAAATTCGGTATCGTGGCGCTCGTCATCATCCCGATCGGATGCGTCCTCATGGGCGCAGTGCACGACATGGCCGCCGGCATGATGTCGATCCGCGACAGAGGCGCGAACCTGCCGAAGATCGTGCATAAGAACCTTGGCATGGGATACAACGTCTTTTTCGAGTGGTTCATGGTGATCCTGCTTCTGCTCGTGGTCGCGGTCTTCATCAACATCCCGGCCAACCTCATCAACACGACCGTGCAGGAATTCGTCCAGCCGACCGATCCCGTCGAGCTGTCGACCTATACCCCCGAAAACTTCTTCTGGGTGGCGGTCGTCGCGATCTTCTGCTACTACGTCATCGCCACGATGTTCCCGGTCGACAAGATCATCGGCAAGGTGTATCCGTTCTTCGGCCTCATGCTCCTGGTCGGCACGCTCGCCATTTTCATCGCCTTAATCGTCGCCGGCATCAAGGAACCGTCCATCATGCAGGAAAGCGCGGCGTTCAAGAAGGATATGTTCAAGCCCGACACCTCGCCGGTCTTCCCGCTCCTCTTCGTGACCATCGCGTGCGGCATCATCTCCGGGTTCCACGCCACGCAGTCGCCGATCATCGCCCGCACGATGAAGTCGGAACGCGAGGCGAAGAGCGACTTTTACGGCATGATGATCGTGGAAGGCATCATCGCCATGATCTGGGCGGTCGCCGGCCTCGCCATCTACAACCTGAAGCCGGACTTCATGTCGAAAAGCGGCCCCGTGGTGCTCTGCGAGATCACGAGCCATTTCCTCGGCTCCTGGATGGGCACGGTCACGGTGCTGGCGGTCGTGATCCTGGCCGTTACAAGCGGCGACACCGCGCTCCGCAGCACGCGCCTCAGCCTCGCGGAAATGCTTCACATCCCGCAGCAGAATTTCCTGCCGCGCTTCCTGACCTGCCTCCCGCTGATCGTCCTCGTGGCGGGCCTGCTCTACTGGTCCAACACCGACGCCAAGACGTTCAATAAACTTTGGAACTACTTCGCCTGGGGCAACCAGGTGCTCGCCGCAACCACGCTGATGGCAGGCACCGTGTGGCTGCTCCGCAGAGGGAAGAAAATCGGTTCGCTGATCACCCTGCTCCCCGGCATGTTCATGACCGCAGTCGTCGTCACGTTCATCGTCTGGACATCCGGCAAGGGCGGACAGCCCGCGGGTCTTTTCTTCTTCACGCGGAACGGCGGCCTGCCATACGAGGTCTCCATCGTGATCGGCATTATTGTCGCGGTGAGCTTCGCCGTTTTCGTCATCCGCCAGGGCAGGAAGCCGGATCCGCTGATCGACTACACCCCGGCAGCGGAACGGTATACCGTCATGGAGTTCCGCCATTGCGGCAACACCGGCCTCCAGCTGCCGAAGGTCTCGCTCGGACTCTGGCATAACTTCGGCGCAAAAGACAGCTTCGACAACGCGCACTCCATGGTCTGGGACGCGTTCGACCACGGCATCACGCATTTCGACCTCGCGAACAACTACGGACCGCCGGCCGGCAGCGCCGAGGAGACGTTCGGAAAGATCCTGAAGGCCGACTTTACGGGCAAACTTCGCGACGAACTGATCATCTCCACCAAGGCGGGCTACACCATGTGGCCCGGCCCCTACGGGGACAAGGGCAGCCGCAAATACCTGATCGCCAGCTGCGACCAGAGCCTGAAACGCCTCGGCCTCGACTATGTCGACGTCTTCTACCACCACCGCATGGACCCGGACACCCCCGTCGAGGAATCCATGCTCGCGCTCGACCAGATCGTGCGGTCCGGACGCGCCCTCTACGCCGGCATCTCGAACTACT
>Ga0310786_10001001_pt1 | contig 45192 bp, 38 predicted proteins | sample AusTroGonzalo_MG_FD_203881 | JGI IMG/M metagenome (GOLD analysis project Ga0310786, IMG submission 203881) | Bovine rumen microbial communities from tropical cattle in Woodstock, Queensland, Australia - Gonzalo_03 (v2) (version 2) | ecosystem: Host-associated > Mammals > Digestive system >...
TTAATAAAAGCTGTTATAATGACTATACCCATAACTTCAGTATCTGTAATATAGAGCTGAAGTACACCTACAATCTGATGATTAAGGATTTTGCCTTACCACTTCGTGTAGCTTATGTCATCAATCCCGTCTTTGAAAAGGCACATGTCAACCTATCGGCATCGTTTGAACTATAGATCTGGAGTTTTTTTTTCGTTATTTGAAAAATAAATCTGAAAAAATGAACAACTTTTCATTTTTTTGTGTACCTTTGCACTTGAAATTGTGTGTAGAGGTGTGAAATTATTCATAAATCTCGACTAAATTGTTTAACAAACATAAAATTTAATTATGAAAAGAATTGCTTTTCTTTCATTGACAGCACTACTCTTTGCTGCATGTGTGACCAACCATTTTGACTCTAATGATGAGGGAAATAATCAGGGGGATAATGGTACAGTTAATCTTTTTGACTTTTCCACATCCAGTGATGTGAATTTGACAGTTGACTATTCTGCCTCCAATCCCGGTGGACCTGTTTTCTTTAGAGTCTTTAGCGAGAATCCTTTCAAGGGTGATGAATTAGATCCAAACATCAAACCTGTTTATTCTAATTTTACAGACGGTGAAGGTCGCTTCTCTCAGTCTGTAGAACTTCCAAGCTATGCTACTGATCTGTATATCTTCACTGGTGACTTCTTCGTTGATGAGCAGTTGATGAATGTGAAGGTGACCAACAATTCTGCTGAGGCTGTGGCCGGAGTGACAAAAGGTGTCAATCGTGCTGCTGTCAGAAGAGTTTCACCGGGGTCTGGTGTATTGACGAATAGCTTGGAGACGCTTTATCAACTCTCTTATGAGGTGGATTATAAGACTGGTGACAAGCTGGATAATCAGATATACAATGAGTGGAAGACGTGGCTGGGACAATGGGATTCCAGAACAGGACGTCCAGACTATTTGGTGAAAGAAGACAGTGAAAATTATGCTACACTGACGTTTGACGAGGATGAGATGCAAGGAATTCGTCAGAGTATTGCTGCTGCTATTGTAAGAAAGGAAATCTGCCCAGATGAATATCGTCAGAGTGCTGACCTTACTTTGAAGGAGGCTGCAGCTGTCTCTGTAACTCTGGTAGGCTCAAATACTTGCTGGAACAACTGCCTTGGCTATTATTACTATCAGGGCGATGCACCTACAAACCTGAAGGATATTCACGTCGTCATGTTGTTCCCAAATACGCAGGACGGTCACTCACAGTACGTCAATCAGCCGAAGTACGGTAGTAATTATAACGGCAATATTGCTCTTGAACGTGGTGAAGCTGTGCAGTTAATCTACTACCCAAATATTGCAGAGAACAGCGAGGAAGGCGCTACTCCCATCTTCCCTGCTGGTATGAAGATTGGCTTTCTGTTGAAGTCGAACGGATGGGGCATGCAGAAACCACATGATGGAATCAAGTATCATAACGGTTATTTGGGTGCTGTGAAAGGTGCCAAAATAGCTCGCCAATACAATTGTTGGTCGTCGTCTACAGATGGCTTGTCATATTGTGAGCCCAACGATGAGCAGAATTTGTATGACGATGGTAGCATGTCGAATCCTAATCACGAAAGACAGTCACGTACTGCAAAGTTCGCCTATGAAAAGGATGGTCAGCAGTATGCTATCGTAGCCTTTGAGGATGGTGCCAATGATCAGGATTATGGTGATGTCATCTTGGCTCTCAAGCCCGTTGGTCTGTTCCAGGAACTGCCTGTGCCAACATCGCGCGAAACTACAAACGAAGGCGTGTATGCATACGAGGATCTCTGGCCTTCAGCTGGTGACTATGATATGAACGATGTGGTAGTTGATATGAAAGAAGATCGTGTATTGACCATGTTTACTTACAAGAATCGTGCTTTCATGACCAAGCAGACTTTCAATCTGACAACCTATCAGAACTATGTTGAGCTAAAGAGTGGACTGGCTCTCACACTGGAGACAAAGAGTGATGCCCAACCTACCAGCATTGTGATGAAGAAGATTCCTGCAGGATCTACAGAAGTTGTGGAAGCTAACTTCATCCAGGATGGCAATGTCTATCTACTGACTGATGACATTAAGCGTGAACTCCATACCACTTATATTTTGGAATTGACCTATGAGGGTGGTATCCAAGATAGCAAGGCAGCCAAGATTAAGCCATTTATCTATCGTAACGAGTCTGATGATAAGCGTTGGGAAGTACATATCCCGATGGAGGCTCCTACGGCAAAGATGAATACTTCATACTTTGGCACGAAAGATGATAAATCAGATCCTGCGAATAAATTATATTATGTTGGTAGTGGCAATTATCCGTTTGCTTTCTATTTGAGTGGTGTCAGCATCGATACTTTCAAGGATAACATACTTCTTCGTGCTAATGAGAGTAAGGCCATCGATGTATTCTTCCCCGAGTTCATAGAATGGTCAACCTCGAAAGGAGCAAAAAATAAGAAATGGTACTTGCATCCTGCTACTGCAGAATAATGGTAAAAACCTAAAGAATAATCCCACTCGTCACATCATAGACGGGTGGGATTATTTTTGGGGCTTACGTTGGCTGCAAGGCCTATCGAATAATAGTCACTTTCGGGTTGTTCCTGACTTCGCTTCAACTCGAAGGTGAGTCACTTTACGACTGTTCCCAAGTCAGTTTACGGGGGTAAAGTGACTTGGGAACGGGTCGTAGGTGACTTGGGAACAGGTAGAAACAAACATCGGAACGACCCTAAAGTGACTATTTCTTCATTTGTTTGAATATTTATTTTGATTTTTATTATCATTTTGCCACCAATATATAAAAATCTCTTTATATATAGCATGTTCAAGGGTGGTGATAGTATTGTTATCAGGTGATAATAATTGCCATATTTTTCATATTTTCAACAATTATTCGCTGATTTATTTGGAATTTTTCTCAAAATTTAGTAACTTTGTGGTCAAAAACCACGAAACTCGGCGGCGCCTCGGCAATTAAAGCACGCTTTATTGCTCTCGGCTTGCACGAGCCTTGCAGTCAAAAATTAAAGGATTTAGTAACATGAAACTGACATTAGTACTTAGAGACAAGAAAAATGCACTGAAACTCTCGACAAAGAGCATCGAAACCTTCATCGAACGTATTACAACCGACACCAAGGACGGAGTCGTTGCCCGTCGTCGCCGACAGCTCAGCTACGGTGGTTACATGGACGGCTATGACCGCCAGTATCCCTCGCATGTCATCTATCCCTCTGCCGTATTCGAGAAGGACGACAACGACAACCTCCGCATGAAGGTGTTCAATGGTGTGGTGGCACTGACGATAGACGGTTTGAAAGAAGAGGAGTTGGAGGCTGTGAAACGTGCGGCACAGATTCTTCACTATACCCTTGCCACCTTTGTCGGCCCTTCGGGTCATGAGGTCATCATTCTGGTCAGAATAGTCCGGGAGTATTCTGAAATAAAGCGGGAGTATTCTGAAATAAAGCAGGAGTATTCTGAAATAAGCGGCACTTATTCTGAAATAACATACCCTTCTCTGACAGAGGAGGAAGCGGACGTGCTCTGCCAGGAGGGCCACCGTCTGGCTGCGACTTTGTACCAGGCCATCATGCCGAAACCCATCAGCACGGAACCAGTGTCAGTGAGAAGCAACTTCCACATGCCATTAGATGAGGCTCCCTATTTCAATCCCAAGGCCATAGCACTGCCTGTTAGCGGCAAACCTGCGACGGTCTCGCAGACATCGGTCATTGTGAAGAATCCTAATGAAGGCATCGCTGACGCGTCTTCAGACAAGGAGGCCCAGAATGTAAGCCGCAGGACACAGCAGCTGGTGGACTTCCTGAATGCGCACTACCAGTTCCGATACAATAGTATCATGGGCTATACGGAGTATATAGAAAACATTCGCAAGTATATGGACTGGATACCTGTGGACGACCGTGCGCTGAAGGGTATCACGATGAAGGTGCGCCTCGGCGGCATCGACGCCCGCGACAACGACGTGCGCCGCTATGTGCAGTCGGACATGATACACGTTTTCGACCCTATCAGCGACTACCTTTGGGACCAGTACGACAAATGGGACGGCAAGGACCATATCCGCAAGCTGGCGCGTACGGTGCCCACGAAGAATCCCCACTGGGAGGACTGGTTCTATACGTGGTTCCTGGGTATGGTACACCAGTGGCAGGTAGGTAGTCAGGCCAAGTATGGCAATCAGGCCGTGCCACTACTGATTTCGACGCAGGGATACAATAAGAGCACCTTCTGCGAACAGTTGTTGCCGCCGGAACTCAGCTTCGGCTATACGGGTAACCTGCAGCTAGACGACAAGAAGCAGGTGTTGCAGCAGATGGCACAGATGCTGCTCATCAACCTTGATGAGTTCAACCAGATATCGCCCAAGACACAGCAGGGATTTCTGAAGAATATCATCACGCTGTCGTCGGTAAAGATTAAGCGACCATACGGACGTCACGTAGAGGACTTCCCGCGTCGTGCCTCGTTCATCGCCACGACGAATCAGGCTGATGTGCTGGCTGATCCCTCTGGCAGCCGCCGCTTTCTGAGTGTGGAGCTCACAGGTCCCATTGACATCAGTACCCCGCCGAACTATGAACAGCTCTATGCGCAGGCCATGCAGGCCCTGCACCAGCATGAACTTTACTATTTTGGACCAATAGAGACACAGCAGATTATTGAATGGAACAAGAGATTTAGCGTCAAGACAGCTGCTGAGCAGTTCTTCCTTGACTACTTCGAACCTGCCACCGATGAATCGGAAGGCAAATGGCTCAGTGCCTCGGCTATTTTCAGTTTTCTCAAGGAAAAAGTGGGTGTCAGCCTGTTGAAGCCAATTAGCGTTTTAGCCTTTGGTCGTAGACTTTCCAATATTTCTGGTTTAAAAAAGCGTATGACAAAGCATGGTTCTGAGTATTTTGTAAAGCGTAAACGTTAATGTTGCAGAATTCTATCACCTGTTATTAATCTATCACCACCCGATAAACACCTTGTATAAAAGGCTTTTGGAAGATTGGTGGTAATATGGCATTATTTTTTTCAAAAATTATTTTTATGAGCAAGCGAATAGGATATATTGATGCCATGCGTGGATTCACGATGATTCTCGTGGTCTATTCCCATGTTTGCACCTTTTGTTTGGGTGACTCTAATATGGCTTTCAATGACGTTTTCTTTCTATTCCGATTGCCTTGTTTCTTTTTTATCAGTGGTTGGTTGTTTAATTTAACTGATCCTGTGTGGCCAATCATCAAGAAAAAGTTCATGGTACAGATAGTCCCTACACTCTTTTTCTTGTTCCTGCTGGCACCACCACCAGACTTTTTTCATCAATTTGGCGCATTCAAAGGGGGCTATTGGTTTACCTTTGCCTTGTTCATTTACTTTTTATTATATATTGGTAGCTACCTACTTTTTAGACGTTATCAGGGTAAAAAGATTGATGTAATCATGTTTTTGGTGGCACTCGTCATATCCATGTCCGCTTATTGGTATGACATTAACTATTCTCGTCTTTCTTCGATGCAGACGTGGCAAAAGGACATATTGGGTTTATTGAGTTTTGTGACGTGGCGTTATTATCTTTTTTTCTTCCTTGGTACATTGGCCCGGAAGTATTACCATCATTTCTTGCAACTTACCAGTAATGTTAAATTGGTGGCAATTGTTGTTATTGCTTTCTTTGTTATCTCAAAGATTCCTCAAAGTGATATTTTTATTCGCGAATACTTAAGGTTTGCAATAGGAGGTATTTTAGGTATGACCATGGTCTTCGCTGCTTTTAGGTTCCTTTATACGTATTCCAGGCTCTCATCTCTCAGCTCTCAACTCTCACCCCTTGAATTTGTTGGCACACGAACTTTAGATATTTACCTGCTTCATTACTTCTTTCTACCCCGATTCCTAATGGCTTATAGCCCTCAGCTTCATTCATACAACAATAGCCTAATAGAATTCTTGGTCATCATGTTGATAGCTCTGATTGTATTGCTCCTCAGTCTGTTAACGAGCTACACCATCCGCCTTAGTCCCTTCCTCGGCCATTATATGTTTGGGGCGAAATATGATTGTTAGATATGATGGTTATTTACATGGCATGTCAAATTGGTAGCACCAATTGCCGGCAGCATCACGTAGATTGCCGCGTGGACCATGCTGATTGCCGCTTTTCATATAGTCGCCATTGACGGCGTACCGTACCTTGCAATCTTTGGGAGACTCTGAACAAGTAATAAGAACGGTTGCGCTGTCGACAGTTACTGCACTGGCAATGTCTTTGTTTTCTTTATTGATAACGCTGAAACCATAGTTCTCTGTTTTCCGGACCTGAATGGTATCGAATGTTAGATGAGTCGAATTATTAAACTGTATGATGACATTTTCACCCTCAGTCTCCACTGTCATGGGGATAAGTCCGTGATAACGTTCTGCGCCTCTTAGTATACCAAGTACCGAACGTGCCGCCAGTTTTCCAATGGCTTGCTGCCCATGAGCATCGATATGTATTTTCTCTCCCACACAGTTGTAGGGATATGTAGGACCACTGGCCCAAAAGTGCTCGTCTGAACTGAGAAGACCGACAAAGGTTTGAGGCACATAAGTCTCACGACATTCATAATGATTGGCATTAAACTGTTTGGCTCTTGTCAGCGAGTTGGCTTGGTAGCAGATAAAGGGAATAGCGGTATCCTGATGTGTGATGCCTTTGATGTCGGCATTCATGTCTTCTCTGATTTGTTTGAGCATCTGCTGATAGTCTGTTTCTGGATAGTCAACGATGTCAGATTCACCTTGCATCCAGCATATCGCAGGGACAGTAAAGGCCCAACCACGATCTGTCGCTTCTTCGTAAGCATTTTTTATATTGTCGATAAATTTTTGATAGGGTTTGCTGCCTTTACTCAGGTTGGCTATAGCTGTAGCCCCTTGTCCTCCGGGGAATATGCAGATAAGAGTGTCTGGACCTGTGGCATCTACCAATACTCTTCCCATATTGTAGATGGAAAGTTCAAAAGCGTGTTTCGTGTAGCCTGTCATTTCCTTGAACCACTGCTTAGTGCTATTGTTGTCAAAATAACCAAACTGATGGTCCATTCGTTCTGTTACAATACGGCCATTGGCATAATTGGCCAAAGAATCAAAGTTTGTTATTCGGGTAGCTTCTTCGCCTAACGCCAAACTCTGTCCGTAAACCGGGATACAGATTACTGTTTTGTACTCGTATGACTCATGACACGATACGAATGCCATGATAGTCGATAGTATAACTAATAATTTTGCTTTCATAGCTGCAAATGTACACAAAAAAATAAAAAATAATATTGTAGTTGACATTTTTTTTGTATTTTTGCATGTATAAATCGAAAGACTATGCAATCATTTAAGCAATTAAGGAGAATATGTAAAGATCGTGAGGTGCTCTCAGGTGCGCCACGAATGGCATTAGTCGGTGATACGGCCACTCAGTTTTTAGCAACTGCTTTACGTGGCGAATCTATCAGCCGAGGTTTTGATTTGAACATTTTTGAGGCAGAATATAATCAGGTAGAGCGTCAGTTTTTGGATCCAACGAGTGAACTTTATGCATTTGATGCTGACTATATCGTTTTGTTCCAGTCGACTCATAAGTTAGGCGAATATCATAGTTCACTTTCAGATGCCGAGCAAAGTCAATTGGCAACAAATCGTCTTGACTTTGTTGCTTCAATATGTCAGAATCCTCAAATGGTAGGGAAAAAACTCATTTGTATGAACTACCCTGAGATTGATGATGCTGTTTTTGGTAGTTATGCCAATCAGGTAGAGTCTTCGTTGACTTATCAGGTCCGCAAACTTAATTGTGGGTTGATGGAATTGGCTCGTGAATTTCCTAATTTGTTTGTGTGTGATATTGCTGCAGTGCAGAACAAGATAGGGCGTGATTGCATGTTTGCATCGAATGTCTACGTTAGTACGGAAATGGTCTTATCTATTGATGCCTTGCCATACGTGGCTTCGAGAGCTATTGATATTGTCAGTGCCTTGCGTGGCCAGTTTAAGAAATGTCTGATACTTGACCTCGACAATACCGTATGGGGTGGGGTGATAGGTGATGATGGGCTTGAAGGCATCCAGTTAGGACATGGGCTTGGCATCGGCAAGGCTTTTACTGAGTTCCAAATGTGGGTGAAGAAACTAAAACAGCGTGGCATCATCATCTGCGTGGCTTCCAAGAATAACGAGGATACTGCAAAGGAACCGTTCGAGAAACATCCTGATATGGTGCTGAAGTTGAATGACATCGCTGTCTTTATGGCGAATTGGGAGACGAAGGTTGACAATATCCGTGCCATTCAGCAAATCCTCAATATAGGTTTTGACTCCATGGTTTTCTTGGATGATAATCCCTTTGAACGTAACATGGTGCGTGAGAATATTTCTGGTATCTCAGTTCCAGAACTGCCAGAAGACCCAGGCGAATATTTGGAGTTCCTCTATGGTGAGAATTTGTTTGAGACCGTATCGTATAGTGGGACGGACAAAGACCGTACCAAGCAATATCAGGTTGAGGCGCAGCGAGTTTCCTTGCAAAAGACCTTTACTAATGAGGCTGATTTTTTGAAATCGCTTAATATGGTGTCTGTGGTGAGTGGCTTTACCAAGTTCAATACCCCACGTGTAGCCCAGCTTTCTCAGCGTAGCAATCAGTTCAATTTGAGAACTGTAAGATATACTGAAGCTGATATCGAGGCATTGGCAGCAGATAAGAATGTAATAGATTTGAGCTTTACCTTGGAGGACAAGTTCGGCGACAATGGGTTGATAGCTGTTGTCATCATGAAAAAACAGGATGAGGAAACTCTGTTTGTTGACACTTGGTTTATGAGCTGTCGTGTGCTGAAACGTGGTATGGAGAACTTAACGTTGAACACGATGGTTGAACAGGCCAAGGCTAAAGGTTACAAACGTATTGTCGGTGAATACCTGCCTACGCCAAAGAACAAAATGGTAGAAGAACACTATTCTAAACTTGGCTTTATGGCAGTTTCTCATGCTCCTTCAGCACAATATGTATTGGATGTAGAGTCTTATCAGCCCCGTGAATGTTACATTAAAATGAAGTGAAATATGGATTGTCAATTAGAGCATATTGGATATATTACGGATGATATTGCCAAAACTGCAGAGAGTTTCCGTTTGTTAGGCTATGAAGTCAGGGATATCGTTAATGATGACACCCAACGTACTCGAATCTGTTTTCTGACGAAACATGGGGCTACCAAGATAGAATTGGTAGAACCGTATGAGGATAACAAGACTATGCTGAAGATGCTGAAACGTGGTGTGACACCATATCACACATGCTATGAGGTTGCCGATATGCAAGCCTCTTATGAAGAGATGTTAGACAATGACTTTACCCCGTTGTTTAAGCCTGTGGCAGCACCAGCCTTCGACGATCGTCTCATTTGCTATTTTTGGAAGGATGATATTGGATTCATTGAGCTGGTAAACCGATAACGTTTTTTAGCTCTTGAGCAATCATGTGTGAATAATACTCAGCCCCTTTTCTGTTTAGGTGCCCAAAATCATAGAAGAGTTCAGCATGACCTATAAAATCAGAGTCGCGATAGTGGTCAATGAAGTTGAGATGATGCTTTGCAGCTAATTCACGCGGGAATTTAAGAACGTCCTCTTTAGAGCAGACATACATTGGTGAGAAAACGATGACAAGCTGTATGTTGTTTTTCTGGCAATCGTTGATGAAACGTTCTAATAGAGCAACTCGCTCCTGATTTACTGGGAAAGGGTATTCTTCAACAATGATTCCAGTCGTATCCAGTATGCCGTCCAAAGGTTTCCATCCCTTAAGACTTCTATCCATTGAGCCTAATTTGCCCATCAGTAAGTTGGGAAGACTGCCTGAGTAACGATAGACAGCGGACAGCAGGCAAGGCCAGTATTTGCCTGATAGCTTCAGCATCTCATCACAGCCATCACTCATGTTGCAATAGGGGGCTAAGGCGCCGGCACGCTCTTTGCCGGAGAAGGGCGTTTCTAACCAGTCACAAGGGTGAATCTCAAAAACAATAGCTTTGGGAGTATAGCGTGTCAGGATGTTGCTCAACTGCCCGTAATGATAATAGATGTTCTTAATACCCCAATCAGCCGCGTTGTAGCATGGCAGTCCTAACTCCTTTTCGAAGATGGAGGGTACATAATGATGGAGGGCTCGAGAACTACCGAAGAATAGTATGGAGTCGCGGGTTGTTGCATTGCTGTAGCTGATTTTGTATTCATCAGTAGCATTCGACTGGCTGTACAAGAACTTCAGACCCAGTCCCAATGTCCTATCAAATACGAAGAACAGGCAGATAACGATGAGTATATGTATGAGCAATTTTTTCATTGTTCAGAACTGGAAATAGATAAATTGATTGCTGTCAAAAATACCAAAAAGCAGAATGGCAACAATTTCTACGGCAATGGTCAGTTCCCAACGCCAGCGTTCAGCCCATCTTGGAAGATACGGTTTCTTCTTGGTAAACCACTCTTCCTGAATATCGACATAGATGAGTGCCACAGAGCAAATGGCCGCGTTGACCAGTGTCGGCATGTCGAAGAAAAGGCCGTCGTTCCATGCTTCTGGAATACGGCAAAGAACTGCCCAGAACTCACTGATGTTATTCGAATGGAAGAGCATCAGACCGAAAGTAACAACGAGATAGTTGACAATCATCTTGATGACGAAAGGCATTGTAGGCCACCCATACTCATTGACCTTGATTTTTGTCTTCTTGAAAAATTGTCCGCTGACCATCAAAGGGATGTACCAAAGACCATGATAGATACCGAAAAGGAAAAATGTCCAGTCGGCTCCATGCCACATACCTATAAAAGTCATGTTAAGCATAATAGCAGCAATGGTTCCGTTGGTTCCCCAATCGCGTAGCTTGATGTTCAGTGGCATGAACACGTAATCGGTCAGCCAACTGGTCAGAGACATGTGCCAACGGCTCCAATATTGAGCAATATTGATGGTGAAGAATGGGCGTTTGAAGTTCTCAGCAACCTTGAAACCCAACATCAGAGCTACACCAATGGCCATCTCGCTATAGCCGCTGAAGTCGGCATACATTTGGAATGGGTAGAGTAGGGATGCAAAAAGTATAGATGTGGCAGAATGGTGCTCAAAGTTATTCCATACGGCACTAATATATAAATCCAAACGATCAGCAATGCACATCTTCATAAACATACCCCACAGTACTCGCCGGAAGCCTGTCATCAAATTGTTGGGATTAAAAAGACGGCTTTGCTTCAGCTGTTTGAAGAAGGGTTTGGGGCGGTCGATTGGTCCAGAAAGAATTGTAGGGAAAAAAGCTATGAAGTTTGCAAAGTCGAAAATATTCCGTTCCCGCTCAATTTTCCCGTGGTATATATCGAGCGTATAGCTCATCAGCTTAAAGGTAAAGAAGCTAAGACCTATGGGAACGACAATATGTGCAGCAGTCCACGAGAGATGCAGACCGATGGCATTGGCAGCAGCAATGAAAGAGCCAATAAAGAAATTCAGGTATTTAAAATAGAATAGAGCGCCGATGCCCACGATGACACTTAGTGTTGTCAAAAGGGATGCACGCCGCTCTTGTTTTTGATCTATAGCCTTTCCGATACCGTGCCCTATCAGCCAGAATAGCAGGGTCAGAATGGCCAACAGGCCTGTCATCTTAATGTCAACTTGTGCATAAAACCAATAGGAACATATCAGGAGGAATATGTTCTGAACCAGCTTCTTCGGTTGGCACAGGTAGTAAACTACCAAGACCACAAGGAAGAACCATAAAAAGGCAAGCGAGTTGACTACCATTGGTCTGCTATAGCTTCTTTCCGATGCAGTTTATAAGGTCTCCGATATTGTCCCATGACAGAATTTCGCGTGAAGTGAACTTGATGCCAAAAGCTTTCTCCAAAGCTACCACCAACTGAACGTGTGACAACGAGTCCCACTCTTCTACGTCATCAGCTGTAGTTTCGTCAGCTAATACCAAATCGTCTAACTCCAGTTCTTCGCGGAATACGTCCTGTACTTTTTCCAAAATTTCGTTTCTTTCCATATTGTTAGTTCCTTAATTGTTATAGTAATCTAAATACATTTTGTTCTGCAAAGATAGTCATTTTCTGTTTTTCTGCCAAATGTTTTATTCACAAATCTCAAAATTGAAGCCAATCTCTTTAGCCATCCTCAGTATTTGGCAGGTTTTCTCTGACGAAAATGCACAGGGGATAGATGAGTGGGTGCTGAAAATGACGAAAGCCTTTCTGTCATATGCTTTTTGTAATAGTTTTCGCATAGCCAATGTGTCAGTCTGTGGGGTAATAGCAATTCGTCCTAACTGAAACACGTGTCTATCTGGATTCACCAAACTAGCCCCCGATATCATTTGAAATCCTTGCTGCTTGATTACTTCTCGGATGGCTTTCGTATTACAGCCATGAGGAGGAATGATGAACTTTAATAATCTGGTAGTGTCGAAACCCTGTTTTCCAAGTCTTGTGATACTTTGTCGGATATCATCTTCTATGCGTGCTTTGTCCCAATCCTTCCAACGTTCATGACGTAAACCATGTATAATAATCCTAGCCCCTTTTTTTTGCCATAAGACCAAAGAATCTGCAACAGTTGGTGTCATCTTGCCAGCAATGACAGCAAAGGCCGGTTGTATGCCAGTCTCGTCAGCAATGATTTTGGCAGAAAACACTCCTTCACTGCTGTCATCGTCTATCCATAGGGCATAAGCCTTGTGATCCGTTGAAGATCCATACCAGATGTCAAGCAGACTTATATATATGGTCTGCTTGCTCCATTCATTTATTAACGGAGCCCGCCACCATACACCAATTATAATAATTAGAATGATAATAAAAATGAAAAGACTTTTTTTCACCCTCTTCATTGTTATTTCCCTATCCACAGTTCCTTAAATCGTAAAAATTTTAATGTAAGTTTTGCCAAACGGTTAAAAAGAGAAAATACTTTCTTGTTAGACAAACATATTTGGAATACAAGACTGTAATAGATATCAAGTTCTTTACCTGCAATAATTTCATTCGGCATAACAAAGGCTTCTTTGGCCTTATCAACCAATTGTGAAATATCCTGTGAAATATAACCTGATTCCTTGATTTCTTTAATGATATCTTTGTTATAAAACTTCCATGCATAGTATTTTCTATGATATCCCCAATAATGCATGATTTTGGCTTTATATAAGAAAGATACTCCATTAGTAGGTTGACAATTCCAATCTCCAGTAAGTTCCTTAATGGGGTATTGATAGAATTCATTTGTTGCAGCCAATGGAGATTGGTCATAAAAACGTTGATATTTTGTTGAACAAGTCTGCCATCTCTTATTCCATTCTCGATAGAAATCATGGGTGAACTGACAATCCCTAACAAACATTACGCCACTATTGAAATATGCTAAGTCATCAGAGTAAGTCCAACCGTCTTGTTTTGACCATAAGAGCAATTTGTCTTTGTCTTTGTTTTGTTCAACAGGAGCATGCTTATCTTTTACTGCACCAATTTCGCCATTAAACTCGTCGATACCCTCCAAAGAATCTGTAATGATGGTGTCATTATCAATGAATAAATAATCCCCTTCAATAAGATTTCTTAAATTAGTCTTTAGCCATCTGGATTTTTGTCCTTTATTATAATTGTCAGGAACCTTGATGGCCGTTATCTTGCTGACATATTTCTTTATTTCACTTCTTTTACCAATGATTGTATTATTTGTGGCTTGGTCAACAACAAGTTCTACATATGCATCAGGATGATGTCTCCTTAGTGAAAAGATAGACAAAAGAGCCTGCTCAAGAAAAATGTCGTTCTCGTCACTTACAACGTTATAAACGATTTTTGTTTTCATATATCATCTTATTTTGAATTACTTTTCCAGTACCGGTAGTATAAATAACAAGTTTTGGGAAGATATAGGATCAGGCACATACCATACTTACTGAAACCTAATTGATTGTGATAAGTTCGAAGTGTTTCTGCATGGTTCCTAATGTATGAAATAACCTTTCGAACTCTTTTATCATGATATATTTGATGATTCTTGCAAATTCTCCCAATCAGTTCATTATAATAAAAAATGCAATGATAGGTGCAATAATCTTGGAGATGGGGGAATCGCTCGTAAATGATTTTCTCTACTAATTCTAGTCTCAAGATACGGTTGTCTATATATTGGCTAATGTGAGTGTTGAAATAATCCTTAGATAGCGAACTACTGCGGTGGGAATAAATGTATAGTGGCTGATCAACAATGCAAACAGTCTTACTGCAGGCAAAGGCCTGTATGTTATAAATGAAGTCCTCGTCAGTCTTTAATCCGTCTGTATTCCTAATATGATGAGCCTCAATGGTCGCCCTTTTATATATTTTTGTCCAGCACTGGGAATATATTTTGTCTTTTGTCAGTATGGCTTTCAATGCATCGTCCTGATTGAGGACGTATTCTTTCCCTGTATGTTTCGTGTGTTCATAACTTCCATCTTCATTGATCTGAATATAGTTACAGCAAACTATATCGGCATTATGTTCATAGCCGGATTGCAGCATTGTGCTAAACATATTGGGCTTGATTTCATCATCGCTGTCTATAAAAGCAATGTAGTTGCCGGTCGCATGTTCATAACCTATATTTTTAGCAGTTGCCGGGCCTGAGTTTGAGATATGCAGACACTTTATTTCTGGATATTTCTCAGTATAGTCATCACATATCTTAACCGATGAATCTGTTGATCCATCGTCTACGAGAATTACTTCTTGCGTCACATCTATTTGATGTAACACGCTGTCAAGACATCTTTTGAGATATTTCTCAACATTATAGACAGGTATGATAATACTGATATCCATATTTCTTTTAATGTTAGGTATTTGTTAATTGTAACACGACATTTTCATAAAGGTCTTTTTTTGTTGAAAACCAATTTTATTCGTTCAATACTATCTTTCGCCCCTTTGCAGAAGAGAATGATAAGTACAAGGTTGATTGTAAGGTAGATTGACATACCTATAATGCAATATAATATCCATGACCAATAGCCTTCTGACGCATTGATAGATAGAAATTGTAGCAATATATGGGATGCTGCAAAACTGATAATCGACACAAGAAAATTTCTTGAAGTACCCTTCCAATAGGTCGAATAGGACTCGTGAAGGCCTGAAGTAAACAGGTAAAAGGGCTTCCATAGCATAGCTATAAAACCTATAGAAATCACTTTCCCTAATAGAATACCAAAGATACCCCAATAATAACCTGCAACAATAGTAATGCATACATTAATTGCCAGTTCAGTCCAAGCTGCCCATACATCAGCAAAAAGGCCATGCGCAGAACTGAAAACTTGAACGATTACTCGGGATGTGTTGAAATATCTTACTAGACATAGTAACAATAAGATATCACGTCCTAAAATATATTCAGAACCTAGCCAGATACTTATAAATGGCTCTATAAAATGATATATGCTAAAAAACATTACTCCTGCCACAAAATGCATAATGGTATTAAGTTCCCAAAATACTTTCATTGTATTTTGTTTGTTACCTTCAGCGATTAAGTTGCCAATACCAGCCCCAAAACTGTCAAGAACAGAACTGAATAGCAAACTGATTTTAGCTACTATCATGGTGTAGTTACCGTAATAGGCAACCATCTTCAATGAGACAAAAGCAAAAATGAAGAGTTCATCGCTTTTTTCTGTAATGAATTCCTTTAGTTTATGGATAAATATCTGTTTGGTCTTTTTAAGAATGTCTGGGTATTTCTTCATTAATAGTTTACCAGATTGCTTGTTGGCTTTAAGCCATGGGTATTCTTTATTGATTTTGAGATTAAGAATGATACATGCTATGATACCGAAAAGAAATTCTACCGCAACCCAGATATAAAAGTTCTTGTAATAATATGCTAGGAAGATCTGGAGAGCAGTCTTTATAAGTGTTGCAGATTGGAGATATAAGGTAACTATATATTTCTTTTGGTCAGCAGACAAAAGAATCTGCCGGTAATTGATGAAATAGCCAATTAGGGACGAACCAAGAAAACTATAGAAAGCAAAATATACAATGCCCAAGCCAATCTCTTTACCACCGAAAATTAATGGAAAGAACAGGCTGATCATAATACCACCTGCGAATATGATACGACCGATGCATTGGTATAGATAGCCGAAAGCAGACATAATCTCATTGATGGATGCTCTATCATTTGACTGAATAGGTTTGTAAAGGAAGAAACTGATACAGCTTCCAATACCTAATTCGGCCAAATTCAAATAGCCAAGAATGTTGCCTAATGTCCCAGTTAGACCAATAAATTCAGCTCCAAGGGCATCTAGAAATATCTTTCGAGAGAAGAAAGCAAAAAATAATGATAGGAAGAAAAAAAGTAAATTAACTTCCGCATTAATGATACTTTTATGTACTCGCTCTCCCATTTAGTTAAATTGAAAATAGAGAATTATTTGTCATGACTCGTATGTATAAAGTCTGTATTCTTTCTGTCTATTTTGAGGAGATTTAATACCATTTTCCATACCAACTTGGGAAGAGAGAGTATTTTACCAAATACAGAATGACTGCGTAATTGTTTGGGGGTGGCAATGTATAGGGCTATGCAGATTGTGAGAAAAAGACACCACCACTTAATATACCATGATAGCGAAAAGATTAGTGAAAATGCTGTCATGACAAAGGACATACCAAATGCACCCACTACCAACATGGAGCGAGGAATTAAGGCCTGTTGTATCGTCTTGTCTATGAAATCGATATTGCCAGTTTTGATAGCTGTGGGAATATATGGAAGCATACGGAATAAGCTTTGGATTTGTGCTGTCATCCAACGGAGACGCTGCTTCTGGAAATTATCCTTATTAGAAACCTTCTCATCAAAGACGTGGATGTCTGGTTCATAATGGATATAGACCTTTCGTTGGAGCAACAAGGCTTCCATCTCACGATCTTCACCTGCAGTTGTGAGTTTATAAACATTCTCCTTAAAGAGTTTGAAATCAAAGCACATACCTGAGCCAATGAGGGCTGATGATAGGCCAATGCGATTATGGGCTTTACGGAAAATCGTGTTATTGATTTCCTCGCTGACGCCATCAAGTACGGCTATATCATTATCCTTGTTCTTGGCGCAACGGTGACATTGGATGGCTTTATAGCCATGGGCACATGAATCGTTTAGTTTTTGTAGGAAATCTGAGTTGACCACATTGTCGGCATCCATAATGATGATATAATCATAGTCTTCCTGAATCTGGTCCATGGCATACTGCATAGCCTTGGCCTTGCTACTTTTCTGAAAAACAGGCTGAAGCAGGGTAATAGGAAGTTCGCTCAAAGCCTGATTGGTTTCGGGTTGCATGTGGTCAGAAATAACAGCCACATGGAAGGAATTGTATGGATAATATTGTCCTAAAAAGGTGCGGACAGATGGAACGATGACGCGGTCCTCATTATAGGCTGGATAGAGCACCAGATATGTAAAGTACTCTTTTTCACGCATAGCTAACTTCTGGTCAGTCAAAAATAGAGTGAATTCATTGATGCGTTTCTTCCATAGTGTAGAAGCCAATGCGAAAAAAAGAATATACAAGGTTGAAGCTGCCAAAAACAGCCACAAGAGTATGTCGATGATATGTATAACATGCCAAATCATAGTGGTTTATTGTTTGAGATTGACGACTTCCGTGATTTTTCTTCCTAACTTAAATTTGTGAAGGATGGAACTCATTAATACGATAGGAACCTTGAAGAAAGTGCTGTCCCACTTCTCGTCTACTAAATAGTTAGGAGTGGCCATAGCAAAAACGAAGAGAACGACAGCAAAAAGAATCCACCATTTTATGGCCATCGTAAAATAGATGAATGGGGTTACTACACACATGAGAAGAATGATGGCCATCATCACCATGCGGGGAATGATAATCCATTGTAATAGCTTGTCTATCATGTCATAATGACGTTGGAGTATGGCTTGTGGAAGGTAACGGAGATTACGTAACACAGCTCGCCATTGCGTGATAATCCAATTGCGATGCTGACGATTGAATTCTTCGGCTTGACGAACCTTCTCACCATATACCATGATTTTATCAAAATAGTCGACATAGATATGATGACGGAGAAGCAATGCTTCCAGTTCTTTATCAGCCCAATTGATTCTAGCAGCCAAAATCTGTTGCTTAAACCAGTCGAAATTAAATACCATACCAGAACTTGCCATAGCGGCAGATAGTCCTACGCTGATATGGCCACGACGGAAGATGGAGTTGTTAATTTCTTCGAAAATAGCAGATAAGCGTGCTGATACCGTATCACGATTGAGTGATACTTTATGAGCTTGAATAGCCCTTGTTCCAGCCGATTCGTATGCATCGTTCATCTGCTCAAGAAATTCGGGCTCTACCACATCGCCAGCATCCAAAATAATCACCACATCATAAATCTTAAACTGAGGTAAATTGTTGATTGCCAATTGCAAAGATTTGGTTCGGGAACTCTTAGCATAGTTAGGCGTCAGCAACGTGACTGGTTGCTGGGCTAAATGGAACATGGTCATCTCGTTCTCATGGTCGGCAATAACCGTTACGTCAAATAACCGTTGAGGGTAAGTCTGTCCTAAAATAGAATTGACAGTCATTTCTATGCTTTTGCCACTTTTATGGGATGGTATGAGAACGATAAAACGGTTTTGGTTCTTTGCTTTAGGTGTTTCACTATGTCGTGCAAACATAGAGGTAAAGGCAAAGATTCCTAAGTATAGCACTGTTAGTGCTACTAAGATAAAGATGATGATATCAGTATATGTCAGTATAGTCCAGAAATCCATGTCTATAGAAATTGAGAATTGAGAATTGAGAATTGAGAATTGGTGGGTGACAAGCTGAAAAAGTCACGGATACCTTTGATAGTGGCTTTTACTAAATCAAAGCGACATTGACACGTATGCTTAAGAATGTCTCTGGTGGCTACCAAGCATATCAAATAGAGATAAGACAAGATGCGTGTGGCACTTGAATTATTGCGTTTCACAAATAATAAACGATTACGAGTGATGTAATATTTCCGAAGAGGGCTTTGTTGCCCCGTGGCCTGACTTTCCTTGTGGTATATTGTCATGGCAGGTTCATACCAAATGTCGTAACCGGCATGACGAATCATCATAGACCAGTCTAATTCTTCATAATACAAAAAATAGCATTCTGGCATCATACCAGCTTTTTTTATGACTTCACGCTTTACCATCATGGCTGCACCATGAGCGTATGGTGTCAGATGGGCAGTATTATATTGTCCTTGGTCAGGTTCTCCACAGCCAATAGCTCGATTACGCAAGGTGATGCGAGAGAGTGGGGTGTAGCCCGCAAACTGTATGGGATGGTCTCCCCACGAGAAACGAATCTTAGGACAAACCATTCCAATCTTTGTCGAACTCTCTAATCGGTTTATCAAAGGCTGGAAGGCGGAAGCAAATTTTTCACTTTTCACTTTTCCTTTTTCACTTCTTAAGAGGGTGTCGTTGTTTATGAAGAATAGATATTTGCCACGAGCAGCCTTGATGCCTAAATTGTTGCCACCTGCAAACCCTAAGTTTATATTAGAACGTATGACTTTTACTTGGGGATATCGTTGCTCAATAACGGTGGCTTCGTCTTTTTTCGAGGCATTATCTACCACGATTACCTCTATGGATTCATCCTCTAAAGGTAATGTCTCAATCAATTCACTGGTGTCCTTTAGTCCGTTGTAATTGATGGTTATTATGGATAGTTCAATGTTCAATGTTCAATATTTAATGTTTCACACTCTGGATGCAAGTTTTTTCTCTATTTTAAGTCTCTTTTTCTCTTCTTGTTTGGCAAGCAACTCATTCTCGTATTCAATCCATTCTTTTTCAATCCATGGTAGTATGTATACAATACTTAATCCCCCATAAAAGACCAATCCATTCGGGAATTGCATTAATACTTGGTTACCGTATCCTCCTAATTGTTGGGAAACCATAGCACAGGTAAAACCAGCACCAATCCCTCGCAGTGATGGACTTTTCAGTGTGAAGAAAACTATCCAGCAGGCTCCCAAGATCATAATTGCTGTGCAGATCAAAAAAATGGTAATGCCTACAACTCCGGTTCGAATCCAAATATACACATACTCGGAATCTGCAGGAATGTCAGACATAAATGCATATTTATTGTTGGCGGGTAATGAATTGTAAACTTGAGCAACGCCGATACCCCAGGGGGCCTCTTTCATATACTTCTTCATGGCTTCCTGATTAATAGTACGTACATTCGCAGAAGCATCGTTTTTATTAAAGGCACTTCGCATACGGCGGATTTGCTGATTACCTTGTCCGATGTTTGTAAAAACAAGAATAAAGGCAAAGATTGAAAAAATGATTGAGAATGGAACCGCAATTTTAATTGATTTTGATAAGAAAATATAGGTTATAAATCCTGCCATGAAACAGGCTATTGCTGTTCGTGTGCCTGAGGGGAACATGGCCCATGCTGCAGCACTTCCAATAATGAGAAAGATAATTTTTAATTTCTTGATTTTTGCTGTAATGCCAAAAATGAGAAATGCTACCGCAGAAGAAGCAATTCCAATGCCAAAATTGGCCGCATCGTTATAGATTGAAAAATATCGGATTAAAGTACCAGCCTGGAGAATATGAGTCGTACGACCACGCCCTTGAATGAAAGCATTTTCTGCAACTGTAAATCCTATATTCTGTTGTTTCCATACCCAAAAAGATGCGAAAAAGACTAAAGTCCCCCAAACGAAAAGATATTGAATTAGTATTTTGGGGTTTGAAATATAAATGGTATAGACGATGAAAGCATACATGAGTTGAAATGCCATCATGCGTGCAGCTGTATACCATGCCCCCACGTTAATACCGATACCACAAGTGTCATTCAGTACTTGCAAAGTACAATAAGCGCACCATATGATAAGAGTAAAGAACATGATATTTCCGCATCTCTCAAATTTTGTATCTTTCACATCAATAATCGCTATTGCCATGAGAACCATCTCGAACATCTCATTATACATGGACATGGGTATCCCAGAAGGTAGTGGCATGCTTTTCCATTGTAAAAAATAATTAATGACAACTAATGCCCAAAAGCTAAGCATTCGATAACGGAATGTTGCAATGACAAGCAATACCAATATGGGCAGTGAACATATAATAGCAAATGGTGCAAATCCAGCATTAATAAATTGATAAATAGCTAGCAAAAACAGGAGGAGGAGTAATAATACTCTTCCTCCATATTCGTTTGCGTATGTCTTAAACGCCGTATTTGCCATTACTTAGCGTGTTCGTTTTCGACAGCAGTCAAGCCTAATTGCGACATACGATAGACAAAGTTGTTGAACTTCGTATATGGTGGCAGCTGGCCAACAAACTCCTCTACAGCATAACGGTTGGCCTCAGTGAGATACATGAATAGACTGTTCTTGTGGCTCTCGTCTAACAAATCCTGTACTTCTTTTAGCGCTTTTTGGTCTACGTCTTTCCAGGTACGGTTTGCACGGGTCACCATCATGTTAACAGTTGCCATATTCAATAGAGCTGGTGAGATGGAGTTATCGTCCAAATTAGGATATTCAATAATGGCAATCTCGTCAGGGAGAATGTCTGGGCAGAGATCCTTGATATCTTTTGCCAAAATAAACTTGCTGTCTTCGGCCAAGAAATCTTCATCGTAGGTGAGGCGACGAACCTGCAGACCTATAGATATCCAATAATTCTCGAGTTCTTGGGCTAAGTAGCTTCTTCCATTACCCGAATCGGTGGATAGCAAGTTAAGTACGTTCTGCTGACCTTCCTTGAAATGGGGCAGTAATGCTTTGCTCAATTGCTTAAGAGCCATGTCGGCAATGGTCTTATTGAAACGACGATAGCGTAAATTGCTCTCCTTGGGGAAACAGCCCATGACTGGCACCTTTGTGATACGCTCTGAACGCATACGATCACGAAGCGTACGGTCAAGCAGTTCGATGATGAAGAAATAGAGGGCAGTGAATACAAAAGCCAGCATGAATGCACCTAACAGAACCATCATACGATTTGTAGGTTGGGCATTTAATGGGAACATAGGTGGATTAAGTACGCGTAACGATGCAGTTGACATCTGGAGGTTGCGTTGGCGGAGACGTGCTGCATTCAGTGCTTTCAACATTTCAATGTAATTAGCTTCAATAAAACCAATATGTCTTGATTTACGATCCAATGTAGCTCCAATGGGCGCAAAATACAAATATTGTTGATCCAAATTCTGCTTCATGATATCAGTGGCTGTCATTTCTGCCTTAGTCTTTTCCAACAATAATAATTGTTCCAACCAACGACTTAACATGTCGTTGGCTTTTACACCAGTTTCGGTACTATAGGTGGATGCTTCAATATCCTTTGTTAGTTGGGTTACACGACCGGTTGCAGCTTGTAAATCACGCTGCGCTTTGGCTAATTCCTGTTGTGATTCCGCATTATTTCCACCCCCTTCGCTACTCATCAATTTTAAATTAGAAATGCGAGACTGGATGCGAGAAATGTCCCTAACCTGATTGGTAAATTCCCTATTGGAGCGAATAATCTGGGCACGATTACCCAATTGACGCTCTAAATAGTCCATTAGTGCTTTTGCAGTGGTGTAATTCATTAGTTGGTCGTTACGGAAGTTTTGTTGTTGAGCTTCCAAAACAGTGAGTTGCTTGGTTTGCTCACCATAGTTGATAACGCGCTTTGAAACGTTGTAGCGAATCAAATCATCTTCTGCATTGGTTAATATGCGGTAGAGACGAGCAACTTCACGCTCGAAGAACTTGATGACGTTGTTGGTCTCGCCGAAACGTAACTGCTGGTATTGACGTGCAAATACTTCATTTAATATGTCGAGTGTGTTAAATGCAATACCTGCATCGTTAGCGGAATAGCCGATGTCAATGATATCACTACGATCTAACTGAAGCACTTTCAGTCTTGTAGTGATGTTATTGATACCAAACCATTGGTGATAATTCAGGATAGAGAAGATGTAATTATTGATGGAAGGCTTTTCGTATGCCTTCAAATTGGCGTAAGTCGCTGATTCACTATTATGATTAATCAGTGCCTTGACATCAGGTGGAACTGTTGCACTCAACTCACGGAAATGCTGGGCGGAAATGTAGTTGTTGTCCTTGTTAGGATTGCCATACATCATACAACGGCCAAATAAACGAAGGGCCACCTCATGTATGGTGTTGTCGGTTGTAATAATCAACATGAGGTTAGTGATATTTGTCTGTGACTGTCCACCGGCAGCACCTATTCCACCTTCCAAGTTGTAGCCGGTAATCATACCGGTATAAATGGTGGTGTTGGCATCGTAGATGCGCTCCATGTCGCGGGTAGAAAACCAGGCGACAATAAGTGCAATGAGGGGAAGAATCACTAAATACCAGCGAATCTTATATAGGAAGCGGACGAGATATCTGAATAAATCCATAGTGATAGGAAAATATTATAATTTCTTATTCTTTTTTGCATCTTGTTTGGCTGCTTTTTTCTGAGCAGCCTGATCAGCTTGTTCCATCTTGCGGAAACGCTTTTCTTCTGCTTCCGCATTCTTGCGAATACTCTTTTCTACAGCCTTGTTCTCTTTACGAATCTGTTTGTCAGATTTGTCAACTCCACTGTTTAGTGTGACGTCAGTGGTTGTATTGGTGAGAATAGGTGTATGTGTTAAAATCTCCAATGTAATGATGTCTGTGGTAATTTGGGTTTGCAAATTTTGATAGGTAGAAACAGCTGTTTGTTCCCAACGTTTTGTTCCTGCAAAATCTTCAATTGTCATGTTGCCCTGATGAAATTCTTCCAAATTCAGTGCACCTGCACCCTGATACATCGCTGCATTTTCACTGGCTGTCTTTAGTGCAACCAAATCGTTAGTTATTTTAATAAATAGAGTCGCAATTTGAAGTTTTAATTGATCGTATGCTTGATCTTTGGCAATAATGGCCTGATCAACCTCTAATTTCTTACGTTTGACAGATGCTTTTAGGTCGAGAATGTCTTCCAAGGGTACTGCCAAATTTACACCAACATTCCAATAGCTTTGCTCGTTACCTTGATATTGCTGTAATACCATGCTATATGCGCTGGAGCTCTGTCCCCACATATCAGTCTTGCCGTAGCTATAACTGGCATGACCTGTGACATACGAGAAGATATGGCGTTTTTGCTTGGCTACCTCAGCTTGCGCAATCTCCTGAGCCTTCTCTAATGATAATATCTGAGGACTCTGTTTGGCATTCTCAAAGAGCACAGCCAAAGGAGGCAGATGGAAATCCGAGAAATTAATCGTACTATTCTCACTGGAATCAAAGAAACCGGCACTAATACCACTACTATTATACTGCGCATAGGCTGATGACGCAATAAGAATAAGTATTGCCGAAACAATGATATGTTTGATGCCGTACATAGTGTTCATAGGACTTTGTGATTGTAGTTATACGTTCTCTTTCTGTTTGAAAGCAAAGAAAGTACGAAGGATAATCTTCATGTCAAGCATGAAATTATAGGTCTGTCCGTATGTGATGTCAAGCTGTTTACGCTCCTCAGCACTCATAGCGCCGCCTTTGCCGCGTTCCTCAACCTGCCATAGGCCAGTAAGGCCAGCGGGTGCCATAAAGCGGTCGATGCTCTTATCGGCAGTGAGTTTCTCGGCTTCGTAGAGTGGGAGAGGACGATTGCCAACAACGGACATGTCACCCTTGAGGATGTTGAACAACTGAGGAAGTTCATCGATGCTGTATTTGCGGATAAAGCGTCCCACTTTAGTGATACGTGGATCGTTTTCAATCTTCACGAAGGCATTGTTAATCTCTTCTTCCTTCTGCTTGCTGAAATCGCTCTCAGCGACAACGAAATCGTCACCCACAAGCATGATTTCTTCATCGCTAATCATCATTTCGGACTCCATACCCATGTCGAACATGGCTTGCTCAGCCTGATCGCCTAAAGGAGCAACAATGGTTTTGTGCTCTTCTTGTTCGTGAGCAGTATACTGATTATGTTCCTTGCTCAACTCCTGCAAACGCTGCTCTGCATCGACATACATGCTGCGGAATTTTAGGAAATCGAAGATGGTATAGTTGGTACCAACACGCTTGGATTTGAATACAATCGGTCCCTTGCTCTCCAATCTGATAGCGATAGCCGTCAGAATAAAAATGGGCGAAGTGACAATGATGGCTAAAATTGAGAACACAATATCGAACAAACGCTTCCATACTGGAATTTTGAATTTCAGCATGTGATATTTCGGGCGTTCGTCATCAAAGAGAATGCTCTCACGGTCGGAAATAAACTGAATCTTCTTGTTCAACTCGGTGACAGTAGCCTCACGGCCTATCGTGTCGTTGATGCCGCATTTCATGTAAACATCACGTTCCTCGTCGGTCATGGGATCGGTCATAAGGATGATGTAAACGCTGCGCGACTTCTTCTTCAGGTAGGTGATAGCAGTAATGTCCTCAGAACGTACATTGCGCTCAAAGAACACGATGAAGTGCTCATTGGCAACATGAGGCGTACAAATCTGGGCGGCATCCTTGTAAAGACTGGTCATACGAACCAGTTGTCCTGGGATGTATTTGAGACGTTCCTGTGTTTTCGGGTTACTACCTAAATATACAACACCTATCATACTATATTAATAAATAATGTACGTTAGATTAATTGGGAAGAATCTTCTTGACACGGATCTTTAGCTCCATCGGGTTAAAGGGTTTTACGATGTAATCGACGGCGCCAATCTCCAGCAGACGGATGCGCTCGCTGGTAGAATCCTCACTGCTCAGCATGATGACGGGGATGTGACGGAACAACTCATTCTGCTTAATCCACTCCAAAAAATCGTCGCCACGCATTCCTGGCATGCGGATGTCGGAAATGATAAGGTCAGGCGTATTACCTGCCTGAAGCCACTTCACACCTTGCAGCCCGTCGGGGAGCCACTGAACATCGTAATCACTCATTAAATAGATGGAGAGAACCTTTGCGATGGTCTCTTTGTCATCAAGTATTAGTATTTTCTTTTTCATATATGAAATATATCTTAGTCTCTTAGTCAGTAGATTTATATCTCCATTTGGATGCAAAGGTAAAAAAATTATTTTAATTGTAGCCAATAAATGATAAAAAAATCATGAAAAAGTGCAAAAAAGTTGCTTTTTAAAAATATTTTAGGGAAATTTGTTGGTCAAAACGTACTATTTATAGATACAATCAACAATTTTATTATGGCAAACAGATATTTATTAGGTTTTGATGTCGGAAGCTCTTCAGTGAAGGCATCGTTGGTAAATGCAGACAGTGGTAAGTGTGTGGCTACAGCTTTCTTCCCGGAAAAGGAGGCTCCTATTATGGCTGTGAAAGCCGGTTGGGCTGAACAGGATCCCCAGATGTGGTGGGATAATGCCAAATTGAGTTTGAAGAAAATTATGGCTGAGGCCGGAGCCACTGGTGAGGAAATTAAGGCCATCGGTATCTCTTATCAGATGCATGGCTTGGTTTGTGTGGACAAGAATCTGAAGGCACTTCGTCCTTCTATCATCTGGTGTGACTCTCGTGCCGTACCATACGGCGAAAAGGCTTTCAAGGATTTGGGCGGCGATCAGTGTCTGAGCCATCTTCTGAATTCTCCTGGTAACTTTACGGCTGCAAAGTTGGCTTGGGTTAAAGAGAATGAGCCTGAGTTATATAGTCAGATATATAAGATCATGTTGCCTGGTGACTATATCGCCATGCGACTTTCTGGCGTTGCCAATACAACTGTAAGCGGTTTGTCTGAGGGCATGTTCTGGGACTTTAAGAATGGTCAGGTGGCAGACTTCCTGATGAAATACTATGGATTCGATGCTTCGTTAATTGCTGATATCGTGCCAACTTTTGCTGAGCAGAGCGTAGTCAGTGCTGAGGCTGCTGCAGAATTGGGACTGAAGGCTGGTACGCCGATTACCTATCGTGGTGGAGACCAACCGAACAATGCATTGTCGCTGAATGTTCTTAATCCTGGTGAGATTGCTGCTACTGCGGGTACATCAGGTGTTGTATATGGCGTGTTGGGTGAGGTAAATTACGACAAGCAGAGTCGTGTGAATACCTTTGCACATGTGAATCATACCGCTGAGCAAACTCGTCTGGGTGTGCTGCTCTGTATCAATGGTACAGGTATTTTGAATGCGTGGACGCATCGTAACATTACGCCTGAGATTGGCTATGCCGAGATGAATGATTTGGCTGCTCAAGCTCCTATCGGCAGTGAGGGCGTCACGATTATCCCATTTGGCAATGGTGCAGAACGTGTACTTGAAAATAAGGAAATTGGCTGCTCCATCAACGGCGTCAACTTCAATAAGCACTCAAAAGCACATTTGGTTCGTGCAGCTCAAGAGGGTATCGTCTTCTCTTTCTGCTATGGTATGGAAATCATGCAGCAGATGGGTATGGATATCAAGAAAATTCATGCTGGCAAAGCCAATATGTTCCTGAGCCCTTTGTTCCGCGATACACTGGCAGGTGTGAGTGGTGCTACCATTGAACTGTATGATACTGATGGATCAGTTGGTGCAGCTAAGGGTGCCGGTATTGGTGCTGGCATCTATGCTAATGCTGATGAAGCCTTTGCTTCTTTGGAGAAGTTACAGGTAATTGAACCGAAGGCTGCTGACCAAGCTGCGTATGCTGAGGCCTACGCTCGCTGGAAGGAAGTTCTGAAATCAAAGTTGTAAAAACTTTTATTGATAGATTTTTGCTTGGCGCTTGCCCTGAAGCACTGCTAGTGCATTGAGGGCAAGCGCTTCCATTTCGTTTTCGCCTGGAAAGGTGTAGACTGGTGCCAAGAATCCAATACGGCGGCGTAATTCGCTAACAATATAATCGGAGTGTGCCATGCCACCCGTTAGCAGAATGGCGTCAATCTGACCGCAAAGCACGGCTGCTTCAGAGGCAATCTGTTTGGCGGTATGATACAGCATGGCATCGACTAAAAGTTGGGCATGTTCGTCACCGTTTTTAATGTGTTGTAGGATCTCACGCATATTATTCGTGCCCAAATGTGCTGTCAGACCAGCCTGGCCTGCAATTCGCTTGAGCAATTGTTTTTCAGTGTATTTGCCACTGTAGCATAAACGGATCAGATCAGCAGCAGGCAGAGAGCCTGCACGTTCTGGAGAAAACGGTCCCTCACCATCAAGTGCGTTGTTGGCATCAATAGCACGTCCGTGTTCGTGAGCTGCAACGCTGATGCCACCTCCTAAATGACAGATAATCAGGTTGAGATCTTCGTATTCACGTCCAATGCCACGAGCGTAACGACGTGCAATGGCGCGTTGGTTGAGTGCATGCCATATACAGATGCGTGGCATCAGCGGACTGCCGCTAATGCGGGCTAAAGGTGTCAACTCGTCGACAACCCCAGGGTCTGCAATGAAAGCGCGACATTTTGGCTTTTGGCTTTTTGCCGTTAACTGTTGGGTGTTGATTGTTTCTGCGATTTCGTAGGCTATCAAGCAACCTAAGTTGCAGGCGTGATTGTGCATGACGCAGCCATGAAGCGTGTCTTCAATCATCTGATGATTAATCTCGTAGACGCCACCGGCAATAGGCTTTACGAGTCCTCCGCGACCAATGACGGCATCAAATTCCAATGGTATATCAGAACGTTGAAGTTCGTCGAGCACCAGTTGTCGACGGTAATCCTGCTGTTCGGTGATGGCATCAAAAGGTGCCAACTCTTCTGCGGTATGGGTGATGTTGCGTAGCAGAATAGGTTTCTCCTCTTCGTAGACTGCCATCTTAGTGGATGTCGAGCCAGGATTGACTACTAATATTCTCATAGGCATGCTAATGCAAAAATGATACTATTGAATTTGGCTTCGGCGTTGTCACCTCGCGAAGGAACAACAACAGGACACTGAGTGCCCCATAAGATACCTGCTGTGCGGGCTTTAGCAAAGAGTGTCATGGCCTTATAGAAGGCGTTGCCAGCCTCTATATCGGGCATGATAAGAACATCGGACTCGCCATTCAGCGGAGATATGATCCCTTTTGCTTGTAAGGCCTGTAGTGAACAGGCTGACTTGACGTCAATCGGACCGTCCACGATGCAACGTCCGAAATCTCCAGCAGCGGCCATCCGTTTGATATCTTGGTAGCCATCGACGAAAGGAAACTGTCGGCCTCCGTGTTCAGCGCAATGAATGAGTGCGACGCGTGGTTCGCGAATACCCATCTGATGACAAACGTGAGTTGCATACTGAATCTGAGCAATTCGCTGTTTCTGAGTGGGATAGGGGATGACGGCAACGTCTGTAAAGAATAGCAGCTTCGGATAGGTGGGGATTTCTGCGACAGAAAGATGGGAAAGTACCCGTCCTTCGGGTAATAGTCCGGAAACCTTATTCAAAATAGTGCGTAGAAGAATATCGGTACCTATCAGACCTTTCATCAGTACGTCGGCATCGCCTCGACGGATGAGGGCAACGGCTTTCTCTGCTGCTCTTTCAGGTAGGTCGTCGTGTATACGGATGATATCAGCCAGCCCTTCTTCCTCGGCCTGTCGAAGTGCCTCACAGGTAGCTTCGTCTTCAGGTTTGACAGCTACGATGCGCCGGTGTTTACCGCTTGTGCTGACAAGCTGGTGTAGTTCTTCGAAAGTCTGGATGGTTTTCATAGTTATGCTAATTTTATGCAAAGATAGTAAAAAAGTTTTGTACTACCAAACGTTTTGCTGCTTTTTTCGCTATTATTTTGGTGAACTCATTTTTTTTTCTTATCTTTGCACCTTAAAAAGAGAATTATAATAAATGGATCATATAAGAAACTTTTGTATCATAGCACATATCGACCATGGAAAGTCGACGTTGGCCGACCGTCTGCTGGAGTTTACAAAGACCATCCAGGTGACGGAAGGACAGATGTTGGACGACATGGATCTGGAGCGTGAACGTGGTATTACCATCAAGAGTCACGCCATTCAGATGGAGTATATGTACAAGGGTGAGAAATATATACTTAATTTGATTGACACCCCGGGACACGTCGACTTCTCGTATGAAGTATCTCGTTCTATTGCAGCCTGTGAAGGTGCCTTGCTGGTGGTAGATGCTACGCAGGGCGTTCAGGCACAGACTATTTCGAACCTTTATCTGGCTATTGACAATGATTTGGAGATTATTCCCGTCATCAATAAGATTGATATGCCGTCGGCTATGCCTGATGAGGTGGAAGATGAAATTGTCGACCTCATTGGCTGTGATCCTGAGGACATTATCCGTGCCAGCGGAAAGACGGGCGAGGGTGTTGAGGATATCCTGAATGCTGTGGTAGAGCGTATCCCTCATCCGAAGGGGGATGAGCAGGCTCCACTTCAGGCATTGATTTTTGACTCTGTATTCAATTCGTTCCGAGGCATTATTGCCTACTTCAAGATCGTTAACGGCTCTATTCGTCCTGGTGATAAAGTGAAGTTCTTTAATACAGGCATGGAATATGATGCCGATGAGGTTGGCGTGCTGAAGATGGATATGATTCCCCGAAAGGAGATGCATACTGGTGAAGTAGGCTACATTATCTCAGGTATTAAAAATGCCAAGGAGGTGAAGGTGGGCGACACTATTACGCATGTGGCGCGTCCTTGCGACAAGGCTATCGAGGGATTCCAAGAGGTGAAACCTATGGTGTTTGCCGGCGTATATCCTATCGATCCGACGGACTATGAGAACCTGCGTGCTTCTTTGGAGAAGTTGCAGTTGAATGATGCTTCGTTGACGTTTGTTCCTGAGACGTCTGTGGCTCTGGGCTTTGGCTTCCGCTGTGGCTTCCTCGGATTGCTTCACATGGAAATAGTCCAGGAACGACTGGATCGCGAATTTGACATGGATGTGATTACTACCGTGCCCAATGTAACCTATATGTGCTATACCAAGCAGCATGAGGAAAAAGAGGTGCACAATCCGTCGGGACTTCCTGACCAGACGATGATTGACCATATCGAAGAGCCGTATATCAAGGCAAGCATCATTACTGCTGCCGACTATATCGGCCCCATCATGACGTTATGTCTCGATAAGCGTGGTGAATTGATTGATCAGCAATACGTATCCGGTGGACGTGTGGAATTGCGATTTATGCTACCGTTAGGCGAAATCGTGATAGATTTCTACGATAAACTTAAGTCTATATCGAAGGGTTATGCCTCTTTCGACTATCATATTGACTCGTTCCGTCCTTCGAAACTGGTTAAGCTCGACATATTGCTAAACGGAGAACCTGTGGACGCGCTGTCTACGCTGACTCATGCGGACAATGCCGTTTCCTTCGGACGTCGTATGTGTGAGAAGCTAAAGGAACTGATTCCCCGTCAGCAGTTTGATATCGCTATTCAGGCGGCTATCGGAGCTAAGATTATTGCCCGTGAAACTGTCAAGCAGGTGCGTAAGGATGTGACTGCCAAGTGTTATGGCGGTGACGTTAGCCGTAAGCGTAAATTGCTTGAGAAACAGAAGCGAGGCAAGAAACGTATGAAACAAATTGGTAATGTGGAAGTGCCGCAGAAGGCTTTCCTCGCAGTATTGAAACTTGATTAGGACAAACATTAAAAACTGAAAATCTATATAACGAAGAATTATTTATGACGACAATTGGACTGACAACAAGAGATGTGGCTCGTGAACTGGCCAGACGCTACAGCACGATGACACATGATGAACTGGATGTGCTGGAGAGTATTTTGGTGCCTATGAAGTTCCAAAAGGGTGAAATCATCCTTAAGGAAGGTGAAATCTGTGATCGTATCTATTGGGTTACCAAGGGATTGGTGCGCCAGTTCTATTATAAGAACGGCAAGGAATTGACAGAGTATATGACGACGGAGAATAACATCGTCATGAGTATTGAAAGTCTCTTCAAGGAAGAACCTACGCGTCAGCAGATTCAGGCGTTAGAGCCTACAATATTGTTTGCACTTCCTAAGAATATGCTGGAGCGCGAAGCAGTTCGCAATGTTAATATCCAGATGCTGTATCGTAAGATATTGGAAGAATCGCTGATTATCTCGCAGATTCATGCAGACATGCTGCGTTTCGAGTCAGCACAAGAACGCTATGCCAAGTTGGTAAAGCGCTCTCCGCAGTTGGTCCTGAGAGCACCTTTGGTGTATATTGCCAGCTACTTGCAGATGACGCCCGAGACGTTGTCGCGTGTTCGTACGTCAGCTCTTTTAGAGGGATAAACAGGATAGCTTTATAACAAGCTACTGAAAGTAAACATATTAGGAAACGCCTGACTAAGAGAGTCGGGTTGTTTCTTGAACAGTCCAAATAGGGCGCTGCCTGAGCCAGACATGGCTGCATAGGTAGCGCCCATGTCATATAGTCGTTGCTTGATATCACCAATCTCAGGATGCAGGGCAAAGACGCTTTCCTCAAAGTCGTTGATGAGGGTATCACGCCATGTTTCAATAGGCTGCATAATGGTTTCGCGGCAATTTTGTGCCGGATAATGTGGATGGATGCGAGAGAATGCTTCTTTGGTGGGTACGGGAATGTCAGGACGAACCACGGCAATGTAGTATCCGCTGAGTGACAAATCGATAGGTTGCAACTTTTCGCCAATACCTTCTGCATAACAAGGACGTGAGAGAATGAAGAAAGCACAATCGGCCCCTAACTTTGCAGCATATTGCATCAATTGCTCGTCGGTGAGTCCTAAATGGAATTGTTGGTTCAGCAACAGCAACATATAGGCGCAGTCACTACTACCGCCGCCCATACCAGCCTGGGTGGGAATGCCTTTCCATAGATGGGTGTGAATACGGGGCAGAGTGGGGAAGTCTTGCTTCAATAATTGATAAGCCCTTACTACGAGGTTGCGTTGTTCATCGCCTTCTATTGTGATGTTTGTTACTTTCAAGTCGCAGTCGTATTCAGATGGGAATGCTTCGTCCATTACCTGTACCTCTAATGCGTCTTTTAATGGTACAGGATAGAAAACTGTTTGCAGATTATGGTAACCGTCCGGGCGCTTCTCGACAACGTTTAAGCCCAGATTAATCTTTGCTATTGGGAAATTAATCATCTTTCTAAATACTTACCCCTTATTTCTTACCTCTTACCTCTCTTTTAAATTCCAGTATCTTGGGCAACTTCTGCCATTTTCCATTACTGGGCACTTTAATGGTACTGCCAGCACCTTGTTTGAGCACATAGATGGAATCGTTTTCGCGGGTCAATGTTGCACTGAGGTCTTCACTGCCAAAATCGTTAATCAATTGCAGTTCTGCTTTCTTTTCGCTTTTAATGTCGCAGGATGTGATAACCCAGCAGAACGAGTTATGGAGTTTGCCTAAATAGCCCGGCAACTGTCCGTAGAGCTCTTGTCCAGGAACCGTCACATCCTGATTGTAAAAGTTGATGCGCAGATAAACATTATATGTATTATTATAAAGGTACGCGCGAAAAGAATCCCCCTGCTTTTGTGCCCATATCGATGTGGAAAGCATCAGGAGTAGTGCGCTGAATATGATTCTGTTAGGTCTCATGATGAAGTGTTTTCATTATGTTTTGCTTTTTTTCGGGACAAAGTTACTAAATCTATATCAATAAAACTGCATTTTAACAAAAAATATATTCAAAAACATAGTGAGTTTTTAATTTTTTTAAGTAACTTTGCCGCACAATACATGTATTAATATGGGAAAAGGTATGATGAAGCCTGATTTTATCTTTGAATCGAGTTGGGAAGTATGTAATAAGGTAGGCGGTATCTATACCGTGCTTTCTTCTCGCGCAAAGACATTACAGGACGAGATGAAGGATAGGATTATCTTTATTGGTCCTGACTTCTGGAAGGAAAATGATGATGATCCCAGCAAGACAGTTGGGGAAAGTCCGTATTTCAAAGAGGACAAGTCGCTTTTTGCCCAGTGGCAATGGGAGGCTAAGGAGCAGGGACTCTCTGTAAGGATTGGTCGTTGGACTGTTCCAGGTGAACCTATAGCCATATTAGTTGACTTTAAGCCTTTCTTTGAGAAGAAGAATGAAATTTATGGCTGGTTGTGGGAGCATTACAAGGTGGATTCACTCCATGCTTATGGCGACTATGACGAGGCCTCTATGTTTTCGTACGCTGCTGCTTTGGTGGTGGAGAGCTTCTACAAGTATGCTGTCGAAGGCAAAACCTTTGATTGCAATACGAAGGTAATTTATCATGCTAATGAGTGGATGTGTGGCCTTGGCGCCTTATATATTAATAACAAGTTGCCACAAATTGGTACTGTTTTCACTACACATGCTACCAGTATCGGACGCTCGATAGCTGGTAATCAGAAACCACTCTACGATTATCTTTTTGCATATAATGGCGATCAGATGGCTGGTGAGCTGAATATGGAGTCAAAGCACTCGATTGAGAAACAGACTGCCTGGTTTGTAGACTGCTTTACTACCGTGAGTGATATTACCGCCAAGGAATGTCTGGAGTTGCTCGATAAGCCTGTTGATGTGGTATTGCCCAATGGCTTCGATGATAGTTTCGTGCCAAAGGGTGCTCAGTTCTCACGCAAACGCAAGGCCGCGCGCAAAAGACTGCTTGAAGTGGCTAATGCCCTGTTGGGCGAACAGCTGGATGATGATACGCTCATTGTTTCTACCAGTGGGCGCTATGAGTTCCGTAACAAAGGTATTGACGTCTTTGTTGAGGCGATGAATCGTCTGTTGCGTGATCGTGACCTGAAAAAGAAGGTGGTAGCCTTTATTGAGGTACCTGGTTGGGTTGGCGAGCCTCGCAAGGATTTGCAGGAGCGTTTGGCCAGCAAGAAGACTTATGATACACCTTTGGATGTGCCGCAGATTACCCATTGGCTTCATAATATGAGTCATGATAATGTGCTTAGCATGATGAAATATTACGATATGCACAATCGTAAGAATGAGAATGTCAAGGTTATATTCCTGCCCTGTTATCTGGATGGTAAGGACGGTATCGTCAATATGACCTATTACGATGTTGTGCTGGGTAATGACCTTTGTGTCTATCCTTCTTACTACGAGCCTTGGGGCTATACACCGCTGGAAGCTGTGGCCTTCAAGGTGCCCTGCATTACCACAGACTTGGCAGGTTTTGGCCTGTGGGCAAACAAGGTGTTTGGGCATGCTGGCGAGATTGAGGATGGCGTGAAGGTGATACATCGTACAGACTATAACTACTCCGAGATTGCCGATGCTATAAAGGATACGGTGGCCCAATTCTCTGCCTTACCGCAGAAGCAGATTGACGCTTGTCGTAAAAAGGCTGATGCCTTGTCGAAGAAAGCCCTTTGGAGTGAGTTTATTCAATATTATCACGAAGCCTACGATATTGCACTGCGTAAAGCAGAGGCTCGTAAGGCTCAATAACGAGAGAATAATAACAAAGCAAACCCTATAATAAACAATAGTATGAAGATTAAAGCTGATTACACAAATGCCCCCGTTTGGAAGATGTTGACCGTAAGGGCCACACTTCCCGAGGAATTGAAGTGCTTGGACGAGATTGCCCACAACATGTGGTGGGTATGGAACTATGAGGCTCGCGATTTGTTCCGCGATCTCGATCCTGAACTCTACCATGACGTGAAGCATAATCCTGTGATGCTCCTTGAGCGTCTGAGCTTTGCCCGTAAGGAAGAGATTGTCAAGGATAAGGCACTCATGAAACGTGTTAAGGATGTCTATGCCTTGTTCCGCAAGTACATGGATGTCAAGCCCGACGCCAAGCGTCCTTCTGTAGCCTATTTCTGTATGGAATATGGTATCCACTCTGCCCTGAAGATTTACTCTGGTGGTCTTGGCATGTTGGCTGGTGACTATGTAAAGGAAGCTTCTGACTCTAACGTGGATATGTGCGCTGTTGGTTTCCTCTATCGTTTCGGCTACTTCACACAGTCGTTGTCGATGGATGGTCAGCAGATTGCCAATTATGATATGCAAAACTTCGGTTCACTGCCTATCGAGCGTCAGCTTGATAAGGATGGCAATCCTATGGTAATTGATGTTCCTTATACCAACTATCAGGTTCATGCTTACGTATGGCGCGTGAACGTTGGTCGTGTGAAGCTCTATCTGCTGGATACCGATAATGAGATGAACTCTGACTTTGACAAGCCCATCACCCACAGTCTTTATGGTGGCGACTGGGAGAACCGCCTGAAGCAGGAGATTCTGCTGGGTATTGGTGGTATGCTGCTGCTGAAGAAGTTGGGCATCAAGAAAGATATCTATCACTGCAACGAAGGTCACGCAGCACTCTGCAATCTGCAGCGTTTGTGCGACTATATTGAGGAAGACGGTCTGACATTCAACCAGGCTCTTGAGCTTGTTCGTGCTTCAGGTCTGTATACCGTTCATACACCAGTACCTGCTGGTCACGACTACTTCGAAGAGGGCCTGTTTGGTAAGTATATGGGCGCATATCCTCAGAAGCTCGGTATTTCTTGGGACGAATTCATCGGCATGGGTCGTACCAATCCCGAGGATAAGGGCGAGAAGTTCTGTATGTCAACCTTCGCCTGCAACACTTGTCAGGAGGTTAATGGTGTATCTTGGCTGCATGGTGAGGTGTCGAAGAAGATGTTCGCACCTATCTGGCAGGGTTACTATCCTGAAGAGAACCACGTGGGCTATGTGACTAATGGTGTTCACTTCCCAACATGGGCTGCTGCAGAGTGGCGTGCTGTGTATGCTAAATACTTCGATCCCAAGTTCATGAGCGATCAGTCGAATGAGGAAATTTGGCATGGTATCTACAACTGTCCAGATGAGGAGATCTGGGCTACACGTAAGGCTCTGAAGGCTAAGCTGTTCGATTATATTAAGGTGCAGTTCCGTGAGACATGGCTTAAGAACCAAGGCGATCCCTCACGTGTGGTGAAGTTGCTCGAACGTTTCAATCCCAATGCTTTGGTTATCGGATTCTGCCGTCGCTTTGCTACTTATAAGCGTGCTCATCTGCTGTTTACCGACTTGGAGCGTCTCAGCAAGATTGTCAACGATCCCGAGCGTCCCGTTATCTTCCTTTTTGCTGGTAAGGCTCATCCTGCAGATGGTGCTGGCCAGGGACTTATCAAGAAGATTTTCGAGATTTCACAGCGTCCAGAGTTCCAGGGTAAGATTATCTTCCTCGAGGACTATGACTTCCTGTTGGCTCGTCGTTTGGTATCTGGTGTTGATATCTGGATGAATACGCCTACACGTCCGCTCGAAGCTTCTGGTACATCAGGCGAAAAGGCTGAAATGAACGGTGTTGTCAACCTATCTGTTAAGGACGGTTGGTGGCTTGAGGGCTATCGTGAGGGTGCCGGATGGGCGCTTACCGAGAAGCGTACTTATCAGAATCAGGGCTATCAGGACCAGCTTGATGCCGCTACAATCTATGGCCTGCTTGAGAACGAGATTGTTCCTCTCTACTATGATATGGACAAGAAGGGTATTTCCAAGGGCTGGATTAAAGTGGTCAAGAACTCTATCGCCAAGATTGCTCCTCACTACACCATGAAGCGTCAGCTCGACGACTATTATTCTAAGTTCTATGAGAAGCAGGCTAAGCGTTTCAAGGAGCTTTCTAAGAATAATAATCAACTGGCTAAGGAGATTGCACTTTGGAAGGAGACTGTTGCAGAGCGTTGGGATGCCATCAGTGTGGTCAGCGCTGAGTCTACTGCTCCCGCTTCTGGCTTGCACGAAACAGGTGTGAAGTACACTCTCCGCTATGTTATCAACGAGCAGGGCCTTGATGATGCTGTTGCTTTGGAAAAGGTAAATGTTGCTGTCGATAAGGATGGTAACGAGCGCGTGTTCTCTGTTGAGCCGTTGCAGATGGTAAAGAAAGAGGGTAACCTCTACACCTTCGAGGTACAGCACTCGCCTAAGCAGGCAGGTCAGTACAAGAGTGCTGTCCGCATGTATCCTTGCAACAAAAATCTGCCTCACCGTCAGGACTTCTGTTATGTGAAGTGGCTTGAGTTGCCTGTTGGTAACTAATTTCCAAGAGATTGGTAAAAGACTATAAATAAAGGTGGCAATCATTAATGGTTGCCACCTTATTTATATGATAACATTTTTGTTATTTCAACTGCTTTGCAACGAATTCTTCCAACTTCTCACCGCGAAGACCACGTTTCAGTATTCTACCCTGCTGGTCGACAATAATGGTATGTGGAATGCTGTTCACGCAGAAATGCTTAGCAATAGCGTTCTCCCATCCTTTAAGGTCGCTCATCTGTATCCATGGAATGTTAAATTGTTGAGAAGCGGCTTTCCAGGCATCGCTGTCTTCGTCGAGTGATATGCCGATAATACCTAACCCCTTGTCCTTATACTTACCATATAATTCCAGCATGAATGGCATCTCCTGACGACAGGGACCACACCATGACGCCCAAAAGTCGATGACTGTTATCTTGTTCTTACTAACTTCGCCTAATAGACTTAGTGGTGTTCCGTCCAGTCCAGGCTGTGTGAAGTCCTTGATGGTCATACCTTCTGCACTTTCGGCAGCCTGTTTCAGATTGGCGAGCATTTCCTGAATGGCAGGACGTTTCTGCTTCTCGTCAGGGAGCTTGTCAATCAGCTTCATACGTGTCTCATTGTCGATGAGCTCTTCTGGATAGTATGTAAGCAGGAAGTAGCCAAACTCGTTTTTGATATTCTTCTCGGTAGTCTTCACGACAATAGCAGCGAAGCGCTGGTTCAGTTTTTCAATCTGCTCCATACCCTTTTGCTGTTCCATTTCATCTATAGTATTACCGTAGATATGCTCAGCAATGCGGTTAATCTCCTTGCCGATGGTCATTACCGAGTCGTTCAGCTCTTGCCACTGTTCGTTACATTTTGTTCCACCTACGCGTGAAGCTCCTGGCGTTTCTACCAACTTGATGCTGATGTTGCCAGGTTCTATGAAGAAGGGAGCGTTCAACTCGTTGCGCTTCTCGCTGTACACCATGCAGAGATAGGTCGAGTCAGTTTCACCGCTCAGTTCAAACTTGCCGTCCTTCACAATCAGCGTATCCGTGGGGATACCAGTCTGCAAGTCGTTGGTGATAAACAAAGTATCACCATCGTTCAGTCCCTCTACAGCACCGCTGATTTTATAGGTGTTAGAGTGGCATGCTGTCAGTGCAAGTACTGCTGCACTAAACAATATACTGGCTTGAAATGCTTTCATTATTGATGACTCTGCGAATAGTTTCTGCGAATAAGTCTGCTACGCTGAGTTGCTTTACTTTGGCACAGCGCTGGGTATAAGGGATAGAGTCAGTGAACACAATCTCCTCAAGGGCTGAGTTCTGTACACGCTCACTGGCTGGGCCGCTCATCACACAGTGTGAAGCACAGGCACGTACCGTCTTGGCACCGGCAGCTTTCATCAAGTCGGCAGCCTTAGTGATGGTGCCAGCCGTATCTACCATGTCGTCGATAATCACCACATTCTTGCCTTCTACCTCACCGATGATTTGCATCGAGGCCACCACATTGGCACGGGCACGTGTCTTATTACACAGTACCAGTGGGCATCCCAGATACTTGGCGTAGGTGTTAGCACGCTTCGAACCGCCAACGTCTGGCGATGCAATGACGAGGTCTTCGAGATGTAACGTCTGCAGATAGGGCAGTATCACGTTAGAGGCATACAGATGATCGACTGGAACATCGAAGAAGCCCTGAATCTGGTCAGCGTGAAGGTCCATCGTAATGACGCGGTTTACTCCTGCAGCGGACAGTAGGTCGGCGACCAGCTTGGCACCGATGCTTACGCGTGGCTTGTCCTTACGATCCTGACGAGCCCAACCGAAATAGGGAATAACGGCATTGATGGTGCGCGCTGAGGCGCGTTTGGCTGCATCAATCATGAGCAGCAACTCCATCAGATTGTCAGAATTGGGGAAGGTGCTCTGCACCAAGAAGATGTCGCGTCCGCGAATACTCTCTTCGTAAGACACGGCAAACTCGCCATCCGAGAACTTCGTGATTTGCAGTTCTCCGAGCGGACAGCCTAAGCTTTGGCAGATTTTCTCTGCGAGGTACGTTGTGGCAGTACCTGAAAAAACCATGTAGTTTTTATTAGCGCTCATCTCTTATGATTTGTTTTTATCCTATTGCTTTACGTATCTTGGCAAAGTGGTCTATCAGTGCCTGATAGTCCAACTCCTGATGGATGTTGAAACGGTTCCATAGGTCACCGCTAATGACGATGCCTCCAAATCCCAAGTCCTTGGCCATGCGCACATTGTCGAGATTCATACCTCCCAATGCATAGACATGCTTGTCAATCAGTCCCTTGCGTGAAGCTTCCTTCAATTCGTCTATGGTGAAAGTAGCTTTCTGGTCAGGTTCTGTCTGACTGTCGAAAATGTACTTCAACAGGACATAGTCGGCATTCTTTTTCGTGGCCTTGAGTTGGTCCAGATGCGTACACGTACGACTGATATGTCCCTTATAGCCAGTTGGTGGCGGTGTGGTTTCGTCGTCTATATGTATGCCGTGTAACTTGTATTCTTGCTTCAGATAGAAATTGTCGTGTACTGTAATCTTCGAGTAGTATTCGTCTGATAGCAGCGTGAGCAGTCGCTCTGAGTAGATAGGCTCAGAACCAGGCTTATACAGATGCAGATTGTCCAGTCCCGCCTCGAATAGAGAAGTCAGGATTTTATCTTCTTCAACGAAGAAGGTGGGCTGCGTCATTATAGCGAGTTTCATACTCATCTTTCAGTTCTAATTTCTTAGACTTCAGTTTTTTAGTTTGCTGCTTCGAATTCTTTGAGGAATCTTACATCGTTCTCTGAGAACATACGAAGGTCGCTGACACGATATTTCAAGTTGGTAATACGCTCAACACCCATACCGAAAGCGTAGCCAGAGTAAATCTTTGAGTCGATGCCGCACTGCTCCAGCACGTTGGGGTCAACCATACCGCAACCAAGAATCTCTACCCATCCGGTGTGTTTGCAGAATCCGCAACCTTCACCGCCACAGATGAAGCATGAGATGTCCATCTCGGCTGAAGGCTCTGTGAATGGGAAGTATGAGGGGCGCAGACGAATCTGTGTGTCGGCACCGAACATCTCGCGGGCAAACGACAGCAATACCTGCTTCAGGTCAGTGAAGCTTACGTTCTTATCTATATATAGTCCCTCTACCTGATGGAAGAAACAGTGTGCACGGGCTGTAATAGCCTCATTACGGTAAACGCGTCCAGGACAAATCACGCGAATGGGAGCCGTCAGTTTGCCGTCCTCGGTATGCATATTCTCCATCACACGTGCCTGAACACTTGACGTGTGCGAACGTAACAGGATATTCTTGGTAACGTCATTGGGATGCTGCGAAACAAAGAATGTGTCCTGCATGTCACGGGCGGGGTGATCGGCAGCAAAGTTCATCTTCGTGAATACGTGCAGGTCGTCCTCAACTTCGGGACCGTCAGCCAGCACAAAGCCCATTCGCGAGAAAATGTCGATAATCTCGTTGGTGACAATCGTCAACGGATGGCGTGAACCCAACTGAATGGGGTAGGGCGTACGTGTCAGGTCGATGGCTTCCTCGCCAGTGTCCTGTGTCTCTACATCTTCGCGTAACTGGTTAATGCGCTCAGTTACCAGCGTCTTCAACTCATTAATCTTTATGCCAACGGTCTTTTTCTGGTCGGCAGCGACCTCACGGAAGTCGTTCATCAGGGCTGTAATTTCGCCTTTCTTACTTAGGTATTTCAGACGAAGTTGCTCTACTTCTTCCGCATTCTTTGCACTCAGTGTTTGTACTTCTTTCAGAAGTTCGTCTATCTTATCAAGTATCATAATCTTGGTGTAAAACTAGAATTTTGATGCAAAGGTACAAAAAAATTAAAGATTAAAGATGAAAGATTGAGAATTATTTTGTAATTTTGCACAAAATTTGAGAGAAGTCAGTAAATTAGTCGATTCATGAGACATTATTTCTTTCTGCTGGCAGTCTTTCTCCTCATTTTTATATCGTGTGGAGGAAGCAAGACAGGAACAGCTACCACCGAGGAAGTTGCCGACAGTGTCGTACCCCGTGATACTATGACAGCTGTCGATTCGTTGTTGGCTGAATTGGACAATCTGCCTATGCCAAAGGCTGCCGATGAGTTGTTTGACGATTTCGTATTCAACTTCGCAGCAAACCACAAGCTCCAGATGGAGCGTATCCTCTTTCCCTTACGTATGGTAACTGATGACAAGGTCGAGACTGTTAACCGTCAACAATGGAAGATGGAACATTTCTTCATGCATCAGGGTTACTACACCGAATTGTTTGATAATGAACGCCATATGGAGGTGGTAAAAGATACTTCAGTCAATCAGGCTGTTGTCGAAAAGATATTCTTTGATTCGCAGACCGTCAAGCAGTATGACTTCCGTCGTCTGAAGGGAGCATGGATGCTCGTCGAGGTACGTACCGTTCCCTTTGCTCAGTCGAACAATGCCTCGTTCCTACCTTTCTATCATCAGTTTGCCAGCAGTCCGGAATACCAGTTGCAGCATCTGGGCAACGAGGTAACCTTCGTCGGTCCCGATCCTGACGATGATTTTGCTACGATGGAAGGTGTCATTACGCCTGATACGTGGGAGGCTTTTGCTCCGCAGTTGCCCAAGAAGATGATGTATAATATTATTTATGGCGAGCCTCGCAAGGAGGGCAACAGCAAACTCTTTGTGCTACGTGGCATTGCCAATGGTTTGGAACTCGAAATGACCTTCCAGCGCAGTAATGGCAACTGGCGACTCACCAAACTCTCTACTTAAAATGAAAGACCTACGCGATTATAGCCTGTTGGCTCACAATACGTTTGGTATTGAAGCCTACTGTTCCCGTTTCCTTGAATATGAGACGGCAGTAGAGGCTCAGCAGGTGGCCGAAATTCTTCGTGACACATCGTTACCATATATTATTATAGGTGGCGGCAGCAATCTGTTGCTGACGCGCGACTTCCCAGGCATCGTCGTACACTCTGCTGTCAAGGGCTGGGACATTGCAGGATGTCGCATGGCCTGTGGCAGTGGCGAGACATGGGACGATATCGTAGCCATCAGCCTGCAAAACGGACTCTATGGCGCTGAGAACCTGTCGCTTATTCCTGGCGATGTAGGCGCTTCTGCCGTTCAGAACATCGGAGCCTATGGCGCTGAGGCTAAGGACTTTATTCGCGAAGTCCATGCCGTTGATATTGCTACAGGACGTCTTTGTATCATTGACCGCGACGACTGCCAATATGGTTATCGACAGAGCCGCTTCAAGCATGAGTGGAAGAATCGTTTCCTGATTACGATGGTTGTCTACGAGTTTTCCGATACTTTTCAGCCTCGTCTCGACTACGGCAATATCCGTAGTGAACTTGAGCGTCGGGGCATCGTAGAACCTACACCCCAGCAGTTGCGGCAGGTCATCATCGATATTCGCAATGCCAAACTGCCCGATCCGAAGGTGCAGGGTAATGCTGGCAGCTTCTTTATGAATCCTGTCGTCGACCGTGCAAAGTATGAGAAACTGTCATCCCAGTATCCGCAGATGCCTCACTATACAATTGATGCTGAGCACGAAAAGATTCCAGCAGGTTGGATGATTGAACAGTGTGGCTGGAAGGGCAAGGCCCTTGGACGTGCAGGCGTTCACGATAAGCAAGCCCTCGTGCTTGTCAATCTTGGCGGCGCTACAGGTCAAGAAATTGTTGACCTCTGCGAGACTATCCGAAAGGATGTGTCAGATAAGTTCGGCATTGATATCCATCCAGAGGTTAATATCATTTAGAGTGGTGGGAGTAAGCATAAATTCGTAAAATTCGTGTAATTCGTAGTTTAAAATACTATGCGTCTGACATTTCTTGGAACAGGAACTTCGTGCGGCGTCCCGACCATCGGCTGTCAGTGTCACACCTGCACCAGCCCAGATCCTCACGACAAGCGTTTGCGCTGTTCTACCCTCGTTGAGACCGAACAGACCCGAATACTTATCGATTGCGGACCTGATTTCCGCGAGCAGATTATGCCGCATCCCTTCCGACGTATTGACGCCATCCTCATTACCCACGCCCATTACGACCACATGGGCGGTATGGACGATATCCGTCCGTATTGTCAGTTTGGTGAAATCAATGTCTATGCCGACCCCATTGCCCGTAAGGGTATGCTCCAGATGTTGCCATACTGCTTTGCCGAACACCGCTATCCTGGCGTACCTGCCATTCAGCTGCACGAGATTCATCCTCACGAGCCTTTTGTCATTGGCGACTTCCGCATCACTCCGTTTCAGGTCATGCACCACGATTTGCCTATTCTTGGTTATCGTATTACCGAAGGGGAAAAGACGCTTGTTTACATCACCGACATGAAGACTATTGCTCCTGAGGAAGTTCCGTTTTCTGAGAATTGTGATGTGTTGGTTGTCAATGCTTTACGTCCGCTGCCACATCATTCCCATCAAACCCTTGACGAGGCCGTTAACTTTGCCCAGCATGTCGCAGCCCCGCAAACATGGCTCATTCACATTAGTCACGATATGCCCCGCCACGATGACGTCAACAAACTACTGCCGTCAAATATCCAGATGGCATTTGACGGTCAGGTGATAGAAATCTGAAAATATTATTTTTTGCGCTTTTTCCGCCCGAAGATGTATCCGTAGCTTTTCATGAGTTTACGCACCAACAAGAAACCGTCGATGGCAGTAATGCTATTGGATACCAGATGCGCTACGATTTCCCCTTTGCTACTGGATTCTTGAGGGACCGTGAGATCATGCCAGAGTGTATTAATCTGGTCAGACTGCTGATGAATCTCCTCCTTCAGCTCGTCTTTACGTGCCTGTATTTCTGCAAGAGAACTGTAATTCATAGTATCTTAGTTTAATTAAGTAGCACGTTAGCCAGGAAACTGACAAGTGGACGCTCAATCCACGCTTTGCGGTTGAAGAAAACAAGAACGAGTAGCGCCAGAAAGAAGAGGGCTACGATGAGGAAGGCGAGGGCAGTACCTG
>Ga0310786_10001002_pt1 | contig 45189 bp, 33 predicted proteins | sample AusTroGonzalo_MG_FD_203881 | JGI IMG/M metagenome (GOLD analysis project Ga0310786, IMG submission 203881) | Bovine rumen microbial communities from tropical cattle in Woodstock, Queensland, Australia - Gonzalo_03 (v2) (version 2) | ecosystem: Host-associated > Mammals > Digestive system >...
ACGAACAGCCCCATCGTGAGGGTAGGGGAGTGATTAGAAAATAGAACGCCGCGAGGCGGCTACAGACGAGAGTCGAGAGGGGACGTAGCCGCAGTTACTAGAAAAAAAGCCTAGTAACTTGGAACTTGGAACTAGGGACTAGAAAAAATATGCTAGATTAATTGTGAAATGAAAAAGAATACCGCTCTATATTTTTCTGTAGGACTTGTCGTTCTTTTAGCCATTGTCATCTTGATATTTGGCATGTTCTTTTTGAACGAGAAGGATCTGCGCGAGACTTTTGACGTGTACCATTTGCGCTTTACGCAGGTGAGTACGCTTGTTTTGGATGACCCGGTCAAGATCAACGGTGTAAAGTTGGGTCGCGTGGAATCCATTGAACTTTCTGGTCACCGCGTGGTCGTGACGATTCGACTCAAGTCGAATGTGAAGATCCCGAAGGATTCCGAGATTCGTGTGCAGAATATCGGTATCATGGGTGAACGCCAGATCGGCATGATTCTCGGCGATGCCGAAGAATACTACGTGCCGGGCGATACCATCACGGGCCAGTTCGATGCAGGTATTGCCGAAGCGCTTGGCCTTGCCGGTGAAGTTTGCGATTCCACGAAGGTACTTCTCGAAGCCGTGAAAGTCGCCTTGAACGGAACGATTGCAAACCCGGATTTCCAGGACCGCTTCAAGACGCTCCTCGTGAAGGCTGAAAATCTTGAAGACCGCCTGATCTCGCTTGTTTCGACGACCGATCCGCAGCTCAAGAAGAGCCTTGCAAACCTCAACAAGGTGACGGTCAAGGTGAACGAGCTTGTGGATGGCGTCAAGGAACCGATCAACGGACTTTTTGCCGGAACGGATAAGGTTATGGGGAACGCGAACCAGCTTATTACCGAGCTGGAAGGCGTGACCAAGCATTTGGATGGGCTGATTACCCAGGTGCAGGGCAAGATGGACTCGAAGGACAACTCGGTGGGTCTCTTGCTGAACGACAGACAGCTGCACGACGAATTGGTCAGGACGGTACGTTCTGCTGACAGCCTGTTCAAGATCATCTTGCAAGATGGCCTTGACATTAATGTGGATTTCTTCTGAGGAATTGATGATTACAAAGATATTTACTGTTTCCAACAAACTGGGTATTCACGCCCGCCCCGCCGGAATGATTGTTGATATCACCGGTCAGGCAAAGAGCGATGTATCTATTGTATTTGATGGTTCAAAGGCCAATGCAAAAAGCATCCTTAACGTGATGATGCTTGCTATCCCGGCTGGTTCCGAAGTCAAGTTCGAAATCGACGGCGATGATGAAGACTTGGTCGTTCAGCAGTTGGAAAAGCTTTTTGATGACCACTTCAACGAAGAACCCTGCTGAATTCGTGGCGAAGTCCACCGATGAAACGTCCCGGAAGTCTCCCAGGACGGAACTGATTGGTGTACCCTCATCTCCCGGTTTTGCGATGGGAACCGTGTTCCCTATTGCACGCCGTGAGTTTTCCGTAGTCGAAGAAACGCTCCCCGATAGCCGTATCGCTGCGGAAGAACAGATGTTCTTGAAGGCCGTCACCAAGACGGCAAAAGAAATTGCTCAGATTAAAGAAATCTCGGAAAGCAGGGCTGGCGTCAAGGACAGCCTGATTTTCGCGACCCACTTGATGATTCTGCAAGACCCGGGACTGGTGAATGGAGTCCTGAACGAAATCAAGAAGAATCACAAGAATGCAAAGTGGGCGGTCCATATTGTTTTTGGCGCCTATATCAGCAAGTTCGAGGCGATTGATTCTCCTGCCATGCGCGACAAGGCGGCAGACCTTAGGGATCTGTACAACCGTCTGATGTCTGCCATGGATGACTCCGGACCGGTATTGGAGGATGTGGCTCACGAAGACGGCATTGTCCTTGTGGCCCATGAATTTGTTCCAAGCTTCTTGATGACGCTCAAGCCTGGACAAGTGAACGCCATTGCGATGGATACGGGTGGCCGTACAAGCCATGTCGCCATTTTGGCCCGTTCGTTGCAGATTCCTGCGGTAGGCGGTCTCCGTAATGTGGCTGCCCTCGTCAGGAGCGGTGATACGGTTATCGTCGATGGTTCTGACGGTAAGGTTATCATCAATCCGAACGAAGAAGATATCCGCAAGTTCCATGAACGTCAGGAAACGTTTGAACGCCAGCGCCGTGAACTTTTCACGATGCGCCAGCTGGAACCGATGACCCGCGACGGCAAGTACATTGTGTTGCATGCCAACATCGAAATGCCGGTCGAAGCAGATAAAGTCAAGGACTTTGGCGCAACGGGTATCGGTCTTTACCGTTCAGAATTTTTGTTCCTCAAGAAGGATGCTCCGACCCAGGCGGAACAGGAAAGCGCTTATAAGCATATTTTGGAAATGATGGCGCCTTGCCCGGTCGTAATCCGTACGCTGGATGCCGGTGGCGACAAGCTGGTCAGTGGTATTTCAGCGGTGAACGAATCGAACCCGTTTATGGGTTGGCGCTCTATCCGCGTGTGCCTCGACCGCGAAGATATTTTTATCACTCAGCTCCGTGCGCTGTTGCTTGCCAATACTAAGGGCAACTTGCGTATTTTGCTCCCGATGATTTCGAGTATGACGGAGCTTAGGCGTGCCAAGGTTTGCATTGAAAAGGCCCGCAAGGAACTTGAGGAAGAAGGTTTTAAGCCTGCCGTGGTTAAGGTGGGCGTGATGATCGAAGTGCCTGCAGCCGTGATGATTGTGGATAAACTTGCTAAGGAAGTTGATTTCTTTAGCCTTGGTACAAACGACTTGATCCAGTTTACGCTGGCGGTAGACCGTACCAACGAACTTATTACGGATATGTTCCAGCCGCACCATCCGGCAGTGCTCAGCATGATTTACCAGACCGTGATTGCGGCGCACCGCGAAGGGATTCCTGTGGCGGTTTGCGGCGAAATGTGTACGGATCCGTTGAGCGTGCTGTTGCTGGTTGGCCTTGGCGTAGACGAACTCTCGATGACTCCGTGGAGCGTCATGACGACCAAGAAGATTATTCGCTCCATCAACTTTGAAGATGTTCGTGACACCGCTTTGACGGTCTTGCAGATGGATGATACCGAAGACGTGAATGAGTTCTTGCATAAAAAGTATGCACAGACCATTATGGAACTTGGAATCTCTAGCTTTGTGGGACAAGTCGAAAAATAAAACTGTTGGATTTTAGATGAAGCTTTTTTATTCTTTGTTGTTTGCTTGTACTGCCGCCTTATATGCACAGGTGGACGGCTCGGTATATTCTCTTTATAAGTCGCCTTTTGCCGACCAGGAAATGGTCGCTCCGGAGCAGTTCCAGAATGTCGTCATTCGTGCGGCCCGTGCGCAGAAGACGATGGACGATATTTCGGTTTCGCAGAATTACCGTGATTTTGCCCGTGCCGCCTATTACTATTACAGTGGCCAGTGGGATAGCGCTTATGCCGCCTACAATTCCCTTCGCACGCGTGAACCGAGCTTGACCGGAAGCGTCATTCTCCGTATGGCCCAGGCGAATTTCCAGCAGGGCAATTTTAGCAAGATGCGTGCTACCCTCCGCTTGGACAAGGGCTTGGAATCGGATCCGGCTTTCCGTGAAGCGGCAGACCGCATGAGGATCGAGGCGACGATGGAGGACAATTCGCTGAACGATGTGTCCCGCGCCGATTCCTTGGTGAGGTTCCTTGAAGATTACCCCGATAAGGATGACGTTGTCGCCCTGAGATACCGTTATGCCCGCTATCTGGAAGATTCTTACCGTCTGAAGCAGGCCAAGCGACTCTACATGAAACTTTTGACGAGCCGTACGCCGTATAAGGATTCTGCTTATGCGTCTATCCGCAGGTTGCGCGAAGTGCTTGCCGCTCCGGAAACGCTTGCCGAAAAGGTCGCTTATGCGAAGATGGCCTGCAACAAGGATGAAATGAAGAACTGCCTGGAATTGCTCGATTCCATCCAGATCATGGATGCCCAGCAGGCTCAAAAGAATCCCGCTTCGGTTGTCACGACGGACGACCCGGCTCTTTCTCGCTTAAAGAAGAGCACGCTCGATTTGAATACCCGCATTACCTTGTGGGAAAAACGTGCCGGCGCCTTGCGTGCGCTCAACCGCAATGAAGACGCCATTGAACAGTACCGTTACCTGATTGAAAAGGTGGAACCGCGTCCGGCTTGGATCCAGGCGATTCTCAAGCTTTACCGCAAGGAAGCTGCAGGCCTTTTTGATGAAGAAATCCACTCCTACGATTCCCTTTTGCAGGATGTGAGCCAGTTCAGCAACGAAAATGCGAACAACCTCTGGCTGCGCGGTTTTGAATTCGAACAGAAGTTGATGTACGACAAGGCTATTGACTGCTACAAGAAACTCATCCATAAGCGTTTCAAGAACAATTTGAAGCGCCAGTGGGCAAGGTTCCGCATCGGTTACATCTACTTTAAGCGTGGCATGTGGGTTGAAGCTGCGGCCCACTTTAACGAAGCGAAAAAGGATCCGTTCCTGTGGAGCGGAAGTGCTTCGAGAATGTTCCTTGGCGATACGTACATGAAGATGGGCGAGGATTCTCTTGCCCGCGAAGCGTACCTCGACTGCATCAAGGATTTCCCGCTTTCGTATTACGCCCACCGCAGCCGCACAAAGCTCTTGGACAACCGCTTGTTGCCGAAGGAAAAAATCCCGTACGCCAAGGGTGTTGCGATGTCTCCGGCGGCGACTCTTGACTGGATCCGTTCCGTCAACAAGCTCGGCAAACCGGACGCCTCGTATAGCAAGGAACGTTACGATCGCATCAAGAAACTGTTCCTCTACGGTTTTGAAGAAGAAGCGTTTAGGCTCTATGACGAAGTCAAGAAGAAAAACGCCAAGCGCTTAGACTTCCTTTATGAATACGGCAAGCTCTTCTACGAAATGGGCGAGATTGCTGCCGGTTACAGGCTTGCCCGTCAGTTCCAGGCCAAGATGGATAGGCGCCTGTTGATGGAACCGCCGATTGATGTGCTGCATTACCTCTTCCCGGCACCGTACCCCGATCCGGTAGTTTACTATTCGGGTAGTAGTATCGATCCGTTCTTTGTCTATAGCGTGATGCGCCAGGAATCCATTTTCGACTTTGAAATTACGTCTCCGGCGGGTGCCTGCGGCCTTTTGCAGATTATGCCTGCTACAGGCAAGATGCTTGCCGAAAAGGAAGAAATCGCGAATTTCACGCCGAAGCGCTTGTACAATGCCTACATGAATATCCGCCTGGGTATCCGTTACCTTGTGGACCTTAAGGAAGAATACAAGAACGATTACATGTATGTCCTGGGGAACTACAATGCTGGCCCGAAACCGACAAAGCGCTGGCAGGCCGAAGGCGAAGGCTTCCCCTGGGATCAGCGTGTCGAAGAAATCAGCTATTGGGAAACCCGCGACTACGTGAAACGCGTCATGGGCAATTACTGGATCTATAAAGAAATCTATAATGGTATTTAGATCTCTCATCCAACTATGCTCTTTTTACTTTTAACGATTGGTCCGGCTTTTTTGTTCGCTTGCGGCAATATTCTTGAAAAGTCGGGTGTGTCTGCTGTTGGCAAGCGTACTGGCGGAACCTCTAAGCCTTGGGAATTCTTCAAGGGTGTCATTACAAATAAATTTTGGTGGCTGGGCATAGGATGCTCTGGCCTTGCGACGCTTGGCTATTACATTGCCATGGCGCAGTACGACCTTTCGCAAGTGCAGCCGATGATGGTGTTGAACCCGGTATTGACGGCGCTCATGGGATTTTGCATCTTGAAGGAAGTGCTGACCAAGCGCATTGTCGTCGCGATTTGCTTTGTGGTGGCTGGCCTTTTGTACTCGGTCGAAAACCTTGGCGAATCGACGGCCGTGCAGAACATCGGAACGCTTTGGGCGTATGCGGGCGGCCTCAGCTTTGCAACGCTGATTGCGCACCTCTGGGTGAAAGACCGCGAAATGGTGGATTCGCTCATCATGGGCGTTGGCTTTGGGCTTTCGGCTGCATTCTACAAGAGTCTCGCTATGGATTTTGACTTGGACCATATCGGAATCTCGTCGGTTGCGAACCTGCTTTTGGATTTAAGGACGCTTGGCTACGTGGTGACTTACGGCATCGCCTTCTTGTATTCACAGGTGTCGTTCTCGCGTGGGCGTGCGCTGTTCATTATCCCGTTCAGTGCGGCGGTGGGCGCTGCCGTGCCGACTTTGGCGGGTGCGCTTGTGTTTTCCGAAGCATTCCCCATCGGAAAGGCCATCTCGGTATCGCTCGTATTGATCGGTGCGTGCCTCTTTATTGTCCGTCGCCCGAGAAGAAAGAAACCCCAAAGCAATTAAAAGTGCCTATAAATCTCTTATTTTGATTTAAGGATGAGCCCGTAAGGGTTGTAATTGCTATTTTTATTATTATGACTTTCAATACGAAAATTGTTTGCATAGGTGCAGGCTATGTCGGTGGCCCCACCATGACTGTTATTGCCGACAAGTGCCCCGATGTAAAGGTTACTGTAGTCGATATCAACCAGGCCCGTATTGATGCCTGGAATAGCGAAAATCTCCCGATTTTTGAACCTGGTCTTGATGATGTTGTAAAGCGCGCCCGTGGCCGTAACTTGTTTTTCAGTACGGATATCCCGGCCGCCATCAAGGAAGCGGACATTATCTTTGTTTCTGTGAATACCCCGACAAAAACTTTTGGTCACGGTGCCGGCAAGGCTTCGGACCTTCAGTATTGGGAAAAGACGGCCCGCAACATCTTGGAAATTGCAGACGAAGGGAAGATCATCGTCGAAAAGTCGACGCTCCCGGTCCGTACGGCTGCCGCCATGGAACGCATTTTGAATTCGAACGACAAGGGCCTCCATTTTGAAGTGCTTTCGAATCCGGAGTTCCTCGCCGAAGGTACGGCCATTAACGACTTGTTTGAACCGGACCGCGTCTTGATCGGTAGCCACCAGACGGAATCTGGCCTTGCTGCTTGCCAAAAGCTTGTCGACGTGTACGCCCACTGGGTGCCGCGCGACCGCATCTTGACGACGAACCTCTGGAGTTCCGAACTCACGAAGCTTACGGCCAACGCCTTCCTCGCACAGCGTATCAGCTCCATCAACTCCATCAGCGCCCTCTGCGAAAAGACCGGTGCCGACGTGGACGAAGTCGCCTACGTGATGGGCAAGGACAAGCGCATCGGTTCGAAGTTCCTCAAGGCCTCTATCGGCTTTGGCGGTAGCTGCTTCAAGAAGGATATCTTGAATCTGGTGTACTTGTGCGGTTACTATGGACTCCCGGAAGTGGCTGCTTACTGGGAAAGCGTCGTGAAGATTAACGAGTGGCAGACGCACCGCGTGGTGGACCGCATGCTCGAAACGATGTTCAATACCATTGCGGGTAAAAAGATTGCCGTGTTCGGTTTTGCGTTCAAGGCCAATACGGGAGATACCCGCGAAAGCCCGGCAAACCTCGTGGTTCGCGATTTGCTTGCTGAACATGCACTGCCTATCGTCACGGACCCGAAGGCTATCCCCGATGCCAAGCGTGACCTCAAGGATGTCTTGGAACAGGTCGCTTTCGAAGATGACCCGTACAAGGCTGCCGAAGGAGCCCATGCCGTTGTCGTTTGCACGGAATGGAAGTGTTTTGCCGACCTCGACTGGAACCGTATTTACAGTTCGATGGCTAAGCCCGCTTTTGTTTTTGACGGCCGCAATATATTGGATGCTGGAGCACTTCGAAAGATTGGGTTCGAAGTGACTAGCATCGGCAAGGGTAAGGCTGAGTAATTTTAGAGAGACTGGGTTATGGCTTCTATTAGTGTTTTCGGATTGGGATATGTAGGTTGTGTTGGTATCGCTTGCTTGGCGAAACTGGGTCATAAAGTTGTTGGATGTGACGTTGATTGCAATAAGGTCAACCGTATTGCCGCCGGACTCCCGACGATTGTCGAGAGGGATATTGATGAAGTCATGCAGGAAGGTTTTAATGCAGGGCTGATTTCGGCAACGAGTTCTCCGGCAGAAGCCGTCTCCAAAACGGATGTCTCGTTCTTGTGCGTCGGTACGCCGAATGCTCCCGATGGACGTCTGGATACGAGCTACCTCATGTCTGCGGTCAAGTCCATTGCCGAAGTCATCCGCTCCAAGTCGACGTTCCATGTCGTGGTGATTCGCAGCACCGTGCCTCCTGGAACGAATGCGGCTGCAACCGCGTTGATCGAAAAGATTTCTGGAAAGCGTGAAGGCATCAACTTTGCCGTTGCATCGAATCCGGAATTTCTCCGTGAAGGAATGGCGGTCGCCGATTACCTGAACCCGCCGTTGACGGTCATTGGTTGCGAATCCAAACGCGCTCTTGAGACGCTCCGCACAATCTATGCGCCGCTTGGCAGCGAAATTGTCGAAGTCGAACCGAAGGTCGCGGAGATTATAAAGTTTGTCAATAACTCGTACCATGCGTTGAAGGTGACGTTCGGAAACGAAATCGGTGCGATTTGCAAAAAGCTCGATATCGATAGCCATAGCGTGATGAACTTGTTCTGCAAGGATACCCAGTTGAACATTTCTCCGTATTACTTTAAACCCGGCTTTGCTTATGGCGGCTCGTGCCTCCCGAAGGATTTGCGCGGACTCAACTTCTTGGCCGAATCGAACCAGGTCGATGTCCCGGTCTTGGCCTCGATTGAAGGCAGCAACAATGTACACATCCAGCGAGTTCTGGATCGCGTCAAGGAAATTGGCGTGCGTTCTGTAGGCATTGTCGGGCTCACGTTCAAGGCCGGTACCGATGACTTGCGCAATTCGGCAGCCATCCGTTTGGCCGAAGGCGTTTTGGGCAAGGGATGCTCGCTGAGCATTTATGACCGCTATTTGAATATCGCCCGCGAAAAGGAAACGAACCTCCGCGAACTGAACAAGCGCATCCCGCATTTGCTTCCGCTTCTTGTCGATCAGGTTGATGAAGTCGTGAAAAACAGCGCGCTTGTCATTATCACGGTCCGTAATCCTGAAATTCCAGATCTTATTCGTAAGAATCCGGAAATACACTTTTTGGACCTTGTACGTTTGAAGGATCTCTCTGTCGAGACGCTTCCGAACTACGAAGGTTTTTGCTGGTAATTTTTTATGGAACAGTCTTTAAAGGAACTTTCTGGCAAGAAAGTTTGTATTGTCGTCGAGAATCTTCCGGTGCCTTTTGATCGTCGCGTGTGGCAAGAAGCGACGTCGCTGCATGAAGCGGGTGCCGAAGTGACTGTCATTTGTCCGCAGACAAAGAAGTATCCTTTGGAATATGAGGAACTCGATGGCATCAAGATTTATCGCCATCCTTTGCCAGAAGCAAAGCGTACGCTCGATTACTTCAAGGAATACTTTTTTGCGCTTTTCCACGAAACGCGACTCTTGTTCAAGGTGTTCCGTAAGCAGGGCGTGCAGGATGTAATTCATGCCTGCAATCCGCCTGACTTGATCTTTATTGCCGCATTCCTGTTCTTTACGTTTACGCGTTGCAAGTTCCTCTTTGACCATCATGACATCAATCCGGAACTGTGGATTGCGAAGTTCGGCAAGAAAGGCCTTGGCTACCGCGCGATGATTCTGGTGGAACGCCTCACGTACCACTTTGCCAAGCATGCCATCGTGACAAACGAATCGTACAAGGAAATCGCCATGCGTCGCGGCCACAAGTGCGAAGAAAACGTGACGATCGTCCGCAGCGGTCCGAACCTCTCGAAGCTGAAGGTGGGCCCGGCCAAGCCCGAAGTCAAGAAAGGCTTCAAGTATTTGGTGGGCTACATCGGCGTGATGGGCAAGCAGGAAGGCATCGACCTTTTGCTCAGTTCCGTCGATTACATCGTGAACAAGAAGAACCGCAAGGATATCCGTTTTTGCATTATGGGCGGAGGCCCGTCTCTTGACGAACTCCGTGCATTGAACGAAAACTTGGGACTTACCGATTACGTGGAATTCCCAGGACGCGTGAGCGACGAATACCTCGCTGATGTGATGAACACGGCCGATGTGTGCGTGAATCCGGATTTGCCTTCTGAAATGAACGACAAGTCGACCATGAACAAGATCATGGAATACATGGCGTTCGGAAAGCCGATTGTGCAGTTTACCCTCAAGGAAGGAATGTTCTCTGCGCAGGAAGCCTCGCTTTACGCGAAGAACACGGATGTCGAAGACTTTGCCGATAAGATCTTGTGGCTCCTGGATAATCCTGAAAAGGCCGCCGAAATGGGTGCCTTTGGCCGCAAGCGCGTGCAGAACGAACTTAGCTGGGAATTCGAGAGACCAAAACTGATCAGTGCGTATAAGAAGTTGCTGGGAATGTAGCAGGTTTGTGCTAGTCGTTATCCAGTATTGAATCTTGGATGGCTAGCACTTGTTCTAGCGTATACGGAATTTCTTTTAAGCTATTGAGTTTTTGGTGTACTTTTTCTTTGATATACGAATTTCTTTCTGTAATCCAGTTCCTTAGGAACTGGATATTTTCGTCAAATGTCGGGTAGGGAATTTGATTGTAGGGGCAGTTGAGTTCCCTTGCATTGTCATTGGAATTTATTGAGTCGCAATAGGCCCATGTGGAGTCCGAAAAATTCCGGTAGAAAGATTCCTTGAAAAAGTCTAGAAGAGAATCGATTTTGTTGTTGCCCAGTTCGTTATCGTTAGCGAGATTGTCGAAGTAGGGGGCAATTTGTTGGTAGCGTTCAAAGGTGATCTTTTGAAAAACAGAATCTTTGAAGAGTTCTTGCCACCATGCTTTTTGTGCATGGAAGCCGGTCGTCAATGTTTTTTGTGCGGACTTCGTGTTCCCTAGGGCTAAATCGAAATCCCAGACTGGGCCGCCTCTCAAGATGTTGTCGTGGATCGTAAAAAATACAGAACCTGTATGTAGGTCCGGATCGTTGACGAATTCCTCGATCCAATAATAATCAATGATAGAACGTAAATCAACGTATTTTGCGTATTGTCTAAAGTCCTTGGTGGCGATCGCTTCTTCGATACGCTTCATTTTCTTTGAAAAGTCTTCGATTTGCTTAGACGAAGGCTCTTCTGGTTCTGCGAATGCGACGCGGATGGAATCGATGGGCGTGCGGGTGTATACGGTATTTCCCTTGGTCCGTTTTTCGGATTCGACCATTTCAAAAAGAAAGTCTCCGTCATCGGTGCTGTAGGGAATTCGATTTTTTTGAAATTCGATTTTTTCGGTTATTTGGTAGTTCCCCATGAATGTGTCGTTCAGCCAGACGTCAATAAAATAGGATTCAGGGGAAAAAACAAACGATAGCTGTTTTGATAAATCGTAAATTAATTTATTCCTGATTAGCGTGGGGTCGAACGGGTTTGAAAGTAAAACCCATTTTTTGGCTTTGCCCATGCCAAAAAAATCTTTCTTTTCGTCAAACTTGATGTTGTAAGGTTTTTTGGGGCTTGATGCTGTGGAATTTCCTCTTATCTTGATTTTCCCAGAATCGTCAAAATCGTTAGTCGGGGAAAAATAGGAGAAATGCTTGGAGGCGTCAAAAAAATAGAAATAGGCGTTAATGTAATCGAGAGATATGCCGTTATTGGTGTAGATGTATAGTTCGGGAATCTGTAACGATGATTCTATGGTGGGCTTGTTTTGCGGCACCACAGAAGACTCTTCTACGCTTGTAGAAGAATCTTCGCTACACCCTTCGAGTATGCAAAACAGTAATGAAAAGAATAGATATGTAATTCTTTTTTTCAAGGACACCTCTATACACCATACTGAATATATATATTTTTTTTTGAGAGAGCTGTTCTTTAATATTGCAGAAGCTTTTCTTAAAAATTTATATTTGAAGCGTGAAGATATCCTGGTACATTAAGCGCTTAAAAACATTTTCTTTTGGTGAAGTCTTTTATCGAATCCATCAGAGGGTTCGTACTCATGTCCTTGACAGGCGTGTGATGGATTCTTCTGCGGTTCGGCTGGATTTGCCCAAGTCGTCGTTGATTGACGATGGTTCGGCCAGCTGGCAATATCCGATTTTTGAAAAAACGGTAGATGTCTTTAAGCCGATAGACTGGCATTTGGATGTTTCGACGGAACGAATCTTCCCGAAAATTTTCGCCCATAAAGTCGATATTCGTAGTGACAAGTACGGTAGCGCAAAGCATGTGTGGGAAGTGAACCGTATGCAGTTCATGCTGCATATTGCGATGCTTTATCAGAAAAGCCGTGATGAAAAATATTTGGATTTGTTCCGCTACCATTTGACGAGCTGGAAAAACGAAAACCCCTATATGGTGGGTGTCAACTGGTACAGCAATATCGAAGTGAATTTACGCTTGATTTGCTGGTATTTTTGTTGGCAGGTGCTTGACGTCGAAATTCTCCGTGTTCATGATGCTGAATTCGCCTCGTTTGTCGATTCGGTCTGGCTCCCGCTAATTTTTGAACATGCGGAGTTTTCTTATAACCATCCTTCGCTTTGTTCTTCGGCAAATAACCATTTGATTTCGGAATATGCGGGGCTTTTTGTGGCCGCTTGCCAATGGAACATCCCGCATCGTGATGCTCGCTTGAAGTACGCAAAGGCGGGCCTTGAACGCGAAATACTTTTGCAGAATACGTCTGAAGGTGTAAACCGCGAAGAGGCGGCGGAATACATCCAGTTTATCGATGACTTTTTTTTGATTGCCGCTGTGGCGGGCTTGCGCGCAGGTGTTGAATTTTCGGCAAAGTACAAGGAACGCTTGCATGCTATGGCCAATTACATGAATGCCATGCTGGATAGCCGTTTCAATTATCCGATGTATGGTGACGGTGACGACGGCTTTGTGCTTCGTCCGGATGCTGGTGGGCACTTCAATAATTTCAAGTCCTTGCTGGTCTCGTTTGCCGTTTATTTTGGCGATGCTTCGCTTAAGCGTGAAGGACTTGCTTGGGACAAGAAAAATGAATTGCTGTTTGGGGCGTCTGGCCGCGAAAAGTTCGAAGCGATGGCTACTGCTGCAACATTGAACAAAAATTCGTTCTTTAGCAAGAGCGGGCATTTTATTTTCCGCAAGTGGAAGGACTCTTCGGAAACGTATCTGCATTTTGACGCGGCTCCGCTTGGGTTCTTGAGTATTGCGGCGCATGGCCATGCCGATGCATTGAGTTTTATTTTGCATGTAGATGGTTGCCCGGTCATTGTGGATCCGGGAACGTTTACGTACCATACGCATAAGGATTTGCGACGCTATTTTGTTGGTACACTTGCCCACAATACTGTTTGCGTGAATGGCAAAAACCAGGCGAATCAGGCGGGGCCGACATTGTGGCTGAACCACTACAAGGCTAAAGTCCTTGCGTTTGAAGAATCTTTAGGCGAGGTGACGGCCACCCATAATGGTTATGATGCCGAAGGCGTGTCGCATACGCGCTCGGTCCGGTACGTTCGCGATAAAGATGAATTTGTCATTACGGACACGCTGCAGTGTGCAAAGCCTGCATCGGTTGAAATCCCGTTCCATCTGCACCCGGATGCGGTTGTGGAATTGCAGAATACGACTGCGAATGTGGTGATACCGGAATGCCGTCGAGTGGTATTGGAACTGGACGAAAAGCTTTCTTATGAAATCCGTGAGGATGGCTGGTACTCGGAACATTTCGGCGAAAAAGTTCCTGCCAAATATCTTTATGCAAAGATGAATTGCACTGGAACCGTGGTGCTGACGACGAAGATTCTCGTGGCCCCGTAAAATTACTCGGGTTCGACTTCGATTTGCTCCGGTTCTTCGGTCTCGATTTCTTCGGAACCGTCTTCTTTATAGAGGTTTCCGAGAAGCAATCCTTCGAGCAAGAACGCGAATGCCGTATTGTTTCCGATGTGACCGGATAGCGTAAAGAATAACGTACTGGTGAAAACGAGGTTGTAACCGATAATGGCTACCCACGATTCCTTGCGTCGTCGGAAGAACAGGATGAACAGGCATACGTCATAGAGGTAGTATGCGAAAAGCCCGACGAAGCCGTAGTCGATGAGCGTTCGGAATACGATGGATTCAAGCCCGCCGATACTGGCGTCATTGATGGGGCGTCCGTCGTCATCGTAATCGAACACGTTCTTTGTGGCACCGACGCCATTACCCAATATGGGATTTTGCTGTATCTGGAAGAACGTGAAAAGGAGCTGCTGTTGGCGCAAGGTGAGGGAACTGCCTTTGCTTTGCTGTGAAAATTCATCAACGATGGCGTTGACGTAGGCTGTCGCTAAAAAGAAGCAAAGGCCGATGCAAGCGATTTTTAAAATGATAGAACGCTTGTGCAAAATGAGGAAGAAGGCGCCTATGGCGGCACAGGCCATCCCTGTTCTTGAACCGCTTAAAAACAGGTTGACGATGAGCAAACCGTAAAGGATATTGAGCTTTCCTTTTTCCCATTGCGGGTTGTTCCGTAAAGACAAGAACAACAGGAAAAGGCAGCAGAGCAGCGTTCCGAAAGCCGTCGGATGCGCCGTGGTCAGCATCGCTCTAATGCGGTATTCCTGAATGCAACTGATGATGGAATCAAGGGAATAGTAACCGGTGTAAATGGGGAAGGCCCTGCAAATATAAGTGTAGGGGTAATTCCCTTCTAACAGAATTTCGAGAATGCCGAAGATGCAAATGACAACGGTAATTTTATAAAGGCCTCTCAAGATCCCGTCTAAGCTAGTGTGCCTTGAGATGATGAAGGCGGTAAACAAGTAACCGTAAAGTTCAATGAATTCTCGGGTGCCTGCGTAAAACTGCTTGGTGCTGAAACCTTCGTTGGCATAGATGGAAATGTAGTGGCAAAATAAAATGAGGATGAGCGGTACCTTGAGCGGGAACGCCTTGATATCGTCAAGAAAATGATCTCTGTCTTTTATGCATGCGATGGCCAGGAACCCGTATAGGAACAAGTCTTGAGGCCTGATGGTGGGGGACTGCAAAAAACTGATACCGAGAGGGAAAAGAACGATTCCACAGAATAACGCTAAATATCGGGCTTTTAAAGGCGCTATTGCAATAACGGCTAAAAGCGAAAACAGTATGGCGTAAACAATCGCGGTAGTCATAAAAGTGAACTTTTGGGTGAAATATAGGAAGAATTAACAGGCTCCTTGGGGAATAATAACTAAATTTGACAGTATATCGCGTAAATATGCCTTTGGAACGACTGGTATGGAAAATAAATACGATTTCTTGATTGTGGGTTCGGGTCTGTTTGGCTCTGTCTTTGCGTATAGAGCGAACAAGGTCGGAAAGCGCTGCTTGGTGATTGACAAGCGCCCGCATCTTGGTGGAAACGTTTATTGCGATAAAGTTGAAGGCATTAACGTCCATAAGTATGGGGCGCATATTTTCCATACGTCGAACAAGGCGGTATGGGATTTCGTAAATTCCATTGTTGAATTTAACCGCTATACCAATAGCCCGGTGGCGAATTATAAGGGCAAGCTTTACAATTTGCCGTTCAACATGAATACGTTTTACCAGATGTGGGGCGTGAAAACTCCTGATGAGGCTCTCGCAAAGATCGAAGAACAGAAAGCCTCGGCTGTTGCAAGGATGAAGACGGCCGGAATCTCGGAACCCCGCAATTTGGAAGAACAGGCAAGAGTCCTGATCGGTGACGATATTTTTGAAAAGTTGATTAAGGGCTATACCGAAAAACAGTGGGGCCGCAGGTGCGAAGACTTGCCGGCGTTTATTATCAAGCGCTTGCCGGTTCGCATGGCTTTTGACAACAACTATTTCAACGACAGGTATCAGGGAATTCCCATAGGCGGCTACAACAAGCTGATTGACGGCTTGCTTGAAGGAATCGAAACCAAGACGGATACGGATTTCTTTAAAGATCGCAAGCATTGGGAATCTGTCGCCAAGAAGATTGTCTTTACCGGAAAGCTGGACGAATTCTACGATTATCGCTTCGGCAAACTGGAATACCGCACGGTCCGTTTTGAAACGGAAACTTTGGACAAGGCGAATTACCAGGGAAATGCGGTGGTGAACTATACGGAACGCGAAGTCCCGTATACGCGAATCATTGAACACAAGCATTTTGAAATGTTCGGTCAAGAGGTTTATGCATGCCCCAAAACGGTAATCTCTCGAGAGTATTCGACGGAATGGACCGAAGGCATGGAACCGTATTATCCGGTGAATGATACCCGCAACAGTGAACTTGTCGAAAAGTACAAGGCTCTTGCCGATAATGAAAAAGATGTGATTTTTGGCGGGCGCCTTGCAGAATACAAGTATTATGACATGGCTCCTGTTATTGAACGTGTCTTGAATATGGATATTTAGGTTGGTACAAGTCATGGAAAAATTGCTTACTGTTATTATTCCGACATACAACATGGAAGCGTACTTGAATCAGTGCCTGGATTCCTTGTTGACGGAAAAATCGAAGTCGTTGCTTGATGTACTTGTGATTAATGATGGAAGCAAGGACCGTTCTTCTGAAATCGCTCACGGGTACGAATCGAAGTATCCGGGAACCGTTCGTGTCATTGACAAACCGAATGGAAATTACGGTTCCTGTATCAATAGGGGCATTGATGAAGGCTGTGGCAAGTATGTCAAGATTCTCGATGCCGATGACTGTTTTGACAAGAATACGTTTGACGAATATCTGGATGCCCTTGCCAAAGTTGATGTTGATTTGTTCTTGAGCGACACGTTGCAAGTGACGGCTGAAGGCAACGTCATTAAAGCGGTTCGTTTTTTGATGCCGACTTCTACCGTCATGAATTTTGCTGATTACAGCAAGGTCGATGAACTCCCGATGCATAGCATTGCGTACAAGCTTGAAAACGTTCGCAAACTGGGATACCGACAGACGGAAGGCATTTCGTATACCGATACAGAATGGGCGTTTTTCCCGATGCAGGCGGTGAAAACTTGTTTCTATTTCCCGAAGCCGCTATACCGCTACTTGATAGGCCGTGTGGGGCAAACGATGGCTCCGGAAGTCTATAAGCGTGGCCGTAGTCAGGAACTTGCGATCTCGAAACGCATGGTTGAATTTTGGGATAAGCTCCCCGAAGAAAATCGCGGTTATTTTGACCAGTATCTCATGCATCGCCTTCGCAGAATCTACTTGCAGAACATGGTCCGCAACGAATCTGGCGATAACGATTTTATAAAAGAGATGGACTTGTTTATTGCGGAACATTCCCCACGTCTCTTTAAGAGGCTTGAATCTTGCCTCTATGGCAAACGTGAAAAAATCCCGTTCATAAGAGATTGGCGCAAAAGAGAAAAGCCTTCGCTCAAGTTTAGACTATGCGTGTTGTTGCATAAGTTCTTGGGCAATCAAAAGTAGAGCCTTATGAAAGTCGCCTATATAAGTAACCTTCCTTTTGCTGATGCAGATTTCCCTCTGATTCGCGAAATGCAACGTCAGGGAATGGAAGTGTATTACTTTATATATATATCTATCTATAGCCATCGTGCGACACTTGTCGATATCCCTGAAGTGTACCAAAAACAGGGGATTTTCCCGGCAACGGTGTACGAAGAATTCAAGGCTTATGAAGACTATATGGATTTGTCCAAAGTCTTTGTCGTCAATAGTCTTCATCAGTCGGATTTTCACCCGGCCAATATTTGTACCATGATGTCGCTCGTGCGTCGGATCAAGAATTTGGGCGTGGATGTCGTGAATATCACTTGGCCGCCCCGTCGCAATAAAATGCTCTTGTATTTGCTGCGGAAAAAACTTGTCCTTACTCTGCACGATCCGTTTCCGCATTCAAGCAAGAATAATCGTGAATTTGAATTCTGCCGTAGATTGGCTTTCAAGTGGATCCCGAGAATTATCCTTTTGAACGATGCGCAGACCGAAAAGTTTTGCAATACATATCAGTTCCCTAAAGAGAGACTGTTTATTAGCCGCTTGGGAAAATACGATTGCATCAATTATCTTTCAAACAAAATGAAAGATGCGGGAATGTGTCCGAGTGCGCTCCAAGGGCAAAAATATATTCTGTTTTTTGGTCTGATTGCGCCTTACAAGGGACTGGAATATTTGTTACAGGCATTTGACGAGGTTCATCAAAAGTATCCGGACGTGAAACTCTTGGTGGCAGGATCTGGAAAACTGTACTTTGACGAATCCTTGTATAAAGACAAGGAGCATGTCGTTGTGATAAATCGCTATGTTCCTTTGATGCAACTGGCAGGGCTTTTGAAAAATGCATTGTTTGCGGTTTGCCCTTATAAGGATGCGACGCAGAGTGGCGTTGTGCAGACTGCTTTTTCGATGGGGACACCGATGGTGGCCTCGGACGTGGGAAATTTTGCCGATGCGCTTGGACAAGGTAAGTTCGGCTTGACGGTTCCGCCATGTGATGCCAATGCCTTGGCTTTAGCGATGATGGACTTGCTGGAACATCCTGAAAAGTTGGAAACGCTCCGGAATAATATCACTGCCGAATGGCAAGATCAGAATTCCTGGAACGTGATTGTGAAACAGTATTTGAATTGTTACGAGGCGAAGGTCTAATGAATTTTTCGTTTGTCATCTTGCATTATAACGCCTTGTCGGATACTGTGGAATGTATCGATTCCATCAAGCATTGCGTGGGGAAGGATTGCCACATCGTTGTTGTCGATAACAAGTCCCCGAACGGTTCTGGCCCGGAGCTTGCAGAACGTTACAAAGATGATTCGCAAGTGACCGTGATTCTGAATCCCGAAAACGAGGGCTTTGCTCGTGGCAATAATGTCGGATTTCGTTACGCCAAGCAAAATCAGAATCCCGACTTTATTGTGATGCTGAATAACGACACCCTGATTTTGCAGAAGGATTTTGCAAAGCGTGTGGAGTTGGAATACGAATTCAGTCACTTTGATGTTCTGGGTCCGATAATCAAGACTCCGCACAAGCCGTACTGTTCTAATCCGGGTCCGAACAAATTACCTTCGGAATCGTGGTATAAGAAATATATTCGCAAGGTCTCGTTCAAACTTTTCTTGAATAGGCTTTTTGGACTTGATGCAGTTTATGAATTGTTGCTGCGGAAAATCCTAGGGGAAAAGGAAAAATCTTTTGAGGAATCGCTTTTGGAACACCGTGCTGAAAATGTGATCCTTCATGGAAGTTTTCTCATTTTTTCTCGGAATTACATTTCCAAGTTTGATGGCCTCAACAACCGTACGTTCCTTTATCATGAAGAACGCCTGTTGTTCTTAAGGCTTTTGCAAAACGGCATGAAGTCTGTTTTTACGCCGGAAATAGAAATATTCCATAAAGAAGATGCGGCTACAAAAACGGTTTCGGTAAAAGGCCGTCTTAAACGTCGATTCCAATATATCCATTACATCCGTTCTGCAAGGATTATGCTGGACGTCATGAGGAATGGGGAAAAAGGGATGTTGTAAAACAGGTTTTTGAGAGGGGCTAAGGGCTATGATGAATAAATGTTCCATGGTTTTGTGGCTTTGTTCGATCGCGGCAGCACTTGTGTGCTGTGGTGGTGATCGTGTTTCCTCCGGTGAATCGTCTGCAAATGGCGAAGCGCTGTGCGCATCGACTGATGTTGATGGGATGGTTTGCCTTCCTGGTGGAACGGTGACGCTCGGCTCCAATGACAAGAAATTCAAGGCGAATGAACGCCCCGCCATGAAGGTCCTGCTGGACTACGGATTCTTTTTGGACAAGCACGAAGTGACCTGTGGTGATTACAGGAAGTTGGCCAAGAAAATGGGGCTCCACTCTTTTGCCTGCGATGGCGACAGCCTGCCTATCGCGAACGTGACTTTCTACGATGCCGTTCTGTATGCGAATGCGAAGAGCGTCATGGAAAAGCGCGATACGGCATATACCTACCGCAAGGCGACTTTCGATAATGATGGTCATTGTACGGACCTCGAAGGTTTCGCGTTCCATCCGGAATCCGATGGCTTCCGCTTGCCGACCGAGGCCGAATGGGTGCTTGCCGCGACAAAAGCCTGGAATCCGGACAAGAGCTGGAATGGCGACAATTCCGGCTTCCGTGCCCGCAACGTTTGCGGCAAGGGAAAAGACGGGGCCGGATTCTGTGACCTCGCCGGGAACGTGATGGAGTGGGTGAATGACTGGCTCGGATTGTTCCGCGATACCACGGTCTATAATTACATCGGCGCTCCCGATGGCGGTGCTGTCGGTGAACGCGTTGTGAAGGGCGGCTACTATGCTTCTTTTAAGGACGAGCAGAACGTCTACAGCCGCGGCGATGTCTATACGGTGACTTCGTCGACACGTGCGGATTATGTGGGCTTCCGCCTGGCCTTAGGCGAAATTCCGAATGCTCTCTGGATGGGAAACGACGGAAAGTCCCGTACAAGCGCTATTACGCTGCTTGCCGGTAGCGAAACCATTAAATCTTCCGTGGGAACATACAATGTAAAACTGGCTTTCCGCGATGACGTGACGGGTAACATTGCTTACGTCGACTACTTGAACGGCTCTCTGTCCGTGAACGACATCGAAAGCGATGTCTCGGCTTACCATCCTGAAATTTCGCCGGACGGCAATTATGTCGCGTTCTGCACGGGGCAGGAAGGCATTTCCGGCAAGTCGAAACTTTATGTGCGCAAGCTGGGCGTGTCCGAAAGTGAGCCCGTGAAGTTGAAAGTCGAATCTGCGGCGATCCCGCGTTGGCGAGTCCTCGACAGTGGCGATACGGTGATCGTCTACGTGACCGATGCGGGGAACAACAAAAATGGGGATGATTTCAAGTCTTCGTCGACATGGCAGGTGACGTTCATGAATGGAAAGTTCGGGACACCGAAAAAGCTTTTTGACGGCTCGTATCACGGCGGGATTTCGGACGACAATACGCTTGCCGTCACGGGCGCAAGATTGCTGCGTGCCCGTATCGCAAAGTCCGGATCGACGCTTACGGAAAAGGCTTCGGACGTGGTGTGGTACGACAGCGCGCAGGCCTGCAATGCCTCTCTTGCTCTGGACGGTACAAAGCGTACGGCGTTCCTGGATTTCGGCGGCAAGCCAGGAAAGAAGTTTGTCGGGAAAACTTACGGGACTCATGAAAGAATCCTCATTGCGGACAGCAACGGAAAACTCGTGCAGTCCATCAAGGCTCCGGCCGGTTATGCGTTCGACCATGCGGAATGGGTTAAGAACGGCTCGCTTCTTGTGGCGACACTTACGAACGCCAATGGGGCGCATTCTAAAATCGTGCTCGTGAACCCGTCGGACAGCAGCGTTACCGATTTAGTCGAAGGTGAAGAACTTTGGCATCCGAGCCTGTGGGTGAAGAAAAGAGCTGCATTTGCCGATACAGATGACGACGAATTTGTCCTTGATCCCGATAGCGCTGGAATCTATTATAATAACTCGGGCGCATCCGATGAAGCGATTCAATGGCGTTATAAAATGGAAATTCTTTGGCAATACAAGGATGTTGCCAATGTGGTAATTTTAGGTTCGTCGCGAGTATATTATGGTGTCAATCCGTTGTTGTTTAGTGATCCGGTTTTTGCCGTAAATCTCTCTGTCCCTGCGACTATTATTTCTGGAAATATCTATTTCTTTGCAAATTACATTCTTCGCCACTACAATAAATTAAAAGTTGTTGTTGCTTCTATTGATTTGGATAGAGCTTATATGACTGAACGGAGTAATCACAATGTGTTTTATTCGGCGTATCAGTCGTATCCAGGGTATGTGTATGATATGAATCATGATTTTTGGTCTGAGGGGGTCCCCAAGGGTCTTTTTGATGCAACTTATGCGTCTTTGGGGGTTGATATGGAAGCCGAACATTTGCGGCCGACAAGGGGATTTTTTGCCGGTATTACGCATGGATGGGGCAAGCCTTCTATTGGAAATGATTCTTGTTGGTTAGACAACAAGTCCAAGGAATTTGACCGAAACTTTGGGGCTTTTACCAAGCTACTCGAATTGTGTGAGAAAAATGGAATTGTCGTTATAGGGCTTATAACTCCTTTGAATCCCAAATACAAGGAAACAGGTGCTTTCGGTTATCGCGGAATGCGTAGAAGCGAAGCGGTCCAAATGATAGAGAAAATTTCGGATTTGAGTGAGGCCTATCCAAACTTTATTTTAATGGATGAAAATAAAATGGGAAATCATGACTATCCTGACAGCATGGCTTTAGATAATGGACATCTTTCTTCTACCGGTGCCGTGCAGCTGACTTCCCGCATCGATTCCCTCATCAAGACTTTGAATATCGATTTTAATGAATAGCGATGGTTGACAAGGCAATACTATGGGAATGAAAAACAATCTTTGTGTAGTTTTTGCGTTTTTTTCGCTCTGCTTTGTTGCTTCATGCAGCGATGCCGTTTCCGAATATTCCGGTGAATCATCTGCAAACGGCGAAGTGCTGTGCACGTCTACGGATGTTGATGGGATGGTTTGCCTTCCTGGCGGAACGGTGACGCTCGGGTCCGATGACACGAAATACAAGGCGAACGAAAGGCCCTCCATGGAGGTTACGCTGGATTACGCCTTCTATCTCGACGTACATGAGGTGACCTGCGGAGACTACAGGAATGTGGCCTCGAAAACGGGGCTCAGCTCTTTTGCCTGCGATGGCGACAGCCTGCCTATCGCGAACGTGACTTTCTACGATGCCGTTCTGTATGCGAATGCGAAGAGCGTCATGGAAAAGCGCGATACGGCATATACCTACCGTAAGGCGACTTTCGATAATGATGGTCATTGCACGGACCTCGAAGGTTTCGCGTTCCATCCGGAATCCGATGGCTTCCGCTTGCCGACCGAGGCCGAATGGGTGCTTGCCGCGACAAAAGCCTGGAATCCGGACAAGAGCTGGAATGGCGACAATTCCGGCTTTCGTGCCCGTAACGTTTGCGGCAAGGGAAAAGACGGGGCCGGATTCTGTGACCTCGCCGGGAACGTGATGGAGTGGGTGAACGACTGGCTCGGATTGTTCCGCGATACCACGGTCTATAATTACATCGGCGCTCCCGATGGCGGTGCTGTCGGTGAACGCGTCGTGAAGGGCGGCTACTATGCTTCTTTTAAGGACGAGCAGAACGTCTACAGCCGCGGCGATGTCTATACGGTGACTTCGTCGACACGTGCGGATTATGTGGGCTTCCGCTTAGCTTTGGGCAAGATTCCGAACGCTCTCTGGATGGGGAATGACGGAAAGTCCCGTACAAGCGTAGTTACGCTGCTTGCCGGTAGCGAAACCATTAAATCTTCCGTGGGAACATACAATGTAAAACTGGCTTTCCGCGATGACGTGACGGGTAACATTGCTTACGTCGACTACTTGAACGGCTCGCTGTCTGTGAACGAAATCGAAAGCGATGTCTCGGCTTACCATCCTGAAATTTCGCCGGACGGCAATTATGTCGCGTTCTGCACGGGGCAGGAAGGCGTTTCTGGCAAGTCGAAACTTTATGTGCACAAGCTGGGCGTGTCCGAAAGTGAGCCCGTGAAGTTGAAAGTCGAATCTGCGGCGATTCCGCGTTGGCGAGTCCTCGATAATGGCGATACGGCGATCGTCTACGTGACCGATGCGGGGAACAACAAAAATGGGGATGATTTCAAGTCTTCGTCGACATGGCAGGTGACGTTCAAGAATGGAAAGTTCGGGACACCGAAAAAGCTTTTTGACGGCTCGTATCACGGCGGGATTTCGGACGACAATACGCTTGCCGTCACGGGCGCAAGATTGCTGCGTGCCCGTATCGCAAAGTCCGGATCGACGCTTACGGAAAAAGCTTCGGACGTGGTGTGGTACGACAGCGCGCAGGCCTGCAATGCCTCTCTTGCTCTGGACGGTACAAAGCGTACAGCGTTCCTGGATTTCGGCGGCAAGCCGGGAAAGAAGTTTGTCGGGAAAACTTACGGGACTCATGAAAGAATCCTCATTGCGGACAGCAACGGAAAACTCGTGCAGTCCATCAAGGCTCCGGCCGATTATGCGTTCGACCATGCGGAATGGGTTAAGAACGGCTCGCTTCTTGTGGCGACACTTACGAACGCCAATGGGGCGCATTCTAAAATCGTGCTCGTAAACCCATCGGACAGCAGCGTCACCGATTTAGTCGAAGGTGAAGAACTTTGGCATCCGAGCCTGTGGCTGAAGAAAAGAGTTCTGCTCCCTGCCGATACAGATGACGACGAATTTGTCCTTGATCCCGATAGCGCTGGAATCTATTATAATAACTCGGGCGCTTGTGGCTATGCTGTAGATTACCGTTATAAAATGGAGCTCTTGTGGCAATATAAGAATTTGGCCAATGTTGTCATTTTGGGGTCTTCTCGTGCTCTTTACGGAATAGATCCGATGGAATTCAGCGAACCTGTTCTTGCTATAAATTTGGCAACGCCAGCTGGGTCCATTTATGGAACGGGCACATATTTCTACAACTACATCCTCCCGCATGTTCGTAGAATGAAAGTTCTTGTACTCGCGCTAGATTTGGATCGGGCTTACAATACTGGGCGCAATGCAAACAACATGTTCTATAAGGCCTATACGTTTTATCCTGGATACGTGTATGACAAGAATCATGATTTTTGGGTGAATAAATTTCCCAAGTCCTTAGCAAAGGCTACTTATGATTCGCCGGGGAGTGCGGAAGTTGCTGATGATTATCGGCAGAACAGAGGCTTTTTGAAAAAGTACGGAGATGGATGGGGTTCGCCGAAGGTTGCCGAAGATTCCTGCTGGATGGATTCGCATTATGAAGATTTCCAAAATAATTATGCGCTTTTACGCAATCTGATTGACACTTGCGCTGTGCATGATATAAAACTGGTGGGTGTCATTGCTCCGTTGAATCCGCGCTATAAAAAAACGGGTGCATTTGGATATCGTGGATTGCGTCGCAGTGACGCTACTCGAATAATTCAAGAATTGGATAGCCTCAGTAAAGTCCATCCAAACTTTATCTTGATGGATGAAAATAAGATGGGAAATCATGACTATACGGATGATATGGCTATGGATGCAAGCCACCTTTCGCCAAAGGGTGCCGCTCAGCTGACTTCCCGCATCGATTCCCTCATCAAGACTTTGAAAATCGATTTTGATGAATAAAGGACTTGGCTACAAATCCTCGATATTGACATAGAGCAGATAGAACATGTCGTATCCGACTTTGTCTTTATTGGCGAGATAAATGTCGCGGTAATTTCCCTTGCTAGAATCCAGCAGGTATGTCCGGTACAGATCGCGGATCAGTTCGTGCTGCGCATGTTCCCATCCTGAAAGCTGCTTGTAGGGCCAATCATCGCTGCTTTTGCCGATGTAGTTTGTCAAAAAGTCCAGGGCTTTAAAATAGGATCTCTCTTGAATCTCCGTCGCCGTGCGGATATCAAAACCGTTGTTTTTTGCGATGGTGTAAAACTCTAGCATGTGCGAGAGATTGTACCATGAATAATGGAAGGCTTGAGTCCTTTTGAGTTCTTTAGGTTGGCTTCCGTCGATTTCGATTTGCTTTAAAATATGGCGTTCTGCAAAATGGTCGATGAGGTTTTGTGCGGTAATGCGGTCGCCAATGTAAAGACTGTAGGCAAGCAACTGCGTGTCGTAAGTGGTCCCATGGTTGTTGGGGGCCTTGCTTTCTTCGATGCCCTGATGACTCGTCGTAAGCCATTGAACGTATTCGGTGAACCATTTCTTGAGTGCAGCCTTGTCTTTCGCTTTAAAACCAGGGTACGATTCGAGAAGGCGTAAAGCATCCATCATCTGCACGAGAGAATAGCCATCCAAGACTCCGAAGGAGTTTCCCTTGCCGTCATTAAGCCCGGGAATCATTTGTGCATAATTCATGTGAGGGTTCATTTTGGTGGCTTTGTTGATGAACCATATGCGAACTTGCTTTAATGCGGCAATGGCGAATTTCCGTTGCCCGCTCAAGAACCAGGCGAGCGTGAGCGTCTGTACGCGACGGCTCATCATTTCGAGTGATTCGCGGTCGTATTCCTTTAATTCGGGATTGCTTATGCCATCGCGGAAAACGTAGGGAAGTCCGTCGGGCTTGCTGGAATCTGGCCAATAATAACGGGAAAGGCTTGTGTAATCGTGCTTGTCGCCACTTGCGGGAACATGCTTCTTGTCCATCACGGAAACATTGTCTTCTTGCAACAATGATGCTGCTTTTGTCTGTAGACTTTTGAACGATTCTGCGTAAGGGCTGTTTTTTAATCGCAGTGATTTTTTGACTTGTAAAAGATGATTCTCGTTCCAAAGGAACTGCGCAAAGCAAGGGGCTGCTAGGAACAGGACGAGGAACAGACGAATCATCATTTTAAACCTGCATTTTTACTTGCCTACAAAATGAATGGCGTCAATGAAGCCCTGGAACATGTTCTCGATTTGCATTTCTGTTTCGTAAGTGTGTCGCGCTGCTTGGGACAAGCGTTTTTGCAAATCTTCGTTATGGCAAATTTCGAGAATTTTGGACTTGAGTTCTGTTTCGGAATCGACGATGAACCCGTTCTCGCCTTGTTTAAGGTAAATGATTTCAGGAGCGTGGATTCTGTTCAATACGACAACCGGAATCCCCCAGAACATGGCTTGGTTCAAGGCGAGACCGATGTGCCCCGGCGTGCTGAAAACATCACCGATCTGGTAAATTTCATCGACGTCCTTGCCGTATTTTTCGCCAAGGTAATAGTAGTGCGGAATCGAATCGATCAGGGACTGTTGTTGTTCGCTGATGCCTCCACCGACGACAACGAGTGCGATTTCCGGAACGTCCTTGAACTGTTCCAGTAGAATGTCGAGCCCTTTATAAGGAAGGATTCGCGAAATGTAAAGAAGAACGTGCTTTTCCTTGATGCCGTAGGCGGCCTTGACGTCTTCGCGGGGGCGCAACGCATTCTTGTCAACGTCCGAAAAATCGAGCGTATTCTTTGCGATGAAAGTCTTTTTCTGATTCCGCTGGCTCAAGTATTTTAATTGCGCCGGGGAATACAGAATAATTGCATTGCTGATTGTGTGAATGAAATGGAATATGGAATTCTTGAGCTTGGCGTCGGGCGTCTTGATGTTGATGCCGTGATTCCAGTAAATCATGGGAATCTTTTTCCAACGGCAATAGAACGTCAGCGGAATAATAAGCTTGTCCTTCAGGTGCAAAAAGTTGATGCACACGTCGGGTTTGATTTCGTTAATCAGCTTGATGTAATTCTTGGTGCTGAAGGGAACGTCGTGCTTGATGTAGCGAATCGGAAAATCGACTTTTTGAAAGTCGTTGCTTGCCACATGAAATTCGTAGCCGAGTTCCTTGAATAGGTCAAAGAACTTGTTGTAAATGCGGCTGCGGTAATGCATGACGCGATTCGAAATAAGGAGAATCTTTTTTGAGGATGATAGTTCCATAGCTATCTCTTAAGCCCAAATATTTTAATAATCTTTTTCTTGAGTCTCGGAAAAAATGTCTCGATTTTGTTTTGGCGGAGTAGTTTACGGATAAATTTCTCGTCAAAACCATATTTTTGAGCTTCGGCCAAACATTGATTGAAAATGTCTTCCTTGTCATGCTCCTTGCAGTATTTGAATGGCCAAATCATCAGCTTGTCGAAAAAGTTGATTCCATGATCTCGCAGAAACTTATTTTTTTCCCCGAAAACTGCGACGCGCGCCAAAAGTCTGTCGTCAGAAATAATCTTGGATACGCTTCCTTGACGGACCGTGTAATTATATATCGGTTCTTCGCAGACGGCCATTTTCTTGGCGTAAAAACCGACTAGGTACGAAAATTTCGTGTCGTTATGGATTTTTGTCGTATCGAAGGAGATGCGATTTCTCGTAATGATGTCCCGGCGCACCATTTTGCACCAGGGTTCGCCAAAGTAGTATCGAAGAAGAATTTCACCCTTGCTTTGATTTCTTTTGTATGTTTGTATGATTTCGTTCAGGTGGTTGTTTTGTTTTGCCTGTTTACCTGTATTGGCGTCAATGAATTTGGCGTTGAAGTAGGTGACGTCATTGTTTAAATGGATGTATTTGTCAATAATCTTGTCGAAATTTTCACAGAAGTAATCATCGGCGTCCGCAAATAGAATATAGTCACCGTTGGCCTCGTTGAGTCCACGGTTGCGTGCTGCTCCGCCTCCGCCATTCTTTTCGCAAAAGACAAACTGCACATTTGGAAATGCGCCCTGCATATCTTTAAGTTTTTGACGATTTTCATCGCTGCTTTTGTCATCGACCACTACGACTTGAATGTTTTCGCGAGTAGGAATGCTTTTTAAGCAGCGTTCCAATAAATCTGGAAGATTGTAGTGCGGAATGACGATGGAATATTTGTATGTCATTTTAAAAAAGCTGCTTGTAATATTGGAGAAGCTGCTGAGCGATTCTTGTACTGGATAAATTCTGCATTGCGAAGTTTTTATTTTGTCCTCCGAATCCGGCCTTGGCCATATCGAGCCCTTTCTCGAGGGCTTCTGGCAGAGTTTCTAGATTGTCTGTTTGAAAGGTTGGATTGCCTGTGTTGTGCAGCATTTCGGCGACATTTCCAACATTTGGGCCGACTACAACTTTCCCAAAATGGAATCCTAGGGACAAGTTTCCTGAATTAAGAGTATGGATTCTTTGTAAAAGGACTAAATCGGCAACCGCTCCCATTAAGGGAATTTCTTCTTCCGAAATGAACTTTGTACATGTTATAATATTGTTTCGAACATTGAGCTTGATTGCGCACAACTTCAATTTAACATATCGGATGATAGAACGAATGCTTTTGGGTCTAGGGGCAATGTAGAATGAAGGTGCCAAAATTTTGATAGAATTCTTTTTTAGAAAACTGGATAGCCCGAGTAATAAATTTCTTTCTTGATTGTCGCGGAAAAGTCCTAGGCAAAGAATGTATTTTTTTCGCGGATCTAACCGTAATTTTTTTGCCGCTTCGTCCTTGGTAATGTTTTCGTTGTACCGGTCGTCGTAAATATGGTGGGGGAGAAGCTCATTTCTGCTGTTTGGGTACATTTCCTTGAATAGATTCAAGGAGTAGTGGCCCATGTGTAAAATTACGTCACATGCGCTGTATGCAATCGTATAGGCTTCTGTTTGCCAAGGAAATTTGGCGTAATGGGCGGTGATGTTGTGACATGTGGCTACGATTTTTCCGCCATGGTCCTTGATTTCTGCCAAGCGCTTTCTGAAATCCTCCGTAGTCTTGTTTGCTTCCCTGATAAGAATTTCGGGCCAGTGAATGTGTACGATGTCGCAGGAAAATATTTCGTCACTCCAAAATGTGGAAATCCCCAATGCTATTTCTATGCTGGGGTCGAGTTCTTTTAATCGTTTGGCAAGAACCGCTACGAATGGATTCGGAAATTTCTCTTTGTTGATGGCGAAATAAATCTTCATTTCATTAACGGAACAAGGGGTGGTGATTTAGGATATACTGAAGAGAGTTTTGGCGTTGCCCTATAATTCTTGCTGGGTTGCCGGCGACAATTGCTTTTGGTGGAACATCCTTGGTGACCACGGCGTTTGCTGCGATGACGGCTCCATCTCCGATGGTTACGCCTGGGAGGATTGTTGCACCGGATGCTATCCAGACATGGTGGCCGATGTGAACCTTGCGAGATCTGGATTCGTGTGTTTCGCTGTTTGGATCGTGATCCATTGTCCAAATGGATACATTGGTGGCGATATCGGTGTCGTTTTCGATTTCAAGCGTTCCACGGCCATCTAAAAGGACGTATTGGTTGATAACGACTCGGTCTCCTAGAAAAATTCCCTTAGGCTCCAATAGTCTTACATGACGAAGAACAGATGCTCCGTCCCCTATTTTACCAAGGCATCGTTTAAGATATCTTAAACGAAATCGCCTGCTGGGAAAAGATAAAATCCAGGGGCGAATGACCTCTGTCTTAAATAAGATTTTTTTTTGTCGAAATGTGAGTTTCATAATACAGCTATTTATATTAAATATAGAGACAAAAAACAATCTGTGGTAATATCAAATCTTATAAATGACGAGTTTTCGTATCAAAAAATTCCAGATAAATACGATTCCTGTAGCAATCATCTTTGAAAGCATCTCGTCCATCATAAGTTTATCAACCTCAACGTACATGATTCCAATATTAAATAATAAACCGATAATACTTACCGCATAAATTTTGACTAGTTCGAACCATGTATTCTGATTGGATACTCGGAATAATATTAATCTACCGAATCCCCAGTTGGCGAAAGTTGAAAGAGCAAACGCAAGTGCGGTTGCCGCCATATAATGTACGGTGAGGCGTTGATTCAATTCATAGAATGCCCCCCATTCTACAAGCGTGGCTAGTCCACCGACAATGAGGTAGAGGAATAGCTGGACAAATGATTTTTTAATTTTCATGGTTTTGCTTCGCAGGACGATACACTTTCAACAAATAGTATTGTATGAAATATTCTTTTTGTATTTCTGTTTGAGGATAGAGTATATCGTAATTAAAAGGAAGATTAAAACGTTCGATTATGTTTTCTGGATTAGCCAGTGTTTTAAGGCGGCAATCAATTGCATAAATATATTCTAAGTCTGGATTTTTCAAAAATATTTGTTTGAAGTATTCTTCTGACATTTCTGCTTCTGGCTCAATTCTGTCTGCATTAAGAACAAGTTTTGTTTGATTCTTCAAATTATAAAAATTGTGTTCAGGCAGATAATCATTAATGACGCAGCAGAAACTTTCTGGATTGCTATAGATTGGTGTTTCTTTGTTTATTGTATCTTTCAAAAAATAAGCAAAGCGAGATTCTCCGCTATATAAGTCTTTCAAATCGCGAAGCATGAGAGTTGGATTGTAAAGAGATGCGCACAGAATGACTAGCAAAATCGATGATACCTTGGTTTCAGATTTTTTTCGGGCGGTTATCCAAAGTCCGAACAAGACAAAATACACCCACATAAGAGCACGATTGCTTACGCCCGAACCATAAACGAATACGCAAATAGCAACCATGAATAAAACGGACACAAGAACAATTATTGTTGAAATTATATCTCTTTTGAGAAGGTAGATTCCGCTTCCAACGATGGCTGCTGTTACAAGTAATTTGGCCTGAGGAGAAGTTATTCCCGAACTTGAAATAAATACAAATGGACTTAACCCATGCTTTTCACCATCTGTGAATACGGACGAATATAAAATTGATGGCGCAATTTGCAAAAACGCTATGACAGCACCCAATATTGCAATCGAAAACGCTACAATACGTTTTTTCTTTTGAATTGCAGAAAGCTCTTTCCAGTCACGAATGGTCTGAAAAAATAAGACTCCGCCCACAATTCCTGCAAAACCCTCCGTATAAACATGAGTATTTGCAAGAAGCGCGAGTAAAATTCCAGCCTTGATGAACCCATCATCTTTTTCATCCCATAATTCTTTAATTTGAGTCTTTTGAAAAACATCTGCAAGAATAAAGACGAGAATAGGAATAAGAACATAGCATCGTGAAATTGCGGGGTTGACATATAAAAAAGGTAATGTGATTAATAGCGCTATCTTTGACCACCACGCAAAGGGAGCTCGCTTCAAAAAATATCCAACACCCAAAGCGTTGATAAACCAGGAAACAATTCCTAAGGTTTTCAAAGAAAGTCCGATATGTGAAAACGGATAAAGGACAAGTGACCAAAGTGCAAAATGTCCTTCGTATCGCATTTCATAAAAAATGTCGGATATGGAATATTTAGAAATATCCCAAGCGTATATTTCATCAATCCATGGCTCGTGCGTCATTGTTGAAACGAACGTTACAACTAAAAATAAGGCAAACGAGATCCAGCAAATTATTTCTTGTCTTTGCTGAAAGAAATTTTCAAATTGAATGAAAAAATCATTTACCTTCTTCATGATATTCCTTTTCGGTATTTACATTCCAGACATTTGATTTGTCGGTATATCCGTTGACGATGTTTTTGACGGCTTCAAACGAAGTCATCATGGAATGATCGATGTTGTTATAACGGTGTTGTCCATTTCTGCCAACACAATAAAGATTATCAATTGTGCAAAGCCAATCGCGCAAAGTGTCCATCTCATTGTACGTGTCAAAGTATGCAGGATATGCTTTTTTAACGCGTTCCAGATGAGTGTCCAAAACATCGTCTTCACTATCAATCAAGCCGAGCGTAATCATTTCTTGGATGCCAAATGCTGCAAAATCTTTTTCGCCGCTCGTCCACATCTCGTCGCCTTCGTTCACAAAATATTCCAGGCCGAGCCAAACGGTATTTTCTAAATCGCTAACCATGTACGGAGACCAGTTGTTATAGATCTGAAACCGCCCCATTTTCACATTTCTGTCTTGAACATAAACCCAACAGTCAGGTACAATATTGCCAACTGTTTTGAGCGTGGTCTTGTTCTTGAGCTTGATTTTTTTCACAAGTACACCGAGCGTCATGTAATCGCGGTACGGGAGCCCTTTTGCAATCCTTAAGATGTTATTCGGAACATCGTTCATCCCGCAAACTAAATCTTTAACAGGCATCGACGAAATAAAAATGTCTCCAGAAAGCTCTATTTTTTCACCATTCTTTTCATAAACAAGAGAACTGATTTTGCCGTCTGGACCACGATGGAGCAATTCAACTTTGGCATTCGTAATGATTTTCCCGCCCATTTCAGCAATTTTTTCTGCCGTGATGTCCCAAAGTTGGCCTGGTCCGAGCTTGGGGTATTTGAATTCCTCAATCAACGAAGTTTCAACCTTGCGGTTCTTGCGCTTGAAAATCTTGCCGAAAATGTCTTTCAGGACTGCAGAAATCGAAAGCCCTTTAACTCGTTGTGCGCCCCACGAGGCGTCAATTTCGCTTGGATGCCTGCCCCAAAGGTTTTGCGTGTAATACTCAAAAAACATTTCGTAGAGTTTACGACCAAAGCGATTTATGTAAAAGTTTTCAAGGTTGGTTTCGGGGAGCTTATGGAAAACCGAATGAAGGTACGAAAAACCGACTTTCATCGTGTTGAAAAATCCCATATTTTTTAGCGTGGCAAGCTTGAGCGATACGGGATAATCATAAAATTTAGAATCAAAAAGAATACGAGAAACTCTGTGTCGACAGAGCATAACAGCGTCTTCTTTTTCTGGATTTGCTCCATTTTCAGTAAGTGATACAGACCTGTTTAGTATAAGGTCGTCTTTTGAAGGACTCCCCTGCATAGGGAGAAGCTTTTGCCACCAGTCATTTACTTCAGGAACTTTTGAAAAGAACCGGTGCCCGCCCATATCCATGCGGTTCCCTTTATAATTCACTGTTCGAGAAATGCCGCCAAATACAGAACTTTCTTCAAGAACCGTAACATCGAAATTTTTTGATTTTGAAAGCAGTTCGAATGCAGCTGTTAATCCTGCGGGACCAGCGCCAATTATTATAACCTTAGTCATTCTTGCCTCCGTTTTTTGCATTTGTGGTGTTTTCTTTAGTGAATGCTTTAGATTTTCCATTTTTTCTTTATAAGAATCCGTGCTAAACAACTGTGCCTTGCGCAGAATAAGGCTATTTTTTGTTTTGGCGAAATGACGCTTTCGTCTATCTTAGAACGGAATGAGGGATCAAAAGTTGCATATCGGATGAGTGCTCTGCCAAATGCCTTTCGAAATTTTTGGATAGTTTTTTGGTCATCAATGTACTTGGAAAGGTAAACTCGCATTTCTTCGCAAGACAAATTGAATCGATAATGGGCCTTGTTTTTTTCGCCTCGCTTGCATGCTGAATTGGGAGAAAGTCGGTAGACGGAAGTGACGCTAGGGTCATAATGGATTTTCCCGTTTTGGAATGCAAAAAAGAAAAGTTGCGTGTCACCCATCATAAAGTAACTGCTTTTAGCGAATTTATCTGTCATTTGGGGCAATAAATCGCTTCTGTAAACCGTAGTGACCGTTTGTACTCGATATTTATTATGGTCTAGAATATATAGGCCGATTTTTTCGGGGCATTCCTTTTGAATACGGCTGTTTTCGGCAACAGAGTTGTCTTCTAGAAATTTCTTATTTGTTTGATCGTAGTATTTGAACGATGTGTGTGAAAGAATGTATTCTGGATGACTTTCCAGAAAGTCAATTTGACGTTGTAGCTTGTTGGGGTCTGTCCAGTAATCGTCACCTTCGCATTCGGCGTAATACTTGCCATGCGCTTGGGGGTAGATAAACTTGTCCCACATAGAGACTTGCTTAGAATATTGATTTTCTGTTTGATAGATGCCTTTTATGAGGTCTGGGTGCTCTGCTTCGTATTTGCGGATGATATCCGCGGTTCCATCATTAGATGCATCATCGTGGATGATGATTTCAATAGGAAAGTCGACTTTCTGCATGAGAAAGCCTTCGATGGTCTGTGCGATATAATCTTTTTGATTATATGTTGCGCAAATGATGGATACTAAGGGCTTTTGGTTCATAGTGATGGTGAAGCTTATTGTAACATGCTGAGTAAGTGGTTGGCGTCTTGTCGTTTGCGAATGACTTTGTAGCTGTCAGGAGTTAGCTCCACGATAGCACAGCGTGGATTGATAAAAAAGGGAGTCAAGTTTATTAAATATGCTCCAGATGCTTTGAATACTAGAAAATCTCCATGACTGTAATGAGTTAGTTTTATTTGCTCGGCGACTTTGTCTATTTCCATGCATGTAGAACCGACAACATCAGCGATGATTTCTTTTTGCGGTTCATTGTTGCTGTATTCAACATAGGGATAGTTTGTTTTCCCTTGTGGACGAACCTGAAAAATACTGGCGTCGACAGAAACAAAGTGCTTGTTGTTTACTTCCTTGTGCTGAAAGATCTTTGTCGCAAGTTCAAAAACATTGGTAACTACAGATGCTCCCGGTTCCGCAACAATGTAGGGGTTGTTGCTTGTAAACCATTTGCTGCTCAAGAAAATGTCGCAGACAGCTTTTGCGTAATCATCGTAAGTTGGTCGTGAAGACGTGTCGACTTCCTTGGGGGCGGCACCAAAGAAACTTCCCCCCAAGTCCATGTATGCAATGTCGTTGAGTTGGTACTTTTCGCCAATATGGACAAGTCGGTTCGCAATGACTTTATAGTTTTCTACAGAATGGTTCATGGTGGAGGCATGCCCATGTAGTGCGCAGATTTTTATGCCATAATCATTTAGCATGGGAATGATCTTGTCTAGGACGTCTTCCGTAAATCCGAAACGACTTTCTGTTACACCACCTTGAAGTGCCGAGCCCCCATTGCGGGTGTTCAATTCCATGTTGATTCGTAAACCTACGCTGATTTCCTTATCAGGTGCTTGCCGCTTTAATTTAATGAGGGAATCTATTTCGTAGTTTGAATCCAGATTGATGATGCTTCCATTATAGAGTGCTTTTTTTAAAAGGGCTTCACTCTTGACGGGACCGTTTAAAATGATTTGCTTCCCGTTAAATCCGATAAGTTCTGCGAGTTCGTATTCGATTTCAGAAACGACTTCAGCGAAGAATCCTTCCTCAAGAACAGCTTTCAATAAGAACGGGGTGTAATTCGTTTTGAACGAATAGGACAAGATGAATTTCGGATATCTTTGTGTAAATGCTTTCGAGAATCTCTTGAGGTTTTCCTTAAAGAGTTCAGGATGGGCTATGTAGAACGGGCTTCCAACTTCTTTTGAAATTTCTGTTAATTTGGAAAACATCTTGGAATCTTTATTTTAAAAAGTTTATTTTGTAGAAACTACTGAAATTGCTTATGATTTCTTGCATTTTTTCATAGGAAGGGAACTGTAGCAAAACAATTCCCACGCGGTCGGAAAGTTTCCTAAACGGATGAATTTCGTCACCGCGTTGTTTGAAACAGAGCTGTTTGACAATGTAATTGCTGATTTTTTCTGAAATGTCTAGGCTGCTGAATAGACCGTTTGTCTCGGAATGGATCAAGGCGTAGGCGAAGTAGCCGTTTGGGTCGGATGGAGCTATGTTTAGCTCTTCGTTAAGGGCTATTTTGACGGCGATTTCTTCCATGCTTAGACCGTATGCCAGGTTCATCAACTGGTAAATGAAGTTTCCGCTATGCCTTGAATTGACTTCTATGAAATTGATTTTCCCTGATTTGGAAATTCTGAATTCTGTGTTGAGAACCCCAGTTTGAATGCCAATGGAAGATACCAGTTTCTCGATTTCTTTGTGAACGTCGTTGAGAATGTTTGAAGGTATTACGCCTTTGCCGAAAATTGTAGAAAAAGGAAGCGTGTCGCTATTGGACGGGTATATGTGTTTTCCTAGGAATGAAAGTTTGACTTTCCCGTTTTCAATGACGCAGTCCCCGTTTATCTGTAAATCGGTTTCTATAAATTCTTCAATAATAATGTTTCCACTTAAGGAGAAACGGTGCGCAATCTCGATGGCCTGTTGCAATTCCTGCTGGTTATTGACTTTGGTTATGCCGTTGTTGCCACCATTGTCTGTTGGCTTGACAATGACAGGGAATGATAGGGAATTGATGTTTGCTGGGATTGAGGTCCCGTTGGATAGAATGAACCTGGGAAATGACGTAAAACCGTTTTTTTGAAGATATTGCCTGAAATTATTTTTATATGATAGTGTGTTTTTTACGGATTCAGGAATGCCTGGCAAATGGAATTTTTCAATCACATGGCATCCTGCATAGGCCCCGTGGGCAGAGGTAAAGTAAACTGCGGCATCTACGGGGTTCTTTTCGATGTAGGCGTCGATAGCGTCTAAGTCGTAGGTACTGATCAGTACGGATTCGTCTGCTTCTTTGTGTCCTGGATTTTCGGCTTTATTGTCGCAGGCTACGACATGAAATCCGCGGGACTTTGCGTATTTTATTGCTGGCAGCGTTGACAAATTTGCATCAAAGAATATAATTCGTTTTTTCATTTTAAATGACTGCCGTTTTTTTAAGTTTGTCTATTTTGAAGAGCGTCTCATTTATGATTTGTGATGACATCTATAACTCTGTCGACTCCGTCTTCGTCAAGTGTTGCAAACATCGGTAGGCAAAGCACCTGTGTTGCAAGCTTATGCGCTATAGGGAGATTTGCGGGATTTGCGGAATCAAGCCCCTTATATGCCGAGAACGTGCTGATAAGCGGGTAGAAGTAGCGACGTCCGTAGATGTTGTGTTCCTTAAGTTTCTCGTACAATGCGTCACGACTGAGGCCGTAAACCTTTTCGTCGATGAAAATAGGGAAGTAGGAGTAGTTATGGCGAACGCCTTCGATATCGGGAAGGACGCGAATGCCATCAATTTCTTTCAGGGCTTCTCTATACCTGTTTGCAATCGCCTTGCGCTTTTCAATGGCACTGTCGACTTGTTTCAGATTCAAAAGGCCGTATGCAGCGCGAATTTCGTCCATCTTGCTGTTGATTCCAGGGGCGACAACCGTTGTTTCGTCTGCAAAGCCGAAGTTCTTGAGATAGTCAATACGATTCTTGGTGGCTTCGTCATGGCAGACGAGTGCGCCTCCTTCAACCGTATTGTACACTTTGGTGGCATGGAAGCTGAGCGTACTGATGTCACCTGCTTTCAGAATAGATTCTCCGTTTACGCGAACGCCAAAAGCGTGTGCGGCATCGTAGATTATCTTTAAACCGTAGATGTCTGCGATTTCCTGAATGCGCTTTGTATTGCAGGGGGTGCCGTAAACATGCACAGGCATGATCGCTGTTGTGTGCGGCGTAATGGCGGCTTCGATTTTTTCTGGGTCGATATTGCCTGTTTCTTCTTCGACGTCGACAAATACTGGCTTGAGGCCGTTCCACCAGATGGAGTGCGTGGTGGCGACGAAACTATAAGGAGTGGTAATGACTTCTCCCGTAATGCGCATTGCTTGTAATGCGGTAATGAGGGGAAGTGTTCCATTAGTAAACAGGCTAATGTATTTGACTCCGAGATATTCCGCAAGCGCTTTTTCCAATTCTTGATGGTAGTGCCCATTGTTCGTTAGCCACTTGCGTTCCCAAATGTCTTTAAGCATGGGAATAAAATCTTCCAGGGATGGGAAGAGCGGAGACGTGACCGTTATTAAATCTTTCGACATATGGTAAACTTGATATAGTTCGAAAAAATAAGTGTACTTAGGATAATATAGTTTTTTATATTGGGGTTGTTATTTAGATCAGGTATATTGATGGCTACAAAAAGATTGATGTTGCTGGGCGGAATCCGCTATTTACTTCCTGTTATAAAAGCGGCCCATGAACAGGGGTTCTATGTTATTACAGCCGATAATGTTGAAGGCAATATCGCACATCGTTATTCCGATGAATATGTAAATGTGAGTGTTCTTGATAAAGATGCCGTCCTTAAGGTTGCTCAGGAAAAGAAAATTGATGGAATCATGTCGTTTGGCGTGGATCCCGGTGTAGTCACGGCCGCCTATGTCCAAGATAAAATGGGCTTACCCTCTTTTGGACCTTATGAGTCTGTTGAAATCCTGCAAAATAAGGATAAATTTCGCAGGTTTCTTTCCGCTAATGGGTTCAATGTTCCACGAGCGAAGGGTTTTTCCTCGATGGATGAAGCCCTTTCGGATTTGAGTTGGTATAAATATCCGGTGATTGTGAAACCGACCGATTCTGCCGGCTCGAAGGGTGTCTCCAGGGTGGATTCGGAAGAAGACCTCAAAGAGGCTCTTCAGTATGCTTTTGATCATTCCTTCAAGGGAAATATCATTGTAGAAGAGTTTATCGAGAAAAAGGGATGCTCTTCGGATTCGGATTGTTTTTCGTATAAAGGAAAAATGCTGGTTACATCTTTTTCTGCCCAGCGTTTTGATGACAATGCTGTGAACCCTTATGTCCCGGCGGCATTTAGCTGGCCGTCTACGTTTACAAGCGAAGAGGAACAATATCTAAAGTCAGAAATTCAACGTCTGATTACTCTCCTTGGCATGCAAACCAGCATCTATAATATCGAAACTCGCATAGGTACAAATGGAAAGCCCTACATCATGGAGGTTTCTCCTCGTGGCGGTGGCAACCGATTGGCCGAAATGCTTCGTTATGCCACAGGTGTTGACTTGATTACTGCATGTACGCGTGCTGCTGTTGGGGATCCTATTGGCGAAATTCAGGAAAAGGATTATGACGGTTGCTGGGCGGAGGTGGTTTTACATTCCAAAAAGACGGGAACCTTTAAGAATTTGCAAATTGCCGGTAGTCTTCCTGCCAAAGTCGTTGAACGCGATCTTTGGGTACGTGAGGGCGATCATGTTAGCGGTTTTGAAGGCGCTAATAATGCTATCGGTATGCTGATTCTTTCGTTTAAGACGAATGAGGACTTGCTTGACGCCATGAAAAATCAGGACGCCTGGTTGAATGTCGTTGTAGAGTAGTTTTTACGATTTCTTCAGCAACCCCAGAATTTCTTTGCAAGTATCTCTGTTGAAAATATAGTTTGTTGTAAAATAGTACAGCGTGCCGACGGTAAACCCGATACCTATTTGAAGCGCATACTGCTCTTGCGGCAAAAGATGATTTACTCCTAGAATCAAGGCTCCCATGATACAGGAATTCAAGAAAGTTGGGAATAAAAATTTCATCTGCGTCAAGAAACCTGCGTTAATGAATTTTCCCGAATAGTATGTGTTAATCACAAGGCCGATTAGCGAATCCGCAATTTTACCAATGCAGAGAGGAATGATTCCGAAGGGTAGGGTTGCCCCTAGGATGATAAAACCGACAATCTTTTTGATGATCTCTAGTTTCAGAAACAGATCCGAACGTCCGATGACTTGGAGCAAATTCAAGTTAATGGAGTGTACGGGATACCACATCATGGCTAGGCAAAGCAGCTGAAGTAAAAAAATCATTTCGGACCATTTTTCAGTCAGCAAAAGCAACGTGAGTGGCTTGGCTAGTGCTAGGAGCCCGATCATCAGCGGAAACACAATGAGCGAAGACATGTTTAAAAATTTGATGTAGCCGGTCCGGAGCTTTTCAGGATTGCCTTGAAGTGTGCTGAGTACGGGAAAGGAAACTCGCTGTAGAATAGCGGTGAGGTTCGAAGATGGGAACTGTGCAAAACGGTCCGCCTTTGCAAAGCCTCCTAGTTGAGCTGCTGTATAGAATTTGCCAATGACAAGGGGATAGAGGTTTTTGTAGACCGTATCGATTAGGCCTGATAACAACAACTTGGAACCGTACGAGAATAAGTATTTAAACGATTCTGTTGAAAAGAAACTTTTGGGGCGCCAGCGGGCGATAATCCAGTAAAATACGGCAGAAAGAAATGCTCCGGCAAGAATCTGGATCACGAGTGCCCATACGCCATATCCGTTAAATGCAAAATAGATTCCGATGAATCCCGAAAGAACAGCGGATGTGAGAGATACCTTTGCCTGTTTTTTAAAATCAATCTTAATTGTTAGTGCGGTTACTTGAATTGCAGTAAACGACTGGATGACGATCTTTAGTGCAAGAACCCTTAAAATAAGGGAGAGTTCTGGCATGTTGTAAAAGCTAGCGATAAACGGCGACAGCAAAAAGATGACTGCATAGCAGAAAGCGGACATCCCGATGTTGAAAAAGAACATGGTGGCCATGTCCTTTTCGGTTCGGTCTACCTTTCGGATGACTGCGTTTGCAATGCCGCTGTCGACAAACGTTTGGCTTACGGCAAGGAATACCGTGAGCATCGCGATTGTACCGTAGTCGGACGGCGTCAGGAGACGTGCTAAGACAATACCGAAAGCGAACTGGATGCCTTGGGTGGAAAATCTTTCCACAGCGCTCCAAAGCATGCCTTTGGCAGTCTTCTTTTTTAGGTCAGAAGGCATATCTTGTGCGGGCCCGATTAATACTTGCCGTACTTGTAGCCGTAGCCGTCGCTGTGGCCGTGCTCGTACTTGTTGATGACAAAGCTTGCGTGGGCCGTGTTGTTGCCCTTGAGCAACTGCTTCATGCCGTCCTTGATGGCGTCAATGCTGTGCCTGTTGTATTCGATCACCATGACGATTTGCGAAGCGGCTCGGCAGGCAAGGGCTGCGTCCGTTACGAGCATGATTGGCGGCGTGTCTACGATAATCATGTCGTAGCGCTTTTCGAGTTCGTCAAGCATGTTCGTGTAGTGCTTGGAACCAAGAAGTTCAGAGGGGTTGCTCGGGACGCTACCGCACGGCATGACGTCGAGGTTTTCGACTTCGGTCTTGAAGATGACGTCGGAATATTCGGTCGTGTGGAGCAGAACCTGCGAAAGGCCCTTACCGCGCTTGATGCCAAATTCCTTGTGCAGGCGGCCCTTGCGGAGGTCGGCGTCAATCAGCAATACTTTTTTGCCAAGTCCAGCAAAAAGGGCGGCGAGGTTGACAGATACAAAGCTCTTGCCGACGCCCGGAATAAGGCCGCTGACGCCGATAATCGGGCGGCAACCGTCTTCCATGCTGAATTCGAGCGAACTGCGCAAAGCGCGTAACGATTCGACCGCAACATCATCCGGTTCAACGACGGCGAGCGGGCGTGTGCCCTTGGTGCCGTTCGGATTGCCCTTGGGAACCTTGGCGTAAACGCTGAAACCCGTTTCCCTTTCGATGAAGTTTGCATCGCGGACACCGTTGTTCATCTTGCTTCTGATGGTGATGATTACGACGCTCAGCAAGAATCCGATGAAAATCGCTGCGCATACGATCAGGGGCTTCTTGGGCTTCGTCGGTCGGCTCACTTCTTCTGCAAAGTCGATAATGCGTACGGAACCGACTTCACCAGCGGAGACAAGCTTGAGCTGCTGGATGTTGTTCAGCATGGTCGTGTACATGATTTTACTCATGTCGACTTCGTTGGTCAGCTTGAGGACTTCTTGCTGCGTTGCCGGCAACTTCTTTGTGGCGACGGAGTTGTTTGCCAGTTCGCGCTTCAGGTTGTTTTCCTGTTCTTCAAGAGTCTTGATGGTCGGATGTTCCGGCTGGAAAAGGCGGATGGCGCTTTGCTTCTTTTGCTGCAAGTCGAGCAGGTTTTGCTGGAGCTTGTTGCGCTTTTCCAAAATGAGCCTTGTTTCGGCATCGATGTCCACAGAGCCGACTTTGTTTCTGTAAGTGTTGAACTTCAGGAGAGAACTGTCCATCTGGGCTTTGACTTCGGGCAGTTGCTTTTCGAGGAATTCCAAGGTCTTTTGTGCTTCGGCGTTACGCTGTTCGACGTTTTGCCTTAAATACGACGTTGCGATTTCGTTCAGGATTTTTGTAGCGCGGTCCGGATAGATGTCCTGGTAACTGAACTCCAGGATGCCTGTCTTTTTGCCGCGTTCCTTGACGCGGAAGGCGCTCTTGAATTTTGCGATGGCGTCGAGACGGTCCATTTTTAAGAGTTCAAACTTTTGTCCGGCAATCGCTTTCATGTTGAAAACGCCAAAGACGAGCGTGTCCCCTGCATAAGGGACCCTGTAAGTCTGGCCGACTTTACCCGACAAGACTTTTTTGTCGTTGTGGTCGTAAACATCGAACGAGGTGCTGTCGGTCGCTTCGGCAATCCACGGCTTGATATCTTCGTCTTCCGGAATTTTACCCCATGGCACTTCATAGTTGTTGAGTTCCATGCGGCCTTCGCGATGCAGCAACCTGTCCAACTTGTTGATTGGCGTGGCCATGTATTGCAGGCGCATCTTTTCGACAGCTTCACCGATGATTTGGCGGCTGTTGATGAGCTCGATTTCTGTTTCGGCGGGGCTCGTGGTGGCGAACAGGTTCCCAAGACCGGCCATCATTCCCACATTCTTATTGTTTTTGGATTCAATTTGAATAAGGGCGTCCACTTTATAGATTGGACGGATCCACATGGCGATGAATACACCGACAATCGCTGAAATAATCAGGCACGGGACCATGATTTTCCAGTTCTTGATGAGGTCTTTCAGCAAGTCGAAAAGGTCTGTTTCTTCTTTTTTCTTGGACGAGGCCATACGATATACCTTCGATAATCTATTTTACGATACCAAGTTAGAAAAATAAAGAGCTGTGCATGTATTGCTTGTGGCGCAATTTCAAAATTTTGCTAAAATATTGATGATGAAAAGATTATTTGTTGTTTTAGGAGCTTTAGCGGGGGCCGCATTTGCCTATCTTCCAGGTGAATCCGGATTTGTTTCACTGGACGGGGCGCACGGCGTTTTTGGAAACCCGGCCGGACTTTCGTCGTTCGATTCAAAGGGCGCTCTCGCTTCGTACAATTACGATGACGGGATTACCGAGTTCCGCGCGGGCGGAAATTTGGACCGTTTCGGTGCGAGTTTCGAGTACCGTTATGATAAAAACGGTATGGACGAATCGCGTTGGAATTTGACGCATAGTTTTCCACTTTTTGACCGTAGCGCATTCTGGGGACACCGTATCACGGCGTTCCGCAGTGCCGATTTCAAGGGGACGGAATGGACGTATTCTCCGGGACTTTTAATCCGTCCGCATCGCATGCTTTCGCTGGGGTATTCGTGCGAAAACCTTCTGTACATGGGCCCCGGTTCCGTAGACCGCATCCACAATGCGGGTGCAACATTTCGCTTTGGCGACTTCTTTGACGTGAGCTACAATGTTGAAGACTGGAAGGAACACCGCCTGCTTTTTGAAATGGACCTTTACGGTTTTCGTTTTGGTTTCAAGATGCCCATCTATGGGGACGATGACGAATACACGCTCACGCTTTCCACTTCGTTTGGCGGGCACTTTGATGCGGCGCTCAAGCTTTATAACGACTATTTGCCGAAGGGCGGAAGCATCGGATTTCACGTAGCCCGTAATCCGTATGCATCTCGGTTTGCACAGGTTATCCGTGTGCCGCTCAATATGGACGTGACCGAAGTCGAAAAGCGATTCCTATTCTTCCCGCCTTCTTCCATTGGGCTCATGAAGGTGCGTAATTTGTTCGAACATTTGCTTCGTGACCCGGCGGCAGGCCTTGTCGTGATTGACTTTTCGGGCTATCGAGGCAATCTTGCCATTTCGGAAGAAATCAACCGTTACGTACAAAAGTTAAAGGCCCGTGGCTCGCTTGTGATTGCCTACATGGACGATGTCCGCCCGGCAGAACTTTTGGCCGCCTCCAATGTGGACCGAATTGTCGTTGAACCCTCGGCGCATTTTACTTGGCTTGGGCTCGGTGGCGGAATCCTGTTCTACAAGGGGCTTTTGGATAAAATCGGTGTCAAAGTCGAGTTCTTGCGTCATGGGGCTTACAAGTCTGCCGTAGAACCTTACACGAAGGATTCCATGTCGGTAGAAGCCCGTGAAAACATGGAAACGCTCTACAAGGACATTTGGGAATCCGTCCGCATGCATGTCGCCCAGCGCATGAAAAAAGGGCCGCAACATGAAAACGTAAAATTGCTGGATTCCTTGGCGCAAAAACCGGTGATTACAGCAATGGGCGCTAAAAAGGCGGGCCTTGTCGATACGCTCCTCTACATTGACCAGGTTCCTGCTTATGCGCTCAAGACGTTCTTTGACCTGGATGTTCCCCAGGCAAGCTTTAGAACGTGGGCTCCGACGGACACGAGAATTTTTGATGGACGTTGGAACCATCGTGCGAAGGTTGCACTCCTGAACATCAACGGGACGATTGATTCCCGTATGGAAGAGGCCGTGCTCGAAAGCTTGCGCAGTCTACCGTCTTCTGGCGCGAAGGCTCTCCTCTTGCGAATCTCTTCTCCGGGCGGAAGCGCTATTGCCTCCGATAAAATCTGGGGCGCCCTCAAGAGCTTGAGTGAACGTGAAATTCCTATTGTGGCAAGTATCGGAAACATTGGTACATCGGGCGCCTATTACATTGCCTGCGGTGCCAACAAGATTATTGCAGAACCGCATTCCATTGTCGGAAGCATTGGAATTTATGGCGGTAAAATCGATGCGTCCGGCTTGATGAGCAAGCTTGGGCTGCGAAACGAACCGGTCAAGACGAACGATTATGCGGATGCGCAATCCTTTGCCCGTCCGTGGACGGATGTCGAAAAGGCTGCTTTGCAAGAATACATGGACGACTTTTATGAGCGCTTTACGGGAATTGTCTCGCAGGCGACCGGAATCCCGCAGGCCGTTGTGGATTCGGCGTATGGCGGTGGCCGCGTGATGATTGGCTGGAAGGCTAAAGAAGCGGGCCTTGTGCAGAGCTTGGGCGGTTTCGACGATGCTCTTGACGAAATCCGCAAACTTGCCGACATCCCGAAATCGACCGATATTGAACTGATGCAGCTGAATACGGAAGAATCCTTTGTCGTTCCATTTGCGGATTCGAAGGCTCTTGGTAACTTTATCCGTGATATGGAACGCACGCAGTTCTGGGCGATTG
>Ga0310786_10001003_pt1 | contig 45186 bp, 64 predicted proteins | sample AusTroGonzalo_MG_FD_203881 | JGI IMG/M metagenome (GOLD analysis project Ga0310786, IMG submission 203881) | Bovine rumen microbial communities from tropical cattle in Woodstock, Queensland, Australia - Gonzalo_03 (v2) (version 2) | ecosystem: Host-associated > Mammals > Digestive system >...
GATTCCGAGCGGCGGCGGAGAACGCATATTCGTTCCGGGATCAGAATCCTATGTTCCGATTCCGAGCGGCGGCGGAGAACGCATATTCGTTCCGGGATCAGAATCATATGCTCCGATTCCGAGCGGCGGCGGTAAAACAAGACCTGTTCCGGTGCCCTCGTCGGGTATGAGCAAACCGGTGACTGATTCCGGCAGATATACACCGACGCCCGGTTACGGCGGCAGAACGCCCAAACCGAATTACGGCAGATACACACCGACGCCCGGTTACGGCGGCAGAACACAAAAGCCGAAAACGAATTATACGATTCCGGGTTCAGATGGGACAAAACCCGTCCCGCCGTCAGGAAACAAGCCTATTCCGGACAGACCTTGGACAATCACACCGGATTTTGAATATTCTGACAGCAGCAAGTATCGCCCGATTCCGTCTGATGACGATCTTTCCGGAATATTTGATTCCGGATATGGTTACAACAAAATTCCTAATCCGGGAAATTATCTGCCGATTCCTCCGGATTCATCAAAATGGAAACCGGTTCCCTCTTCGGGAGGAGGGATAACAGTTCCGTCGTCAGGAGGAAGGATTCCAACACCGTCTGCAGATTATCCAATACCGTCATATGCTGATATTATCACTGTTCCGGATTCCGGTGACTGGAAACCGATTCCGCCGTCGGGCGGACGGATCCCCGGTCCGAATTCAGGCGGACGGATTCCCAGTCCAAATTCCGGCGGACGGATTCCCAGTCCGAATTCCGGCAGATGGACGCCCAGCCCGAATTCCGGCGGACGGATTCCCAGTCCGAATTCCGGCGGATGGATCCCCAGTCCGAATTCAGGCAACATTCGGATTCCACCTCCGCCCTCCGGAGGCAAACCAATCCCGCCTCCGCCATCCGGAGGCAATCCGATACCGATTCCCCCATGGACAGTTTCGCCTGATCCGATTGAAACTTCATCAATAAATTTCAGACCATATCCGTATGATCCTCCTGAGTCAAATTATCCGATTCCGCCGGATCCTGAAGGATATATCATTCCGCCGCCTCCCACACCGGAAGAGACAATTCCTGTTCCGCCGCCGGAGAAACGCGGACCGATTCCCGATGATCCGCCAAAAAGACACAAAGACAAAAAGAAGGAAAAGAAAGACGATGATGAAGAAAAGAAAAAGAAGAGGAGAAGAAAAGCAAAGGTCAAAAAGGAAAGAGACAACAAAGCCAGAAACCCGGTGGAAGACATTTTCGACTGGCCGAAATACGATTTCCGCTGGTAAAGATATTAAAATGTAATCCTTTACAGGATTACATTTTAATATCTTTATTTAACAACAATTTACTGTTAATGCCTTTAGTAAAGGCGTATATAAAGGGCATTTAATGGTGATTATTATGACGATTGTCGATTCATTGGAGATCTGTTGTTATTCTCTTTACATCGTTTTCCGTGTTCTGTCGTTTCTGCTTATGATGTTCCTCGTTTTCAGATACGCCGACCCGTATCGGAAGCCGGGACGGAAAACGATATATCGCTTTTTTAACCCGGTCAACTGGGCGTCTTTTTTCTGGCCTCTTCTGATCCTTGGTCTCAATCTGTTTCTGATCGACATTGCTATTGATCTGATTCAAAAGCGGCTTGAAACCGGGAATGCGGAACTGTTGTTTAACGACATGATTCTGCCTGTAAACATCGTTCTGTCAGTGTTTTGTGTTATTTTTGCAAACGTCATGATTTTTTTGATCTACGAAACAATGGTAAAAATCGCTGAGATTGTGTTGCTCGTCCCGTTTGTTCTGATGAGGCATGCGGCGGTTTTAGTTGAGAGTTGGTTCAAAAAAGGAGCATAATACATGGAAATCAGGAGATATACATTCAAAATTGAAGAAAACAACGGGAGTCTGTATAATCAGGAAAATGAACGGATATTTATTCTCAGTGATATCGGAAAAGAAACCAGAGAACGTTGTAAAAAATGCGCACACACATTTACATTAAATGATACTGATTTTTGGCCTGATCTTGTATATATGATCAGTTACGACTTATATTTCGTTGAAAAAATGAATGATTTCGTTGAAAAAAAGAATGATTTCGTTGAAAAAATGAATGATTTCGTTGAAGATTTGAATAATCCTGCACAACTTACAAAAACATATTTATAGTTTGAACACATATTACAGTTTGTCGGAAAACCGGCAGGAGAATAAACATGAAAATAACAGTTAGCATGAAGGATGAGTGCCGGACGGCACTCCTTCGGGCAGAAAACGGGTTTTACGTTGAGCTGAATGATCTTGACAACTCATACCCTGTTGATCAAGAAGCAATTTTTTCCTGTCTGTTTGAAAACAGACAGGAGTTCGGGATTGCGGACTCGTCTTGGATCACAGACGAGATAGACAGCGCAGATTACCCCATGTGCCTGCAGTACGTCGATTTCGTGTCTTCCTTCGACGAGGGCGACGGAGAAAATAGAGTCGTGTGGGATTTCGGGGGCGAGTAAAATGGAACGGGTTTCCGAAGTGACAAACACTACGGAAGGAATTCTTTGCGACATGGTCTCAAAAACCGCAAAACTCGTTGAGTGGGGAGACCTCGAAATAGATTTCACCACGAGTGACGACTCTGGCGAATTCTTTTCCGACGAGTATGAAACCGCCGACGGAGAAATCGTTGCCCCGTACGACTTTGTCGGGCTGGAGGCGTTTCTCGACGAAAAGGGGCTTTCGCCCTCAGAAGAGTTGAAAAAATTCATCTGCGAGTACAACATTAATGTAAAGTTGTACTGGACAAACGACAATGTGATTATCGCGGTGTGGTGAGATCATGCAAATCGGGTGCTTCTCAATCCTGCAAGAAATCACGTATGAGAGAGATTATCGTTCCGAATACGAACAGCTGCGGAAAGACCCCGCGGCTGTTTTTGTGACTGGGGGATGCTTATACAAAGGCATTCCGTGTGTCTCTAAACAGCACACGAAACAGATCAGGACGCACGACGGGGACGTTCTTTATTATGCAAAAAACATTTTCTGGAAAACGGGTTATAGTATGGAACCCGTCCCCGAGGGCGGATTCCGTCGTTACCCTGTCGACTACACCATTCGCCTCTCGGTGACTGAGGCAAAAAATAGGATTTTTGGATCTCGTCCTACTGTTGCTCTTATGATTAAAGATGTCGTGGATCTCGAAAAATGGACACATCATTACGTAATCTATCTCCGCAAAGCGATATGGTGGAGCGAATTAGAGACAGAGACTCTTCCATGGGACAGTAGCGTTGACGTCTATGAAATAATTGCAAAAACAATGTTTGAATCCCGGTGGGCGATCGAAACCGTGATGCCTTGGAAGGAAAGAAAAGAGACGGGAAGCTTTGAAAAATTCAAAGATGCCATCATAAAGCAGATTAAAAAATCGCACCCTGCGGGTGCTTTTAATCTAAAAACGGAAGAGAGTCAGCTTACCAGTTGGTGGCTGTTCTCAGAAAAAGACGGGTCTTTAACAGACATCCTTCTGTTAAAATACATGAGGGAGAATTGAGAAAAGAGGATCCGCCTTCCAGTGAAGGTGTAAACGGAAGGAAATAGACAGGGGATAATATCCCCTGTTTATTGTGTTATTCTTTGGACAACTCAATCACTCCATCTCCTTTTTAGGGCCTTTTGCCGTCATTTTAGTCATATACATCCTCTTTGCATTTTTGATCGTCCGGTTGACGTCGTTCCCTGAATACCGATAAACGTCGCCGTCAACGGTAATCTTGATCTCGATGTAACAATTGTTCATTCCTCCGGATCCTCCTCGTCGTTTTTCGGTTTTTCGTGTTCTTTTTTGTAGAGGGCTTTGTAACGTTTTAATTTTTTATATTCATCGTCAGAGATCAGCCGATATCCTTCCGGGATCAATGCCTGTACGTTTGTCTGACCTGCCTGCGGCGGCATAACGACATAAACGGCAGACGGCTGCGGCATCGGAGGCGCTGTCGGCGTTGGTGCGACTTCGACCTTTTCAGGCGGCTGTTCTGCAGCAGGCTCTGACGGTGTTTCTGCGGGCTTCGGCCTCTGCGGCACGTTTTCCGGGTCAAATCCCATCATTTCCGGATTGTTTTCGACGGCGTTCCAATACATTTCTGACATCGCACTGTGGAGTTTTGAGAGACCTGATTTAAATGACATTTTATCACCTTAAAAAACAATAACAACTGTTGACGACATTAAACACGGGCCGGTCGGAAGCATCGGTATCCTTTCTATCAAATGATTCAGATATACTTCTCTTGCAAACGTTTCAGAAGATTCCTGCCATTTCAGCGGATAATTCAGCAGATCATTCGGATAGCGCCTGAGAACAGTCAGACACCAACCGAGACACTCCATCACCGAATCTGTGTAAGAGTGCATATTATATGCACACAGCCATTCGTTCGTTTCATTGATCCTCATTGTCGTTATGTAGGAATTCGAATCGGGGTGTGTGATTTCGAGCTTGAAGAAACTCATTTTTGATCACTCTCAATCAAGATAGATCAGCCAGCTGTTGGACGGATCTTCGCCGTTTTCTGAATATGTTGTTCCGGGGACACCGGAAAACGATTTGTTATAATGCTCTCTGCTCTCTCTTTTTTCCTTTTTTGATGTAAGGTACCGGAGACCCTTTAAAATCGTTTTAAGGGTGTAATTTATGCGTTTTGTGAGGGGTTGTTTATTCCCTGTGTTTTTTGCCCCCGAAAATCCCCCTTTCGGGGGATTTGCGGAGGATCTGCCTGATGTTTTAGATGTTTTGCGGGTTTTCCCGAACATGGCAATTCCCTCCTGATATTTTCAGACTTTTCTTCTGGTGCGTGTTGTTTTTTTCACGGCCTGTTTTTTGAACCTGTCATACCAACATCCTGTCTTTTTCGTTGTTTCTTTCTTCGGCTCTTCGACGACGATGCCTGCAACTTCCAGATGTTTGTTTTTCATTGCGGCGGCAGCCTTGAATTCATATCTGATCTGTTCGAGGACTTCGGCTGATGAGAATGTTGTCGGAGATCTCAGGCGATGTTCCTTCCCGTCGAGCCATTCGTCTGCGAGATCCGGATATTTCGCCGGATTTTTGATTGCCGTCGGAGATGCCTGCACGATTCCTGAGAGTTCCCAGCGGCCTTTTCTCGTCTGTGTGTAAAGCTCGGTGAAACGTTTGTACTCAGGATTTCCCGGCTGTGTGATGCGGATCGTTTTGTACTTTTCAAGACTTTCTACCTTTCTCGGTGCTGCTTTCATGATCGTTGTTTGCATCATAGGTCCCTCTGTTTTTTCACATGCGGACATATTTGTATCCTTTCGGCGCTTTCGGTTTTGTTGTTATTCTTTTCGGTGTTGTTTTGACGAGTCTGTATCCTTTCGGCGCTTTCGGCTTTGTCGTCTTTCTCTTCGTCGTTTTTCTTTTAGTCGTTGTTCTGACAAGACGGTACCCTGCCGGCGCTGATCTTTTCGTTGTTCTTCTCTTCGGAGCAGAAACGATGACATATTCATCATCGTCCTCTTCGATGTATTTGTAAGTTGCAGCCTTTCTCGTTTTCGGCGCCGTTCTGACAAGACGATATCCCGCAGGCGCTTTTACCGTCTTCTTTGCCTTCTTCTTCGGCGGAGAAACGACGACATATTCATCATCGTCGTCTTCGACGTAACGATAAGTCGCAGTCTTTTTCGGCGCAGTTTTGACGAGACGGTATCCTGCCGGTGCTTTTGCGGTCTTCTTTGGCGGCGCTCTGCTGTAGAATGAAAGCGGTTCCGGATAGTTTTCATTCAGGTTTTGTGCCGCCGTTCCGATCGCGTTGTAGATCTTACTGCCGAGAGACTGTTTTTTCTGTACCGGCACATAGACGACTTGTTTTTCCTGCACATACTCTGTTTTCCGAACACGTTCCGGTTTTTCTTCTACATAATATGTTTCACTTGGAGCGGCTCTTTTTGCAACCCTCTCTGAAGCATATCTTGCGTTCGTTGTTTTGTATTCATTGTAAGCATTGTAAGCATTGCTTGCTGATGAGACTATTTTGTTTTTTGCTTTAGCTAACTTGCAGCCGAAGCCGCATTTTTCTTCTGCCATGTTTTCACCTTTTTTGTTTTTCCTCTTCGCAGTCCCTTGTTGCTGTTTTGTATCCCCCGTAACACAGATGATTTCTGCATCACGGGGATTTACAGACATTAAAAAATACTCTCCGGAACATAATCTCACATCCACTTCTCTTTAATCTCGTCGAATTTTGTTTTTGCATCATCGCCGGAGATCAGAATCCATCCGCATTCTCTCAGCTCATGAAGCGTGAATCTCGTCCATTCTTCGCTGAATGTGAATTCCGTCGGATGTTGGTATATCTTAAAGAAATACAGACACTTCCATTTCCCGTTGTTGTTTTTCTCGAAATAGGCGCCGTCATTTGATTCTCCCATACCGTCTCCTGGTACAGCAATGTACGGACCGTGATCAGAGAAAGTCTTTGCAGTTACGACAGATTCCGGAACAGAGATTTTCAGTTCGTCTTTCATTTTTATCACTCACTGTTTAAAATATTTATATGCAGGAACGACGAATAGTCCTATCGATATCAACACCCTTCCCCAGACGGAGAGTTCCAACGGCATCACGTTTACAAGAATCGCACCGACTGCTGAGAATGCCGCTGCCGGAATGAATGCGCCGCCGGTCGTGATGTAGAGTGCCGTGTATACGATTGCAAAGACGATTGTCCAGAAAATGAACGGCGTGACTGTTTCATAGTAATATGAACGCGGGATTTCGAGAACATCCCATCCGGAGAAATTCTCGTTCTGCGATGAGAAATATTCGTTGAATATGCCGTCATAAGACAGATTCTCAAATTCTGATAAACGATCGTAGACTGTGACAATGACGGTTGTGAAAAACATCACGTCTGCCGGAGACATCCGGATCTGCATGATGCCTGTCCTCGTTGCATTGATCGTGAAATTCTGAGATTCTGCGCGGGCGAATCCTGATTCTGCAATCGTTTCAAATCCGTCGTATGACGTCTGCCAAAGGAACAGAAATGAGCCGTTTGTTGCATTGGATGTAAAATTAACCGTATGCCGTCCGAGTGACAGGCTTGATCCGTTTTCAAGCTGAATTTGTGCGACCGGAACAGATCTGATGAATGTGCCTGTCACGGAAACATCTCCGGCAGGCATCGTGAACGTGTTGTTCCTGACGGTGATCTCACCGCCTGACCACGTCACGTTATAAGATTCCAGCATAAATCCGGCCGACGGACTGTCTGAAAGCGTGATCGTCTCTCCGGCATGAGCCGTTGTAGGTGACGCTGTGATGATGCCGTTTGCAGTTTGTGTAACCGACACAGAATAAGAAATCAGTGAGAAATGAGGTGTCACGGAAACGTTTGCGGCAGGCAGAATGAATGTGTTTCCGGTGACAGTGACCGGAATTCCGTTTTCTGTCTGGACCGTAAATCCTGTGAGTTCGTAGCCGTCATTCGGCGTTGCAGAAAGAGTAATGACCTGCCCTGCCGTTCCGCCTGCAGGGTCTGCCGACGCCGATCCTCCCTGTGCCTGCAGGACATTGACGACATAATCTACCGCGATGAACTCTGCAGAAACAGTCACAGCCGTCTCCGGCATCACGAACTGAACGTTGTTGATGACCGGGATCTCATTGCCTCCGGAATCGATGACGGAGACAGACGAGAGGGCGTACCCCTCTGACGGCGTTGCAGCAATGGAAACTGTATCGCCTGCAAATGCCGTCGCGGAGGACACGGAAACTGTTCCGCCTGTTGTCTGCGTCACGGTGACCGGCTGAGGAGTGATAACAGTAACTGTTTTTGTCCCTGTGACATTAGTGCCGTCCGTCGCAGTTGCCGTGATCAAGACAGTACCGTTAGTGATCGGATGCAGCAGGCCGGTATTAGCATCGATTGTTGCAACAGATGTATCATTAACTGACCATGTCACCTGCTGTTTTGCAAGCGTCGGGAGGACGGTTGCATAGTAGTAGTAATCGCTCCCGGTGCGGACGGTGGAGTAGCCGTTGACGGCGATAGAGGTGACCGGAATGGAAGAGTTAGTGGAGATTGTGTAGGTGACGGGGGTGCCGTTGTAGATGAGTGCGTAGTTTATGTACGAATTTGGATAAACGCCGTTGGAAGCCCAAATGGAAAATGTATTAACGATGAGATTTGCATAATAGTAATGATTCTGAACGGACTGATTAATACGAGTGTCATAAACATTTCCACTCTGGGTATAAATCGTATTGATATATCTTGCAGGATTGGCCACCAGAATTGACGAGACTGTGACGTTAATTGTTTTTGTAGTATTACCATTCGCGGGATTAAAAACCCCGAGTACTTCTTCCGGCCACATCCTCGTTTCGCCCAAACAGTATGGACTTCCATTAGTTTTCTTTGTGCCGTTGATAATTGTCGGGACAACGTATGTAAAATTCACGTTACTGGTTGCGGTACCACTCGGTCTCGTGTTATTAACTGCAACAAAACTGGTTGTGAATTCATACACCGTTGTCTTATTTAAGCGGATTTTTGGTAGTGTTCTGCCGAAATTTTGTGATCCATACGGAGCCGGATCTCTGTCAATCGACCAGTTTGATTTGTTGTAAACATATGAGAGATCTGCTTCAACCGAATTGTACCTTGTAGAATACAATTCGAGCATTTTGTCACCGGTAACCTCGGAGTATCCAGTGACATAATTGAAGATAGCCGTCCCGTCGTTGACGCCCGGCTGTGATGTGTTGTTCCAAAAAATAAGAAACGTGTTGTTTCCGGGGACGATATTTGCTCTCAGATAAACAAAATTCGCCTCGGAGTTGTTGTCAAGATTGCCTCTATACGAATCGATCCAGAACGGCACATGCGTTCCGTTCGACCCGTATTGAATGTCCATGTTGCGTTTAGTCATGTATGTTCCGTTGACCTGCATCGCCGGAACGTTGACTTTAATGACAGTGCCTGAGGATGTGTAATTGGATACCACGTTGAGCATGACGTACGGCGTGTTGTTTGCCTCGAGCATCTGCGTTGCAGGACTTGTGTACACAGACGTGTTCGGAGCCGTTCCGCCGGGACCGATGCCGTAATCCGGACGCGGACCCGGTGTGACGAACTCTCCCGTATAGACCGGATGTCCGATATGAGCCTGATCAAATCCGTCCGGATAGACGACTGATAACGTCTCGTTCTGAGCGGCAGTCGGTGCGGCAGTCGGTGCGTCAACCGGTGCGGCAACCGCCGTCGTCAGCAAAATGAGGAGGATGGCCGCAATTGCGGCCGCAATCAATAATATTTTTGTGCTGTTTTTCATCGACGTCACCTCACCAGTAGGATTTAAGCGAAGCGTCTTTCAATAATTGTATGATTGATATGCCATATATAATTAACAGTGCAGCATTCAGGATCCTTCCGACGGCTGTTCCCATTGCAACTGTCGTCGTTGAAAAATTGAACAGAGATTCTACAAGCGGAACGATGTAGAACACACTCACGAGAATCTTGAGGAGAGATCTTGCAAGGATGTAGGTCTGATATAAATATCCCCAAGATGTGTCGATGATTTCGGAATCATCATCGGATTGTGCAGATCCCTTCAGGGATTCCCATTCGCCGGTCGTGTTGTAATCGTCCGGATTGATCGGCGATTCGACAAACCAGTTTTCGCTGTTCTGCGAGGAGACCGTATCGATGACACTCAGTCCTGATGTAAAGAGAGCGATCATCAATGCGATTTTAATTATCTTCATTTTTTTATGCCCCCATGTTTTATTCTCTGTCCATGCGTTCTACAAACAGAATCAGAGCCATGATCACGACTGCGACGAGCAGACAGATTGCAAGGCCGGAATAACGGAGCCAGCCGATGAGATAGAGACCTGCCGCTTCGAGCGGGATGATGATGCCGCCGATGTGTTTTGTCTGCTGCGAGAACAGGAATGATGTGACAAGAACGATAAACACGCAGAGTGCGTCGTAATGCCATTGTTTCGTGAATCCGGGAATTTCGTATTTCAGTTTCGTTTCGTTCAGATTCGTTTTGATCGTTGTCGTGACGGTTCTGCTGTTTCCGTTTTCGTCCGTATAAGTGACCTCTAACAGATACGTTTCATTCGCATTCGGAACGAGGAAATCGACTGTTTTGATCGTTCCGGCTTCGATCGTTCCTGTCGTGTAGTTGAGCGCCGTCGTGTTGTTTTTGAGCGTTGCCGTAAACGTGACGCTCTGATTCTCGTTCGCATTCCTCATTGACAGATTAACCTGTGATGTCGATGCGTTGATGGAGACCAGATCTGTTTTCCAGAAAATGTTAAGCTGTGCCGTTGCGATCGGCGGCTCTTCTGCCGCATCGGATCTGACGATGATCGCATATTCTGAGTACTGCGGCCAGAGCGTCAGGGTGTTGACGACTTTTCCCTGAGAATTCGTTGCTGTAATCGTGTAAACTTTCGTCTGATTCATCGTCAGGGACACGGATCCGTCTGCGCCTGTGACGCCTGTGAAGATCTCTGTCGTGTTCTCGACGACTCTGATTGTCAGTCCTGGCATTTTGTTTCCGTATATGTCCGTGTAGATCAGACGGACAAAATTAGGAGATGTGTATGTCGTCGTGTTCTGAAGCGTCAGCTGGAGGACGAATTCAGTATTCTGCTCGCTGACTTCGATTTCGCGGGTGACCTGATAATAGCCGGATGAGGAGATGATCACGCTGTAGACGCCGTCTTCGACGTTGTTGTATGTGACTGTTCCGTTATCAGTCGACTTCATGACTTCCTGCTCTCCGAGATATGTCGTGAATGCAGGGATGAATTGACCGCCGTTGGAATCAATCGCTTTGATCGTGATCGATCTCGTTTTTGCCAGATAGACCGTATCATTGGACGGAATCGGAACAACTTTCGTGTTCGTTGCATAACCGCTTGTGTTGACATCAAAATAGACAGCGGCGAAATCGTCTGTCTGATAGACAGCCTGTCCGCCGGCGTATGTCGTGATTGTTCCGAGATCGTTATAAGAAGAGTCGTAGACATTCACGGGGATTCCCGGGACAGGCATTCCGCCGTCCGTGTAATAGAGAACAGTTCCGGCGTATCCGATCTCCTTTCTCGGCAGCGTGATGTTAAGTGTACTCGTTGCCGGAATCGTGACAGCATACGTCACATTTGCCCACGGGGAATCGAGACCTCCTTTATAGGAGAACGTCAGCGTTTCGCCGACGGATGCGTTAATAGTCGTGCTCCATGCTCTCATTCTCGTCGTGTTGCCGCCGGATGTCGTGACAGTCATCGTAGAGTTGTTGAGGACAGCATTGACGACCGCCGCCGAAGGCGTTGTGAGGCCGCCGACTGTTGTAAATCTCGCTCCTGTCGAAATGAGAGTGCCGTCAACACCGTCAACAATCCTTACGATGACCTCTGTTGACAGAGAGATCGTGATGCTCGTCCACTCCGTTCCGACGACAGGACGCATTCTGACTGTCAGATTTCCGGATGTCAGGTTTGATGAGAAACTGATCGAGCCGTTTCCGCCTGTCACAGTTCCGTTGTTGGTAATCGTCGTAAAGTTGTCCGGCGACGCTTCCCAGATGAACTCCGGTGTATCGTTGGATCTTGCGTTTGATGTATAGTTGAGAACGATGTTGGAAGGCGTGAATGAAATGCCAGGTGTTGTCGTGAACTGCGGCTGAATGACACTGTAATTAACGCCTGCAAAAACATTTGATGCCGGCATCGTAAATGCGCCGCCTTCGACGAAAATGTCGTCTCCGCCGTCGGATCTGACGACATACTGAGAGACGATGTATCCGGAATCCGGGTCCGCCGTGATCCATATGACGGTTCCCGGGTTTGCCGCAGACTGACTGACCGATGTGTTTCCGCCTGTTGTTTCCGTAACGGTGATCGTGTATGTCGCCGCGGAAAAAACGGCTGCGACAGAGACGTTTGCCGCCGGCATCACAAATGCGTTATTCGCAACTGTCACTGCCTGTCCGCCGTCCGTCGTCACGTTCCAGCGCTCGAAGTTGTAGCCGGTGATCGGTACTGCAGAAACAGAAACGAGGTCTCCATAGGTCGCATTTGAGCGGTTAGTCGTGATCGTTCCTGCTGTGTTTGTTGTAATATTGACGTTGTAGACGATCTTTTCGTAAACGGCAGAGACGGTCACGTTTGCGGCAGGCATTGAAAATGTATTTTCGGTGACAGTGACCGGAACACCGTCAGCCGTGACGTTCCAGTAGGATAGGCGATAGCCGATGCTTGGAATGGATGTCAGGGAGACCTGATCGCCGTATGTTGCATTTGACCGATTTGCAAGAACGGAGCCGCCTTCCGGCTGTAATTCGGTGATGTTGTAGACGATCTTTTCGCCGAGCGCTTGTATCGTAACGTTGTCAGGAGGCATCGTAAACGAGTCTCCTGAGACGGATACAGACTGCCCTCCGGCTGTTGTGACGTTCCAGCCGAGGAAGCGATATCCTGTCGAGACTGTCTTGTTAAGCGTGACTGCGTTGAGGTAGTAAGCCGTTGCGGGCGCCGTGGCGGTAATTCCGGTCGTCGGAATGACTGTCAGAGTATATTGAATATGTTCGACGTTTGCACGCACCGTGACGTTGTCGGCAGGGAGAGTAAATGTGTTGCCCGTGACTGTAACGGTCTGTCCGCCTGCGGTTGTCACGTTCCATCCGAGGAAACGATAACCTGTCTGTGGAGTCGATGTGAGGGTGACCGTGTCGCCGTAGAAACCTGATCCGGGAGATGCCGAAATCGTTGCGCCTGTCGGCTGGATGACCCCGACTGAGTAAACAACATGCGTGATGTTTGCCTGAATATTGACGTCTGATGCCGGCATCGTGAATGAGTTATTAGTGACAGAAACAGTCTGGCCGCCTGCGGTTGTCACGTTCCAGCTGTTGAAACGATAGCCGGTCTGAATGTTTGATGTCAGGTTGATCGTGTCGCCATAGTATGCTGCCTGAGACGATGCAGCAATCGTTCCGCCTGCAGACGGCTGTACAACCGTCAGGTTGTAAAGCGGATGGTCAATGTTAGCCGTGACCGTGACGTTTGAGAGAGGCATCAGGAATGAGTTTCCGGTGACCGTGACGGTCGTTCCGTTATCGTCGGTTACGTTCCAGCTGTTAAAAACGTATCCGGTCTGCACGTTAGAGGAGAGTGTAATCGTGCTGTTGTAGTATGCCGCGGAAGGCGATGCGGAAATCGTTGCACCTGCGGCCGGCTGGACGACTGTTACTGTAAACTGAGGGCGTTCCGAAATCGCGCGGACATTGACGTTTGAGAGAGGCATGACAAAACTGTTGTTAGTGACCGGAACGCTGGTGCCTCCCGCAGTAGTAACATTCCATCCTGTGAGGATGTAGCCCTCGGCCGGCGTGAAATTTAATGTGACTGTTGAGTTCCAGTCTGCATGTGATGGGACATCAATCGTGCCGCCGGAGTCGTTGACTGCAGTAATGTTGAACGCAAGCGTCATTGTGCCGTTAGCAATGAACGTAGACGTCGAGACATATGTGTCGATTGAGTCATTTTGCACATGGAAAAGATGAGACGGTGAAAATGAGGAGCCGTTTGGATTTTGGGGAGTGCGTATCAATTTTATGTTGTTGATGCCGTTTGCGATATTCCCCGGGAACGCCCCCGACATGTCAAACGATGAGATGTCTAAATATTCGAGCCTGTAGGCGTATGTAATAAATCCACTCCAGGATGTCACGTTTGATGTGTTAAATGATGAGAGATTCAGAGTTGAGAGATTGTTGCAGTTTTGAAACATATTGTTAACTGCTGTGACGTTGCTGGTGTCCATCCCAGACACATCAACGGATCTTAAACTCGTCATGTTGGCAAACATGTTGCCGAGCGAGATCACATTGGTTGTGTTAAACGGGATTGACAATTCGGTGATAGCAGTACAGTTCGCGAACATGTCGGAACAATAAGTGAGATTCGGAGAGTCTGACTGCGGGAGATTGATTGCAGTGAGCTGGGTGTCGTTTCTGAAAGTCCCCGTCATGTATCTGACTTTCGTAATGTCAAAGTGTGACAGATTCAGTGATGTAAAACTGCTTTTCTGAAATGTGTTAGCCATGCTCGTAACATTGGATGTGTCGAATGATGAGAGATCTACTGTAGAGATGTTTCCCATAAACGCAAATGTGCTGTTCATTGACGTGACGTTTGATGTGTTAAATGATGAGACGTTGACCTCAGTCAGTCCGCTGTTGTTGAACATGTAATCCATATTAGTCACGTTAGACGTATCGAATGATGTCAGGTCGATGGATTGCAGTTTTGAGCAATTATTAATGAAACCCCGTAATGTTTGAACTTTGGTAGTGTTAAAGCCTGAGATGTTGAGATATTGGAGGTTTGTGCAATTAGAAACTAAATCTCCCATGTCGGTAACGTTTCCCGTATCAAACGAGGACAGATCTAACGATGTCAGGTTGGAAGCGTTACGAAATGCCCCACTCATGTTTGTGACTTTTGATGTGTTGAATGATGACAGGTCTAACGATGTAAGGTTACTACATCCAGAAAACGTGTTCGATATTGTTGTGATGTTTGGTGCATTATCACGAGAGAAATTGATAGATGTTAAATTGTTGCAGTTATAAAATGCATAATACATTGTTGTGCATGGTGATAAACTGACATTAGACAGATCAATTGTCTGGAGGTTTCTGGAGTTACTAAATGTGTTGTACATATTAGTACAATTGAATGAGGGAAAAATAACCTGTGACACGTTGGAATTTGAAAATGCGTTGCCGAGGCTTATATTCTGGGTTATGTTTGTTCTGGACAAATCGACAACGAGAGAGCTGTTTTTTGTGCCGTTGAATGCGTATGCCAGTGCCGAGATTTCCATTCCGTCCTAAAACTCAACATCATAAAGTTTTGGACAGTTCTCAAAGCAAGACCCGAGTGATGCGCCGTTGTCTGATGTCACAGCTATGAACTTGACAGATTCCAGATTAGAACAGTTTTGAAATGCAAGAAAATACGACAGCCCGACGATGCAATCGGTGTCAGATGGAGTGCCGAACTGCACAGTAACAATCGTCGACGAGTTCCGGAACAGAGCGCTGGCGGCGGAACAGTTAATGCACGTCGTGTAAGACACGCCGTCAATGACCGTGTGAACAGGAACTATCAGGTCTGTTGCGTTCCCCGTGTACTTAGATACGATGCATCTGTCGTTTTTGATCGTGTAAACAAGGTTATCCTGCGTCCACGTTGCAGACGAGGGTGTTGCAGATCCTCTCAGCGGTGCGGTTTGTTCCGTGTTATTGTAAAGTTCCGGATGTAATTCTTTTAATAGGTCGTCAACTGTTGCTTCATCCATGTCAGTAACGTTGCTGGGATCTCTGACATAATCGGGCGATGCACCGACAATAGAGATCATCAGAGACATTAAGATCAACACGGAGACTGTTTTTAAAATGTTTTTCATTGCCGATGCACCCTTTAATTTTAATGTTTTTTTGGAGATTGTTTTGCGATTGTGATACAAATTTGACTAAAAAAAACAACATAGAGACAGATTGCGACGCAGGCTGAAAACACCATCCCGCCCGTTGCTGTCGAGACGTTTTCGAGGATGAATGCGGCATTCAGGCCGATGAGGAGGAGCATCAGGCCCGCATAGCCGCTCAGGAGGAAAGGATTAATCGGACGCATGATTTCACGATGATTTTTTCGAAATAATCAAACGACCACAGTGAGTAGATCAATGCCGTCAAATCCGCAATTATAATCGTCAGAAAGACCACTGATTCAAGTTGACTGAGATTTGTATAATCGATGCTGATCAAATATTTCAGGCACATGCAGACGATAATGCCGGCGGACAGAGAGATTCCTGAAATAAGAAATGGATGTGAAAACAATAATCTGAGTTTCGGCAGACTCGATATTTCCCCAATCGATTTGTGAAAAGATATAGTCGTTATCAGGCAGGTGATTCCCCAGAGCGAAAATATCGCACCTGTGAGGACCGTACTCCGGTCGTGAGAATACCATGTGTCGGCATAATATATGCCGAAGATAATGTATGAGATTGATAACAGTATAGCTAAAAAGTACGGATAATTTGAGAGATATTTCTTGATCATTTTAATTACCATCCGCCAGACGGCGTGAAATGTTGTATGACGGCACGATCAGGATCAGTGCGACCGTTGTAATGAACATGCAGAAAACGCTTACAGAAAGATATTGCGTCGTATGGACGGGAATTTTTGCAATGCAGACGATGTCTGCGATCAGCGAGACGACTGCGAGAAGAGTTCCTGCATACATCGATATCGTCAGACGTTTTTGTTTTCTGATGCCCATGCGGTAGAGTTCAATGAAATCCGGATATGTGTGCAAAACAGTCAGCAACAGAATGCCGAGCGAGACCAGAACAGCACCGTTTGTGATATAAAAATCGTCCCTGATGTGTGTCAGAGCATATCCTGCACCTGCGATGATCATCACGACTGCATAGAGAACTGATGCTTTATCGGTAACAGAATTCAATCGTTTCCTCCTCCTGAGAATTTTCTTTCTGTCTATGTCGCTCATAGAAACTTTTGCATAAACGCCCGCAGACGGCGGTTTTTTGTAGATGTAGACAGGACCTCCCGATCTGCTCAGATAGGCGTTGATGTCAACGAGAAACAGCTCAGTGTTCTGCGGATGCATTTTTGAGCCGGTCTTGCGTATCCATGTCGACGGATTCAGCGGACAGCGGAAATGACCGGTCGGACGCCCGTATTTTGTGTAAGCGATCAGTGATGCAGAGGCGAGGTCTGATTTTGAGAGAGAGTCGCCTTTGGTGAGTCTGCGGGGTTTTTGCTGCATCAAATATTCCTTCTTTTCCTTTCAAGTCTCGTAAGCATACGGCCTCTCGGTTTTGATGAAAGCGATAGTTTTCTTGTGTAGTCCAAAGAGGCAATGCCGTTGTTTGCGTTTTTGCTTGCCAGCAACAAAGCCTCCGTCCTTGCCTTTCTGTTGAATATTACGTCGTATTTGTCGAGATTTTTCTTGTAAAATTCGTAAGCATCTTCAGCTGAATAATGGCGATTATAGAATCTTGAAATGCCCTGTTTAATCGTAGATTTGAGCCACACGGGACGCAGTTGCGAATTTGTTTCAAATGTAACGGAAACGGTATCCCATGAATTCCCGTCATGGAAAAATAAAACAAAATCTTTTTTCTTAAATTCAGTAAATGATATTGGTTTTTTAGCTGTTGCCATGTTACTCACTTCTTTTCCTTTTTGACCCAATAGACCTGTGTTGCCGCAGGAACGGTGTAGCCTCTGCGCTTTTTGGTGACCGCTTCAAGATGTGACTTGATTTTTACGGCCTTGTTTTTCACTTTTGTTTTGAGCGGCGTTTTGTTAATCGTGACTTTATAGCCGGATTTTTTGTAAAAATCGACATAATCTGACATTTTGCTGTCGGTCAGACTGATCACGGAGACGTCGTCTGCAACCTTCCATGAGGACGGTCCTGACCTTCTGATCAGAATGACTTCTTTCCCTTTTGTCAGAATGACTTTTTCAGCACCTGAATAATCTGTTTTTTTCATTTTTATCGCCTCGGTATTCGGAGGTCCACGGCTGCAGGAATCCTTTCAGGAACTGTATCGAAAGGAACAGGAAAAAGACAATGCCGCTGTAGCTGATGAATTTGAAAATGTAAAGACAGGCTGTTACGACATCGTCCGGATAGAGAACTTCGTCCGTGAACAGAGAGACGGCGACCTCCGACAGCGTCTGAAACAGCGGCGAGAGAACGACATAAATGACTGCGCCGACGATCAGAGATGCAATGAACGCCATGAACTGAAATGCTGATCCCAATTCCATTTTTATCATCTCCAGTACTCGAATTCCTCTTCTTCTTCCAGCTCTTCTTTCCTGAATATTTGCAGACCCCATGTGATGACGGCGCCGATCACGATGAACAGGATGACGGTGATCCAGCCCTTCGTCATTGCGAGATCGACGAGATATTTTGTTGCAGGCGTATAGAGGACAGAGAGTTCGGGTTCCAGCAACTGGATCGTCGAAAAGATCGGACTCAGCGAGAACAGGAGAACGACTGCGATGACGGAAAACAGGAGGGTTGTCAAAAACCCGAACACTAATCTCATTTTATTTCCTCGTAGTTGTTTTTGTTTGTTCTCATAACCCGGTGTCTGCATGAATTTTGCTGTAATCGCCGCGCTTTTCGATATGGTATCTCATTAATCCTGCTTTGCTTCCTGAAAGGACTTCCGTTCCGGCTTTTGACTTTCTGTTTTTGGTAAAAAGTTCAAATGCTTCTTTTGTATGGAGACGTTTCGGGCCGACGGCGATTTTTTTGCCGGTTCCGGCTGTATACTGCCAGACATACGGATAATCACCGACATTAACCAGCGGAACAGGGATTTTGAGAAATTCCACCCATTTTACAGGGTCCGTTTTGGTGAAAACGAGATAAACCTGAGATTTGAATTCCTTTTCACTGAGAGGGTAACGTAATCCTGTGTGGACACGTGACATTTTGTCATACGCCGGATCCGTTCTGATGTCTCCGTCCATTCTGCCTTTACGGGAGATTTTTTTAGGCCTTCTTGTTGTTTTTGTGTCCATTTTTCATCACTGTTTGTTTTTTTTTAGAGTCTCTTCCAATAGGTTTGTTTCGTTTCCGGGACGCAGTACCCTTTTTTCTTGCGTTCAACAAGAGAGTAGCCTTCCTTGCCTTTGATCGTTTTGCGGGCAGTCGGTTTTTTGGAAGAGGTTGAAGTCGTGTTTTTGGCCGTTGCCGGTTTTTTCATTGGCCTGATACCATGTATCGGAACTGCTTTCATGAACTCACCGGCTACTTTTTTGGTGTATCCGGTAGGCTTTTTTGTCCCGGCTGTCGCATTTTTAAATGCTTCTTCGGCCTGTTTTCCCACTAAAAACCGATATTTCTTTTTGTAAAGAGAGACATAATCTCCGAAGGCGGATTCGAATAAAACCAACGAAGTCTCCATTTTTTCCGGGTGAACGGTAGAGCTGTGGGTGACTTCCCATTTCGGGGTGAACTGTCCCATCTTTTTATGATATGCCCAACGTCCTTCGTCGTTTATAGCAAAAATACTCTTTTTGCGTTTGTATTGATCTTCGTCCCACGGGTCTGTGTAGTATTTTACAGACGGTTTTGTTTTGGAAATTCCCTTCGGACGCCCCTGTACTCCCCGCCAAAGGCTTTTTGATCTTTTGTTCCATTCCATTGTCGCATCTGCATTGTAAAGGCAGTCCCACGGGTTTTTCCTTAATTTCATATATTCTTTGTAAGCGTTGTCTGCCGTGTAGAGACTTCCGGATTCTATGGCATCTTTGACAATTTCCTGAATTTGCCAGTTTCCATCTTTCAGGCGTTGAAAGAAGTACCAGTGATTTGGACGATCATCACGGTAAACTAACAGAGCGAACTGTTTTTTGAATTGTCCTTTTGTAAGAGGGTTTGTGAAAAACCAACTGTTTTCTCCCATCTTCACCACCATTCCTTCTTTGAGTACAGCATTTCAAAAACAGAATCGGATTTGGACTTCGGAACAGACGGCGACTTAGAATCCATTTTCGGCAGACCTCTCGGCGGTTTGGTGAGATTCTTCAGAGAGGCACTCCTGCGATTGTCTGATTTAAGCAGTTTCCTGAGATCGTCATCGGATGTGTTTCCGGTTTTGCGTTTTTTCCTTCCGCCGCAGCCGGAGGTTTTATTTCCGGTTTTCAGGAGTTTGCGGACATCGTTCTCTTTGTTTTTCGCCGTGGCTTTCTCCCAAATCTTCCGGACATCTTCTCCGCGCGTGATCCTAACCGTTTTGTCGGTCTCATAAAATTTGACGCCTTTGTTGCCGTTCTTTTTGAGAGTCCATCTGAATTCGTTCATCGAGACAGGACCGACATCCCATGTTCCGAGATTCTTCAGCCTGCCGTTGGAGATGCCGGCTCTCTTTTTAGTTTTTAAGAAATAGTCGTTGGATTTGTTGCTGACCGGTTTGTAGCTGGTCAGCTCGACGACAGAGTCGTATTTGTCGCCGTACATCAGGACAGCGTCTTTTTCTGGCATCTTTGAGACTTTCAGCATTTCCGGGATCTCTTCGGTGTAGCTGAAGTATTTACTCTTGTAGAGTGTTTTTTTGCCGGGATGCAGGAAATCGGCAATTTCAGAGTAATCCATTTTTTGTCACCTTCGTTTTGTTGTTGCCCGATCATTTAATCAGATCATGATACAGTCTTTTGCCGTCACGGATCATCAGTTTGTCGTAAATTTCTATAACGTTGTCGGACCAGTCATCATATTTGCGTCCCCCGAGACTGTTCAGATAGGAAGCGGCATAGGTCTGCGGAGACAGTTCGATTGCTTTTTTTGTAGGGTGACGTTTTTTGAGATTGTACCAGCCGACCTGATCAATAATGACTTTTATTGCATAGTCTTCTGCCTGACTTGATGACCTTTTCCCCCTTTTAGCGACACCCATCTGCCGTTCGAAATCATCGACAAATGCTTGTTTTCCGCCGGCGCCTTTATACCATGAAAGGATGTGTTTTTTGTTTTTTTCAATGACTTCTTTTGAGTTGAGACTGACCATTTTTTGTCACCTTCGTTTTGTATTTCAGAGACGTTTCCAGTACGTCTGTTTTGTTTCTGGGACGCAGTAGCCTTTTCTCTTTTTCTCGATAAGGGTGTAGCCTCCCTGTCCTTTGATCGTTTTGCGGGCAGTCGGTTTTTTTGTTGTTTTGCGTACCGATTTGCGGTTGTTGCCGGCTTCCGTGTGTTTAGAGACAGCCTCCGTTTTTAGGGAACGGATTCCCTTCGGCGTTGTTGCAACGCGGGGTTTGCCATAAACAAGTCTACGGGAGCCTTCGTATGTTTTTGTTGTTGCTCTGTTTATCCCCTGATGTATTTTGAGGAATTCCTTTTCTGCATCATTTCCGAAAAGCTGACGGGCTTCCTGCTTTCTGAACCGGATATATGTGTTATACATGCCTTTGTCGGTGGTTTTACCCATACGATCTCTCGGATTTGGTCCGATAAAGATCTCTTGGAAATACCATGTGTCCGGCCCCGACCTGCTGAAAAGAACCACCTGACCGATGACTGACACCATGACAGATTTTTGTTTCATCAGTTCTTCAAACGAAAGCGTACCTGCCTGGACGCCTTTTGCTGACTTCATTGATGCTTTTTTCGGTTTTGATTCGGGTTTTACTTTGTTTCTGATGGTGTTTAATTTGTTTTCAGCACCAATGATATGAGCCTGAAAAGCTTCTTTTGCATCGGCACCGGTTGTTATGATAGCCCACGATTTTTTTGTGAGAAGGTCATATGCGGTGTCTGCGTACAGTTTATATCTGATTTTTGTTGTGGAGGTAATAGAGTCCCCTTTGCCGGAAAGCATAAACCATTGCATAGGATCACTTGATGAAAGTCTGTATCTTTCAAGATAGATCCATTCAGTGTTTTTGCCGGACATGTTTGACGATCTTGCATATGCTGCAAGCGAGTCTCTGAATTTTTTAAAATCCATAAATCATCGTTCCGTGTTTTTGTGTTCGTTCAGATTCTTCTGCCTGTTCCTCTTCTGCTTCTTCTGACGGTTCCCCGGAAAGGACGCTCATGAACGTCTCCGTCATGCCCGGAAGAAGGACGATGTCTCTGTGATCCTCGACATGATCATACCGGCGTTTCCGGAGGTTGCGGTTCTCGTTAAATCTGACGATCATATCATTCAGAGCATACCGGCCTTTCCGCGTCAGTGTATAGATGAAATATCCCCGAAGCTTCGTGTCTTCGTCCGTTCTGGGCGTTTTTGTCAGCAGTTTGTACTTGACAGAGTACCGCCGGATCAGATCGACGACACGTTTCCGGTGAATATGCGTCATGAACTCGATCGAATCGGTCGTTGCAGGCACACCAGACTTCGTCAGAACGTCAACGGCGAGAAGAATTTTGAGCTTCTTCAACGAATCATAGTTTTGATTAATATTATAAGTGGTGTCGGAAGTTTCATCGGCGGCATCCGAAACTGTTGTCGGACTTCCGACACCCGTATCGCCTGAAATCATTTTTTACGAGACCTCCCGTTCATAAGCGCCTTCATCATCGCATCGTCGATCGCATCCGCGGTCCTCGCAGCCTGCCTCCGCTCCGTTATTAGTGTCTGCTCCGCAGATTTCGCACGTTGCTCCTCTACCATTTTCTGCTTTAAGGCGTCTCTTTGTTTGGAATATTCTTCGAATACATCGTTAGGTGGGTGGAATAATAATACGCGCTTTATGATACATTTGGGGCCGTTCCGGGGATAAACAAGATAGTCATTTCCTCCATTTTGGTTGAAAAGGTCGGTTTTTCTGAATCTGATCAGACAGCGGATTGCAAGATAGTATCCGTCAAGTTTCCGGTTTCCGGTTTCATCTTTTACATAATGAGGCACTTTGACTTTTTCTTCAGAATGAACATAAACAGAGTAGGTAGACCGAACACGATTCGTGACACGCATCTCATCAAGAGTTGTTCCGATCATTGAGATTCCGTCTGTTCTGTTTAACTGGACGATGTCTGAGAGTTCTTGATTTTCTTGAGACATCCATTTGTGAGACGACCCGAATTGCCGTGTTCCCATCTCATCACACATGACGATATCGCCGCGTTTGAGCGTTTTCGATTTATCCAGCCATTCCTGAACGGAGAATGCAACGTGTTTTTTTACGTCGAAATTAGGGTTGTATCTGTAACAGATCGAAAGGGCCATTGTTGATTTGCCAGATCCTTTCGGGCCTGTAGCCAAAAAATCGTATGATTCGTTGTATTGCGTCACACGATAGCGTATAAAAGAGATGACGTCAAGAACCGGATCAAACGAAAAATCCTTCCGACGGAGCGGCACCCAACGTGTCATTTATTGACGACACCTCCCGGAACAGATGCGGGCGTATAGTTCTCCGGAAGACGCGTATCCATAATATCCGGCTGCTGAAGGATGTTTGCACGATTCATCAAAGCAGAGAACTCAGATTCATGAAGCTGATAGATGACGTTATGAACACCTTTACCGCCCGCATTGAGCATAGGGGCATAGTGTTTTTTGATCTTGATACAGTTCTGGACGAACGGGATATCAAATACCGGCGCAAACGTCGGGAGGATTCCGTAAAAAAACACACGCGCATCATCAAAGCGTCCGCAGCTCTTCAGGTTCATTGAATGCGTGACATAGTTGGTATACATGTAAGCATACTCTGACCGCTGATTATATCCCAAGATGTCATACCCTTGTTCAAGCGGATCAAAAAAGTCATCTTTGACGCTTTCGGGATCATATTCTTCCGATATCTGCAGATATCTCTCAAAATCAAAATCCGTCGGTGCAACGGGATCTTTCAGCCCTTTTTTGTACATGATCGTCTGAAGCGCCTCAGAGATCTGAAGACCGATCTTCAGGATTTTCATATCATGTTCGTCAAGATTTTTGCCGAGCGCCGGGATTGAAACGGATTCATCCCAGCGATTAAATTTCAGGATCAGATCTTCAGGGAGCATTTCGCGTGAATACTCAACAAGCCTCTCAATACTGAAAACGAAATCCTCATAGCATTTGATGACGACACCGTCCGGTGTTTTGAGGTTGTTTGAGATAGACCGCCTTTTAGAGACGGTCTTTATCGTTGCTGTTTTGTCGCAGAGGTCTGCAATTCCCTGCCTGATGATGGACGTGAATTTTATAGAATCCCCGCTGCTTCCGAAGATTTCAGACCCTGCGTCAGATCCTGCGTCCATCAGACGCCTCCTGCCTGATTGTTCAAAACGATAATGAACGCGGCCGCACCGATACACAGAATAAAGGCGACGATGGCATACAGAATGAGGTTGTGTTCTTTCTTTTTCGCCTTCAGCAGAGCTTCCCTTCTGGCGTTGTCGACGAGAGCCTGGACATCTGTGGAGACGACCGAGGCGCCGAGCGTGACGACGTCTGAGACATGCTGCCATGCAAATACAGACCCGCCGAGATGATCATACCCCACAAAGGTGTGTTCGAGATCCTGCTTGATGTTTTCAAGCTGTTCATATTCCGCTTCGGAAAGCTGGAACTGGAATGATTTGAGGACCGTCCGCGTCACCGGGATCTTTTCCATGACAGGCATCTGCTGTGTCTGCGGCACTCTCATTATGTGCTGGATTCCGTTATCATCCCACATTTCCTGATCGATGTAGACCGGCTGTCCGTATTCGTCAAGAACCGGGACGTCATTAAAGAGAGGCATGCCGGATTCATCATATGCCTGTTCTTCGCGGAAAACAGGATTTCCGTATTCATCGATGTCCTGTTCTTCAATCTTTTCTTCGACGTAGCCGCACATCTTTGTTTTGTCCAGCTTCGCGCGGAAGAGCGCATCAAGGATGTTCGTTGAAAGAGGCAGACCTGCTTCACGGAGTTTTTCACAACAGCCTTCAATCGCATAGGCCGTGACGGAATTGACAGGGTAAGGATGTCCCTGAATAGTGTGGACGATCCGGAAATTTGCAGACTGTTCGACATGACCTTCATCACGGGGAATGAATTTGATCCCTAACTGTTTGTCGCCGTCAAGGGACATTTTGCCGATCTTGGCCGTGTGGAATCTGACGTATCCGTAGCTTGTGTGATCCATCACGATGTAGAGATTCGGATTCATGACCGCTTTTGAGAAGATCTTGATCTCAGGGTTTGACCAAAAACGATACAGGAGACTGCCGGTGACGATGCTGAACATCGTCGGAAGTCCGACACCAAGACCGAGCAGCCAAATAGGAACGCCGACGGCGGCGGAAAAGATAGACATTTGTTTTAATCCCTCTCGTAAAATTTTTTTGACGGTGACGGGGGGTTCAGATTAGTAACCGTCTCGGAATGTCTTGTCTCATTCTGGGTGTGACGCTCAAAGCCGTCTTTGGATCTGAGCAGACGGGCATCGATAGAAGAGAAAATGAGTTTTTCCATTAGAGAGAAGACCTGATTGTTTGAATCCACTTTGGGAATTGACATTTTGAGAGTGATCCATGCGTTTCTGAGCTGCAGGATCTGCACCTCGATCTGCGGACCGGAAAAATTAGTAAGGACGAAGTCGGGCGATGCGCAGGTTTCAATAAACATTTTGATCTTCTGCGTACCGTCGACAGTGAGTTGGTTTTTGTACTGGTCGAGCAGTTTTTTCAGTTCCGTTGCAAGCGGATACCGAGAAAGGTCTTTGCGATAAGTGTAGAGCTGATCAGTAAAACCGTATTCATCTTCCATAAAAATCACCTTTTAAAAAAAAAGGAAACGCCAGCGGAAGTGATGACCGGCGTTTCCTGATTGATTGTTTGCGGCATATTATGGCGTTATTACGCTCACTGGGTTCTCGGTGCCATGAAGAAACCGAAGGAACGGAGGAGAGTAATGATGATTGCACCTGCGATCATGACGATCAGCAGAACGGCACCCATGGAATAGGCGCTGGAAAGACCGGTTGTGATAGACTGAGCTGCACCGGAGAAGGAGGTGTTGTTGAGGTCAACTGCGTCGACGACGCCGCTGGAAATTGCGAGGCCGATGTAGAACACGACACCGACGAGAATGAGACTCACGACGGCGGCGACCTGATCGCCCATTGCTTTTTCATCAGAAAGTGCGTCGTTAAGAGTTGCTTTTGCGTAAGAGTTAAAAACAGAAATCTTAGCTTTGGTGTTTTCAAACATTGTAAAACTCGTTAAAGCCGGTCCTACCCGGCACGCACAGAAATTCTGTAACGTATATTATTGAATATATTAGATGGAGTATAAATAACAGACGTTCAGCTTAGCGTGATTTTTTGGATTTTTCTTTTTCGACGCCCCTGAAAAGGCATTCACCGTCACGGATCATCAAGTTATTTTTCAGAGACGAAGTCCCCTGAGAATCGTATTAATATTTGTTCTGCTGCTTTCTCTGCCTGATTTTTTTGTTTCAGCGTTAATCTCGCTCCACATTTTTGATCCCTCGTCGACGAGGAGGTCTCTATAGAGAGCATATGCGCCGCCTTTGTTGTTGATTGCAGTGTCGGAGAGACCGAGAGACCTGAGGAATGATTGCATTTTGCTGTCGGATCTGTAGAATTTGACGGCGACAAGATCTTTTAATGCGTGCTTTGGAGTATAGTAAAATGTGTTTGTTTCATAATCCCAGCCTCTTGTTTCTTGTACAGAATCATAAAATGAGCGTTGCGGGTTTTTCCCCCGATAGAACGAAAGAATGTGTTTCCGAATAAGTTCTGATTTTTTGATGATCACCATCTCTCAAAAAGCCCGATTGGGCGTGTGACAAGGCACACAGTATTGAAAAGAAATTATTTATTGTTATAAATACTATCTGAAAAACATACCCGTGTTGAGGGGAAAACGAAACCGCGGAAAAATCAGAGCGGTTACAAGCGGGTTGTCCAAACGAGGAAGGCTTATTGCGTGCCGGCTGTGAAACAGAGTTACTGGACAAAATCTCAGAAAAAAACAACAACAACAACAGGAAAGAAAAAGAAATGATTCCTTACGAAATTTTCGGAATGTTTTTTGTAGCGGATCTTGTGTTTCTTTGGGCGGCATTTATGCACGTCGACACCGGATTCTGGGAGTCCTCCGTGTTCTCAGTCGTGAGCGTCGTCCTGTCGTTCATGCTGGCATTTTGGATATTCGGCGGCGTGTCTGTTGACGGCGCGTCTTGGTCTAACGCCTATGCTGCAATGTTCATGGGTGCAATCGCTTTGCTCTGTTTGAGTAATTTCGTCATCAGAACACTCGATGGATTCGGGAAAAACGTCGACGTGAGCAAAATGTTGGAGAGATGGTTATGATGAATTTCGACTACATCATAGACATTTTTACCGATTACGCGATGTTCTTCATCGTGTTCTGCTTAATAGTAATGGATGTAATGATGATCCACAGTGAGCAATATCTGGAACTTGCCGTTGCAGTGCCGACGACGCTTTTCGCAGCATTCGTAGCAATTGTGTTTCATAATACCGGCGAAGAAACAGGGACATTCTGAACTGGTTATACAATAGTCTTTTCGTGTGTGTTATAATGATTTCAGAAGAAGAGTTGATTGATTGTGACTATGATGATTTATCTGACTCAGATATAATCGTATTACTGATTGTGGATGAAAAAAGACCTGTCTCAAAAACCCGTCTTCAAAAGACCGCGTTACTCAACTACGAACTGTACGAAAAAACAACAGGCGCTTGTGGTCATACAGTTTAGAAGTTTTGTTTTTTCTATTCAGACGATATCGATGAATCAGCAGTCAATCTTGCCGACAAAGGCATTCTTAAAGAAAACATGAATGGTTATTCACTGACAGAATACGGATATAAATTACGTCAGTTCATTTTGGACGAATATGAAAACGAGGAACAAATTTGTGGAATAGACAATATCAAATCTGCAACATCATCGATTCCGGATAGGAATCTTGTTGGATTGACATATCATTTTTATGGTGAAACTGCTATCTATTCAGGAATAAAGGAATCTGTTAGGAAGTTAAACGAAGCTTCATTTTATGATGGCATCTCATTAATGGAGTATAGAAAAACGGATTTTGAATTAAAATTGCGCACAGGCGTTCCGATAAGAGTAGGGAGTTAAGAGTTGCGGAGCCTGTTTTTTTATAAACATTTTAAAAAACAATATGGAGAAAGAATATGAGTTCTTTTGGAAAGATCATACCGGCCGTCGGCCTTTTCGTATCTGTTGCAATCGTTTTGCTCTTCGGAGTTGCGATCATCGGCGGCGTCAGTGACGAGGTAAGAGAAACGGTCCCGGAAAATCAGACGGCTGCATACGACGCAGTTGAGTCTGCTGTGTCTTCGACGTTGAGTCTGACGAACGTTCTGCCTTGGATCCTGATCCTGTCCGTCCTGTTTTTAGGCATTCTGTGGCTGGCGAAAATCAAATGATGAACATTCAGATTCTTGCGGAAGACGTTGTCGTTTTTTTGTTTTTGGTCGTCTTTGCAATTGACGATCTGCTGGAAAGACGGATTAAAAACAAAAAAATAGGCCTTTTTTTCTTATGTGTTTCAGCGATGCTTCTTGTCCGCATGGGAATTCCGGATATGGAATACATAACAAAAATAGGCCTCAGTCTGCTTTTCATGTTTCTGTTGTATTTCGGACTGAGGGCGATCGGCGGTGCGGATCTGAAAATAGTGTGTGTGCTGTCGTTACTTTATGGACCGTCGGCTGTATTTTATGCGCTGATCGGCATTGTTGTCGGTTTCGTTTGGAAAAAAGTGTTTGTGAAAAACGGGGAAGACCGCCTCTTAAAAATGCCGTGGGACGGCATCCCCGTCATGTTTTTTTATTTGTATGTGTTCACGTTTTTCGAGATAGTGATCGGTTCCATCCGTCTGGTGCAATGACCAGAATTTCGATCCCGTCTGCGGCAACCGTGTAAACTGTTGCCGGGATATGGAGATTGCCATGAATGTCGTCGTTGTGATCATAGATCAGGTTTGCACCAGCAATGACTTCGGTGAGATCATCTATTTCTTCGATTTCGGAATCATAATGAATGATGTCAGAAGAACAGTCGACAAGCATTCCCGCGAACAGGCGAGGAATGCTCTCAAAGCTCGCCCAATTGCATATAATCAGGTCGCCGTCCGGGAACAGGAGCATCCCGGACTCCTGAGAGGTGATCTCTCTGAGTGTCTGTGACATCATTCCTCACCTCCTGCTTCGATTTTCTTCATTGCTTCTGCTTTGAGTGTTTTGATGATGTCTTCCCGATCAAATCTGTTAATTTCGTCGATGTCTAACGAAATGCCGTTATCGTCGAGGTAAGGACAGGTGTTGAAATATGCCGTCAAAATGTTTTCAACAAGGACGTTTCCGGATTTGTCAAAAACATCATCTTCATCAAAATAGTCTTCCCAGCGATCAAACGTCACAACAACGTCGCCGTCTTCGTTCTTGATCGTGATTTTCGAGACGTCGCGAAATGCTTCGAAGAACCAGTTTTTTGCGAATTCCTGCAGGAATTCCCAGTCGTCCCAGACGCAGTCGACGTATTCCAACTCCTCAAAATCTCCGTCTTCATCGAAGACGAGTTTGTTTTCTTCGACACATGTTGTGTAAGTCGATCTATAGGTTCCGTTTGCGAACCGTTCGAGGACATGCGCTTTTGCGAATTCGATCGCTTCTTCTTCGTTGTCGAAGAATGCCTGTTCAAATCCGTCACGCAGATTAGTCGGCTTTTCGCCGGCCAGTGTGTGTTTTTCGCACGCGGTGTCGATAACTTCAAAAATAGTTTTCCCGTTCATTTCCGGATCTTTCGGAATGTTGTCCCATTTCATGTTTGTTCTCCTGCCGAATACCGGCAAACATAGTAATGTTTCCAAAGTATAAATAGTTTTTTATAAGTGTTAAAAATCGTCATATATTTCCCAATGATGACCGATCTTGACACAAGGAATTTTATGATTTTTGCATTGCCAATAAACGGTCACTATGTTGAGATTGTGTTTTTTTGCATACTCTTCTGCTGTAAGCGTTTTGCGCTCTCTGTTTTCGACGAACACGACAACGTGACTGCCGCAGACGTCGAATTCGTATGCAAGCCATGGCTGATTTTTGACATATTTGAAATCCTGCTCCGGCGTGTAGTCGATGAACGAAACGACGCCTGAAAATGATTCGAGAAGATCGTTGACGACTGTCGGCTCGACTGCCGGGATATCTGAATCAAGTCCTGTGATTTTATGAGACCGGATCACCGGAAATCCGTTGATGCCGGACCAGTCGGCCGCATAGGCGTAGGAATCGGTCGGGAAATAAATGACACCTTTTGTGTCGTGTGTCAGATCCATTAAATTTTTGAGAGGTATCATTGGCTCACCTTATGAGTTAGAATGTTGCAAAGATATTTAATGATGATTGTGGATATTGTAAAACGGGAGATGACAAACATGAAAACAATTGACCAGATCATCAACGATTTCAGACGGCATTGCATTGCGCGCGGTCTTGTCACGAAGACGGCACTGATGTATGCAAGTCACATCAGGAAGTATTGCGAGTTGAACGAGATCACGACGTTTGAGGAATTGTTCCGTGACTCTCAGCGGGAATATCATGATCCGCTTGAGACGCTGAACGTCTGGCTCCGGTCTTAGAACAACAGATCGGAGAACACCGTTAATGAGTATTTCTGCGCTCTTGACAGGTTCTACTCATGGCAGATCTATCTCGGGAACACGGAGATAAACCCTGTGCCGTTTTTCCGGAAGAACTGCATCTATTACTACAAGCGCCGCATGCCGGCGCAGGCATATGTGCCGACTCTTGAGGAGATGAGCAGATTCCTCGAATTCGTCGATGACGATATGATCAGAGCAATGCTGATCATCTGCTGTAAGACGATGATGAGAAAAGACGAGCTTCTGTCCGTCAGGATCGGAGACATCAGCAGGAAACATCGCATTCTCATGATCAAAGACCACCCGAAACGGCAGAACAGGATAGTGTTTCTCGATGATGAAGCCATGCAGGCTGTCGATGATGCTCTTTCTGCAAGAGGTCCGGATAAAAATCCGTATCTGTTCATGAAGTCGCCGGGGCATCCTTACAACCGGAACAACGCGCGTGAAGATCTCACGAGATATGCAAAAGCTTTCGGGATGTACACTCAGGACGGTCCTCACGAGCTGAATTTCACGTGGAATTCCTGCCGGCGTTTCGGTGTGACGAGACTGAAAGAAGCCGGGATGGATACAGATTATATCAAATGGCTCCGCGGAGACAACATGATCAGAGTCGATGATATGACGATCCGTTATCGCGCTTTTGATCAGGAGCGGATCCAAAAAGAGTTTGAAGAAAAAGTGTTCAAGTTCCGGAGGAACTCAGCCGGAAGAAAGGCGGGGCAAATGCCTCCCTGTATCGGATCGGAAACGGCCGGATGAACCAAAAAAAAGGAAGGATGCCGAAAGGCGTCCTTCCTTTTTTTTCGTTATGTCCCAGACAATCCTTTTTTTTGAATTGCATTGAGAAAAAAGAGATCATTGATTAAATAACAACTATTTCAGAGTCCTGCAGGCAGCCTCAGTTCTGCCTGCAGAATCCTGATGCACTTTTTAAAAACGCTATGAATACTCACACATGCGGTGAAATGATAGCATCTACAAAAAGAGAATCCAAGTATAAATAACAAACATACGAGGTGTCGGGCGGCACAGATGACAGTGCCGCCCAATCCTATGGCATCTTTGGAGATTTTGGATTTTGGAAGCATACAAAAAAAAGGATTCTGTAGATAAATAACAATCGTTCAGAAGAAGGAAAGCGGCGCATCGCGCCGCCATCTTATGCCTTTGCCTATCTCATACAGGATGTGTGATAGATGTGCAGATAGTGTGTTTTTTTTTTGTTTAGGAGAGCAAACATGATGCACTGCCGGAGGAAAATAGGTACAAAAACACCGGCATCGCATTCAGGAGACACACGTCTGCAGAGGAAAGAAAGGCGTCTGAATATATATAACAAACGTAAGATGGTGTGCTTGTGCAGAAACGACCAGAAATAACAGAACGGTTCATTTCCTCTCACAGATAATCCGATAACGATTTTTGTTGTTAAATAATATAAATCGTTTACCTCTGAGGTAAACCTCGGAGCGGAGGCTTCAGTCGTGTGTCTGCGTAACAGAAAAGGTGTTCAGAAAAGACGGCAACGCAGACACACGGAAGACAAGGGTTGATCTTATCTGCTGAATAAGTTTTTTGAAACAAAACATAAAAGGTCTGTCTGTATAAAAACGTATCTAAAAAAAGGAGGGTTCGGGTGCGTCGGCAGCGCGACGCACCATGACCGAGGATGTTTTCATGACACATTGACAGCGACAGGAGAGAATTAACAACATTGACAGACTCGTCAGGAGTACCGACAATGTCGGGACTCCTGAGATCCGTATCTGACCATCTTCCTCTTCTTATACGAGGTTTGTTGTTATATTTCCCTGCGCAGGGAATCCCGATGCGGGCACTCACTCCACACCGGATGTCCTAAGTCCGGCATTGTTGTCGGCAGATTACTCGGATCGACGCCAATGACAGACGAACAGCACAGACAGATCCGAGTGTAAAGATCCGTCTGACCTGCACAGACATACAGAAAAAGGCAGATTTTTATAAATAACAACCAGTTCAGAAGGCTTTCAAAAAAAAAAGATCTGCCCGTTTCGGTGCAGATCTTACAATGGAGCATCTCCATTTTGTGGTGATTTCGTTTTTAATAAAGAAACGCAGGAACGTGTTTTTTTGTTTCTGCGCATTCCAACCTATGCTCCGGTCGGGACTGGAGCATCCTTCCCGGAGCATGTAACGGTTGGAATGAGCTGAAACGTTCGACGCCGGAATCACTTAAAACGTCTGAAGTTTCAGGCTTTTACGGTTACCGGCCGCATTCCTGATGTAAACAACCGCATATCGGATATTTAAATCTTCTTGTAAACGCTGTTGACGTAAACACGGAAGCTTATTTATCTAAAAACGCGGTATTGTGGGATTGTAGAAAATTCGGCAAATCCGAAGAAACGGCATCGGCAAAATGAACCCGATCGGAAGGGGAATTTTTGCTGAGACATCTTGGCAGTCTGATACTCCGCCGGCTGTCGCAAGAACTGTTCCTATGAGTATAGGAATATATAGTCTTGCTATTCTATAATATATTATTTACTTGATATTGCGTAGCTTAATATTGCGTGTTTGGGAGTTCTCCCGGTAAGTAAATAAGCTTACAGTTTCTTTACTTGTTAACCAAAACCCGCTGTTATTTTTATTTTTTCCGAAACGATTTTTCTATGTTTTTTGTGGGTATATAAACAAAACGAAGGTTTTTATATGTGTAGGATGTTGTTATGCCTGTCGGCCACCAACCGACAGAGGAATCACAATGAAAACCATCGAAAACGATAGCAGTAGCTATCAAAGAATTTCAACACTGATCTCTGATCTCGAAGCGAGAATTGAGAGTCAGGATTTAGAGATCGCTTTTTTAAAAAGAAAAACAACGGCAATCGCGTTTGCCGCCGGCCTTATGTCTGAAGACTCGGCCAATTTCTATTCTCCGGAAGATCTGAAAAATCTTATCAGCGAGTTCGATCTGACTCCTCAGTGTGTCCTGATGACTGCTGACTCAGAAACAACAGTCTTCCAACTCTACGAAGAAACAATTAAACGCGGATTTTTGACCACATCAGATGTCATGAAAATGCTTTCTTACTCCCGTCCGGGTGCAATCCGGATCATGAGGCAGACAGCAAATCTGCATTCTGACCTTGTTTTCGCAAAACGCAAGATCCGCAACAACAGCGCACGCCGTGTGTGGATTTTAGAACACGTTGAGCATATGGCGACTGTTGCCGTTAACGGCTTAGGCTTTGCATGATCTCGGTAGGTGATCCTATGGAAACATGCAACTGGCGTGTCTATCGCACGCGCGGAGGTCTCTCCAACACCTACACGTCATGCGGTTCTATCCTCGTTGACGGAAATGCAGAAGATTTCGCTTTTTGTCCTCGTTGCGGTCGCGCGGTCAACATCCGCAAAGCACAGACAAGAGAGGCGCAGAAATCATATGTGATCCCGAAAGGGCAGCTTGCACAGAATTTCGGCAATTTTCTGCGCAACATCCGCGAACAAAAACAGATGTCAAAATCACAGCTCGGAACAACTCTCGGCGTCTCAGTGACATCGATCATGAATTATGAACGCGGCAGATCTCTGCCGTCTGTCCCCGAACTGTTCCAGATCTCCGACACGCTCGGTGTATCTGTTTATGATATGTTCATGATCACTCCTCCGGCAGGTGATGTCAATGCGGATGAATGAACTGCTGGAGAATAAACCGACAATGGAAGACATATGTGTCTGGAATTTATCATTCGAAGACGACCAGGTCGTTGACGTAAATTCATCATGCGGGAAGAACTTTATTTTCGAAAAAACATCGTTCTGGACGGAATGCAATGTTCCGTTCTCATTCTGTCCGGCCTGTCGCAGAAATATTAAAACAATCTCCGACAGACATCAATATATTCCGGTTTCGGAACACCTGCTCACACACAAACGTTTTTCGTTGGCAATCTCAAACTTTTTGTATGCAGAGCAAAGTCGCAGCCCTTTATCGTGGAAGGATTTAGCAAAAACAACGGGGATTTCATACCAATCACTCGTTAACTTCAGACGCGCACAGGCGATTCCTTCTGCTCTCTATCTTTTCAAACTTGCGGAAGCACTCCACGTCTCCGTTTATGACATATTCCTCTATGCGCCGACAGAGGACGGTGATCAGGATGAATGAGTTCTCGTTTGTCCCGCTGAACGTCCCGAAATACCCCGTCTTCCCGCTCGATTACGACCGGAAGCAGGACGGCTCTTACACGCAGGGTGTGAATAAGTCGTATTTCTCCGGCATCGAACTTCTCATCAGCGAGTATGCTGATCCGGAGCTTTATGCCGCACTTGTCCTCAACATCAACAACAGAGGCGCATACGTTGGGATCTGCAGAAAATCAGATCCGCACGTCAACGGCTTCTGTCGTTTCCCGATCAGTCGTTTCGTCACGAGTGATCTTCTTGTCAAAACGATTAACGACAAAACGTTCCTCGCAAACATGGCAAAATTCATCTCCAACCCGGAGAACAAAGACGAGTAGGAACGTTTCCGCTGTTGTGTTGCAGATTATCTCACAGAATTTGAGCTATATGTTATCAACAAACCGGAAATGATCGACACGGAGTTCGATGATGTCGTTTCGTCCTGTTGTGACGATGTAGGATTTTTCAACATCGACGAGGTCGCGTCAAAAATAATGACGCTTCACGGCTCCGCATACCTCGACGGATGGATGTATATATTATTTACAAAAAACGACGCGGTCGAATATCTCAAAAAAGAGTATGAAGATCTGTTTGCAGAGGAAGATGATTGAAATGGTCGTCAGAAATGTAACCTCTCCGCGGCAGATTGACGGACTGATCGACGAGTGTGTCCATCAGGTCTGCAACGATTACGGGATTTTTTTCATCACAGACGCGATCAGGAGAGTCCTTCTTCTCGAAGGGAAATTCCTTTTCGGAGAGCGTCTGCGTTTTGTTTTTACAAAAAAGGATCTGGAATCGTTCCTCAGATCCGAATATGAAATGACAGAATGTATTGAAACGGGAAGCGGCGAAATTGTGCCGAATTGGGAGGCTGAGAATTGTGACTGAAGGCATGAACATCATTGAAGCAGAAGACAAGTCTATCGTGAAAGTCGGAAACGATCTTTTTGAACTGTCCGTCTGCTCCGGAAAACCGAAACTCTGCAAACTCCCTATCTGGAAAAAATACTCTCTTGCAGAGCCGTTTTTCGTCAAAGACATCGACGAAAATATCGTCGTTGTTTCTGCACGCGGTCGTGACGACGTGTTCATTGACAAAAAAATATTTGATTCTTCCGTTGCCGTTCTTTTTGACACGCCGGAAGAGTTCGTCGGCTTTTTCCCGGAACCGATCAACGACAAACCGTATGACGGCGGCGTCGAGGTGAACGCGGAAACAAAAAACGCACCAACATGTCCGGAGTGTTTTGTCACAATGGATCCACAAAAAAGCGTCGTCTGTGAGGTCTGCGGAAAACGTCTCTGCAGTCACTGTATCATACGGTCCCGTTACAACCGGTTTGAACAGAATCTCTGTCCCGACTGCTATTATCAAAAAAGGAGTGCGGCGGTGATTCTGAATGACTGACAGACCGGTTGTCATGCTCAACGGCGAGGATCTCAGAAGATCGGCGCTTAAAAAAGCCGTGAATTACACGAACGCGATCAGAACGAGATGTCATGATAAGGAAGTTTACACAGAAACAGTCAACGACATCGTGTCGTCATTCATCGCTTATGATGCTGTATGCTGTTTCGTCGTTTCCGGCGGCAACGTAGACTCGTGGCAGGGTATCTCCGCCGAGCTTCTCGCAGAACCCGAACAGATCCTTCGCGCGCTGAATTACCTCGTCGGCCTCGGAGGCGATCCCGTATGACCGGCTACTCTCCCGTCTACATCAGACCGTCTAAAAAAACGCCGGCACGCATCCGTGATACGAAAAGGCACTATCTCCTGATCAAAAACCCGGATACGTCTGCCGTCTCTCTCGTCGACACGACGACACGTCGCGGATGCAAGGAATTTGACCGGCTTTATATGGATCTTGGCGGCGATCTGATCGGCTCGATCGATTCCAAACTATCGATAAAAGAACTTCTCAACGTTCTCGGAGGACTGAAAAATGAGGTCTGAAGAAGAGATTAAAACACGGCTCGAAGAGATCGATGCCGAAATCGAGAATCTCAACCGGAAAAAGAACGTATCGACGCTTGATGCGATCATCATACACGAAATGAAAATGAGACGCAAGACACTGCTGTGGTGTTTAGAATGATCATCATTTCTTTCGGAGACGCCGCCGAGACGGAATACAAATCCATGAAAGCCGCAGCCGGTGCCCTCGGCATCTCTCTCTCATCAATGTCGACAAAGCTGAAGAACGGCGGCGGCCAGTTTGAAACATTCATCAACGGCGTTCCCTGCCGCGTCGTTCATACCGTCCGTCAGACGGAAAAACCGACAGATCAGATGATCTCGCGCATCCTTGAGATGTACGAAACGGATCAGTTCTTCTATTCACAGATTGCCTCAGAGTTCGGGATCTCAAAATACACTGTGAGGCACATTGTCAGAGACAAAAAAAGAAACAAAGGAGATCAAACATGAAAAAAACATTCGATGTCTGTAACATCTCTCTCATTAACCGCGTCGAGCCGGATCTTGCATGGAAACTGCTGTCTGAAGCTGACACGCTTGGATTTATCGAGTATCACTACCCGTTACACAGAACGGCGATGAAAAAAAACCATCCGGACGACTTTATAGAGGATTGTCGGAATATCCGTTTTGAACAATACGTTGTTGCATTTTCCGGAGATTTGCCGTAGGTCCTTTCCGTCTATGGTCACAGCGGGGGAAAACCGAAGATCTACCTCCACTGCAACGACGGATCAGAGTTTGACGAAACAACGGCCAACACGTTCGAGATATACGGGTTTATCAAACTCACAGAACTGGCTAAGTCTCTGATAGACGACGTTTCCGTGACTGTCCAGTATCACAACGGCATTCTGAATGTCAACAAACACGACGACCCGAGTCAGGGACATCTTGCAGACGAAGAACACGTGCTCAATGTGCTTGAGAGGTGTGTCCGATGTCAGGCGGCGCAAGGAGGATGTTTGAAACCGTCCTCAAAAACGCCGACAACGGCGAGATCCGTACGTTTGCATCGATTACGGCTGCCGGGATCTTCACAAACGTCAGCAGAGATCCCGTCGTCAGAGCTTACGAAAAAGGCTCGATCATCCGGGCACGGAACGGAACAAATTGGTATGTCGTTGAGATCAAAGAATGGAGGAGACCTTACCGATGGAGCAAAACACTGTCAGGTGTGTCGCCGTCACCGCGGACGACACATCATATGCTGCCGTTTATAAAGATCGGGGTGTAATTCATGGAAAATAAACACAGATTGAGGTATCTCAAACAGGTTGAGTGCAACACCAGCAAGGGGTAGTACGCACAAATGTTTGCGGATTGGATCCGCAAACAGATTAAGTTCCACAGCGAAAAATTGTCACCATACAGCGATGTTATCGGCGTAACGTTCCCGTTTGTGGATTCCCACAACGATCTCATCCAGATTTTCGTCTTCCCGCACGGAAATATGACACACTTGGTCACCGACAATGCATACTTTTACACGGATCTGTTCGATTCGGGAATCGATCTGTAGTCAGAACAGTACAAAGATGCGTTCTGCAGGATCCTGAACAGATTAGGTCTCGGCTTCTCAGAGGATCTTGAAATTTTCGATTGGGCAGACACTGACGACGAATTAGCAGAAACAATGAGTAGGATCATTCAGGCAGGGATCATGCTGAGTGCATTTCTTGACAACGTTGACACACAGGAGGGATTCTGCGATGTGGAGCGCCCCAGATAATCCTTTGCGGGCTGATTTCATAGATGGAGTACAAATTATCGCAAATATTTGAAACGGAATGATCTGTATGGGGAATGCAAAAACAACACCTGAACAACGCTGTGAGATCTATCTTCTACATAAAAAAGGAGATCTCCTGAATCACGACATTGCTCAAAAATATGGAATCAAAGCAAACTCAATCAGAAGAATCGTCAAAAGTGAACGCAACCGGTAGGGTGTGTAAATCAACATGGTGAAACCTAAAACAACCCCGGAACAGCGCTGTGAAATTTATCTCTTACACGAGTCCGGAAATTTTCTGAATCACGACATTGCGCAAAAATACGGCCTCAAATCATGTTCGATCAAGGACATCATCAAAAGAGAGCGGGAAAGATAGGCTGTATAAAGACAAACTCAAAAAATCGCTTACAAAAGATGATCATGGCAAAACAATTAACGACACCTGAGCAGAAGGGGGAAATCCTCGCACTCTATGAAACAGGGAAATATCTGAATCATGACATCGGGAAACGGTATGGACTGTCAGCACATTCCGTCCATCTGATCGTCATGAATCTCAAAAAGTCAAAAAAGACAGATGGGAGGACAAAATGTCTCCAAGACCCGGAACAAAAACAAGGATCAAAAACCTTACAACAGGAAATGAATTTGAAGTCAGCTCTCTCTCAGGAGCAGCAACAAAAATGAACACCGATAAAGAATCGGTCAAAAAAGCGTATCTAAACAATCAAACGATCAGATCACGGGACAACTGTGTTTGGATCGTTACGCAGATCGGATGATGTGTTATATGATTCATTTTAACAAATCGGAAAAAATTCTTCTCATTGAGCCAAATTACAAAAACAAGTATCCACCGATGGGATTGATGAAAATTGCGACATATTACAGGAAAAAAGGCGCACATGTCCGCTTCTTCAAAGGAGATTTAAAGGATTTGGTCGCGGAACAGGTATGTCTCGATTTAATCAATCACCTCACCATACTTTTCCCCGAAACCTATTGGGATATGTATTGGAATGCTTTGTTTAATTATCTCAAAACAGGGAAAAAAGAACTCTTAAAAACTCTCCCGATTTCATCCGAATCAGAAATTGTCCTCGAAGCAATTTCCCAATATCGCCACCTTTATAAAAACAACAACTCTTTTAAAAACCCGATGTATGACAAAGTAATAATAACAACTTTATTTACGTTTTATTGGAAAATAACGGTTGATACGATCAATTTTGCAAAAAAACTCTGTAAGTCTCCCGATGGCGTTATTGTCGGAGGTGTAATGGCGTCATTACTCCCGGATGAAATCTACAACGAGACCGGGATTTATCCACATGTAGGGGCACTTAATGCCCCTTCCGATCTCGGTAAAAACGATGATGTCATAATCGATGAACTGCCTCTTGATTATTCTATTTTGGAAGAAATTGATTATACATACCCCGCCAACAACGCTTATTTCGCATACATGACAAGAGGATGCGTTAATCGGTGTTCTTTTTGTGCGGTTCCTCGGTTAGAACCAAAATTCGTCAATTATATCGGTTTAAAAAAGCAACTTGAAGAAACAAACAAAAGATTCGGTCCTCAAAAAGATCTTTTACTTCTCGACAACAACATTTTGGCATCAGATAGATTTGATGAAATTATCAACGAGATTATTTCCTGCGGATTCGGGAAAAACGCAACATATATCTCTCCGAATCAATATGAGATCACAATCAATAATTTAAAGGAGTCATACAACGATTTTGCATATATCCGCAAAATGACAAAAATTTACCACGACACTATACGCCGTCTAAAAACAGACGAAGCAGACCATCTTTTTAAATGTATCACAAAAGCTCATTGCCTGTCTCCGCATACAGCAACAAAAGAATCTATTCTGATGTTGGATCCGATTGTTCGTCCGTATTATGAAAAAACACACAAAGCAAACAGAAGCAAGAGAACACTCGATTTTAATCAGGGTATCGACTCAAGATTAATTACTGATGAAAAAATGAAGAAACTTTCTGAAACAAGCATCAAACCTCTCAGGATTGCGTTTGATCATTGGAATCTCAGAGACACATATGAAAATGCGGTTCGTCTTGCAGTTAAACACGGTATTAGGGATCTGTCTAATTATCTCCTTTATAATCATACAGACAAGCCGGAAGAATTGTATTACCGCATTCGTCTAAACATCGAGCTTTGTGACGATCTTGATGCAAAGATCTATTCTTTCCCAATGAAATATCACCCGATAAGTGATCCTGATTTTGTAAAAAACAGGGACTGGATTGGAGAACACTGGAATCGTAAATTTATTCGGGCTGTTCAATCAATCTTAAATTCAACAAAAGGCAAAGTCGGTACAAATGTCGACTTTTTTGAAGGCGCCTTCGGGAAGGATGTCAACGAATTCTATAAAATATTGTGGATGCCGGAGGCATTCATCATTTCCCGTAGAAAATACGACGCAAACCTCCGTCAGAAATTAGCCGGATCTTATTCATCGGTTTCAGAAGACGCAGAAGACTACAATGATCTGACAAACGAATGGTGGAACAAATTTTCAAAACTACCTGAAAACAAGTTAAAACAAGCAAAAGAAATCATTGCTGCAAACGTGTTCACGGATCTTGAATCGATGTGTTCTGATTCTGATGTTTTGGATGTTTTGTCTTACTACAAATCCCCTAAACGCATATAAATTTAAAAAAATCACCCGTGAAATGACAACAAAAAAAGGTGATTGAATGATTCCGCATATGAGCGTTGTCTGGAGTGACTGCGGCTCTCAGATCAATCCTGTCACTGTGATCGAATCAGGTCACGATCATTAGTGTTTTTATAGCGATTTCAACAGACATAAAAACACAGACACATGGCTGTTCTCAAGAGGTCTGTGTTACCATGCACTTTATTGGACAACACAGGCGCAGATCTATTCATACAAACGGAAAAAGGCTGGCTACACGCTGTAATGGTGGACGGAAATGTATGATTCAAAAAACTATGACGCTTTGACAGTCGCAGAACATATCGTCAATTACTGCAACGGCAAAAAATACGATATCACTCACAGGAGGCTTCAGAACATTCTTTTCGCACTCAACTGCGAATATCTAAAAAAACACGGGTGTTTCCTGACAGATGATGATTTTTATGCACGTCTGACCGGTCCGCGGATCCGCGCGGTCTACCGGAAATACGCCATCAACGGCGGTCTTTCTATCAACAAAACCGGCAATCCATCGGGTGTTTGCGAAAAAGACAGAAATGAGCTGAATGCGCTGATTGAAAAATATGCAAAAATGACCGAATGGGATCTGCAGGAATTTGTGAATGGTGCCGAACCGTATCTGAAAACAATAGAACGGTTCGGCAAAAACAGCAGAATATCAAAGTATGCGATGTGGAATTATTTTGAGCGGATTCTCGGCACATCTGAATGTCCAGCATCCGGCCGGCCGTCCACAGCAGATCGAGATAGGCATCCTCCGTTTTTCCTGATGGATCAAATCCTGCTCTCCTGATGATCTCGAAAAACTCCGGAGCGGTCCAGCTGCTCCGGTGTTGACAACGTCTCTCAAGGCCCGCAAGGGTCAGTTTCTCAAGGGATGTCTCTTTTTTCGGGTAGAGGTAATAGACCTCTTCGATATAGAATCCTTCGTCATCGATGTCTTTGTACTGAATCTTCACTTCGCAGATCTTCGCTTCGTTGTCTGTGTAGAATCCGCAGTTCCGGATCCTCATCAGGCGGGTCGAAAGCGCGTATTTCAGACGGGCGGCGTTGGAATCCCATTCACAGGCACTAATAAAATCTCTGATTTTTTCGATTTTGTCGTAAAGTGTTGTCATTGTTTGTCTCCTGCCGTTTACCGGCAAATGTTATAATGCTGTCATCGTATTTATATTTTTTTGTAGTTGTGTGTGCTGAACTTCCGACACTACTTATTAATAAAAACGAATCCAATTTTTCCAAAAAGACTCTCCGAATGGTGAAACCATGGTCGACATTCGCTCTCAAAAAAACTCGCCTATCCGTCCGAACAAACCGGGACGTGAGGATCTCGCCGTCAAAGCCGCACAGTCTGCCGGCCTTAACTTGTCATCTCAGCACATCAAACAGATGCAGGTCATTGACCGTCAACAGAAACAGCGCGCGGCTCTTGCTGCCGAAGAACAACGCAGAAATCAGGAAGCAGAACGCAGAAAGCAGGAAGAAGAAAAGGCAAAACGTGAATATGAAGCACGTCTCCGCATTCAGCAGGAAGAGGAAAGAGAGTTCAACAACTATGTCGGATTCCGCTCGATTTCCGGTTATGAAGACGGCGTTTATACAATTAAACTCTCAGACGGCTCAGAAAAGAAAATGAGTTCAGATGAACTTCAGAAAAAACTCGTTGCTGACCGCAATTTTTATATGAAATATTCATCTGATCCTGTCTCTGTCCGTGATGATTTTAACGGAATCCTTGCCGATGTCCGTCAGAATGATGCGAAAAACGACGCGATCAACAACAGAGTCCGCTATGGAGGAGTCTCGGATTTTGCGAACGGCCGCTTTACAGTCCAACTTTCTGACGGCACAACGCAGGAAATGCGTCAACAGGAACTGAATGAGTTCCTCGACGACGAGGCAGCATTTTTCGAAGGTCTTCCGGGCAACGACAAAACCGAAGTCAAAACCCAGTACGAAAAGATCAAAAACGACACTCAGATTTACAAAGCATGGGCTAAAAGAGAAGAGGCCAGGAAAAATCTCTCATCTGTGCTTGATGACGAGTTTGATAATGCGATCCGTCAGACACACATGCAGAATATGGCGACTCTTGTTGAAAACACATATGCAGAACAGGGTGATACAGTCGGCGGTGCCTTATCAGACGAAGAAGTCGAGCAGTTCATCACAGACCGGATTAAGGAATCGGCTGACCTTTTTGAAAACAAATATAACCAGCAGGTCGAATCCCCGATCGGCGGTGCAGTGACGCAGGAAGAATTCGAGCGGAATGCAGGAAATCTTCTTAACGAACTGCCGGAAAAATATTCAGCAGGCAACAACGGAACGACAATCGGGTTTAAGACACAGGAAGAGTTCGATCAGTATGTCAGAGATCAGACCAAAGTGTATGCCGATCAGCTCAGCAATGCGCAGGATGCAAGCATTTTCGATCGCCCGGAAAAGGATTTGGGAGACAAAGAGCAGATTACAAGGATCCCGGAACCCGTTCGGGATTCTGGAATGCCGAAAACGGGCGATGACGCCGATGAACTGTATCAACAAATCATTGACAGTGGCAAGATCAGCGGGGTTATCGATGAATTAGGAGAAGAAGAAGCACCTGCGAAAACATACGAGAATTATTCATATTCCGGCTTCAGGATGGATCCCGTTACCGGAGATCTCATCGTCAGTTTTAGAGATTACACCAATCCGATTACATCAGAAGACGACGAATCAACAACATACGATGAAGTCGAAATCAGATTCAATTCCGGCAAAGATGTTGGACAATACAATGAATTCGCAGCAAGATTTGAACAATTTGCAAAAATGGATGAAAGTTATGCAGCCGCACAGTCTATGTACGGAAATATGCCGACTGAATCTGAAACAGACTCAACTCCGAATTCATGGAAAAGCGACATTTCATCAATGAATTCTATTTTCAATATCAGCGAAAAATACGGAAAAAACGCCGCCGCCGCCGAATCCGCACGCATCGCTATGACTGGTGATGAAAATCTGTATCTTAATGGCTACACCGTTGACACAACAACAGGGGATCTCGTCGTAAATCTGACGGATAAAACCAAGGCGATTTATGGAACTGATGCAGAGGGAAATGAATCAATTATTGGTTATGAGACAACAAAAACAGAAAAATACAGTCCGACAAACGAAGCAAAGTTCGAGTCGTTTATCGACAACGTTTTCCGTTACAACGTCGCACAGAATGCTCTCAATAAAATGATTTACAATCTTGACGGTGTCATCGATGACGAAGAGGATAAACAGCTCAAAAATGCCAACAAAGACCGCATGGATCTGTACTCCGGACTCGACTCATACTATTATTACGGTCAGGCTCTTTACAACCGCAACGAAGCGCTTAAAAACGTCACTGGAAATGTTGATTATTCGTTCGGTGATATTTCTGTTGATTCTAAGACCGGTCAAACGGTCGTGTCTTTTGTTGACACAACGAAACCGATTTATGCAACAGACGAAAACAACGAATTCATCCTTGATGAGAATAACAACAAAATCATTACCGGCTATGAAAAAGCAGGTCCGTCTCTGAGTTTTGATTATAACACAGACGAAGGTCAGGCACAATTCAGGGAATTTATCAACAAAGTTGAGGTCTTCGGAAAGGCCGACAGTTGGTTGTTAACCGCAAGAAAAAACACCGAAAGCGATGAAAAAGACTATACCTCTCCTGCAATCAGCAATACAATCTCTGATTACATTTCAAGTTTAACCGAAGCATTTGACACAGGCGCTGACTATCAGAATCTCCAGACAGCCCGTGCTGAGGTCACAGGCGATGCAGGTCTTTACCTCAACGGCTTTACCGTTGATACTGATACCGGAAATCTGATTATCGGCTTGACTGACAAATCCGCCGAAAACACAATCTACGGTGATGACGGAAAAATTTCCGGATACAAAAACACCGGCACAAAAACATTTACACAGGATCAGGCAGCAGAATTCGGACTGTTCTCTGAATCCGTCGGCAGATTAAATGAAGCTGAACAGGCATATGATAAAGCTCTCTATGTCCTCGACGGGAATCTGTCATCAGACGAATCTGAGGCACTCGGCAGCATCAACAGCTATTACACCGACACGCTGTCCGGCATGCAGAGTTATTTCGGCGTCGGAACAAATGCAACCTCTGTTGCAAGTGCCCGCAAGGCTGTCACCGGAAGCGAGAATCTGTATCTCAACGGTTACACAGTTGACTCGATGGGAAATCTTATTGTCGGCATTACAGACAGATCCGC
>Ga0310786_10001004_pt1 | contig 45184 bp, 23 predicted proteins | sample AusTroGonzalo_MG_FD_203881 | JGI IMG/M metagenome (GOLD analysis project Ga0310786, IMG submission 203881) | Bovine rumen microbial communities from tropical cattle in Woodstock, Queensland, Australia - Gonzalo_03 (v2) (version 2) | ecosystem: Host-associated > Mammals > Digestive system >...
GTCAATCATCGCGGGGCTGAACACGCCGAATTCTTCGTACACCTTGCGCTGCTTGGCAAGGCAGTCGGCGCTGGCCCAGCAGCTATCCGGGAGCGTGTCGAGCTTGCTCAGGAGCTTCGCGTTTTCCTTCTTGTGGATGTTCACGTTCACGTAGGTGCTGTCGGCAATCTTGAGGCCGTCCTTGAGGCTGAGGCCGTAGCGGCATGCCACGCAGAGGCCTGCCATGAGCAGGTACACGTTGGCGCTGGCATCCGGAGAACGCATTTCCACGGTCTGCTTCTGGTGCGTGTCGTAGCTCGTGCCCTTTTCGTTCGGGTTCGCGATCTTGCAGAGGTCGGTCTTCGAAGCCCAGCCGAGCGGTACGCGCACGAGCACGGAGCGGTTGCGGTCACCCCAGCAAACGTTGGTCGGGGCTTCCTGGTGCGGCACCAGGCGCAGGTAAGAGGTCGGGTTCTGGTTGCCGAACGCGGTGATGGACGGGGCGAGCTTCATCATGCCGGCGATGGCGCGGCGGGCGGTTTCACTGATGACGCCGTTCTTGAGCATCTGGTTGTTGCCGTCCTTCATGATGCGCATGTGGATGTGCAGGCCCGAACCGGCCTTGCCCACGGTAATCTTCGGGGCGAACGTCACATCGAGGCCCATCTGGGCGCCCAGATTGCGGATAATCCATTTGGCGATGGTGAGCTGGTTGGCTGCGTCTTCGGCGGCGCAGGGGAGGAATTCGATTTCGTTCTGCTCGTAGAGTTTGCCGTCTTGCGTGAAGTTGCCCACTTCGCTGTGGCCGTACTTGATCTGGCCGCCGGCCTGCGCGATGTAGAGCATGCACTGCTGGCGGAACTCGTTGAACTTCGCGAACGGGGCAGATTCGTGGTAGCCCCTCTGGTCAACAGCCGGGAATTCGCCCATGTCGTCGGCGATCACGTAGTATTCAAGTTCGCCCATGGCCTGGAATTCCATGCCCGTTTCCTTCTTGAAGGTCTCGCAGGCCTTGTGGAGCGTGTATTCCGGGGAGGATTCGAGCGGCTGGCCGTCTTTGTTGAAGAAGCTGCAGAGCAGGCAGAGTGTGGGGAGTTCCGCGAACGGGTCCATGAATGCAGACGAGAAACGCGGCACCACGTAAAGGTCGGAAGAGGAAGCCTCGATGTAGCTGAACAGCGAGGAACCGTCCACGCGTTCGCCGCAGCTGAGGATTTCGTCGAGGTAGTCGGCGTCGTTGATGACGAAGTTGAGCGTCTTGAGGCGGCCGTCGCCACCGGCGTACATGAAGTTCAGGTGGCGGATGCCATTGTCGAAGATGTACTTCTTGATGTCTTCCTTGGTGAACTTGTCGCGGGGCTTCTTGAGCGCAGTGACGAGAGCGTTGGCAGAATAAGCGGTAGATGCCATTTATGTGTCCTTTTTGTTGGTTTCAGAAATTGTAAAGTTTGCTGTTAATTTTCTTAATTTACTTTTTTTATTTCAAAAAAGCAAAAAAGATGGCGAAAAATTATTCCATTTAGTGTAAAAAAAGAAGGTTGCTCGTCGTGAACAGCGTCATTCTGAGCGCAAGCGAAGAATCCAGGATAGAGCTGGACTGGATCCTTCGCCACTTTGTGGCGAAGGATGACGTTTTGGCCGGGGTGACAATGACGGGGGTGTTAGGGGGTGGAACCACCTAGGCGAGGGGGTAGGCGGCAACGCGGTGCCGCCGAGGGGGAGACTTCCCCCGGCTACTTGCGCTTCTTCTTGACCTTCGGCGGGGTGTAGTTGCTTCCGATGGTCCCGCCGTTGTTCTGCTTCTTGGCCATGTCGCCCACCTTCTTGAACATGAGCTTCATGTCTTCGTACTGCTTGAGCACGGCGTTCACGCGGCCGAGTTCGGTACCCGAACCCTTCGCGATACGGTTCTTGCGGCTGCCGTCGAGAATCTGCGGCTTCTTCCTTTCCTTCGGGGTCATGGAACTGAGGATGGCTTCCACATAAACTAACTGCTTCTCGTCAATCTGGTCGAGCGGGAGTTTGTTCAGGCCCGGAATGAGCCCGATGATATCCTTGATGCGGCCGAGTTTCTTGATGGTGCGGAGCTGGTTCAGGAAGTCGTTCAGGTCGAACGTGTTGTTGAGGATTTTCTTCTTGAGGTCCTTCGCGTCCTTCTCGTCGATAACCTGCTGCGCCTTTTCCACGAGGGATACCACGTCGCCCATGCCGAGGATTCGGCTGGCCATGCGGTCGGGGTGGAACAGGTCGATGTCGGGGAGCTTTTCGCCCACGCCGATAAAGCATATAGGCACGCCCGTCATCTTCTTGATGGAGAGTGCTGCACCGCCACGGGTGTCACCGTCCATCTTCGAAAGGCAAACGCCCGTGAAGTTGAGGCGCTGCCAGAAGGTTTCGGCCACGTTCACCGCTTCCTGACCAATCATAGCGTCGGCCACGAACAAAATTTCGTCGGGGTGTACGGCTTCCTTCGCCTTCTCGAGTTCCTGCATGAGTTCTTCGTCGATCTGCAGGCGGCCTGCGGTATCGTAAATGACGAGGTCGAAGCCGTTGTCCTTCGCGTACTGGTAGCCGTGCTTGATGATTTCCACTGGGTCGCCCTGGCCTTCGTCGTACACCGGAATGCCGATGGACTTGCCGAGCACCTGCAGCTGCTTGATAGCTGCCGGACGGTACACGTCCGCCGCCACGAGGAGGGGCTTGCGCTTCTTCTTGCTGCGCATCCACAGGGCGATCTTGCCCGCAAAAGTCGTCTTACCGGAACCCTGGAGACCCGCCATCATGATGCCCACCGGAGCGGGGCCGGAGAGGTTGATTTCCTTGGTTTCGCCACCCATCACAGCCACGAGTTCGTCGTGGATGATTTTCACGATCTGCTGACCGGGAGTCACCGAGTTGAGCACTTCGGAACCGAGGGCCTTTTCCTTGACGGCCTTCACGAAGTCGCGGGTCACGTTGAAGTTCACGTCGGCTTCGAGGAACGCACGGCGCACTTCGCGCAGCGATTCGGCGACGTTTTCTTCGGTGAGCTTGCCCTGCCCGCGCAGGTTCTTGAGGGTAGATTCTAGAGAGTCGGTCAGCTGTGAAAACATAGTGAGCGCAAATATAGTTAAAGGCGAGGGTTGCGATGGTTAGCGCTAGATTTTGCCGTGGTTAAATGCAAGGGTTTTGACTGAAACTTCCGTTGACAATTTGTGTATGAAAAATGTAAGAAAATAAACAGAATGAAAACATAAGATTATGAAACCTTATGTTGGTTTCCTAATTTTGCGCCATGAATTACAAAGATGAAGACGTTTTCAACCGGTCGTTCCGAAAACTGCTGCTGGATTTGCGCAAGAATATGCTGTGTTCGCAGACAGCTCTTTCAAAATGCGTGGGAGTCACGCGACAGGCGATTTCGATGATGGAATGTGGCAAGCGGATGCCTTCGCTTCAGGGGTTTTGCGAACTGGCGCAGGGGGTGGGGCTCTCGCCGACGCAGCTCATGAATTGTTTAGAACGGATTTGCGAGAATGAGTCGAGGGCCAGGGTGACCGATGTCAGAAGTGCGAATATGGCGATGGAGTATGTGAAGAATGCGAAAAAAAATATGAAAGCGAATGGATTTGTTTAATTTTGAAACATTTGCTTGTGGTCGTTTTATTTTTAAACGCGTTGAATGACGCTTTTGACGGTTTAAAGGCTCTTTTTACCCTATTTTTCTTGTCTTTTCATTCAGTTTATGCAAGAATCGTGCCGAAAATGGGTTTGGCACACCTTTTGCTAATAATAGGGCGAACAAAAAATAGTCCAATCTGGACCAAAGTTTAAACAAAGGGTTCTGCGAAAGCGGCCCGCAAAAAAAGAGGAAAAGAAAAATGATCAAGCCTTTAGCAGATCGAATCGTTGTCAAGCCGGCCGAAGCCGAACAGAAGACCTCCTCGGGTCTCTTCATTCCGGACAATGCCAAGGAAAAGCCCATGCAGGGCAAGGTCGTGGCCGTGGGCCCGGGCCGCAAGAATGACAAGGGCGAAATCGTCCCGATGGAAGTCAAGGTGGGCGATGTGGTGCTCTACGGCAAGTACAGCGGCACCGAAGTGACCGTTGACGGCGAAAACTACCTCATCGTGAAGGAACCGGACGTCATCGCGACGCTCTAATCAAAAAGTTTTAAATAAAAAAGGAATACAAAAATGGCAAAGCAACTCAAGTTTGATGTGGCAGCTCGCGAATCCCTCATGAAGGGCGTGGACAAGCTCGCCAACGCTGTCAAGGTAACTCTCGGCCCCAAGGGCCGTAACGTGATGATCGCCCGCTCCTTCGGTGCCCCGAACGTGACCAAGGACGGCGTGACTGTCGCTAAGGAAGTGGAACTCGAAGACGCCTACGAAAATCTCGGCGCCCAGATGGCCAAGGAAGTCGCCAACAAGACGAGCGACGCTGCTGGTGACGGTACCACGACTGCAACCGTTCTCGCCCAGGCTATCACTCGCGAAGGCCTCAAGAATGTGGCCGCCGGTGCAAACCCGATGGACATCAAGCGCGGCATGGACGCTGCGGTTGATGCTGTCATCAAGGAAATCGGCAAGATGGCCGTGAAGATCAACGGCAAGGAACACATTGCCCAGGTCGCTACGATCTCTGCGAACAATGACCCGGAAATCGGTGACCTCCTCGCCAACGCCATGGAAAAGGTCGGCAACGACGGTGTCATCACCATCGAAGAATCCAAGACCGCCGACACCATCCTCGACGTCGTCGAAGGTATGCAGTTCGACCGCGGCTACCTCTCTCCGTACTTTGTCACCAACACTGACAGCATGGAAGTCTCCCTCGAGAATCCGTACATCCTCCTGTACGACAAGAAGATTTCTACGATGAAGGATCTTCTCCCGATGCTCGAACACGTTGCCAAGCAGGGCAAGTCCCTCCTCATCATCGCCGAAGACGTCGATGGCGAAGCTCTCGCAACGCTCGTCGTGAACAAGATGCGTGGCACCCTGAAGGTCGCTGCCGTCAAGGCTCCGGGCTTCGGTGACCGCCGCAAGGCCATGCTCGAAGACATCGCCATCCTCACCGGTGGTATGCTCGTTTCCGAAGACACGGGCGCCAAGCTCGAAGACGCTCCGGTTACGGTTCTTGGCCAGGCCAAGTCCATCACCATCACGAAGGACAACACCACGATCGTCGAAGGTGCTGGCGACGCTGCCTCCATCAAGGGTCGTATCGGTCAGATCAAGAAGCAGATTGAAACCACCACGAGCGACTACGACCGCGAAAAGCTCCAGGAACGCCTGGCCAAGCTCGCCGGCGGTGTGGCCGTGATCAAGGTCGGTGCCGCTACCGAAGTCGAAATGAAGGAAAAGAAGGACCGCGTCGACGACGCCATGCACGCAACCCGCGCTGCCGTCGAAGAAGGTATCGTTCCGGGTGGTGGCGTTGCCCTCATCCGTGCCGAAAAGGCCATTGACGCCCTCAACTTTGACAACGCCGACCAGAAGACCGGTGCTGCCATCATCCGCCGCGCCATCGAAGAACCGCTCCGCCAGATTGTGCAGAACGCTGGTCTCGAAGGCTCCGTGGTGGTGAATAAGGTCAAGGAAGGCAAGGACGCCTTCGGTTACAACGCCAAGACCGACACCTACGAAGATCTCATCAAGGCTGGCGTCATCGACCCGGCCAAGGTGACCCGCACGGCCCTCAAGAATGCCTCCTCCATCGCCTCGATGATCCTCACGACTGACTGCGTGATTACCGAGAAGAAGGAACCCAAGCCGGCTGCTCCGGCCATGGACCCGGGCATGGGTGGCATGGGCGGCATGATGTAATTGAGCTGTCACCCCGGTCTTGTGCCGGGGTCGCCGATAAACATTCTCCTCCTAACAAAAAGCACTCGGTTCAGCAATGAGCCGGGTGTTTTTTTATGTTTTCGCTCTTATCCCTGCCTTGACCGGGGTTTTCCTTTTTATTACATTACATATTAGGTTGTTGGGAAAGGAGTCCGCTTATGAAGAACGCAATGTCGTTGCGAGGATGCGTAGCATCCGTGGCAATCACAATCCCGCTTTTCCTCCTCGCCGCCTGTGGCGACGACATCACCGAACAGTATAACGCGAACGTGGGTGCGGTGGAAACGAGCAAGGACCTGCCCGAATGTACCAAGGATATTGCGGGCCAGACGGCTTTTGTCTCGGAGACGCACGAGTTCCTGGGCTGCGACGGCAAGGAATGGCAGACGCTGAGCGCGAATACCGTGAGCGTGGGCGACAACGTGTGCAGCTCCACGAGCCTTTCCGACGATTCCGGTTTCGAGATTTTCTGCAACGGGAAATCTATCGGCAAGGTAAAGAATGGTGAGAAGGGCGATGCGGGAACGCCTGGTGCAAAGGGTGAAGCCGGCACGAACGGCACCGGCTGTAAGATTCAGGAATCTACCGCGCTTACCGCGACAATCGCCTGCGGCTCCGAGACCTTCACTATGGATTTGACAGGTTACGTGGACGTTCCCGAGGCATGCGACACCACTGACACCGATTGCGCTACGCCTGTGGACAACGTGGATCTCAGTGGCGTATCGCAGAAGGGCCCGTTTGTCTCCGGCACGGACGTCACGGCGTACGAACTGGAAAACGGCAAGTCCCTCAAGCAGACGGGTAAGACCTTCGGTGGCAAGATCGAGAACAAGGACGGCTCCTTCAACATCCGGACTGTCAAGCTCAAGAGTTCCTATGCCTACCTTGTGGCGGACGGCTTCTACCGCAACGAGGTTACGGGTAGGAACAGTTCGGCAACCATCAAGCTGCGCGCTCTCACAAACTTGGACGGACGTAGCACAGCAAACATTAACCTGGTGACGCATCTGGAATATGACCGTGTGCAGCGTCTTGTGACCAAGGATAACAAGTCCGTAATCGAGGCGAAGCGCGCTGCCGAAAAGTCGCTTTTTGCCGCATTCAACATCGACAATACCGGCTTCAAGGGCTTCGCCGAAGACCTCAACATATTCAAGGAAGGTGACGGCAATGCAGCCTTGCTTGCCGTTTCCGCAATGCTCCAGGGCGACCGCAATGAGTCCGAACTCACCGCATTGCTTGCTTCCTTTAGTGTGGACTTGGGCGATAACGGCGTATGGGACGATTCCTTGCGCCGCGCACAGATTGCCGACTGGGCTATGAAGGCTGATGTTGAAGGCAGGCTTGCAACAATCCGCGCGAACGTGAAAGGCTGGAAGTTGAGCGACAGCGAACCTCCTGCATTCGAGAAGCACGTAACGAACTTCTGGACAAAGGAACTGGATGTTCCTGCCTGTACCAAGGAAAACTCGGGCCGCCTCTTTGCGGTAAAGAACAAAAACTCCGCATTCTATGCCACGAAAGATTCCGTTTTCACCGAAGGCGACAGCAGCCTCACGCGCCTTATTTGTGACGCAACAGGATCGACGCCCGCTTGGCGCCTGGCAAGCGATATCGAGAAGGATACTGCCGCCTTTGTCAAGAATTTGCCGGCAAACACTGTGGCAACCGGCAAGATTAATACCGATCTTGTCTACGTGAAGGAAGGCAAGTGGCGTCATGGCACTGAACTGGACCTAGCATTCAAAAAGGCCTGTGTCGCAGACAGTGTCGGTGTGACTAGCAGCATGACCGTTGATCACGAAACTAAGTGGTTTATCTGTAGCAAGGAAATGGTGTATGTTGATGGTGAACGTATTTCTACGGCATGGCGTGCTGCTACGACCGCCGAAGCGGACACAGCCGGTTTCGGCATACCCCAAAAGACGGAGGATTCTGTCAAGATTGGCAACATAAACAAGTCGCACTACTACGTTTTTGATAATGGTAAGTGGCGCTTTGGTACGGAATTAGATAAAGCTCTCGGCGTTTGCGATACAACCAAATTGAATACGCTCGCCAATTTGCAAGGGCGTGAAAACGACCCTAATGCGTGGTACACCTGTGTCGATAACGAGTATGTTGTCGTTGAGGGTTATAGCTTGCCGGCGACATGGCGAAAGGCTTCTGACTACGAAATGGATACTTACGGATGGCTTGCTGCCGCTCAGGGGACTGTAGATTCTGGAAAAGTAAATAAGAATTTGACATACGTTTATGAGGGCGATGCTTGGCGGCCAGGAACAAGACTGGATCGCTTAATAGGCACGGGTTGTATTCGGAGTTGTATGGATACCCTGGTAAGTTTGTCTGAATTTGCTTGGTACACGTGTGTTGCTGATACTGCGGACAACTTGAGTTGGTCCATGGTATGGCGCAAGGTCGCGGATAGTGACTTGGATGAAGCGTATTGGAATTCTAAAAAAAATAATGAAGGAATAATTCTGGAAGGTCCCTTCTCTAAACTAAAACGCGTTTGGGATAAAGATACACTTAGGGAACCGAACGAAACGGAATACACATTGGGCAGGGCTTGCGTGAGCTATATGCGTGGAAGTGTTTACGAATTGGACGATGGTTGGCTCTATTCTTGCGAAGATTATGCATGGAATACGACGCCAAAATTCATGGATTTGCGCGATTCCGTAATGTACAAGGTTACAAGAATAGGCAGGCATATTTTGATGGCGGAAAACCTTGCTTTTGAATATAAGGTGAAAACGGATGGGGGCGCGGACTCTGTGTATGGAACCTATAGAAATCCTGATTGCGATACTTGTGGCCTGTTCTACACCTGGGCTGCGGCGATGGATAGCGTTGGTACATGGTCTACAAACGGCAGGGACTGTGGCTACCGAACGGATTGCTCGCCGACCTATCCGGTGCGAGGCATATGCCCCGAAGGGTGGCATCTGCCTGATTCCACGGAATGGGAAGACTTGTATTCAGAGATGGAGAACTCGCCAGAGATGGAGAACTCGCCGTATGCCATGCAGGCGAAAGGGTACACAAATTGGCCCAACGCTCATGATCAATACGGTTTCTCCGCGCTCCCTGTCGGCTACCGCCTCTATGACGATTTCGTCGGTGTCGGCTCACGCGCCAGCTTCTGGAGTGCCAGTGCCTCTGAGCTCTATAGTAGCCATAACGCCTTCTGCTGGTACATGGATGCGAGCTTTGCGGGCCTCATTGAGAGCTTCCCCAAGTACTTCGGTTTAGCAGTCCGTTGCTTCCAGGATTCTGAATGACAACTTCCAAGGCAAGCTTGCTTGCCAAGGAAGTCCATCGCCGCGGGCCAGGCGAAGCCATGCCCGCGAGAAAAAGAACTCTCGCTCTGCATAAACGCCTAAACAAATCAAACCGCCGACTCACGCTGAGCCGGCGTTTTATATAAAAGGAACAAGCCAACCAGATTTACTGCAAATAACTATTGCAAATCTCTCTGCAAGATTTCGCACTGCTCCTTCTTCCACTCTTCAAAAGTGTCGTCAGCGATATGCTGCTTGGCTTCGCGCATCAGGTGCAGGTAGAAGTGCAGGTTGTGAATGCTCGCCAGCGTGAACCCGAGGGATTCTCCGGCGTGGTGCAGGTGGCGCAGGTACGCGCGGCTGAAGTTCCTGCAGCAGTAGCAGTCGCAGTTCGGGTCCACGGGCTTGTCGAATTCTTCGGCATGGCGGGCGGCCTTGTAGCGCAACACGCCTTCGCTCGTGAACAGCATGCCGTTGCGGGCGTTCCTTGTGGGCATCACGCAGTCGCACATGTCCACGCCTCGCTCGATGAGTTCCAGCAGGTTCCACGGCGTGCCCACGCCCATCACGTAGCGGGCATGGTCCTGCGGCAATATGTCGGTACAGAAATCCGCAATCTCGTACATGGTCTCGGTGGGCTCGCCTACGGAGAGGCCTCCCATCGCAAATCCGTCGGGCCCGAGTTCCGCGATGCGTTCAATCGCCTGCTGGCGTAAATTTTTGTGCATGCCGCCCTGGATAATCCCGAAGAATTGCTGGTCGTACCCGTGGATAGGCGGGTGCTCCTTGAGCCACTGCATGGCCTCTGCGGTCCACTTGAGGGTGAATTTGAGGCTGTGTTCCGCCTCCTTTGCCGTGCTCGGGAATGGCGTGCACTCGTCGAGCGCCATGATGATGTCGGCGCCTATTTCGCGCTGGGCGTTCATGACGCTTGCGGGGCTGAAAAAGTGTTTTGAACCGTCAAGTATGCTCCTGAACTCCACGCCTTCCGGGGTAATCTTGCGCAGGTCCTTCAGGCTCCACACCTGGAATCCGCCGCTGTCGGTAAGCACCGGGCCGTCCCATGCCATAAACTTGTGGATACCGCCCGCCTTGGCGATGCGGGGCGTGGTGGGGCGCAGGTACAGGTGGTACGTGTTCGCGAGAATGATTTCCGCCTTGATGTCCTTGAGTTGTGCCGGCGTTACCGCCTTCACGGTGGCTTCGGTGCCCACCGGCATAAAGATGGGGGTAGTCACGTCGCCGTGGTCGGTATGCACCACGCCGAGGCGCGCCTTCGACTTCTTGGATGTCTTTAAAAGCTCAAAGCGGTTCATTGTGCCTAAAGATAGAAAATCGCCGCGCAGTTCTTTTGCCCGTAATAAAAGAAACCGCCGGGCATAAACCCGACGGTTTCAAAAGATTCTGAATCAGTAAGATTAGAATTCGAACACGGTTTCAACACCGAAACGGAGAGCGACGTCGTCGTTGTTGTCGCCTATAGGAATGTCGACCATACCGAAGGCGGTGATGTTGAGCTTTTCAACCGGAGTGAGGTAGAGACGGCCACCGACGTCGATCGTCTTGGTGTAGTCGTCGTTGTCACTGTCGTGCGTGTTGGTGTGGAATTCAACCGGGATACCGAACTTCATGAAGCCACCGACCTTGAGAGCGGGTTCTGCGTAGATGAAGAAGTATTCGGGGATTTCTTCGGACCAGGCATCGCTAACCGGAGCGTCGGAGTCGCTGATGAAGGCGAAGAAGAATGCAGTCTTGATCTGGAACATGGCCACGTCGAAGCTGGGTTCAGCCAAGATAGCGTGGGCAGTGGAGGTCCAGTCCTGACCATCGACGATATCTTCGTCGTCGCCGAGGTAGTCAGCATGGAAGCCGTACACAGCGCGGAAGCTGAAGCCACCGATGTTGATACCGGCGTCGATACCGGCATGCAGTTCGTTGTGTTCGAGCTGCTGGTAGCTCTTGTAGTCAAAGAACGGACGCAGGTGCTGACCGGCGTAGTCGAATTCGTAAGCAACGTGAGCGTCGTAGACCTTGCAACCGTCATCTTCGGCCGGATCGGCCCAAGAGCAACGGTCGTTCGCGCCACGGCCAAAGCCGAAGCCGAGTTCGAGACCGGCGAGGTCAATCTGGAGACCGCGGATGTCGTGTTCCTTCATACCGGCAGCCCAGTAGGTCGGGTCATCGTAGCCGTAGTAAGACTTGAATGCGCCTTCCACGAAGGTCAGGTCACCGAACTTCACAGCAAAGAAGTCGGCGGGCTTGTACTGGATAAAGGCACCATTGTAGCCAACACCCGGAGCATCGGCCGGGCCGTCAGCTTCGATACCCACGTGTGCAGACCATTTATCGTTGAACTTCACGTCGATATTGAAGTCGAAGGTGGTCCAGTAGTTGTGGTTAAAGTCATCGTCGTTGAGGACATCGCCAGAGTAGATGTCGAATTCAGCGAGGCCGGAGAACTTCACTTCCATGTTGGCAGCGGAAGTTTCTTCGCTCATGCTGGCCTTGAGCATGCTGAAAGCATTGCCGGCGGCGTTGGCAACTTCACCCGGATTGGTGTTTTCGGCCGGCTTGGTTTCTTCAGCCTTGGCTTCTTCAGCGGCCTTTTCTTCTTCGGCCTTCTTGGCTTCTTCAGCAGCCTTAGCCTCTTCGGCCTTCTTGGCTTCTTCAGCAGCCTTAGCTTCTTCGGCCTTCTTGGCTTCTTCAGCAGCCTTAGCTTCTTCGGCCTTCTTGGCTTCTTCAGCAGCCTTGGCTTCTTCGGCGGCCTTAGCTTCTTCAGCAGCCTTGGCTTCTTCGGCCTTCTTGGCGTCATCGGCCGGAGCGGCGGCAGCCTGTTCTGCGGGAGCCGCAGCCGGAGCAGCGGCAGGAGCCTGGGCAAACGCACCAGCGGCGGCGAGGCCGAGCACGATTGCGGAGAGCGTCATCTTTTTCATTTGATTCTCCTTGGATAGAGATTGTTTATTTTGTGACGGGTAAAATTTAGTTAGGTTTACCCCCTTTTGGCATATTTTCCCTCAAAAAAAATGAAAAAATGTATGTTTTTTGTAGCATTTTGTCGTAAATGCGTGTTTAGGGTCACGCTATTCGCGAAAAATGCCTTTCCGCTAATCTATATTTGTGCTGTAACTCGTTGAGTAGGTTAGAGATGCGTGATTCTTCGGATAGGCTCCCATGGGTCTCTTTTTTGCAGGTCTTTGCCATCATTCTGGTGGTAATCGGGCACTCTTTTTACCATCACGAAGACAACCTCGTGTACGAGTGGATTTACTCGTTCCACATGCCGCTGTTCTTCTTTATTTCGGGCTACCTTTTGCAGTATTCGGTCAAGCGTTCCGGCAAGCCGCTGGGCAAGTACTTCGGTGTGCGCGTGCTCGCCAAGAAGGCACGGCGCCTGCTGTTGCCTTACTGGCTTATCAGTTCGCTCGTGTTCGTACCCAAGTCCTTTTTCGGGAACTTCGCGGGGAGGGAGGTTGACTTTTCGTGGACGGGCTACATCCACATGTTGCTTGTCCCCATTGACAACGTGATTTCGATATATTGGTTCCTGCCCACGTTGTTCCTGGTGTTCTGCCTTGCGTACGTGGGCGGTAAGCTAGCGCTGTTGCTCAAGTCCAAGTACTGGATCGCGCTTGTGCTGGTGGGGACGTACTTCTTGGCGCTGTTCTTCCCGCGGTATTCGACCGAAATACTGAACTATCCCGGTGTTCTCGCGTTCCTTTTTTACTTTGTGCTGGGCTACGCGCTGGACCTGGAAATGCTGCAGCCCCTGCTGGCCCAGAACCGCGTGAAGCCCGTGCCTGCGCTGCTCTGGGGCGTGGTGTTCAGCATTATCTGCTTCGTGTATCCCGGCAAGGGTTGGGATAGCCCGTTCTACGGGGTGGCGGGGATTGTCTTGAGTCTTTGCCTTGCGGGGCTTTACTGCCGCTTCCGCTGCAAGTTCTTTAATCCGTTCTATGGTTCCTCCTATACTATATACCTGTTCTCGTGGTTCTTCCAGGTGGCAAGCCAGCAGGTGTTCCTCTCGGTTACTGGGGCGCACTGGGGGGTCGGGTCGGCGCTTGCCATGGTGAGCGGGTTTTTCGGTCCTTTCGCGATATTCAAGCTTTGGGCGTACCTGTCGGCGCGAATTGCCGAAAAGCGCGGCCGGCGTTAAACTGAGCTTGTTTTGAAATGCGCCTGTGTTAAGCTGCGCCTTTATTAAACTGCGCCGGGAAAAAGAAAACCCGGCGGTTAAGCCGGGTCTCTTCTGCGGTCGGACAGACTTGAACTGTCATGGGATCGCTCCCACTAGCACCTCAAGCTAGCGTGTCTACCAATTCCACCACGACCGCGTGGTCCTTAGCGGAACGGAGACAAATTTAGATTAAAAAGGCCGACTTGTAAAGGGGTGGGGACAAATTTTTTGAAAAAAGAGCTACAAATCTGCTACCAGCTTGTCAAAAACTTGGCCGCGGACTTTGTAGTTCTTGAACAGGCCGAAGCTGGCGCAGGCGGGGCTCATGATGACTGTCCCGCCCTTGCCGATCTGCAGGCTGTCGGCGAACGCCTCTTCCAGGGTGGGGAATATCTTGGCTCCGATACCCGCAGATTCGAGCCCGGCCTGCTTAAGCGATTCAAGCAGGCGCTCGGCAGTAGCGCCGATGAGCGCGATGCGCTTGAGGTTCGGGCGTTCCTTTACGAGAATGTTCGAGAGCTCGGTGAAGTCCGCGTTCTTCTCGGAACCGCCGAGGATCAGCGCGAAGGGGCGACTCATGCTGGCCGTCGCGGCGATCGTCGCGTCGGGGCGGGTGGCGTAACTGTCGTTGAAAAATTCAATCCCGTTCTTCTCGCCCTTGAATTCCATGCGGAAGGGGAGTGTCTCGTAGGTCTTGAGCGCTTCGAAAGCGTCGGCCACCCGAATCCCGAGGGCCTTGCATGCGAGGGTCGCCGCCGCCATGTTCTCCAGCTGGTAGATGCCGCGCACCTTGCAGTCTGCAAGGTACAGCTTCTCGCTGTCGATGGCGAGGGTGGCGCCATCAATCACGGCATCTCCGTCAGCCGCACCGTCGCCATCGGCGTGGCACACCGCATACTTGGTTCCGGCAGGGCTTTCGCTGGCAATCTTTGCCGTGGGTTCGGCATCCTTCAAGTACACGCAGGTCCCGCCACGCTTCTGCCAACGCACCAGGTTGGCCTTCGCGTCGCGGTATTCCTCCACGCTCTTGTGCCAGTCCAGGTGTTCCGTAGAAACACGCAGAACCACGCCCACATCGGGCGAAAGCGACAGCGTCATCAGCTGGAAGCTCGAAAGTTCCAGAATGCTTATGCGGTCGGGCGTCTCGGTCTTGAGCAAATCCAGCGCAGGCACGCCGAAGTTCCCGCCAATCTCGTTGTTCACACCGCATTTAGTCAGAATGTGGCTAATCATACTCACGGTAGAGCCTTTGCCGAGAGTCCCCGTGACGCCCACGACCTTCTTGGATTTAGTTTGTTCTAAAAACAACTGGATCTGGCTTGTCATGATGCCGCCGTTCATCTGGAACTTGAACAGTTCCTGGCTCATCGGATACACGCCCGCCGACCGCACCACAGTCACGCAGTCTTTGAGCCCGTCCAGGTAGCTCTCTCCGCTGAAAACCTTCACGTTTACGCCTGCGGGCGCTTCCGGCAGGTTCACCGGGTTCTTGTCCATCACTACGATTTCTTTTACACCATTACGTACAAGGTAATTGAACGTGCTCTGGCCTTCGACGCCAAAGCCCAGAACGCCAACGGGTGCGACTAATGTGTTCTGCATGATAAAAACCTCGGAAAGAAAAGTAGAAAACGATGTGTAATGGTGCGCCTTCGGCGCAATGTGAGGTGTGAGATGTGTAATGTGAGATGACTAATTTTACATTTCACACTTCACATCCCACATTTTTTTTTGCGCCTCAGCGCAAAAAAAGAAATCCCCCCGCACGAGGCAGGGCGGACTTCAATATGCGGTCGGACTGTCCTTATTCGGCAGCGGGTGCTTCGGTAGCCGGAGCAGCGTCTGCAGCGGGTGCTACCGGTGCGTCTACGGCAGGAGCCGCAAAGTCGCCCGGGAGAGCCGGAGCGACCGGAGCCTGCTGTTCAGCATTCTCGCGGGTCGCCTTCTGCATGGCAGATTCCTCGACCGTGATGTTCTTCTTGGCCGTAATCAGGCCGAGCGCGAACACCACGATGAAGAAGATGACCGCCACGATACGGGTCAGCTTCTGGATGAAGGTGGCGGCACCTGCGGTAGAGAATGCCGACTGGGATGTCATGCCGCCGAGCCCTGCGAGGCCGCCCATCTTGTCGTTCTGCACGAGAACGAGCAGCGAGAGGAACAGGCAGAGGAACACGTGGACGACGATAAGGACCCAAAAGAGTGTTGTCATGGTGACGATTCCTTGGTTGGTTGAAAATTACTTGGCTTCGGCAGCGTCGATGATTTCCTTGAAGGTGTTGGCCTTGAGACCTGCACCGCCAATGAGACCGCCGTCGATGTCATTCTGGGCGAGGAGGCCGGCAGCGTTGGCGCCCTTCATGGAGCCACCGTACTGGATGCGCATGCCTTCGGCAACGGCTTCGCCGTAGATTTCCTTCACAACGTTACGGACGAAAGCCTGGGTGTCCTGGGCCTGCTGGTCGGTAGCGGTAACGCCGGTACCAATCGCCCAAACCGGTTCGTAGGCGAGCACGCACTTGGCTGCGTCTTCGGCGGAAACATCCTTGAAGGCGCCCTTGACCTGGGTGCTGAGCACGGCTTCGAGCTTGCCGCCGTTGCGTTCGTCGAGAGTTTCACCGATGCAGATGATCGGCTTGATGCCTGCTTCGAGGGTCTTCTTGACCTTGAGGTTCACGGTCTCGTCGGTTTCGTGGAAGTACTGGCGCTGTTCGGAGTGGCCGATGATGATGTATTCGGCACCGATTTCCTTGACCATGTCCACAGAGACCTTGCCGGTGAATGCGCCCTGGTCCTTCCAGTGGATGTCCTGGATGGCGAGCTTCACGTTGGTACCCTTGATGACGTCGGCAACCTTGGCAGCGGCGAGGTAAGTCGGGGCGATGACCACTTCGGTCTTCTTCACGTCCTTGACGGCTTCCACGATATCCTTAGCGAGCTGAACGGATTCGCTAACGGTCTTGTTCATCTTCCAGTTACCAGCGATGATATACTGACGCATAATTGACTCCTTGAGAGGTTTAAAATTTTAACGCGCCTAAATTTAGTAAAAAAAGCCGCCCTTTGAAAGGCGGCAATAGCGTTCTAGGCCGTAAAAACGACTAGTTGTAGTTGCTCGAACGGCTCGAAGTCGGGGCCGGGGAGCCACCGTAGCGGTCGCCCTCGATCTTTTCGAGAATCCATTCGCCTTCGTAACCCTTCAGGCGGGCCTGGTCGGGGTGCTTCCAGATAAGGCGGGTGATGAGCTTGCCTTCCATGGTGTAGTATTCCCACACGCTGCTGGTGTCGGTCTCGGTCTCGTGGTCAGGGGGGCCCCAGAGAAGGTTCACCATGTCGTTGGTCATGCCTTCTTCGATATAGCCCTGCTTGAACACGTCCTTGAGGCGCTTGTCGATGCCCATGCTTTCCTTCGTGACGAAGTATTCGCGTTCGTATTCGTTCTGGCCCACGCCGCGTTCGATGAGGATGGGGGAAGAAGCCTTGTTCGCGCATCCCCAGAAAAGCAGTCCGCTGAGGGCGAGTACGCACAGATGAGAAAGTTTCATAGGAACTCCTGTAAGTTTTGCTGCCCACAAAATAAGAATTTATTGGGCAAATAGACGAAATATTTTATAGATTTTACAATGAAATGAAGATTTTTGGCCACCATACGAGGATTTTTGCCCTTTTGCTGCTGTCCGTGTTCTCGGTTTCGCCTGCAATCGGTCTGGATGCGGGGGCATTTTGCGGTTTTCGCTACGGCCCGAACCTCTCGTGGAGCATCATGGGCAACACCCCGTTCGTGTGGGGGCAGTGGCTGCCCCAGCTCGATGGCGGCCTGCACTACACGTGGCTGGAACCCATCGCGCCCATCAATTACGGCGAAATGATGGGCAAGAACCCGACGTACCTCAAGATGGATGCCGCGCTGGAACTCTCCCCGTTCTACGCGGGCTACCAGGCGGGGCTCGGTATAAGGCCCTTCAAGACGAATCCGCAGGTGGAGGTCGATGCTACCTACTGGAGCTTCTTCTACCTGAAGAGCAACCTTGAGATGGTGACCGCCGACATGGCTGGCGGCGGGCAGATTGCCGATACGTGGAATGCCGACTACATTGTCGATAACGTGTGGGGCGGCGACGACGATTTCGACTACGGCCAGTTCTTCGACATTTCGGTAATCATTGAGTACTACTTCCCCAAGGCGTCGATGATCGGCCTGAACATGCACTACATTCTGACCGACATCAGTACGGACTTTGACGGCAAAAGTTACGACTACAAGATAAACATACCGGTGTTCAGCCGTGACTTTATCCTAGATTTTGAGCTGTACGGCATGATTATTTTCAACCAGAACATCGCTGCGGTGTACGAAACGTCGTATTACCGCACGGGTATGCTCAAGGAAGAGAATACCGTAGAAAAAGAGGCCCTAAAGTATATGATGGTCAAGGCGGGGCCGCATTTCTCGTGGAATAACGGTCTTCACAACGTCACGTTTGAGCTCGGTTTCTGGAAACGTTTAGAGGACCACTTCTATAAGGGTTCCATTGCCCAGGAATTCATAGTGCAGTTGAAGTACCAGGGTTACTTCTCGTTCCCGATCCACCAGAACGTGCGGTAGTCGTGCCCCGATTTTAGAATGTTTTCGCGCAGAGGGTCCGTGTCGATTTCTTCGACCGGGTACACGGAGCGTACCCAGAGCTTGCCGCGGTAGTTTAGGTTCGCGACCGTAACGAGCGCGGGCAGTTTTATTCCCGAAAAGTCCTTCCAGCTGTCGATGCGTAGTTCGCGCTTTTCCTTTGCGGCGCCCCTCATGGTCACAAGGCGCGGGTTCTCGAGCGAGTCGACCGTGGCGCTCCACCACATGTTCGAGTATGCGGGCGAAAGTATGTTCGGTTTCTGGACGCTCGAATCCTTGCAGGCGAAGAATCCGTGGGCGAGGAGTTCCAGGTCGTCGTACTTGACGGGCGTGTTCGCGATGTCCTCTTTCAGGTGGTGCATCGCCATCTGCCGTTTAATCTTGGGTTCGCTGAATTCCACGTACCTGCCGGTGCTGCTCGTGATGTACTTGAACATGGGCCTGTTCGGGATATGCACAAAGAAGGTGTCCAGTTCCTTTTTCTCGTGGTGGCGCCATTCCAGGTCTATCCTCGCGCGGGAATGTTCCGCGTTTATAAACCAGCCTTCCAGGTTCACGATCATGTCGCGGTCGAGCAGCTTGTGCGGGCACAGGTCCTGCGCATAGGCCGCGGTGGCAAACGAGGCCAGCAATACGGCGGTGCAGGTGCACTTGGCTGCTTGGAACGCTTTTTCGAACATGGTTATAAAATAGTAAAAGCGGTTCCTGTGCCGTGCGCTCGTGACATGAGTACTGAAAATATTTATATTCAGCATGTAAAAAATCCTTAACTCAAAGAAGGAATCCCTATGAAACAGAAAATCGCCCCCATTGCCATTGCTGCGTTCCTCCTTGCAGCCTGCGACGAGAGTACTACAGAAGTGACCCAGGTGGTGCAGGACCGTGCGACGGTCGTTGCCGACGCGTCAGAACTCCCGGATTGCACCAAAGAAAACGAGGGCGAGCAGGCGCTTGTGACGAGTGAATCGGCATTGCGCGTCTGCGCGAATGGCGAGTGGCTCGCCATAGAAGGCGGCAAGGACACCATCGTGGTTGCTGGCGACACGGTTTTCCTGAAGGATAAGGACTTCTCGTGCAAGGCGGAAGAACTTGCCGACAAGAGCGGGCTCAAAATTGTCTGTAACGGCGACAGCATCGGCGTGGTGCTGAACGGCGCGAAGGGCGACAAGGGGGATACAGGTGCTGCCGGTAAGGATGGCGAACAGGGTGTGCAGGGTGAGCAGGGCGTACAAGGTGAGCAAGGTGTACAGGGAGAACCGGGCGCAGCGGGTAAGGACGGTGACCCCGGCGCTGCTGGCAAGGATGGTAAGGATGGCTCTGATGGCAAGGACGGTTCCGGCTGTACGATTTCCGGCCAGACAGACTCTACGGTGACGATTACCTGCGGCGACAAGTCGACAACGCTTGACCTGAACATTGCGGGGAACCTTGCCGACACGACGGTTGTTGATTCCGAGAAGGTGGAGACTCCTCTTGATTCCCTGACGGGCTATTCGCAGAAGGGCCCGTTCCTTAGGGGTTCGACGGTTTATCTTTATGAACTCAGTGATGGCCGCACGCTCAAGCAGACGAACGGCAACTTTACGAGCAACATTATTCGTGATGACGGACGCTACAAGTTCACCGCGCGAAACCTGGTGAGCCAGTACGCCTTGATTGTGGTGGATGGCCACTACCGCAACGAGGTTACGGGCGAAAACTCCAAGAATGCAATCAAGCTTAAGGCACTTACCGACGTGACGGCGCGCAACTCGGTGAACGTGAACCTGCTTACTCATTTGGAATACGAACGTGCCTATTACCTGGTGACGGTGAGGAAAATGAGAGTGGCTGCCGCCAAGCGCCAGGCTCAGGCGGAAATCTTGAAAGCGTTCCACATCGATACCACGGGACTCAGTGGATTCAACGCTGCTGAAGACCTGGACGTGTTCGGCTCGACTGATGCGGATGCTGCACTCCTTGCCATATCGATTCTCTTGCAGGGCGACCGCACCGAGGCAGAAATGCTAGCCTTGCTTGCCGAAATATCTCTCGACATGGCCGAAGACGGCCTGTGGAATGGTTCGGTCGAAAACAATGCGGATTCAGTCAAGGCTGCAATGGCTATTTGGACTTTGAAAAATCATGGACGAATGAAAGATTATAGGAGTAATGTCAAGGGTTGGAACTTGGGTGATGTTCCTGAGTTTGAAAAGTATATCGACGGATTTGCTTTGAAGACGTTGGGTTTTGACAACTGCGATAAGGATAGTGAAGGGAATAAGGTTGTCGTGAACAATATGTACAGCCCCTTTAACGGCAAAACGTATGTCTGCAGAGATGGAAACTATGTTGAAGACCGTGTTGAAAAGACTCATTTTAATCGCGATATTCTGTATGGTGAATTGGTTGACGTACGTGACCATAAGGTCTACAAGACGGTTGATATAGGGCCGCAGACATGGATGGCGGAGAATCTTGATTTTGCTGATAGCGTGATGTACCCTGTATTGACAAAGAAATCTTGGTGCCTTAATAATGATCCAGAAAGTTGTGAAAAACTCGGAAGACTTTATAGTTGGTCGGTTGCGATGGATAGTGTCGCCGTCTTTAGCGAAAATGGTAAGGGCTGTGGTAATGCGATGGTGTGTTCTTCCGTTTATCCAACGAGAGGCATTTGTCCTGAAGGTTGGCATATTCCTTTATTAGACGAGTGGCGAGTGCTCTATGGCTTGGATTCTATGGCTACGGCGTGGGTTGCTAAGGGCGGTGATGAATATCCCGATGCAACCGATAAGTATGGATTGTCCATACTCCGTGCGGGAACAATGCAAACAACATCTTTTTATGCCCGAAGATCATTTTTCTGGAGTGCGGATGATGATGGCATTGGGGGTTCCGGTACAAATTATGTGTATGGATTCCAATTAGATTTCGGTAGTTCTTCAGTGATATCTAATCAATATTCAGTAGGTAAAGGTGAAGGAAATCCTGTTAGATGCCTTAAGGATAAGGAAATTGTTTATGGACAATTGCTTGATAAACGTGATGGCCAGGTGTACAAGACTGTGAAAATTGCCGGGAAAACCTGGATGGCGCAGAATCTTAACTACCGCTATGTGCTAGATCCGGAAAGTGCGGATTCATCTAGCTTCTGCTTTGAAAACAAAGTGGATTCTTGTGAGTCTTTAGGTAGGCTTTACCGATGGTCTGCAGCAATGGATAGCGCCGCTCTGTTTAGTGTCGATAGCAAAGGATGTGGGTATGATACAACTTGTTCTGCTGGCTCCGTTGTCCGTGGAGTGTGTCCAGAAGGCTGGCATTTGCCAACGAAGGAAAACTTGGAAGAATTGGTCAAGGCCCATGGTTGGTCTAATACGGCGATGATGGAAATAAATCCTGAAGGAAGGTATAACTGGAAATATGGATCAAATGTTTTTGGATTTTCTATAAAGGAATCAAATGCAATTGTGAGTAATGGTTGGTATTATGGTTATGCATTTCTTTATTCCATGACAGAAGATGGTGAAGGTAATGCGTTTAGAGCCTATATAAGGCCTGATTCTTATTACTATCCGCCAGAGGTAAAATCTGTTTCGAAAAAAGATGCGTATCCGGTCCGTTGCATTCAAGATGAGGAATAACCTTTAACAAGTTTTATAGGAGAGTCGCGATGAAACTTTGTTTATCTGCATCGCTGCATGGGAATGTTGCGACAGCAGTAATCTTTAGCCTTATCCTTCTCGCCGCCTGTGGCGAAACAACGACTGAAAACGTCACGAACATCAACCAGATGGGCATGGAAATCGTTGCCTCGGTCGAAGAGCTCCCGGATTGCACCAAGGAAAACGAGGGCGAGCAGGCCTACGTGAAGGGCGAAACTTCTGCGCGTCTTTGTGTCGATGGCGACTGGCTAGCTGTAGAAGTTGGCAAAGACACCATTGTAGTTGCGGGCGGCAAGGACACCATCGTGGTCGCCGGCGACACGGTTATTGTCTCGAAAATCGACACATTGTTTATCAATGGAGGCAATCTTTCGTGCAAAACGGAGGAACTTGCCGACAAGAGCGGGCTCAAGATTCTCTGTAATGGCGACAGCATCGGCGTGGTGCTGAACGGCGCGAAGGGCGACAAAGGCGATACTGGCGAGCAGGGCGTACAAGGTGAGCAAGGTGTACAGGGAGAACCGGGCGCAGCGGGTAAGGACGGAACGAATGGTAAGGACGGCGACCCCGGCGCTGCTGGCAAGGACGGGAAAGACGGTTCTGATGGCAAGGACGGTTCCGGCTGTACGATTTCCGGCCAGACAGACTCTACGGTGACGATTACCTGCGGCGACAAGTCGACAACGCTTGACCTGAACATTGCGGGGAACCTTGCCGACACGACGGTTGTTGATTCCGAGAAGGTGGAGACTCCTCTTGATTCCCTGACGGGCTATTCGCAGAAGGGCCCGTTCCTTAGGGGTTCGACGGTTTATCTTTATGAACTCAGTGATGGCCGCACGCTCAAGCAGACGAACGGCAACTTTACGAGCAACATTATTCGTGATGACGGCCGCTACAAGTTCACCGCACGAAATTTGGTAAGCCAGTACGCCCTGATTGTGGTGGACGGCCATTACCGTAACGAGGTTACGGGCGAAAACTCCAAGAATGCAATCAAGCTTAAGGCACTTACCGACGTGACTGCGCGCAACTCGGTGAACGTGAACCTGCTTACTCATTTGGAATACGAACGTGCCTATTACCTGGTGACGGTGAGGAAAATGAGAGTGGCTGCCGCCAAGCGTCAGGCTCAGGCTGAAATCCTTAAAGCGTTCCACATCGACACTACAGGACTCAGTGGATTCAACGCTGCTGAAGACCTGGACGTGTTCGGCTCGACTGATGCGGATGCTGCACTCCTTGCCATATCGATTCTCTTGCAGGGCGACCGCACCGAGGCAGAAATGCTAGCCTTGCTTGCCGAAATATCTCTCGACATGGCTGAAGATGGCTTGTGGAACGGCTCGGTCGATAACAATGCTGATTCAGTCAAGGCGTCGATGGCGGAGTGGATCTTGCATAAGGATATCCACGATTCATTAAAAATTTTCCGTTCAAATGTCGAAAAATGGGGCCTTAGTTCAAATGTTCCAAATTTTGAAAAGTATGTGCGCTTGTTCTGGAGTGGGGAACTTGGTTTGGATGCGTGTGGTGGAGTTAATGCGCCTGTAGGGATTGTGAAAAATGTTACCAATGACAACTCGAACTATTTTGCTGCAACATATACGGACACGACGGGTAAAGGAAAATTCACTCGTTTTATATGTGTAGATGCCGATAGTGTAAAATGGCGCATTGCGACGATATTTGAACAAGATACGTTTGGGATAAAATGTACTGATGATGATGTTGGAAAAATATTTAGCGGTGTCGTAAACCCGTATGACAAATACTATTGTTCGGTTGATGGTTGGATAAGTACGGTTGATCAATGGAATTGGAGTATTCCAAAGGAATTGCTATTTAATCCTGAGATATCTTACGATACTATGATAGATCCACGTGATAGTCAAAGCTATAAGATTGTAAAAATTGGAGATCAGGTGTGGATGGCTGAGAATTTGAATTATGAGATCGAATATTGTCCATGCTACGAGAGTGTTTCTGAATATTGTAATATTACAGGGCGCTATTATTCTTGGTCGAAAGCATTGGAGGCGTGTCCCGTTGGTTGGCATCTTCCGAGCAATGTGGAATGGCGTGTCTTGTTTGACGAAGTGGGGGGGGCTTCAAATGCCAACATGATCCTTAAATCGCAAGTTGGATGGATGAATGGACATAATGGTATTGATTCCGTTGGATTTGCGATGATACCTGCTGGTGACTATTGGGGGCGTACTTCTGTATGGGCTATTGGTGATGGAGCTTATTTCTGGACTTCTACAGAATACAATTCAGGATATGCCTACGCATATATCGCCTCCGGATCTTCAGACTTCGCAAGAGCGCAAGATGTGGATAAACATAACCAGTTCTCTGTCCGTTGCGTAAAGGATTAGTAAATTCGGTGCGACGCCCGATAAACGAAAAAAACTCCGGGCTCCCACAATGGCTAAAAAAGAGAGACCGGAGTTTTTCAGGAAGAAAATTTGGTAGCGGGCGAGTTGCCCGCTTTTTGCTTGCGGGCTAGGCTTCTTCGACGGCGCTGATTTCGCCATCGTCTTCGGCTTCGAGGGCGTCGTTCTCGCCGAGCTTGAAGAGTTCCACATCCTTCATGCTCTCGCGGATTTTCTGCTCGATTTCGTTGCAGAGGTCCGGATTGTCCTTCAGGAACAGGCGGGCGTTTTCGCGGCCCTGGCCAATACGCTCGTTGTTGTAGCTGAACCACGCACCGCTCTTCTGGATGATGTCGAGTTCGCAGGCGAGGTCGAGGATGGAAGCTTCGCGGGAGATGCCGCAACCGTAGAGGATGTCGAATTCGCACTGGGTGAACGGGGCCGCGACCTTGTTCTTCACGACCTTCACGCGGGTGCGGTTGCCGATGACCTCTTCGCCGTCCTTGATGGCGGCGATGCGGCGGATGTCGATACGCTGGGTGGCGTAGAATTTGAGGGCGTTGCCGCCGGTAGTGGTTTCGGGGTTGCCGAACATCACGCCGATCTTCATGCGGAGCTGGTTGATGAACAGCATGCAGGTATTGGACTTGGAGAGGATGCCGGTGAGCTTGCGGAGCGCCTGGCTCATGAGGCGGGCCTGCAGTCCCACGTGGTTGTCGCCCATTTCGCCGTTGATTTCGGCCTGCGGGACGAGTGCTGCCACGGAGTCGATCACGATGATGTCGATAGCGCCGGAACGCACGAGGGTCTCGGCGATGTCAAGCGCCTGCTCGCCGGTATCGGGCTGGGAAACGAGGAGGGATTCAATGTCGACACCGAGCTTGCGGGCGTACACTGCGTCGAAAGCGTGTTCAGCATCGATGAAGGCGGCCACGCCGCCGAGCTTCTGGGCTTCGGCAATGGCGTGCAGGGTGAGCGTCGTCTTGCCGGAAGATTCGGGGCCGTAGATTTCGATGATGCGCCCGCGGGGGAAGCCTCCCACGCCGAGCGCCATGTCGAGCTGGATGCAGCCGGACGGGATGACGGGGATTTCTTCGACGGGCTGGCTGCCGAGGGCCATGATGGAACCTTTACCATAATTCTTTTCGATCTGGGCGATTGCCGCTTCGACCGCTTTTGCCTTGTCGGCGGAAAGGTTGCTGGTGGGTGTCGTGTTCTTCTTTGCCATATTGGACTCCATTTTTTTGTTTTTCTTGTCTAAATATACTATTTAGTGTTCACTTGTGCAAGTGCTTTTTTGTTTATTTAACAAAAAAAGCAGCCTGCCCAACACTATATAAACGGTTTTGAGCCTTATTTTGAGCCTATCCCCTGCGAAAATTTTACAAAAAGCTTCATTTTGCACCGAGTTGTTACCAATTTTCCACGAAATCGACATCCAGACGGTGCCCACGGGCTTGCCCGGGACCGCCCCGCCGGGGCCTGCGATGCCCGAGGTGGATACAGCCCACTGGCAGCCGAACTGCCTGAGTGCGCCCGCGGCCATTTCCCTCACGGTCTGCTCGCTCACGGCGCCGTACTGTTCAAGCGTTTCGTGGCTAACGCCCAGGAGCTTTTCCTTGATCTCGTTCTGGTAGGCGACAATCCCGCCGGCAAGTACCGCCGAGGAACCCGCCTCGTTCACGATGCTGCTGGCCACAAGCCCGCCCGTGCACGATTCCGCGGTGGCCATCATCTCGCCGCGGGCGATGAGCGCATCCTTGATTGCGTGGACCAGCTCGGCGATTGCCTCTTCGAGAAGGCAGGTGTCGATATCCATGCCTTCGATGTTCGCTTCGTTGATTGCCTGTACGCTCTTCATTTTCATACTCCGTAATATAGAATTTTATTGTGACAAAAAATGTCAATAGTGTAAAAGACTAGAATTTTTTTGAAAAATATAATTATCGCGAAGGCGCCATGCATGTACTTATTCCCGAAAACTATTAACTAGTAACTATTGACTAGTAACTATTTACTATATTTCCAGCCGATGCCTAACCGCCTGCTTGCCATAATTTTGTTCGTAAGCGTCGCCTTTGTAGCGATTGCTGGTGCGCAGCCGGGTCCGGCGGATTCCGCGCAGGCTGAACCGGAGAAAACGGCACAGGTTGAATCGGCAGACACGACGCAGCCCGAATCGACGGCTGCGGAAGAGGAGCCTGCCGACACGGTAGCCGCAGAACAACCTGCCGATACGGTCGCGAACGACCCGCTGGTGAAGGGCAAGACGGGCATAGCGTCTATCGACACGCTTCCCGTGAACGAATGGGATATCCCCACGAAGCACAACTCGCTCGGCCTGACCATGCTCCTGAGCATTTTGCCGGGAGGCGGCCACTACTACACGGAACACTACGTGCGCGGCGGGTTTATCACGGGGTTCGAGCTGCTCTTGATTTACGAGGTGTATGTAAACAAGGCTTGGCAGAAGGACCGCGTGCTCGAGCAGGCGCAACCATTCCAGGATTCTGTTTCCATGTATTCGAAGTTCATCCGCGACGCGCAGGAACGCGACAGCCTTGCGTATTACCAAGACAAGCGAAACGAATACGCGAACCGCGTGCGCGAAAAGAGCGACAAGAAGATGGAACAGGAGGACTTGCGCTATGCCGAGAACGCCTGGCTGTTTGGCCTTCATTTGTACGGAATGATGGATGCGTTCGGCATCTGGTACAACAACAATTACCGGAGCGTGGAGCTTCGCGATATGAAGACTGCCTTGCTGCTCGGGCTTATCCCGGGGCTCGGCCAGATGTACAACGGCGAGTTCGGCAAGGCGGGGTTACTTTATATGGGACTCATCGGTGCCGCTGCGAGCATCCACACCTCGCAGAACATGGTGGAGTACTACCTCGACCGCAAGCATTTCTTGGAAAAGGAGAATTCCTCGGCAGAGGAACTTGACCGCGTGACCGAGCGAGTGACCTATTACCGCAAGAACAGGAACCAGTACATCTGGGGAATGGCGCTGATCTATCTGTATTCCCTGGGCGATGCCGTTGTGGATGCGCTGCTGAGCGATTTCGACAACCCGGTCCACTTTGCGTTGATGCCGAACCTTACCGGCGGCGCGCAGGCCTTCTTCACGCTTGATTTTTAGTCCATCACCAGCGGGGGCATCTTAATGCCTTCGTGTACCGTCGTGAACGAGCCCCGGAAGTGGCCCTCGCTGTTGCGCTTGAATTCGAACCGCGTGACCATCGCGTAGCTGAACATGCCTTCCACGAACACCTCGTCCGGTAGTTCGCAGGCAAAGTGCTGGAGCGCAGCGATCACGCCCGCGTGGCTTACCCACAGGAACTCGCCATCGTCGTCGAGTGTATCGAGCAGCTCTTGCACGCGGTCGTCCACGTCGTGGAAGCTTTCGCCCTGCGGGAACCTGAACCCGCGCCAGTCGGCCTTCCACGCCGCCATCTCGGTGCGCGGTACCGCCGTGAGCTTTTGCCCTTCCCAGGTGCCGAAGTTTATTTCCATAAGGCGGTCGTCTTTCTCGATATTTAGCCCGGTGGCGCCCGCAACTTTTTCGGCAAGGCGCATGCAGCGCAATAGCGGGCTGCTGAACAGGCGCGTCGGTTTAGGGCCTGCCTTCAAGAAGTCCTCGATGGCGCTTGCCGATTCCTCTTCGAATGTGGGGGATACGTCAAAGTCGAGCCGCCCGTAGCAGACGTCTTTCGGGTTGTAGGGTTTTGTGTGTCGAAAAGTCCAGAGGATCATGGGCGGTCACAAAAAAAGCCCCCGGAGGGGCGATTAAAAAAATCCTAGGCGACCTGAGCACATAAAAATTCACAAGTCCGTTGCTGCTTTCGCCCTGGCGAGTTGCCCGCAAATAGTCATTGCGCAGGGCCTAGGACCCTCAAATATAGATAAAAAACGCCAATTTTTAAAGGCCGGAATGCTCCAAGTTGGAACGGGCGGCGAATGTCAAATCCCGTTTTTTACGCAAAAAAGCGCATTTTGAACTGAAATATTGTGCTCTTGACAACATGTCCATACCAAAAGTAAAATTATCGTTACCCAAAATGTAAAGGTTTATATATATTACTAATGACGGATTGTAAAAAATTCGTTTCTTGGTGTACCCGAAGTTGAATTTTTAATGTAACGAACCCTGTTTTCCAGGAGGCGATTATGTTGAAAGGGATAGTAAATAAGATTTATTTGGCCGTGGTGGTTCTCGGCTTTTTCGGCATTGCGTTTGGTGCCAAAGTTGCTCCGCTGTATTTTGAAGAACTCGAAAATGTGACTTCGGAAGATTCTGCTGCCCAGCAAGCACGTTGGGATGCCCTGATGAAATATAAGTTGTGGGGAACGCATAGTCTTGATTTTTCGAACAATACGGTTTCGATTGCCGATGACGTGGGTTATAACGGAACTGCCGACGGCAACTTGATAATGCGTTATAACAAGCACCACATTGGCGGTCCTACCTTGGTAGGCGGAAATTTCTCGTTCATTGATTCCCAGAATGATACCCTTTCGGCGGGACCTGTACGCGTACTTGGTAATCTTCAATTATCTAACCAGGGTAATAACGTCATGCAGGGGGACTGGTGTGTTCACGGAAGTATTTATGACCAATACAATCAGAATAATCCCGATCCGACGCAGACTAATGTTGGTAAATGGAAAAATCTTGTAACGGGCAATGTTTACAATGACGGGCTCGCTGGAACGGACACCAATGTTTTGTATAGTAAATGCCCTTCAACCGTGCCTCCGCTGGAACAGACAATGGCCGTTCCGATGTGGCCGGAACCAGAATCGTGGGAAGGAATGGAATCCCTATCGATGAACAGTAACTATCCAGATGAAGTTGCTTTTATCCACGTTCCGCCTGATACTGTTGAAACAAACGAGTATGGTACTTTTGACAAGTACTACCAGAGTGTTTCAATTGGTGTTCGTCCGAGTACGGGTAAAAAACTGTATGTGCTTATGCCTCCTGGAGGCAAGCTCACGCGCATTTATTCTAGGGACGGCTATGTCTTTAATAATGGCGCAAACGATTTGCAGATTCTTGTTGCCTATGTGAATCCTGGACTCACGTTCGATAAGACCACGATGAAGTGGGATGTTGCGATGCCTGCTACCAAGGAGGCTCCATATACGGATCAGCCAGCAAATGGAAGTAATTGGGTGTTTACTGATGGCCACAAGTTCAAAGTCCTTACGAACAAGGAATATGCGGGTAACCTCATGTTCTATACTCAAAAGGATATTGACTGGAATTACTGGGTTGATGCCAGTTTCCAGGGCTCTTGGATTTCTAAGGGTACAATCAAGGTGGGCGGCCATTTCAAGTTGGCGGGTCAGGTCATTGCGAACAATTTGAGGTTTGATGCCGATATTACGGGCGATTTCCGTTATGTGCCGTTCGATCCGCCTATATTGAACATTGACCCGGAAGTGCTCCAGAATGGTGCGTTCCCCGAAAACAACGACGATTCGGAAATTCCGATATCGCTTGATACTGTTTCGCTCACGACAGTCAAATTCAATTACTGCTTTGACTTGAATCCGTCGCTTTCGACTGCAAATGCTGCTGACTTCAAGAAGACGACGAAGTCAGAGTTCCCTGTATGCGAATGGAACGATACGACGTGGAGCTACGTCTATGAAAATGACGATCCCTCTATGCCTATAATAGATAGCGCGTATGCAAGTCATGTTGTCCATCATGATTCCGGCTATGTAGAAATTGCTGCTGGCGACCTTACCCCTACCGATGCGTATAAGGCGTATCTGCACGTTCTTATTGATGGTGTTGCGGAAGGTGAAGAATTCTTGCACATGAAGATATTCAACCTTGCGGGTGCAGTGCTCCCGGGTAACCTGCTTGAAGGTCACTTCACGCTGAAGATTATCGATTCGAACAACCCGCCGGTGGCAGGTGCATCTAGCGTGACGGGTACCGAAGATGTGGTGTACACCTTCAAGAAGACTGACTTCGCGTATTCTTCGAGCAAGGACTACGCGGAGACGGGCGTTATTATTGCGACGCTCCCGGGCAAGGGTACGTTGAAATACAAGAACGGCACCGTTACCGCAGGCCAGTTCATTCCGGTGGATTCCATCGGCGATCTCAAGTACACGGGCAAGAAGGATGATTACGGGACCCCTGCCACCACGTTCCAGTTCAAGGTGAAAGACGAGATGAATTCCACCTCGGGCGCGGCCGTGATGACTGTGAATCTCGCTGCGGTCAACGACGCTCCGAGCGCTACGGCTAGCGAGTTTACCATTGCGGAAAACTCTGCGGTGAATGCTACCGCTACGGGTTCCCTCGTGGTGAAGGATGTCGACGACAATACGTTCGTGTACAGCCTGGTGGGCGGTGCTACCAACGTGTTCAAGATTGACCCCTCTACGGGTGAAATCAAGGTGAAGTCCGCGGTTCTCGATTACGAAACCAAGTCGACCTACACGGTGACGGTGCACGTGCGCGACATGAGCTCCACGACCACCCTTGCCGATACGCTTTCGTACAATGTCACTGTGACCATCCGCGTGACTGACGTGAACGAAGCTCCGACAATTCAGGAAACCGTGTTTACGCTTGACGAAAATTCCCATGTGGGAGACTCCGTGGGTGTGGTCGTTGCATCTGACCGCGATACGGCTGCGGTATTCCGCATTCTCACATACTCCATCATTGAGACGGATGTGCCGTTCGTGATGGATTCCGCGACCATCAGGGTCAAGGATTCCACCAAGCTGAACTACGAAACCAACCCCGAGTTTACGTTCCATGTGGTGGTTACCGACCAGGATGGACTTTCCGATACGGCGCTCATTACGGTGACGCTTAACGACGTGAACGAACCGCCTCATTTCGTAGACAAGACTCCTACGCTTTCTGTAGAAGAGAACTCTCCTGCAGAAACAAGTGTCGGTACCGTTGCCGCTACGGATGTGGACGATGGAGATGTCTTGACCTACTCCATTGTGGATCCTACGGGAACGTTCTACGTTGTTCCTGAAACGGGCGAGGTGAAGGTAATTGCCGACAGTACCCTTGATTACGAGACCAAGGCTACATACACGGTGCAGGTTATTGTGACGGACAAGGATGGCCTTACCGATACGGCGACGGTTACTATCAATGTAATTGACGTGAACGAGGCGCCTTCTATCGAAGATGCGGTGTTCGCGATAGACGAGAATCCGCATAAGGGCGATTCTGCGGGCGCCGTCACTGCATCGGATCTTGACACTGCGGCGCAGTTCCGCATACTCACTTACGAGATCATAGAGACGGACGTGCCGTTTGAACTGGATTCCAACATCATCAGGGTGAAGGAACCTGGCAAGCTGGACTACGAGACGGATTCCGTGTTCACGTTCCATGTGGTGGTTACCGACCAGGATGGCCTTTCTGATACGGCGACGATTACGGTGAACCTCAACGATACTCCGGAACCGCCCAAGTTCGAAGACAAGACTCCTACATTTACTGTTGACGAGAATGTTCCTGCCGGTACGTTTGTCGGTACGGTTACTGCAAGCGATATTGATGTCGATGACACGCTCACTTATAGCATCAATGACCCGACCGATACCTTCGTGATGGACCCTGTGACGGGTACTATTACCGTGAAGGCCGATAGCACTATCGATTACGAGACCAAGAACGAATACACGGTGACTGTCGTGGTGACCGACAAGTACGGCTATACCGACACGGCGACCGTGACCATCAAGGTGAACGACGTGAACGAAGCTCCGGTTGTTCCCGACCAGACGATTACGGTCAAGGAAGATGCCGAGGTGGGTTCCGAAGTGGGCCACATCAAGGCGAGCGACCCCGATACGCTCACTCCGGAATACAGCCACCTGACCTACGAACTCGTGGGCGAGAGCGAGCAGTTCATTGTGAAGGAAGACGGCACCGTGGTGCTCAAGAAGGAACTCGACTATGAGACGGATTCCGTGTACGTGATCAAGGTGCGCGTGACCGACGGCGAACTTGCCGATACTGCGCTTGTGACCGTGAAGGTGGGCAACGTAATCGAGAAGTCCGAGGTGGAAATCACCCGCGCCGAGACCCGCGATTCCGTGTGGCTCAATCCCGATACGGTGTACATCAATACGACCGACCTCTGCATCGAATGGAAGGCCGACGGCAAGCTGATGGGCCCCGATTGCGACCTCAAACTGGAAGAGGGCAAGAACATCATCGTGAAGGAATTCAAGGGCCCAGGCAAGGACGTTCCCGGCGTGGATACGCTTATCGTGTTCGTGAGCACGCAGAGCCCCATCGTGACCGTCACGGCGGTTGTCGACGACGGCAAGAAGCCGAACATATTCACGATTGTCGAGAAGCAGGAATCCGCCGACACCTCGTTCTACGTGAACTCCAGGAAGAACGATATCCAGGTGAAGGTGCAGGACCCGGTATCGGGTGCCAGGGACTCGTTTGTCGTGAAGCTCAACCTCGATACTGTGAACATTCCCGCGAAGACGTTCACGAGCACGCTTGACGGCTTTACCAGCGCCGGGCTCACCCTGAACGAGAAGCCTGCCTCGGGCGTAACGCACACGCCCGTGAACGACGAAAAGATTGCGGTGAGCTATACCGAGGTGGTGAACGGCCAGGAACTCACGGTAACCTACTACACCGACAAGAGCGGGAACATCATCGAGAGCGCCGACGGCGTGAAGGTGATGACCGTTGCCTACGAGACGGAAGTCGGCGGCAAGAAGGTGACGATTTCGTACAGCGTGGACGCCGTGACGGGCGATGTGGTGAAGACTTCTGGCGGGTACGCGAAGCCGGAAGGCTCCGCAATCGAGAGCAGCAGCTCGGGCAAGGACGGCGACAAGTCTAGTTCTTCGGGCAAGTCCGAAGGCAAGGATAGCGGCGATGCCGATGCGCTCGAGAATGCCGTGGTGTTCACGGTTACCTACGACTACGTTGACGATTCCGGCAACACGATTACGGTGGCGTACGGCGTGGATGCCGAAGGCAACCTCGTGAAGAACGAGGACGGCAACCTCGGCTACGAGGTGAGCTACACCTACAAGAACAAGTACGGCAATTCTGCCACGCAGTCCGTGTTCATCGTGCTCGACCAGGTGCCGCCCAAGGTGGAGATCCTCTTCCCGGCGGAAGGCGACGTAATCTACTCGAACTTCGTGGACGTGAAGTGGACCGTGGATATCGGCGACGGCCGCGGAGCCGTTGTGCAGGATACCCTCATCACGCAGGGCCTCGTGAAGGGCGGCAATGCCATTGTGCGCTTCTACCGCGACAAGGCGGGCAACGAGGCGAGCGACACCATTCGCGTAATCATGAAGAACGCGAAGGACGTGGATATTGCCATCGAGCAGCCGGTGACCGAGATTTCGAAGGACAAGGTTGCTGAGTTCTACGCGACGAGCGAGCCCGAAGATGGCCAGACGTTTGCCGTGACCATCTACAATTCCAAGGCCGACAAGGAAATCGAGACGATTGTGGGCGGAAGCTTCGACAACAAGGCGGGTAGCGGTGACGAACCTTACCCGGGACTTGAAGGGCACTTGGGCCCGACTCTCGGGATAGAGACGAAGGTGCCTACCATAAATGCCGTGGGCGGCCTTGCCACCCTCGACGACATCATCGGCTCGGACGGCCTTGTGCCGCTTGAGGGCGTGGATGCCGAATCTAGCGCGAAGGTGACCGTGGACGAGTACCTGCGGGACTACTGCACCGACGAGTTTGCAGAGAACGCGGGTTCCGACATCACGAAGGCGAACCTCTACACCACCAAGATGTACGTGAAGATATGGATATACACGAGCCTCGGGCAGTTTGTGGACTACTACTCGTTCACTCAGGACCTGGACAACCCGGACTACGTGAATGACGCGGGCCTCTTGACGCTCTATTTCGAGATGAAGCCCGACCGCGACGGCAACGTACGTTCCGAGGAGGGGCGGCTCTATGCTACGGGCGCTTACGTGTACCGCACCGAAGTCGAGATGAAGTCCACGCTCCGTTGCTCCGTGCCCCCGTTTGTCGAGACCTCCAAGGGGTTTGCGCCCGAGAAGGCCTCCAACGAGAAGGGGGCGGTCCGCTCCGTCAAGGAAGACCTGCTGAAGAGCTTCGGCTACAAGCGCCCGAACATGAAATAGTGCATAGAGAGTTGGTAGATGGTGAAAATTACCCGCCCCGGAATGAGGCGGGTAATTTTTTGTAAAACGACTGGGTGCGTCATCCTGAGGGGCGAAGCCTCGAAGGATCCAGACCCGATGTTTTGACGAAAACGTCGTTTTGTAAAATTTTATTTTACAGAGAAGCGTGATTTACGTCACAATCGAGGCGAAATGTCCCGGAAAACGGCCTGAATTGTTCCATTTTTTTTGCAATAGCTCTTTGAATGTAACAATTTTTTAGTATTTTTACTAATGTGTGGGGATTTGGTTGTAACCTTATCCTGTGGTGGATAGTATGAAGAAGAAAATACTCGGACTTGCAATATTCCTAATTGGAATATCTTTCCCGTCGCTTGTCTTTGCTAAGGCAAGTGTTGCCCCGTTACAGTTTACGGGAGTGTCTTCGGACCAACAACAGGCTCGATGGGATTCCCTAATGAAGTATAAGATTTGGGGAACGCAGTACATTTCTATCCGAGAAAACGTATCCATTTCGGATAGTATCGGTTATAATGGAACTACCGGTGATTTGACATTTGAAAACCAGCTTCACCATCTTGGTGGACCCACGATTGTGGGTGGAAATATGACTTACGATAATGGATCGTATGACACGTTGTCTGCTGGTCCTGTTCGTGTTCTTGGTAACTTGAGAATATCGAACCAAGATAATAACAGAATGCAGGGAAATTGGTGTGTAAAGGGGAGCATTACTCAGCAATACAACAATGGATCTCTTCAGGCTTGGGATAATCTTGTTACGGGAAAGGTCTATTCGGATAATTATACCTTGTCGAAATCTGGTGGAAATTATTCCGCTTGCCCTCCTGATGTTCCGCCTTTAGAGGATTTGTTTGTGCCTACTTTGCCGACACCGGGAAGTTGGGGTACTGCGTTCACGATGACTTCAAATTATCAGAATGAAGTTAAGTATATCCATGTACCTCCTGATTCCGTGGAACGGAATGCGTATGGTACTTATGATATGTACATTACTGAATTCCGTGCTGGGGGCTCAACGGGTAAAAAGCTGTATGTGATAATGCCTCCTGGCGGAAAACTGACTCGTATTTTTTCGGAAAATGGATTCCTGTTTGATAATTCTGCAAACGATATGAAAATCCAGGTGGTATATGTTGCGGAAGGTACGAAGTTTGAAGGCGGCCAATGGGATTTGTCAAATACAAATGATTTTTCGTATTTGAGCAATGCTGAATATTCCGGTAATCTCCTTTTCTATACGAGTAAAGATATTCAATGGGATTACTGGAAGGATGCTTCGTTCCAGGGAACGTGGATGACGACGGGTAAGTTGACTGTTGGTGGTCACTTCAAGTTGGCTGGTCAGCTTGTTGCAAACCAATTGCAGTTCCAGGCCGATATTAAAGGTGATTTCAAATATATGCCGTTTGATCCGCCTTGGATTGATATCAACCCCGAAGCTCGTAGCTGGGGCACAGTCTATGAAGGCATTTCCGGCCCGCAGCCTCTTACGATTGTTTTGAATGAAGCCCCGACTACTAACGTCAGTTTCAAGTACTGCTTTGTGTTTGATGGTGACCAGGCTTACAACAGGGATACCGATCCGGATTCGTTGCATGCTTGGGGTAGTCTGGCCGATGTTGTTGTGAGTGCAATTCCTGTGTGTAACGGAACTTCCGTGTATGAAACGGTTGAATTCCCCAAGGGTCAAACTGTGCCGACAAAGACCGTTTCTGTGTCTGTGCAGAATGATAATGTTGAGGAATGGACAGAATTCTTCAAGATACGTGTGTTTGACATGGTAGGTGCGGTTCTTCCAAACAAAAAGCGTGAGGGTGAATTCTTTATTGAAATTGATGACGACGACAAGGCTCCTAAGGGGAAAGATACTGTTTTTGTTGCTGTCGAAGACTCGGATAGCCCGTTTGAAAAGTTCCCGGCGACGACGGGTAATGGTGCTGCTTTGGACGAATTCCAGGTGAAGATAGAGTCCTTGCCGATGAAGAATGGCAATGTTGTTGGAACGCTGACGTTTGACGGTGTGGTTGTTGATGCAAATGCCATTGCTAACGGATTCATTATTTCGAACGAAGATGTTGGCAAGCTTGTCTATCGCGGAGAAGAAAATGCTTACGGCGATAACAAAGCTTCGTTTACCTATAGGATTATTAGCAAGGACGTTTCCGCTACAGTCGCCAATACGGTTACTATAAATATTTCTGCGGTAAACGATGCACCGACAGCGTTGAATGCGACATTCACAATTGATGAAAATAGCGTTGCTCCGACCAAGGCTAATGGTAAGATTAATGTGGATGACGTTGACGACACCGAGTTTACCTATGCCTTTGATACTGGTGATGCCAACTACACTAAGGTTAGTTCCCTGTACACAATCAATGCGTCTACGGGTGAGATTTCTCCGAAGAGTGGCGCTACTCTGAATTACGAATCCGCTGATAGCGTTTTGACAATTAAGGTCAAGGTGACTGATGCTGCATCCACGACTGGTGGTACGGGCAAATTGACAGCAACGTCAACTGTGACCATCCGGATGATTGATGTGAACGAAGCTCCGACAATTACAGACAAGGGCCCGTTCAATGTGGATGAAAATGTTCCTAAGAATACTGTTGTTGGCCAGGTGAAGGCTACTGATCCGGATGTGAACCCCAATTTCAAAAAGCTCACATACACCATCGATGAAAACACGAACAGCAGCACTGCAGACGACGTTCCGTTTACCATTGGTACGGATGGTACCATTAGGGTTTCTGAAGACGATGCTCTTGATTTCGAAACGAAGTCTGTTTGGACTATCCATGTGACAGTCTCCGATGGAGAATTCGAGGACCATGCCGAAGTCATCATCAATATCAACGACTTGAACGAACCGCCCCATATTGACGACATCCAGGATGAATACAACGTTGTCGAAAATACTCCGAATACCACCGTGTTTGCTTCTATCAAGATTACGGACCAGGATGCCGCCGATGACAAGGATGCGTTTACGGTGACGTTGACTGACCTGTCTACGACTTCCGGTGTTACGGCAAGCCAACTCTTCAAAGCGACTGTCGTGGAAAATGACGACCATTCTCTCAGAATCGTTATTACTGTGGATGATAGCGAAAAGCTTGACTATGAAGCCCTGCTTAAGAATGGTGCCAGCGACGTGTATTATGATGTTCGCCTTACGCTTACGGACCATAATGACAACGGCACGCAAAACACTGTTACTGCGGATACAAGAATTTACGTGACGGATGAAAACGAGAAGCCGACCGCCAAGGATGGCAACTTCACTATTCCAGAAAACTCTCCGGTGAATACATTTGTGGGTAAGGTCGAGGCTTCTGATCCGGATACGGCCAATGCGGCATTTGGTACGCTCTACTACAGCTTTGTGGAAACGACGAACCAGTTCGTTATCAATAACACCACGGGCGAAATTCGCGTGAAGAGCGGTGCCGTGCTTGACTACGAAACGACTCCGAACCACAAGATTACGTTGCATGTGAACGTGACTGACAATCAGTATACAGAAACTGCGACTGTTGTCGTGACGCTTACCGACGTGAACGAACCGCCGGAGATTATTGATGACGGCAAGGATTACGAAGTTGTCGAAAATACTGCCGAAAATACGGAAATTGCCCGCCTTGAAATCAAGGATGTGGATGCTGCCGATGCGAACTTCGCGACATCCCTGAAGGTGTCTCTCGCGGATAACGCTTCGCATGCCCTTAAGGCGGAAGACCTGTTTGAGACTGTTGTCAAGTCTGAAGGCGGAAAGACCTATGCCGTGATTCAGGTCAAGAGCGTGCCGAACTTCGAAGAGGTTATGAACAAGAATGCTCAAGATTCTGTGTTCAATGTGACCATTACCGTGAAGGACCGTCAGGGTGCTGCCGGTTGCGATTCTGTCAAGCTGGAAAAGAAGATTACCGTGCGTGACGATAATGAAGCCCCGATTATTGCCGAAACCCCGATCTACACGGTCAAGGAAAACTCCGCCGCTGGAACTTCTGTCGGCAAGGTTGATGCCTTCGATGAAGACCTGTGGAAGAAGCTGACCTTCACGCTGGTGGACATTCCGGGTGGCGATAATGTTGCAAGTCTGTTCAATATTGATAACAACGGTAACATTACGGTTGCTGCTGGTGCAAATCTTGACTACGAGAAAAAGAACGAGTACAGGGTGACTGTTGTCGTGACGGACAATGGTGAAGATAGGGGCTTTACTAACCTTTCTGATCAAGCCACCATCACCATCCAGGTGACCGACGAAGACGAAAAGCCTGGCTTCGACGACAAGTACCCGGTATTCGAAGTTGCCGAAAATTCCAAGGCCGGTACGAATGTCGGTACCGTTACTGCGAGCGATGACGACTGCGCGGATGGAAACTGTGCTGCCTTGACCTACACGCTTGTTGCCGATACTGCGGCCGCCAGCAAGAACGATTACAAGGAATTCAAGATTAATGCTACCACGGGCAAGATTACTGTTGCCAAGGATAGCACGCTGAACTACGAAGTGAAAAATGTCTACTACGCTCTCGTGATTGTTTATGATGGCGATCCGTCCGATGCTAACACGTTGAAGGATACGGCCCGCGTGACCATCAAGATTACGGATGCGAACGACAAGCCGGTAATTGAAAACAAGGTTGTGTCCGTGCCTGAAAATTCGAAGGCGGGAACAATTGTCGATACAATTCCTGCGAAGGATGAAGATACTTGGTCCAGCCTTACCTATAGTTTGGCTGATGTGAATCCGAATGACCAGGTGGCCAAGCTGTTCACGGTCGATAATAACGGTGTTATCAAGGTTGCCAAGGACAGCACGCTGGATTACGAAACCCGCGATGAGTACCAGGTGTGGGTTATCGTTACCGATAATGGTGCATCTAGGGGCTTTGACAACCTTTCCGATACTGCTGTCGTGACCATCAAGGTCAGCGACGTGAACGAACCTCCTGAGTTCATTGACGATAACAAGCCGAGCTACACTGTGGCCGAAAATACCGCAACGACTACGGAAGTAGCCCGTTACGAAATCAAGGACCCGGATGCGGCTGATGCCAATTTCGCAACATCCCTGACGGTTTCCATCAAGGATAAGAATGGACAGCATTCCACCTTGGCTGAAAGCCTGTTCGGATTTACTGTAGAGTCGTCTTCTGCAGGGACCTTCGCCGTAATCCGTGTTATCAAGTCTCCGGATTTCGAAGCGATTATGGATGCTAATGGTGACACGCTGTTCAACGTGACTCTGACCTTGAAGGACCTGGCTGGCGATTCTGCCAAGCTTGAAAAGAAGATTTACGTGACCGACGTGAACGAGAAGCCGACTATTGATGACTTCAACGAAACGATTGACGAGAATCTCCCGAACGATACTCCGGTAGGCACGCTTGTTGCTACTGATCCGGATACCAAGAATGAGGTCTTCAGCAAGCTGACTTACGCAATTCTCGACGCTGAGACGGTTCCGTTCTACCTGGATGGCAACGTTATCAAGGTGAAGGATTCCGAAGCACTGAACTATGAAGTGGCGAAGGAGTTCCAGTTCAAGGTTACTGTTTCGGATATAGATTACAGCGATACCGCGACTGTTACCATCAAGCTTAACGACGTTGACGAAAATCCGAAGATTATCATTGACGATGGCCCCGATGGCGAAGACGACTCTGACTCGCTCTGCATTGCAAACTGCGACACGACTGGTCGCGGAAGCGGTCCGGACAAGATCCTCACCGTGGGTGTCAACGAGAATGTGCCGACGGCTACAGTGGTGTTCGAATACGTTGTGTCTGATGAAGACCGCGATGAAGTCACTCGCCTGACGGGCTCCCTGAAGGACAATAAGGTTTCCGGTGCGGATTCCCTCTTTACGGCTGAAGTGAAGAAGGTCGGCAATAAGTGGAAAATTGTTGTCTCCGTGATCGATAGCGCAAGGCTCGATTACGAAAAGGTCAAAGAATCGCATGAGGTCACTGTGTATGTGACCGACCCGACTGGTCGTCAGGATTCCATCGTGCGTATTATCCAGGTGCGTGACGTGAACGAGGCCCCGACGGTCGAGGATGCTGAATTCGTGGTTGACGAGAACTCCAAGAAGGGTGACTCTGTTGGCGTTGTTGAGGCTAGCGACCCCGACGTGCTGAATCCGGCGTTCGGTACGCTCTACTACTCGCTGCTCGAATCTGCCTCGGGTGCCGATACGCTGTTCAATATCGACAACAACGGTAAGGTTACGGTTGCAGAGAGTGCAAACCTGAACTACGAACAGAAATCCGAGTACGTCGTGAATGTCCGTGTGACCGACGGAGATCTTTCCGACACGGCTACCGTGACCATCAGGCTCAAGAACGTCAACGAAAATCCGAAGATTATCATTGACGACGACGAGGACGGCGAAGACGACAGCGACTCGCTCTGCGTTGCCAACTGCAGGGATACGACCGACCGTGGCGTTGACCCCGAAGGCAAGAAGACTCTTACCGTGGGTGTCAGCGAAAATGTGCCGACCTCTACCGTGGTTGTGCAGTACGTAGTTGCCGACGAAGATGCTGGCCAGGTGGATAGCCTTACGGCCACGCTGCTCGACAACAAGAATACCGGTGTCGACTCGCTCTTTACCGTGACTGTCAGGGAAGACCCGATTAGCGGAAAGCAGGTGGTTGTAATTACGGTGAAGGATAGCGTGAAGCTTGACTACGAGAAGATCAAGCCGGAACACGAAGTGTCCATCGTGGTGACTGACCCGGATGGCCTTGCCGATACGCTTGTGCGCGTTATCAGGGTTATCGATGTGAACGAACCGCCGACATTTGAAACCTGGCCGTTCGAGTTCGTGGAACACAACGAACCGGGTACTGTCGTGGGCCATGTCGAACATGGTGAAGACGTGGATACCATGGCTGTGTACGGCCCGAGCACTCCGGAGAACTACATCCACGACAAGTTCGAACTGACCGGCGGTGCAGACGGTGCCGATACGCTGTTCAAGCTGTTGCCGAACGGCGACCTGGTTGCCCTGAAGACGTTCGACTTCGAGACGGACCCGCATGAATACGTCATCTACATTTCCTTGATGGATACGCTGATGCCGGAACTCGTGGAAACCGACACGGTCTGGATTACGCTCAAGGATCTGAACGAACAGCCGAAGATTGTGACGGACTCCGTGCGCGTGGAAGAGAACGTGCCGAAGGGTACGCCGATCGATACCATCAAGGCCGAAGATCTTGACCTGTACGATACCGTGCTCACGTTCACGCTGGTCGAGGACAAGAGCGGTTGCTTCGAGGTCTCTGAACGCGGCGTGGTCACTGTGAAGGTTGACAACTGCCCCGATCTGGACTACGAGAAGAACAACGAGCTCCCGATTACGGTGAAGGTGACCGACAATGGTACCAATGGCTCGGGCGAAGAACCCAAGTCCGATACCAAGACGATTATCGTGAAGATTACCGACGTGAACGAGAATCCGGAAATTCCGGACCAGACCATCACGGTTTCCGAAGATACCAAGATCGGTACCGAGATTGGCGTGATCGAGGCGTCTGACCCGGATACTTCGAAGGCCTACGGTACTCTGACCTACGAACTTGTGGAAGAAAGCACGACGTTCGAGGTAAAGGAAGACGGTACGGTTATCCTCAAGGATTCTCTGGACTACGAGAAGGATTCCGTGTACACCATCAAGGTGCGCGTGACCGACGGCGAACTTTCGGATACGGCGCTCGTGACCATCAAGATTGGCAACGTGTTCGAGACTCCGGAAGTCGAGATTACCCGCGCCGAGACTGTGGATTCCACCTGGAAGAGCCCGGATACGCTCTACATCAATACGACGGATATCTGCATCGATTGGGAAGCGCGTAACAAGAAGAGTGGCGCCGTGCTGAAGGATACTACCGAGTGCATGCTGCTCGAAGAGGGCGAGAACGTCATTATCAAGAAGTTCGAAGACCCGACGATGGACAAACCGGGCTACGATACGCTCGTGGTCTACGTGAGCAAGGCTACCCCGATTGTGTCTATCCGCAAGGTTGTGGACGATGCCGACCTGCCGAACATCTTCACGGTGGTGCAGGAATCCGAGAAGACCGATACCTCGTTCTACGTGAACGACCCGAGGAACGACATCGTTGTGACTGTGACGGACCCGGTTTCTGGTTCTACCGAATCGTTCACCACGAGGGTTGAACTCGATACCGTGAGCGTGCCCAAGAAGACGTTCACGAGCACGATGGCCGGCATTACGGACTTTGGCCTCGCGCTGACCGACAATCCGGCCTCGGGCACGAGCCGCACGCCTATCAACGGCGAGAAGGTCGCCATCTCTTACACCGAAGAGGTGAACGGCCACAAGGTGACCGTGACTTACTACACCGACGACAAGGGCGAGATGATTGCCAACGACCAGGGCGTGGTGGAGATGACGGTCTCTTACACGGATACCATCGGTGGCCATCCGGTGACGATTTCTTACCAGGCTGATGCCGTTACGGGTGCAGTCATCAAGACTACTGGCGGGTACGCCGGTCGCGGCGAATCTTCTGCCGAGAGCAGCAGCTCGGGCAAGGATGGCTCCGGCACTTCTGCGGGCAAGGACGAAGGCAACTCCAGCAGCTCGGGCAATTCCGATGGCAAGTCCAGTTCTTCGAAGAAGTACGAGAACGAAGTGGTCTTCACTGTGTCTTACGAGACGGTCGATGAGGCCGGCAACGTGATGATGGTTTCTTACGGCGTGGATGCCGAAGGCAACATCGTGCGTAACGAAGACAACAACATCGGTTACCTGCTCACCTACAGCTACAAGAACAAGTTCGGCAACACTGCTACGCAGTCGCTGTTCATCGTGCTCGACCAGGTGCCGCCGAAGGTCAAGATCCTTTACCCGACGGAAGGCGAGGTCGTGTACTCGAACTTTGTGGATGTGAAGTGGACTGTGGATATTGGCGATGGCCGTGGCCCGATTGTCCAGGATACCCTCATTACGCAGGGCCTTGTGAAGGGCGGCAACCCCATCGTGCGCTTCTACCGCGACAAGGCGGGCAACGAGGCTAGCGACACGGTGCGCATCATCATGAAGAATGCGAAGGATGTGGATATCGCTATCGAACAGCCGGTTACCGAAGTCTCGAAGGACCAGGTGGCCGAGTACTATGCCACTCACGAACCTGAGCCGGACCAGACGTTCGCTGTGACGCTCTACAACCCGAAGACCGACAAGGAAGTGGAAACTGTCATCGGTGGCAGTTTCGACAACAAGGCGGGTAGCGGCGACGAACCGTATCCGGGTCTCCCGGGTCACCTTGGCCCGACTCTTGGAATCGAGACGAAGGTGCCTACGATAAATTCTGTGGGCGGCCTTGCTACCCTCGACGACATTGTGGGCTCGGACGGCCTTGTTTCGCTGGAAGGCGTGGATGCTAACTCCGGCAAGAAGGCTACAGTGGAAGAGTACGTGCGTGACTACTGTACCGACGAGTTCGCTGAGAACGTGGGTTCTGACCTTTCTCGCGTGAACCTGTACAAAACCAAGATGTACGTGAAGATCTGGATTTACACGACTCTGGGTGACTTTGTGGACTACTACTCGTTCACTCAGGATCTGGACGATCCGGACTACATGAGCGATGCGGGCCTCCTGACGCTGTACTTCGAAATGAAGCCGGATAGGGATGGTAACGTGCGCACGGCATCGGGACGCCTGCTGGGTACGGGTGCCTACGTGTACAAGACCGAGGTCGAGATGAAGTCCATTCTGCGCTGCTCCGTGCCTCCGTTTACCGAGAACGACAAGGGTGTCTGGGGCCCGTCGAAGGCTTCCAACGAGAAGGGCTCGGCACGCTCCGTTAAGGAAGACATGCTGAAGAACTTCGGTTACAAGCGCCCCGAAAAGAAGTAACCGCAGAGACGTCGTTGCGGGCCCGCAGATGCGGGCTTGGCGATTGCTGATAAATATTTTCCCCACCGTTGCGTGGGGATTTTTTATTATTGGGGCTATGCTTATAGGTTGTCATCTTTCGAGTGCTGCGGGCTTCAAGGCGATGGGCGAGGACGCCCTCTCCATAGGGGCCAATGTGTTTCAGTTTTTTACCCGCAACCCGCGTGGAGGGAGTGCAAAGCCTTTCGATAAACAAGATGCGATGGCGCTTGTGAACCTGATGCGCGAGAACAAGTTCGGGCCTGCGCTGGCACACGCACCCTACACGCTGAACCCGTGTGCGGCCGACCCGGGGTTGCGCGACTATGCCCGCGATGTTATGAAGGACGACTTGTGGCGCATGGACCATTTCCCGGGCGCGATGTACAACTTCCACCCCGGGAGCCACGTGAAGCAGGGTGCCGAAAGGGGAATTGAGCTGATTGCGGAACACCTGAACGCGATTCTGCGACCCGACTTGAAGACGTTGGTTCTCTTGGAGACGATGGCGGGGAAGGGAAGCGAGGTGGGCAGGACCTTCGAGGAATTACGGGCCATTATCGACCGCGTGGAACTGCAGGACAAGCTTGGGGTCTGCCTGGATACCTGCCACGTGCACGACGGCGGCTACGACATCGTGAACCGCCTGGACTGGGTGCTGGAACAGTTCGACAAGGTTATCGGGCTCTCGCGCCTGCGGGCGATACACCTGAACGACAGCAAGAACCCGCTGGCGAGCCACAAGGACCGGCACGAGGTCATCGGTGCGGGTTTTATCGGGCTGGAGGCGCTTGTACGCGTGGTGAACCACCCCGCATTGCGCCATTTGCCGTTTTATCTGGAAACCCCGAACGAGTTGCCGGGGTACGCTAAAGAGATTGCATTGATGCGCTCATCCTCGTCATTCTGACGACCGAAGGGAGGAAGAATCCAGGCCTGGATCCTTCGGCTTTGCCTCAGGATGACGTTTTGTGCGTAAAAAACGCAAATTTTTGCTTTTTTTCTAAAAAAAATCCCTTGACAACGAGTAAAGAATATCTATATTTGGGGGCGTCTAACAGACGATGCTTCATAGCTCAGTTGGTAGAGCCCGCGACTGTTAATCGCGTTGTCCTTGGTTCGAGTCCAAGTGAAGCAGCTTAGAACCCCGTTCGAAAGAG
>Ga0310786_10001005_pt1 | contig 45161 bp, 40 predicted proteins | sample AusTroGonzalo_MG_FD_203881 | JGI IMG/M metagenome (GOLD analysis project Ga0310786, IMG submission 203881) | Bovine rumen microbial communities from tropical cattle in Woodstock, Queensland, Australia - Gonzalo_03 (v2) (version 2) | ecosystem: Host-associated > Mammals > Digestive system >...
TCATCAAAACGGGCGTAGTAGCCTTCGTCCGACGAGAACATCGATAGTCCTTTCAGAAACTGCATTCCGAAAAACAAAATCACAATGGCCACAACGGCCATCAGCGCTATCTTGACTTCCTTTGTAAAGTATTTCATAATCTTTTCGTTATATCGTTATTACGTTATACCATTATTCCGTCGTTCCCAGTATGTCGTTTCACCGTTTTTTTCGCCACTCTGCGATAGCAGCATTGACATCGATCTTCTCATCGCCACGGAAAGCGATAACGAAGCAACCAGGGAAGGTGGCAGCAAGCTCACGCCTCATACGAAGAATTTCGTTGTAGTCGGCCGAGGCTCCTACAGTATACTTAAAGAGTCCACCTTCCTTATAGAACATCGCATCGGTGCGTCCCTTCAGTTGAGCACTGCCTGCTTTCAGCTGGCGGTCGCTAGCCAAAATCTGCACTTTGAAGATTGGAGCAGTGGGAACAGCAGTAGCGGGTGTTTCCTGAACGACAGGTTTCTCAGAGGCCTCAGGTTTGTCCTGACTCTGCTGTTTTTCAGGGGCAGTCGGCTGTGGCTCCGCCTTCACCGGGGGCTCAGGTTTCTCAATACTTTCCTGAGGTTCAGGTTTATAAGGCACTTTAATAATATTATTCATCTTACCACGATAAGCCATAAAGGCGTTGTAGATGCCGTGGGCATAAGCATAGAGAGCCTCGTTGGAATTCATGTAGCGCTCCTCGTCGGGCGTCGAAATGAAACCAAGCTCCAGAAGACAGGCTGGCATCGACGTCAGGCGTAACACGGCGAGATTATCCTGATGAACACCCTGGTCCTGACGGCCTGTAGCCTGACAAACATACTTCTGCATAAACTTCGCCAACTGCACACTGTTTTCCATGTTTTTGTCCTGCATCAGCTCGAAGATGATATTGCTCTCCGGGGAGTTAGGATCGAAACCTTCGTAGTGTTGCTGGTAGTCTTTCTCGTAAAGGATAACAGCATTCTCGCGCTTTGCCACCTCAAGATTCTCTATATAGCCCTGACGGTTTCCGTCACGCCGGCTACGGCCAAGGGCATAAGTCTGATAGCCACGGGCTATCTTTCCTTTCGGCAAAGCGTTGATATGGATGGAGATGAAAAGGTCACCTTTGGCTTTATTAGCAATCTCAGCACGTTGCCACAGTTCTATAAAACGATCGGTGGTACGGGTATAGACAACTTTCACATCAGGACAATTCTGCTCAACAAGCTTACCAAAAGCCAGCGCGTGCTTCAGCGTCAGATTCTTTTCCTTTGACATGGTGCCGACAGCACCGGCATCATGTCCGCCATGGCCAGCGTCAATGACCAGCGTGAAGGTCTTGGCAGCACTCACCGACACCACCAGTCCCATCACACATATTATTATAATAAGTACTCTCTTCACTTCCTTCAATTCTACTTTTTCTTTTGCAAACAACGAACTATACGTAATTCGTAGACGTAAGATGCAGTTCCACACATGCACCGCGGCAGTCGGCACCTATCGGCGGGTTGACCTTCGTGAGCCAAAGGTCGAGGCTCGTGATGTCGGGATAGCGTGTCTCGAGTGCCTTGGCGATACGACCGGCGACATTTTCGAGCAATGACGACGGTACTGCCATTTCACGGTCCACCAGTTCATAGAGTCTGGCATAGTTCAACGTATCAGCCACATCGTCGGTCTCCATAGCCCGGCTCCAGTCATAGCCTACACGGAGAGTGACGATGAAGTCGCCCCCCACCCTACTCTCCTGCGGCAAGAGACCATGGAACGCATGGAAGTGCAGCTCCTTCAACTCTATAAACGAACTGTCAACCTTCATTTCTCACTCCTCATTCCTCGTATCCTCGGGCTCAGCGTCGTTCGCTCCCGGCACGTACTTCTTCAGAGCACGCTCCACGCCCGTCTTCCAAGTATTGATACTTTCGTCCTTTAGTGACAACGAGGCGACTAACTTAATGACGTGCTCAATGGGCATACGGTAGCGCAATACACCAGAGATAAGTTTGGCGTAGTTCCAATACTCCGGATTGAATTTCTCTGACAGTCCCTCGACAGTGGTCTTGTAGCCGCGCTTGTTCTCAAATTGGAAATCGTAGCGCTTCGAACCATCGGGATTCACCTGCTTAATAATCTTACCCTTGGTCACCGACTTAGGCAGCATGATGCCCTCCTCCTCGTCCTGCAGACCAGTAAAAATTTCGTAAGGACGTCCATCGAGTAGTCCGACAAAGGCAACCCATTTCTCTTTGTTGTTCTGAAAGCGCACTACATCGCACTCCAATACCTGCGGGCGCACCTCAGTTACTTCGTTGTTGTTTTCCATCTCCATAGCTATAGCGTATTATTTGCGTGCAAAATTACGAAAATTTGAGAGCAAAACAAAGAAACTCGTTTCTTTTTTTGCTGAGATGGAGTATTTTCGTGATTTTTCAATCACAATAATACAAAAAGTTTTCCAAAATGGTAAACTTTTTAGAAAGAAAAGAGAGAATTGTTTACCGAATTTGTCTAGTATTTACTACATTTGAAAAACGTCTCAAAGACCTCCTGTTCAGAAATACTCAAATAAATTTGGTATTTCGTTCGGTTATTCGTACCTTTAATTCCATTGAAGGTAGGTTGCACCTCAGAAATACTCAAATAAATTTGGTATTTCGTTCGGTTTGCACTACCTTTGCACTATGAAAAATCTCCTAACACGTCGTTCCATACGTCGATATTCCTTCCGTGATGTCGACGAACAGTTACTCCAGCGTCTTTTCACCGAGGCCAGTCGCACACAAACCATGGGCAACCTCCAGCTCTATTCCGTCATCGTTACACGCTCACGGGAAATGAAGCAAAAATTGTCACCAGTCCATTTTAATCAGCCTATGGTGATAGAGGCACCTGTTGTCCTAACCATTTGTGCTGACTTCAACCGCACGAGTACATGGGCCCGCTGTCGCAACGCCGAGCCGGGCTACGACAATTTCCTCTCGTTCATCAACGCCGCCACCGATGCGTTGCTCTTCACTCAAACACTCTGCAACCTCATGGATGAGGAAGGATTAGGCTACTGCTACTTAGGAACTACTGTCTACCAGCCTCAACAAATTATCGATCTGTTGCACCTGCCACGACTGACGTTCCCTATAGCCACACTCACCGTGGGTTGGCCTGATGAGGAGCCGGCACTCAGCGATCGTCTGCCCGCAGAGAGCTTTGTCCATGAAGAGCGCTACAACGACTACCTCGCCAGCGACATCGACCGATTCTACAACGAAAAGGAACAACTAGAGGAGAACCTAAATTTCGTACGAATCAATCATAAGGAGACACTGGCTCAGGTCTTTACCGATATCCGCTATACACGCAAGGACAACGAAGCCATGTCGACAACATTGCTTGATGCCTTAAAAAAACAGGGATTCCTCGGTTAAGGAATCCCTGATATTTTGTGTTTGCTGTTGTTTTAGTCCACCACAATGGGCTTATACTTCGGAACAAGGGTCTTCATGATAGCCCAACCGATAAGGTAGGCAACGGCACAGATGCAGAACACTACCATATAGGCGGCAGGCTTGCCTTCGAAACCGAAGAAGGTGAAAGCACTTCCCTGAGCAGCTGCCCAGTCAAAAAACTTACCGCTACCAAGGTTGATGGACATCGAACCGATACCACCTGCCATCGTTCCCAGACCGACAATAGTGCCGATGGTCGACTTCGGGAACATATCACCGATGGTCGAGAAGAGGTTGGCACTCCATGCCTGATGTCCGGCACCGAGGAAACCGATGAGGATAGCAGGCCACCAAGCGCTATAGGCACCAAGAGGCTGTGCAAAGAGTCCGAGCACGGGGAAGCAGGCAAAGATCAGCATAGCACGCATACGACCGAGATAAGGATTCATGCCCTTCTTCTCAACGAAATAGGTGGGCAGATAGCCACCACCGATGGAAACAACGGTAACAATGGCATAAAGAGTCAAAATAAGCAAGATGCCCATCGTAGAGTCAGAAGTATAACCGTACTGGTCGCTGAAGTATGCAGGAGCCCAGAACAGGAAGAACCACCAAACACCATCGGTCATGAACTTTCCTACGAGGAAGGCCCAAGTCTGCTTAAAGTTAAAGCACTGCAGGAATGGGATTGTCTTCTCCTCTTTCTGTGCATCGCGGTCCTGAACATTAGCCAGGTCATCATCCTGCTCAATGTAGTTCAGTTCGGCCTGGTTAACACGCGAGTTCTTGGCAGGCTTCTCATAGAGCCACACCCACAGAGCCATCCAGATAAAGCCGAGGGCACCAATGATGATAAAGGCCATCTCCCAGCCCCAGGCACGTGCCAGCAGGGGGATAGTGGCAGGAGCAGCAAGAGCTCCGACAGAGGCGCCGCTGTTAAAGATTGAGGTAGAGAAAGCACGGTCCTTCTTGGGGAAGTACTCTGCCGTAGCCTTGATGGCAGCAGGGAAGTTGCCTGCCTCACCGACGGCAAGAATCAGACGGCAAGCGAGGAAGAGCCACACGGAGATGGTTGTCAACGCCGTTATACTGCCACCGGCAAGACCAAGTGCCGTCCATCCACAAGCAGCATGAAGACAAGCGCCTACCGACCACACAAAGATGGCGATAAGATAACCTTTCTTCGTTCCCATCCAGTCGATGAACTTACCAGCAAAGAGGTTGGCAATGGCATAGAACAGAGAGAACATACCTGTGATCGTTCCATAATCGCTATCAGTCCAATGGAAGTCAGGAGCGATAAAATCTTTCCAGGTAAGTGACAGGACCTGACGGTCCATGTAATTGATTGTGGTTGCCAAGAAGAGCAACCCGCAGATAACCCAACGGAAGTTGGACATCTTTGTTGTTTGAATTGGAGTCATTGGTTTTATTATTACAGTTTTTCGTTATTACGTCATGAGGACATTACTTGATGTCTATAACAGGAATATTGTCCTTGTCGTTATAGTACAGGTTCTCACCAGCCATACCCCATATAAAGGTATAGTAATAGGTGCCGGCAGCGGCGTGCATCGACCACTCGGGCGACATAATAGCCTGTTCGTTGTGTAGCCAAACAACCCTACTCTCCTGAGGCTCACCCATAATATGGGCGATGGTCTGCTCTTGAGGCAGGTTGAAATAGTAGTAGGCTTCAATGCGACGACCATGGGTATGAGGAGGCATCGTGTTCCATGCAGCACCGGGATTAAGCTGGGTCAGGCCAAGCTGAAGCTGACAGGGTCCCTCCTCAAGGACATCATTGACAATCAGTTTGTAGACGGTGCGATTGTTACACTCTTCCAACGAGCCAACAGGGCCCCAGACAGCAGCCTTCAGCGAACCTTTACGACCGTCGAGGGTAATCCACTGGGTCTTGTAGTGCTGGTGGGCAGTGGCAGAGTTCAGGTAGAACTTTGCTGGCTTCTGCGGGTCCTTCGAGCGGAAGAGCACCTCCTTGTTTACGTCCTTGTCCTTAGCGATATGGCCACGACCAATGTACAGGGCCTCTTTCGGCGAAAGGGCATACTCCTTGCCATCGACAATGACAACTCCATCGCCCAAACCGCAGTTCACGATTCCAAGCTCACGGTTGTAGAGGAAATACTTCTCCTTAATGCCGGGGTCGACATCGAGACCGAGCTCGAGGAAATTCTCCAACTTCAGGGTCTTGTTGACAGGCATCGCACCACCAAAGATAAAGCGGTCGTAATGCGAATAAGTCAAATTAATCTCGTCGGCCACCATCACCTTCTCCATGACGAAGCGCTCACGAAGGGTCTTCGTGTCGTAGTGTTTCACGTCCTCTGGGTGGCAGGCTGTCTGGAACTGCACATTCTGCTGGCCAAAGCCTGTTGTCATGCTACTCATAAGCAATAATGTCAAAATCGATTTTTTCATTGTTTCGTAATTATTTGTTGTTGCTTTCTTCTTTCACAATACGCATACGGTTCCACAACACCATTCCCACGGTGATTAATGTGAGTAGACCCATGCCTATCCATTTCATGTACTTCACACAAGCATAAATGACATAACCGAAGAGCGAGGAGGCAAAGTCCATAGCACCAGCCTGGAAACCTTCCGGAATCTGGGCGGCCTTGTCCTGCGTGGCCTCAAAAACAGTGTTGGCGGCATTAGTGAACGCAGGAGCCATGTCGGTGACGAAATAGAGGCCGATGGTGACAGCCACCAAGCCCACGATGAACGTCTTCACAACATTACCCTTGGTATAGGGCAGTACCATCACGAAGACATAGAACATACCAGCCAGCGATGCAAGAGGCAGGAACTGGTTGTTAGCTTTCGAAAGGGCGATAGCAAGAATCAGCGTGACAGGGATAAGCAACAACGACACCACCAACGTGGTAGGATGACCGATGACGAGGGCAGGCGACATACCAATATACACCTTCTTCCCCTTGAACTTACGTTTCACAACCTCCTGTGTTTTCTCGGAGATAGGCATCAATCCATCGATAAACAGACGGGTGATGCGAGGGATGAGCTCCATGACGGCACCCATTGTAACACCCAGGAAGAGCACCGACTTGACAATGCTCATCACAGCATCAGTAGTAGAGCCAAAGTCTGCCGCATAGGTTGCGAAACCAATGAGGTGGTCGAAATGGGCGGCCAATCCAATCAGCGCTCCCACAATAACACCCAGCACCAGCGGCTCACCCAGCACACCAAACTTCTTCTTCAGTCCCTCGGCATCGATATCAAGCTTAGAGAAACCTGGAATCTTGTCAAGCAGCCAGTTGATGACGATAGCGAACGCCGTAAAGCTCTGACAGAATGGCTGGGGGATGGAAATTCCTTCCATATTATCGTAGTAGCCCTGGAAGCGATCAGCAGTGAGGTCAGCCATCACTAGAGTGACAATATAACACGTGATGGCAGCGAAATAGCCCCACAGAAGCGACTGGTCCATGACAAAATAGGCTACAGCGCCAATGAAAGCGAAATGCCAATAGTTCCATAGGTCGATATTGACCGTTCGCGTACACTTGGTAATCAGTAACAGGAAGTTGATACCCAAACAGATGGGGATGATGAGGGCTCCCACAGCGGTGTTATACGCCACTGCGGCTGCAGCAGGCCATCCCATGTCGAAAACCTTTAGGTCGAGGTCGAAGATCTTTGATATGGCATCAAGAGGCGTATTGAAGTTGGTTGTCAGCAGAGCGGTGACTATGCCCAAGCCCACGAAACCTACACCGACATAAAGTCCACTCTTAAGTGACTTGCCGAATTTCATGCCGATGCAGAGACCGATAATGGTAAACAGGATGGGCATCATGACTGACGCGCCAAGGCTGATAATGTAACTGAAAACTTGTTCCATTGTTATAAAGTATTGTTTGTTTTAGCGTAGAATACGCGGCAAAATTACTAATTTTTTTTTAAATACCAACACGTTTTCAAAGAAAAAGCGTAACTTTGTACCCGTAATTCTGTCACCATAACTATAAAAAATGACCAGATTGCGGCTTTTGACCATCAGCACCATACTCCTTCTGACACTCTGCGTCAGTGCTGCCTCGCCACATAAAGGTGTAGGCTGTTGGCGCGGTAAGTCCAGTCAGATGAAAACTGCTTCCGCAAGACTTTTCAGCAATCAGCATAGTGACAAACCTACACAATTTCTCGGGAAGAGACGAGGGCTGGTCATCTTGGCAGAATTCACCGACCAACAATTTAAAGCAGAGAATTCCCAGCAAAAATACGATAAGATCCTAAACGCCAAAGGCTACACCTCTTCCGAAGGATTTCGCGGTAGTGTAGCTGATTATTTCCTTGATCAGTCGAATGGACAGTTTGAATTGACGTTTGACGTCGTCGGCCCCTTCACTACCCATCACGACTATAGCTACTATGGCTCAAACGATAATGAGGGATATGACCTACTCCCCCACGAGATGGTTATCGAGATGTGCCAAGCAGCCGACGACTTCGTTGATTATGCTGACTACGACTGGGATGGTGATGGTGAAGTAGACGAGGTATTTGTTGTCTACGCCGGGAAAGGCGAGTCCGACGGCGGAAAGGTCACGACCATTTGGCCACATATGTGGACACTCGACGAGGCTATGGGAGAGACTATCACCCTTGACGGTATGATCATCAACACTTATGCCTGTGCCAACGAGCTGGATGCCAGAGGAGCCCTCAACGGCATCGGCACGTTCTGTCATGAGTTCTCACACTGTCTGGGTCTTCCCGATTTCTACTCCACCATTGGCAGCAACGAGTCCGTTATGGGTTCCTTCGACGTGATGGACCAAGGGCTCTACAATGGCGGCGGTTTCTGTCCACCAAGCTATACAGCCTACGAGAAGATGGTGTGCGGATGGCAGATGCCCATTGTCCTTGGCAACGAGGATGTCTACGTCGACGGCATCGTGCCCATCAGTGAGAATGGCCAGACCTACATCATCTACAACGATGCCTGGCCCGACGAATACTACACCATAGAAAACCGCCAAACCACAGGTTGGGACAAGAGTTTCCCTGCAAGCGGGCTGCTGATATTACATGTCGACTATGACGAATATCTCTGGGAATACAACTATCCGAACTCGGTGATCAGCGACAGCTCGGCAAATCACGACTACGAGCTGGAACGCGGTAACGACCATGAGCGTATGACCTTCTTCCATGCTAACGCCAGAGACCTGAATCCGAAGTTGTACCCTTACTTACAGAATGACTCGCTGACAGCGACGTCGAAGCCCGACGCTATACTCTTCAACGACAATTCCATGGGTAACAGACTCATGCAGGGGTCTATTCTCGACATCCACCAGAACGACGACGGCACCATGGGTTTCTTCTACCGTGCCATGAACCCCATATTGACAGCCATCCGCACCGTGGAAGTCCCCACCCTACCCCGCCGGATATACCACCTTGACGGCCGCGAGGCAAGCAACTCGCTGGAATCGCTGCCACACGGCATTTATATTGTCGACGGAAAGAAAGTGGTGCGCTAATACCAGAGACGGGAGCGGAGCAGGGCACTAATCCTGAAAATAAACGCGCTTCACACGGTTCGACACGCCGGTGAGCACCTCGTAGGGAATGGTGTCGATGGTGTCGCTGAGCGTCGTCACCGGCAGGTTCTCACCAAAAATCTCCACCTGGTCGCCCTCCTGACAATCGATGTCCGTGACATCGATCATCGCCACGTCCATACAGATATTTCCCACGTATTCTGCCTTCTGGCCATTCACCAGACAGTAGCCTCGGCGATTGCCTAAGTGACGATTCAGTCCGTCGGCATAGCCAATGGGGATAGCACCTATAACAGAATCGCGTCCAAGAACAGTACGTCGACTGTACCCGACAGAATCGCCTGCCTTGACATGACGCAACTGCAGGATGGTTGTCTTCAGTGTAGAAACAGTAGACAACAGCTCGTTATTTCGCGGATTCACACCATAGAGTCCCAGTCCTAATCGGCACATGTCCATCTGTCGTTCCGGGAAATGCTCGATGCCTGCGGAGTTGTCCATATGACGCAGGATGGTATGGCTGAAGGCGGCCTGCAGTCGGCGGCTGCCTTCGTCGAAGAGTTTAAACTGCAGTGCCGAGAATTCGTCGAACGTGTCACTGTCGCTACCGACGAAGTGTGAGAACACGGAGCGTGGGATGACGGCCTGCTGATGTTTCAGTCGGTCAATGAGCAGGTCAATCTCATCGTCCTCCTCTCTCCTCTCTCCTCTCTCCTCTTTTCCGACATTGAATCCCAAACGGTGCATACCTGTATCAAGTTTTATGTGTACAGGCCAACCTGTGACGCCTTCCTTACGTGCCGCCCTGACAAGAGCATCGAGCAAGCGAAAGGAATAGACCTCCGGCTCAAGGTCGTAGTCGAAGAGCGTCTTGAACGATGTCATCTCAGGATTCATCACCATGATGTTGGCAGTAATACCGGCACGGCGCAGAGCGACACCCTCGTCAGCCACAGCCACAGCAAGATAGTCTACACGGTGGTTCTGAAGCGTCTTGGCAATCTCTATGGCACCAGCACCGTAAGCGTCGGCCTTGATCATACACACCATCTTCGTTGTGGGTTTGAGGAACGAGCGATAGTAGTTCAAATTATTGACGACAGCGCCGAGGTTTACCTCAAGGATTGTCTCATGGACTTTCTGTTCCAGCAATTCGGTAATATGATCGAAGCCGAATCGGCGTGAGCCTTTCAACAGGATGATCTCATCATGCAAGTTTCTGAATACATCGCTGGCAATGAACTCATCGGTGGTCGTAAAAAAGAATTTCTCGGTGACAAGAAACGTCTTCGACTGTGAGCAAATCTCCTCACCGATGCCAATGAGTTTGCTGACACCTCGTTTCGTACAAAGGTCGCTCACCTGACGATAGAGCGTGTCAGCCGTTTCGCCGCTTTGGTAGATATCACTTAGGATAAGAGTTCTCCTGCCTTCCTCCCTGCTCTCTCCTCTCTCCTCTCTCCTCTCTCCTCTTCTATTCATGAAGTCAAGGGCAATGTCAAGCGAGTTGATATCAGAGTTATAGGAGTCATTGATGAGCGTACAGCCCCGTTGTCCCTCCTTCACTTCCAATCGCATGGCGATAGGCTCCAGCAACGGCATACGTTCGGCTAGCTGTTCTGGTGTGAGGCCAAGAAAAAGGGCTATCGTCGCACAGATGATGCTGTCCTCGATACTTGCCTCGTCAATGAAAGGAATCGCGAACTCTCCTGGTATACCTTTATATATATAGGTGATATGCGAGCCATTGATTGCGGAGATGTACATCGGTGCCTGAGTGTCGCTATGTGACCATCCGATTTTCTCTCCATTATAGTTCATGCGACGGATGCAACGGCTGACGGTATTGTCATCAGAGGGATAGATCATAACCTGGGTATCGCGCATCAACTCCAATTTCTCCATACACTTCTCTTCCATAGAACGGAAATTCTGCTGATGGGCACCTGCCAAGCAGGTGAGCACACCGATGGTGGGCTGTATGATGTCGTGCAGGGCCATCATTTCGCCCGGTTGGCTAATACCAGCCTCGAAGATGCCCACCTCCGTCTGTTCGTTGAGAAGCCAGACAGAAAGAGGTACACCAATCTGCGAGTTATACGAGCGTGGCGAGCGTACAATCTTCTGCGATGGCAGCAGCAACTGGTAAAGCCATTCCTTCACCATTGTTTTTCCGTTGGAGCCTGTGATACCGACGACCGGACAGCGGAACTCATCGCGATGACGTTCTGCAAGACGCTGTAGAGCAGCCAGTGTCGACGGTACTTTCAGGTAGTTGGCATCAGCTTCCGGATTGTCTGGAACCTGTTCAACGACAAACGAACGGACGCCACGCCGATAAAGTTCGTTGATGTAACGGTGGCCATCGTTTCGGTTTGACCGTAAGGCAAAAAACAGCGTCTGCTCAGGGAAACACAGAGAACGGCTGTCGGTCAGCAGCCAACGGATATTACTCTCGGCACTACCATAACGGTGAGCACCTATCAGTGTCGTAATTTTCTCGATCGGATATATCATAATCTAATGAGTAATTAGTAATGATTAATGAGTAATGAAGGCGACAACTCTTAATTCTTAACTCTTAACTGCAGAAAGTCCCATCTCACAGGCTTTCTCCATCAGCAGCCGCATCAGCGGCTCGCGTTCGTTCTCAACTTTATTGTCCAGAACGGCGTCCTTCAACGTCTGCTTCAGTGTGCCTACTTCGCGACTGGGCTTCAGTCCGAATATTTCCATAATCTCGTTACCATCGATGACGGGCTGCAATAGCCGTTTGTAGTCTTTTTCCTTCAAGTCGGCAAGTTTCTCGCGAACCATCCGGAAGTTCTCAAGAAAGATTTTCTTGCGGACCTCGTTCTTCGAAGTGATATCAGCCTCGCAGAGTGTCATCAGATCATCGATATCATCGCCAGCATCGTTCAACAGACGGCGCACAGCAGAGTCAGTCACCTCGCTGTCGGCTATCACCTGCGGCCGCATGTGAAGGTCGACAAGTTTCTGCACATATTTCATCTCGGCCCCCATCGGAAGTTTCAACCTCCGGAAGATAACCGGCACCATCTTGGCACCGATGAAATTATGGTTGTGGAAGGTCCAGCCGACTGCCGGGTCCCACCGCTTCGACTTCGTCTTGCCGATGTCGTGAAGCAGGGCGGCCCAGCGTAGCCAAAGGTTACACTCTAAACTTTTAACCACGTTCTCCAGCACTTCCAAGGTATGGTAGAAATTGTTCTTATGTGCACGACCGTTCTTCGTCTCCACGATGTCAAGGGCTGCCAACTCCGGCAGGATAATATTCAGCAGGCCACAACGTTGCAGGTCAACAAGTCCTTTGCTGGGATGTGGCGACATAAGGATTTTATTCAGCTCCACCTCGATGCGTTCACCGCTGACGATCTTGATGCGGTCGGCCATACGCTCCAGCCCCTCGAAGGTTTCGTCTTCTATTTGGAAATTCAGTTGCGATGCAAATCGCACGCAGCGCATCATGCGCAACGGATCGTCACTAAACGTGATATCAGGGTCGAGTGGCGTCGCAATGATGCCATCCTCAAGGTCAGCCAGGCCATTAAAGGGGTCTACGAGTTCGCCAAAACGACTGTTGTTCAGACAGATGGCCATCGCGTTAATGGTGAAATCACGCCTATTTTGGTCATCCTCCAACGTTCCGTTCTCGACAATAGGTTTGCGGGAGTCGTGACTGTAGCTCTCCTTTCGGGCTCCCACAAATTCCACCTCTTTCTCCTCCCTCTTCTCTCCTCTCTCCTCTACATACTTCACTTGAGCGGTACCGAAATTCTTGAACACGGAAAGATGAGCCTTGCGGCCGAGGGTGCGCTTCAGTTCCTTCGCCACCTCGATACCACTACCCACGACCACTACGTCGATGTCGTTGCTGGGACGCTCCAGAAAGATGTCGCGCACATAACCGCCCACGACGTAACATTCTACGCCAAGACGGTCGGCCGCATCGCCTATTTGGTGAAAGATTTCCTGGTCTAATATCTCTGCTAACTCTTCGTCAGAATATAATTTCATTTTTATGTTTTTTCCTTTACGGGTGCAAAATTACGAAAAGTCGAGAGCAAAACAAAGAAACTCATTTCTTTTTTTGCCGAGACGGAGTAATTTCGCCAACTTTGTTGGCAAAGTTACAAAATTTTTCGTAACTTTGCCCCCAAATATGAAACATTTTCTTTGGATTTTGCTTGTCGTCACGCTGATAGCATGCGGCAACGACACACAGAAAGAGGCGGAACAGCTACTCAAGCAGGCCAACAGCATGCTTGAGCAGAAGCAGTACGACCGTGCCCTCACGTCGCTGGACTCGCTGCGCAGGGTATACCCCAATTCAGTGGACATACGCCGACAAGCACTGAAGTTGAGGCAGAGCATCGAGCTGAAACGTTCCCAAGAGGAGTTGGCTTTCGTTGACAGTCTGTTACAGGCTGTCAGCCACGATTACGAGTATCAGAAACAGAAAGTAGAAAAGGACAAGCAAGAGTTGCGTGCTACTGCCGATGAACTCACCATGCTGACGCGTACGCGCATCCGCCGCGACTCTCTCCAGACGCGCTGGGAGGTTCTGGGAGCAAAGATTAAATACATCCGTAAGAAGCAAAAAGAACTATAATTCGGGCGACATACATCAAATATTGTGCGCGCGAGAGCAATTTTTTCTCTTTTCACTTTTCTCTTTTACCTTTTTTTCGTAACTTTGCACCCAGAAATGGATAAGTTCGAACAGACTAATCAGCAGTTTGAGCAGGCTATAGCAGAGTGTCGTGGGCTGTTCACAAAGAAACTGCACGACTATCGTGCGTCGTGGCGTATTTTGCGTCCATCGGCACTTACCGACCAGCTCTTCATCAAAGCCAAGCGCATCCGCTCGCTTGAAATCAAGCAGGAATCACTTGTCGGCGAGGGCATTAGACCAGAGTTTATTGCCCTTGTCAACTACGGTATCGTGGGCATCATCCAAGTCGACAGAGGATTTGCTGACACCGTAGACATGTCTAACGAAGAGGCGCTGAAGCTCTACGACCACTACGCCAAGGAGGCTCTGGAGCTCATGAAGCGCAAGAACCACGACTACGATGAGGCGTGGCGCGGCATGAGGGTCAGTTCGTACACCGACCTCATCCTGACGAAGATTGAGCGTATCAAGGAGATAGAAAATCTCGGCGGCGAGACATTAGTCTCGGAAGGCGTCGAGGGCAACTATATGGACATCGTGAACTATGCGGTGTTCGGACTGATAAAACTGGCGGAGTGAAAAAGAGCCTCGTCAATATATGCAGGCTGATCCTGGCCTTTGTGTTCATCCTGTCGGGCTTCGTAAAAGCCGTTGACCCGTTGGGGACACAATACAAGATACAGGACTATCTGGAGGCCTGGCATCTGGGCGGTTTGGTGCCCGACATACTGACGCTGACAGCCTCAGTGGCACAGTCGGCAGTAGAGTTTTGTCTGGGTATCTTCCTGCTTTTCGCGATTCAGCGGCGGCTGACCTCGCGACTCATACTGATTATTATGCTGGTGATGACACCACTGACGCTGTGGCTGGCATTGACCAATCCCATCAGCGACTGCGGTTGCTTCGGCGATGCGCTGGTGCTCACCAACTGGCAGACATTTTGGAAAAATGTCGTCCTGCTGGCCTGTGCCGTCGTCGTGGTACGCTGGCCTCGCCAGATGTTCCGCTTCGTGAGCGAGTCGAACCAATGGATTGTTATCAACTACTCCATACTGTTCATCCTCGCCATCTCGACCTGGAGCCTCTACGACCTGCCGCAGTTCGACTTCCGTCCGTACCACATCGGCACGAACTTGAGGGAGAACTGGGAGAAGACGATGGACGGCGAAGACCTGCCGTATGCCGACTTCTTCATCGAGAAGGCCGACGATGGCGAAGACATCACCGAGACGGTGCTGGCCGATACGGGCTACGTATTCCTGTTAGTGTCGCCCTACCTGGAACAGGCTGACGACTCACGACTGGACCTCATCAACGAGCTCTACGAGTACAGTCAGGAACACAGCTATCCGTTCTACTGTCTGACATCAAGCACAGAAAAGGCTATGGCTCAGTGGCGCGACAGGACGGGTGCTGAATATCCGTACTGCCTGACCGACGGAACGACGTTGAAGACCATTATCCGCAGCAACCCGGGACTGCTGCTACTCAAGGACGGCATCGTCATCCGCAAATGGAGCCACAATAACCTGCCGAAGATAGAGGAGCCGCAGACGGCACTGCCACTGGAGCAGATACCTGTAGGGCAAATGGCAGCCAACAGTATCCCCGGGCGTATTGCAAAACTGCTGATGTGGTTTGTACTCCCGCTGGCCCTGCTCAGCATTGCCGACCGCACATGGATGTGGACGCGCTGGCTGCGCCGTAAATCCAGAAGGGCTCAAAAGGCCAACGAAACCCAAGAGACTGAAAAAGTTTAACAACCCAAATAACAAAGAAAAGAAAATGAGAAAGAAAATTGTTGCAGGAAACTGGAAGATGAACATGAATCTCCAGGATGGTATTGCTCTTGCAAAGGAGCTTAACGAAACTCTGAAGGCTGAGAAGCCCAACTGCGGTGTGGTCATCTGCACACCGTTCATCCACCTCGCCAGCATCGCACAGTTCCTCGACCAGAACATCATTGGTCTGGGTGCTGAGAACTGCGCCGACAAGGAGAAGGGTGCCTACACCGGTGAGGTCTCTGCCGAGATGGTGAAGTCCACCGGCGCACAGTACGTCATCCTCGGTCACTCCGAGCGCCGCGAGTACTACAAGGAGACTCCCGAGATCCTGAAGGAGAAGGTGTTGCTCGCTCAGAAGAACGACCTGAAGGTAATCTTCTGCATCGGTGAGAGCCTGGAGGAGCGCGAAGCCGGCAAGCAGAACGAGGTCGTGAAGGCTGAGCTTGAGGGCAGCGTGTTCAACCTCTCTGAGGAGGACTTCCGCAAGATTGTCATCGCCTACGAGCCTATCTGGGCTATTGGTACCGGCAAGACCGCTACCGCTGAGCAGGCTGAGGAGATCCACGCTTATATCCGTTCAATCATCGCCGAGAAGTACGGCCAGGCTGTTGCCGACGATACCACAATCCTCTATGGTGGTTCTTGCAAAGCCAGCAACGCTCCCGAGCTGTTCGCCAAGCCCGACATCGACGGTGGCCTCATCGGCGGTGCCTCGCTGAAGGCCGCTGACTTCAAGGGTATTATCGACGCCTTTAAGTAACCCCATGAGACTATTTGTCACAATGATAGCACTGTGCATTGGCTGCATAACTGCAGCCAATGCACAGACTTTCACCCAACGCCTACAGCAGAGCAAGGCGGGCGAAGGGAAAGTGACAGTCAGCCAGAGTCAGGATATTGACAATCTAGTCAACGGCACTGCCACAGCCAAGGACAGCACCAAGACCGCTCTGACGACAGAGAAAGCCAAGACTCTGCTGCGAAACACTGCCGCACGCGACACAGTTTCACGCCACACAACGGAGCCGACAGACACTACCACTCACAAGAAGGTGATGCGTGGCGGCTACAAGACGACGGGCTACCGCGTGCAGGTCTACGCTGGTGGTAACCAGCGCAAGGACCGTCAGCAAGCTTCCCGTGTCGGCAACGAGATCAAGACGCTCTTCCCGAACCTGCCCGTATACGTACATTTCTATTCACCACGGTGGATCTGCCGTGTTGGAAATTTCCGCACATACGAAGAGGCCCATCAGGTGCTGAACAGCGTCAAAAAGATGGGCTACAATGCCGCCACCATTATCAAGGACAAAATAACCGTTTACCACCAATGAACGCTGATACAGAATTCCGCGAAGGACTGGAGGAACTCTCCGAGCACTATCTCAAGGTCATCGAACTGCTGGGTGAAGACCCAACCCGTGAAGGTCTTCTGAAAACCCCGATGCGTGTGGCGAAGGCCATGCAGGTGCTGACGCGTGGCTACCAAATGGACGCGCACAAAGTGCTTACTGATGCTCTGTTCAAGGAGGACTATTCACAAATGGTCATCGTCAAGGACATCGACTTCTTCTCACTCTGCGAGCACCATCTGCTCCCTATGTACGGTAAGGTACACGTAGCTTATATCCCCAACGGTTACATTACGGGACTCTCAAAGATTGCCCGCGTGGTCGATATCTACAGCCACCGTCTGCAAGTTCAGGAGCGCTTGACCCTGCAAATCAAGGAGTGCATCGAACAGACACTCCATCCCCTCGGCGTCATGGTTGTCGTCGAAGCCAAGCACATGTGTATGCAGATGCGCGGTGTCGAGAAACAGAACGCCATCACGACGACGAGCGACTTCAGCGGTGCCTTCAACCAGGCGAAGACCCGTCAGGAGTTCATGAACCTCATCTCGCATTAACTAAATAATCCTACTAACTAAAAAATCCTAATAGCTATGAACCAGAACGGAAAAGAAGGTTTTCGAACCCGCAAGTCGTTTACCAATTCTTGCCTCGGCAAGATAGCAGTTTTGGGTGCTATCGTAGCCGGCCTGCTCATCGTTGCCCACTTAACAGTACCTGACCGCGAGAGTATGATACTTGAAACCGAAGACAACATCCGGCAGTGCATCCAGGCCAATGACAGCCTCCAGACGGACAAGATAGATGATGCCATCAACAACATCGGCTACACATTCACTCACGCCGATTCCACCTTCGATGCCGAGGTATGGGAGGCATTCAACAAGTATAACAGGCTGGAGTACCATAAGCACTCGTTCTATGCAACGGTGCACGTCCGCAACAACTTCCGCCCTCAGGGGACACGTGTGGGAGTAGGCATTTTCGGGTTGATTATTCCGACCGTCAACTTCAACGATATCCTACTGCGCGTAGACCCCATCCACAAGGGTTACGGCAAGGAGCTCATCCAGAATACCAATGACAATGGTGAAGAGGATTTGTTCGGCGAAAACCCCAACGTCAAGGTGTATCACTATAAGGACGATGAGGAACAGTAAACATAAAAGAGGTAACAAAACAAAAACATATATATGGCACGATTCAAGCGAATATTACTGAAGCTGTCAGGCGAGAGCCTGATGGGAAAACAGGGCTACGGCATCGACCCAGAACGTCTGAGTGACTACGCACGTCAGATTAAGGAAGTCAGCGAGATGGGCGTGCAGATAGGCATCGTCATCGGCGGCGGCAACATCTTCCGCGGCCTTTCGGGCAGCCAAAAGGGCTTCGACCGCGTAAAGGGCGACCAAATGGGTATGTGCGCTACGGTCATCAACTCGCTGGCCCTATCGTCAGCCTTAGGTGCCATCGGCGTTAAGAACCGCGTGCTGACGGCCATCCGCATGGAGCCCATCGGCGAGTTCTACACGAAGTGGCGCGCCATAGAGGCTATGGAACGCGGCGAGGTGTGTATTTTCTCTGCCGGCACCGGCTCACCCTATTTCACCACTGACACAGGCTCTTCATTGCGCGGCATTGAGATTGAGGCTGATGTTATGTTAAAAGGTACGCGCGTGGACGGTGTCTACACCGCTGACCCCGAGAAGGACCCGACGGCAACTAAGTTCAATGAAATAACCTACAAGGAAGTGCTGGCGCGCGGCTTGAAGGTGATGGACCTCACCGCTATCTGCATGTGTCAGGACAACAACCTGCCAATCTATGTGTTCAACATGGACATCGTGGGTAACCTGAAGCGCGTCATGGAAGGCGAAGAGATTGGCACACTGGTGCACAACTAACGGTGCACAACCCTAAAAAACACTATTCTATACCTCTTCAAACTCGACGTACTCACCCTCGCCGTCGTCGAAGATCTTCTTCTCCTTCGGAGTCGGTTCTGCCGGCTGGCGTTCGTCGATGATTGTCACACCATCGCTACTCGTCGTTGTACGGCGGGTAGTTTTTTCTTGCTGCTCAGCAGCCTGTTCCTGAGCGTCCTCCTTGCCTTTGAAGTAGTCTTTCTCAAACTCGACCTTCTCCTCCTCACGATAGTGCTTGTTTGAAACGCGGCGGAAATACTCCTCCTCTTTGGCAGCCTTGCGGGCAGCACGTTTAGCCTCCTTGTACTCATCTTTCTTGAACAACTTCGACTGACGGATACGGTCGTAGAAAAGAATGAGTAGCGTAAGGACTACGAAGAGCGTGACAAACAGGACAATCTGAAGCGTAGACATAGGCAACGGTTAAAGAATGAGTTACTTATTATTTGGGGATTGAGGTTCTCTTCTGGGTAACGACAGACAGCGCGATGTACCACGCAATAATGGCAGCGATGCCGCCGATGCCCAGTAAAAGGAATAATGGTATACAGGAGAGGATGAATATGTACTTGATTTCGTTACCTTTCCATCCCCACGTCTTGAACTTCAGCGCAAACATCGGAATCTCGCTGACGAGCAGCCAACAGCTGATGAAGACACCTGCCAGAATAACCAGAGTCAGGTTGGAACCGATGAACGGTGCCGTCTTCAGCCAATCGCCCATGCCTACAATGAGCGAGCCCCAGAACAACGCATTAGCAGGCGTCGGCAGTCCTATAAAGCCCAGCGCCTGACGCTCATCGAGATTGAACTTGGCCAGTCGCAGAGCAGAGAAGGCAGCCATGATAAAGGCCAGAAAGGGGAGTATAGAGCTTAGAGTGCAGGGGGTAGAGTTTGCTAACGCCATGTTACTTTGCAGGTAACTGAACACGATGGCTGAGGGAGCAAAGCCGAAGGTGATATTATCGGCCAGCGAGTCGAGCTCCTTGCCGATGGGTGACGAAACGTGCAGCAAGCGTGCCGACATGCCGTCGAAAAAGTCGAAAACAGCACCAATGACGATAAACAACAGCGCCAGTTGGCAGTCACCCTGAAAAGCCCAGTAGGTGGCTATACAGCCTGAAATCAGGTTCAGGCACGTGATGGTGTTAGGTATATGCTTCTTCATGCCAGCTTTGCAATAACTGTTTGATCGCCGGTCGTAGGCTGACCTATGGTGACACAGGCACGAGCCGACAACGGCAGGAACACATCCACGCGTGAACCCAGTTTGATGAAGCCCAGGTGCTCGTCGATGTAACACTCCTCGTCGGGTTTGGCATAGGTGACGATACGGCGGGCCAGGGCACCGGCTATCTGTCTGACGAGGATATCCTCACCGCTCGGGGTGGTAATCATGATGTCAGCGTGCTCGTTCTCCTCACTGGCTTTCGGCAGCCAAGCCTTGTGATAGTTGCCGTTCTGGTGGTGCACGAACTTCACCCGCCCGTCAACGGGGAACCAGTTGGCGTGTACGTTCAGCGGACTCATGAAGATGGAGATCATCAGGCGCTTATCGTGGAAATATTCGTTCTCCTCGGCCTCCTCCACAACGACTATCTTTCCGTCGGCGGGCGCCACCACCAGTTTCTCCGTGTCGCCGTTGAAGTAGCGGATGGGACAGCGGTAGAAGTTAAGCACCATCAGCCAAGCTGCAACGAGAATGACGATGACGGGAATACACGGGACAATCGAGTCGAACGCGTAGCGCAGACCAGCAACAACGGCCACTATAGCAATGGCGCTGTAAAGCAATTCGCTGGTACCTTCACGGTGAATTCGTATCTTTTTGAGCTTCTTGATTCTTTCTCCCATAGATAGTTTGTAGTAATTCTGTTGCAAAGATACGTCTTTTTTGTGTAAACAACAAACTATTTCTCACTTTTCCAACCTATTTCCTGATTTCGCATCATTTTTACACACATTTTAACAATCGCACCCACCAGCATTTTGGTCTTTTGGTCATTTTGTCAAAATCGTTTTTGAACTGTCAAAATCAGACACTATAATATAAATATATATATTTAATATTATAGTGAGTAAATGACCGAATCCAATAATAAAAATGACCATTCTGACCTTGGAGACTTTGACCGTATTTTGACGATGATTTCCCGAGGAGAGCATTAGCTATTGACTTATGTCAAAGAAACGAGTGAAAAAGGGTTGGAAGTTTGGTAGCATCCCATTTTTTTCGTACCTTTGCACACGAAAAAGAAATAGTGAAATGATTGAAGAAATTGAACGAAGAAGGACGTTTGCGATTATATCGCACCCTGATGCCGGTAAAACTACGCTGACGGAGAAATTCCTGCTGTTTGGCGGACAGATTCAGGTGGCCGGTGCCGTAAAGAACAACAAGATCAAGAAGACGGCCACCTCCGACTGGATGGACATTGAGAAGCAGCGTGGCATCTCGGTGTCGACATCGGTCATGGAGTTCGACTATACCCCCGAGGGGAAGGACATTGAATACAAGGTTAACATCCTCGACACCCCGGGTCATCAGGACTTTGCCGAAGACACGTTCCGCACGCTGACTGCCGTCGACTCGGCCATCATCGTGGTTGACGGTGCGAAGGGTGTAGAGACGCAGACGAGAAAGCTGATGACCGTCTGCCGCATGAGGAAGACGCCTGTCATCATCTTCATCAACAAGATGGACCGTGAGGGCCGTGACCCCTTCGACCTGCTGGACGAGTTAGAGCAGGAACTGGAGATTAAGGTGCGGCCGCTGAGCTGGCCCATCAACCAGGGAGCGAAGTTCAAGGGAGTCTACAACATCTACGAGCAGAAGCTGGACCTTTTCACGCCCGACAAGCAGCGCGTGACGGAAAAGGTGGAAGTAAATATCGACAGCGACGAGCTGGACGCCCGTGTCGGCGAGCAAGATGCCCAGAAGCTGCGCGAAGACCTCGAGCTGGTCGATGGTGTCTACCCAGAGTTCGACGTCGAGACCTACCGCGAGGCCGAGGTAGCACCGGTCTTCTTCGGTTCGGCCCTGAACAACTTCGGTGTGCAGGAACTGCTGAACTGCTTCGTCGAGATAGCCCCGAGTCCCCGCCCCACGAAAGCCGAGGAGCGCATGGTGCAACCCGAGGAGGCGAAGTTCACGGGATTCATTTTCAAGATTACGGCAAACATCGACCCGAACCACCGTTCGTGTATCGCCTTCTGCAAGGTCTGCAGCGGCAAATTCCAGCGCAACCAGCCCTATCTGCACGTGCGCCAGGGAAAGACGATGCGCTTCACCTCGCCTACGCAGTTCATGGCTCAGCGCAAGTCAACCATCGACGAGGCTTGGCCGGGCGACATCGTAGGTCTGCCGGACACGGGCGGCATCTTCAAGATTGGCGACACCATCACCGAGGGCGAGCAGCTGCACTTCCGCGGACTGCCAAGCTTCTCGCCCGAGCTATTCAAGTACATCGAGAACGACGACCCGATGAAGGCCAAACAGCTACAGAAGGGCATCGACCAGCTGATGGACGAGGGTGTGGCGCAGTTGTTCGTCAACCAGTTCAACAACCGCAAGATTATCGGCACCGTCGGCCAGCTGCAGTTCGAGGTCATCCAGTACCGTCTGGAGAACGAGTACAACGCGAAGTGCCGCTGGGAGCCCGTCCACCTGCACAAGGCCTGTTGGATCTCGAGTGACGACCCGCAGGAGCTGGAGGCGTTCAAGAAGCGCAAATACCAGTACATGGCCAAAGACAAGGAGGGTCGCGACGTGTTCCTCGCTGACTCCGGCTACGTGCTCTCAATGGCCCAGCAGGACTTTGAGCACATACAGTTCCACTTTACATCAGAATTCTAATGACAAGAGAAGAAGATATCAAGAATGCCGTCGAGACGATGCGCAAGGGTGGCGTCATCCTCTACCCTACCGACACCGTCTGGGGTATCGGCTGCGACGCTACCAACGAGGAGGCCGTCAAACGGGTCTATGCCATCAAACAGCGCGACGACTCGAAGGCGCTGATCTGTCTCGTCGACAGCGATGCCCGTATGCAGCGCTATGTCCGTCAGGTTCCCGACGTCGCCTGGCAACTCATCGACAGCCTCAAGGACGGTGGCAAACCCACCACGCTGATTCTTGACGGCGCCGTAAACCTGGCACCGAACCTCATCGCCGAGGACGGGTCGATTGCCCTGCGCATCACGCAGGAGCCCTTCTCGAAGGAGCTCTGCTACCGCTTCCAGAAAGCCCTCGTCTCGACATCGGCCAACATCAGCGGCGAGCCTGCCGCACAGAACTACCGCGACATTGACTCGCGCATCATCGAGGCCGTCGACTATGTCTGCTGGAGCCGCCGTCAGGAGCATCAGCCCCACCAGCCGAGCAGCATTATCCGTCTGCGTCAGAACGGCGAGGTAGAGATTATCCGTAGGTAAAGAGTGGATGGTGGATGGTGAATGGTGAATGGTGAATGGTGAATAAAAGATAAATATGGAGACAACGACAAGCGACAAACGGCCCCAGTGGCTTAAACAGTTGCACGACTGGCGCAAGGAGCATGTGAGCGACAAAATGTTCCTGCTCATACTGGCGTTCCTTGTCGGTTTGTTGGCAGCGGTGGCCGCCTATGTGCTACACCATATCATCAATCTCATCGTGGCCCTGCTGACGAGCCGCTTCACCAGCGATTCCGTGAACTGGCTCTACCTGGTCTACCCCGTCATCGGTATTTACCTGACCTCGCTCTTCGTCCGCTACATCGTGCGCGACAACATCTCGCACGGCATCACACGCATTCTCTACGCCATCTCCTCGAACAAGTCGCGCCTGAAGTCGCACAACACGTGGTCGAGCGTCATCGCCTCGGCCATCACCATCGGCTTTGGTGGTTCGGTGGGTGCCGAGGCCCCAATCGTGCTGACGGGCTCGGCCATCGGCTCGAATCTCGGGCAACTGTTCCGCTTGGACCGCAAGACGCTGATGACCCTCGTCGGATGCGGTGCTGCAGGAGCCATCGCCGGCATCTTCAAAGCCCCCATCGCAGGACTGGTCTTCACGCTGGAGGTGCTGCTGATAGACATGACAATGTCGTCGCTACTGCCCATCCTGGTGAGCTGCGTCACAGCGACCTGCTTCACCTATATCTTCAGCGGCGATGCCGCCCTGTTCACCTTCCACCTCGACAATGAGTGGAACGTGCAGCGCATCCCTGCCTGCCTGCTACTAGGCGTCTTCTGCGGCATGATGAGCCTCTACTTCGTCCGTACGATGAGCTTTGCCGAGGGCATCTTCGCCCGTTTCAAGGACAAGCCCTACGTGAAGCTGGCCATCGGCGGCACGATGCTCTCGCTGCTCATCTTCCTCTTCCCCTCGCTCTACGGCGAAGGCTACCACAGCATCAACCTGTTGCTGAACGGCAAGACTGAGGCCGACTGGACCGAGGTGCTTAACAACTCCCTCTTCGCCGGACAAGAGTCGATGCTCATGGTCTACGTGGCTCTCGTCCTGCTGACGAAGGTGTTCGCCACCAGCGCCACCAATGGCGGCGGCGGTTGTGGCGGTACGTTTGCGCCGAGTCTTTTCGTGGGCTGCTTCGCCGGATTCTTCTTCGCACGCCTGTGGAACATCTACGAGGTGGGCGTCTACGTGCCCGAGAAGAACTTCGCGCTGATGGGAATGGCCGGTGTCATGTCGGGTGTTATGCACGCCCCGCTGACGGGCATCTTCCTCATCGCCGAGCTGACGGGCGGCTACAGCCTGTTGCTGCCGCTGATGATCGTGGCCGTTTCGAGCTACCTGACCATCAACATCTTCGAGCCCCACAGCATCTACGGCGCCCGTCTGGCCAAGGAGGGCAAGCTGCTGACCCACCATACCGACCACGCCGCCCTGACGCTGATGAACCTCGAGTCGGTCATCGACCACGACTACATGGCCGTCAACCCCAACATGGAACTGGGACAGATTGTCAACAACATAAGCCGCAGTCGCTCGACGGTGCTCCCCGTTGTCGACGCCACAGGCACGCTGCTGGGCGAGATCGACATCATAAGCATCCGCAAGGTCGTGTTCCGTATGGAGCTCTACCACCATTTCCTGGCCAGCCAGCTGATGAAAGAGCCCGCAGCAACCCTTCGCGAGACGGCACCGATGACCAGCGTCATGCGCACCTTCGAGGCTACCCGTGCCGACTGGCTGCCCGTTGTCGACAACGAGAACCACCTGAAGGGCTACATTTCGCGCCAGCGACTCTACACCTTATATAGAAAGATGGTGCACGACATGAGCGAGGAGTAAGATGAGAGGTGAGAACTGAGAGGTGAGAACTGAGAACTGAGAGTTAAGAAAGAACTATGCAGAAACAGGATTTGAGAATAGTGTTCATGGGAACACCGGAGTTCGCCGTAGAGACACTGAAAGCACTGGTGGAGAACCAGTATAACGTCGTCGCGGTGGTGACGCAGCCCGACAAACCCGTGGGCCGTCATCAGACGGAGATGCAGCCGTCGGCCGTCAAGCAGTACGCCCTAGAGAAGGGGCTTCCCGTGCTCCAGCCAGAGAAGATGAAGGACCCGGAGTTTGTGGAGCAGTTACGAGGATACCAGGCTAACCTCCAGGTGGTCGTCGCCTTCAGGATGCTGCCGGAGGTGGTGTGGGCGATGCCTGAGTACGGCACGTTCAACGTCCACGCCGCCCTGCTGCCACAGTACCGCGGTGCGGCCCCCATCAACTGGGCGGTCATCAACGGCGAGACGCAGACGGGCGTGACGACCTTCTTCCTCGACCACGACATCGACACCGGCCGCATCATCATGCAGAAGCCCTTCGACATTCCCGACGATGCCGATGTGGAGTACGTCTACGATGGGCTGATGCACCTCGGCGCTGCAATCTGCCTCGAGACCCTCGACACCATCATCGCTGCCGACGGCCATCCCGATTCCATTGCCCAGAGTGATTTTCGTGGGTGCGAGGGCGCGGGGGCGCGAAGGCACGATGAAAGTGAGCTGAAGCCAGCCCCCAAGATCTTCAAGGAGACCTGCGAGGTGAACTGGCGCCAGCCGGCAAAGCGCGTCTACGACTTCGTGCGAGGCCTAAGCCCCTATCCTGGCGCGTGGACGACACTCGTAGCTCCCGACGGCCGCAAGACGGTGCTGAAGCTCTTCAAGACGACGAAGACCGGACGCCCTGCCAACTGCGAGACGGGCCGTCTGACCGTAGACAAGCGCCACGTCTTCGTGAGCTGCGAAGACGAGTGGCTACAGGTTGACGAGCTGCAGCTGGCGGGCAAGAAGCGCATGGACGCCACCGCGTTTGTCAACGGAATGAAGGACCTTGAAAATTATTTCGTCGAGTAACATAATAAATCGATATAGGCTTACGTTTCATTAATAGACAAACAAAACGTTCAGCCTATGCAGATATTTACTCGCGAAGAGACAACACCGAGCGAAAAGACGCTCAAGAGAATCAAAGAGTTTGCTTACACCTACCGCATGAAGAACGGTTTGGCGTACTGCTTGAACTAAAGTAAAAGAACGGACCGTCAAAAAGTCCAACGTAAAACGTCTAAACGACAGAAAGAAACAAAACGTCAGAGAAATGACAAAGGTATCTCCTTCGCTGCTCGCTGCCGACTTCCTGCACCTGGAACGCGACATCGAGATGATTAACCGCAGTGAGGCCGACTGGCTCCACCTTGATGTGATGGACGGCGTCTTCGTTCCGAACATCTCTTTCGGTTTCCCTGTACTCGAGGCCGTCGCCTCGCTCTGCAAGAAACCCCTCGACGTACATTACATGATTGTGCACCCCGAGCAGTACATCCGCCAGACGGCCAAGCTCGGAGCCATGATGATGAACGTCCATCTGGAGGCCTGCCCCCACCTGCACCGCACCATCCAGGAGATCCACGACGCCGGCATGAAGGCCGGTGTGACGCTGAATCCGTCAACCCCCGTCTCTCAGCTTGAGGACATCATCGGCGATGTCGACATGGTGCTGCTGATGAGCGTCAACCCCGGTTTCGGCGGACAGAAGTTCATTGAGAACACGATTGACAAGACGAAGCGTCTGCGCCGTCTCATCGAAGAGCACGACAGCCACGCGCTGATTGAGGTGGACGGCGGCGTACAGGGCGAGACGGCCCCACGACTGGTTGCCGCCGGTGTCGACGTCCTCGTCTCCGGCAGTTACGTGTTCAAGAGTCCCACGCCGGAAGAGACCATCCGCCAGCTGAGAGCGTTGTAACAACGATATGACGTTATCACGTTATTACGATATAACGGTATAACGTCTTAACGCTGTTAATCACACAGAGCCAACTCGATATTATTCTCCTTCGCCATCTTGCGAAGGTTCATCAGGGCGTAGCGCATTCGTCCCAGCGACGTGTTGATGCTCACGCCGGTCAGCTCGGCAATCTCCTTGAACGACAACTGCTCGAAGTAGCGCATATAGACCACCTCGCGCTGGGGCGGCGGCAGCAGGTTCATCATCTTTTTCACGTCGCAGAGCACCTGCTCGTTGACCATCTCCGTCTCGCGGTAGGTGTCGAGCACCGATGCGCCACGGAGGTTCGACAGGTCGTTGTCCTCGGTCGGTTCTACGATGTGCTCCGCCTTCTGCTGGCGGTACCAGTCCATGATGACGTTATGGGCGATGCGCGTCAGCCAGAACATGAACTTGCCCGAGTCGGTGTACTTGCCCTCGTGCAGCTTCGTGATGACCTTGACGAAGGTCTCCTGGAAGATATCATCGGCCAGGTCGTGGTCGCGCACCACGAACATGATGTATGTGAATAACTTCGTCTGAGTTCTTGACAGCAATTCGTCAAAAGCCCTGTTATCTCCTCCTACGTACAGCAATGCCAACGCTTCGTCGGTCATTCCTTCGAACTTCTTCATCTTTTCAGTTTTTTTAATGAAGTATAGCTGTTCCGATAGGCAATAAAATGGGGTTTTAAGGGGTTATTAATTATTGTTGTCGGTGCAAAAGTAAGTAAAAAAAACATAATCGCCAAAGAAAAATCATTTTTTTTCACGTTTTGCTTTCCACTTTCCCTATTTTTTTGTACCTTTGGCCTTACAAAACTCAATAATTCTAATAAAACGCTATGATCAATCTTTTCGTTCCCGGACGCCTCTGTCTGTTTGGAGAGCACACCGACTGGGCGGGACACTACCGCACGATGAACGCTGACATCGCCCCTGGCGCAGCTATCGTCACTGGTATAGAACAAGGCATCTACGCTGAGGTAGAGAAGTCGACACTCTTCGAGGTTCAGAGCACAGCCCCCGAGATAGGCCAAGAATGGCAGGACTTCGCCTGCCGCATGGACGAGCAGGAGCTGAAGCGTATCGCGAAGTCGGGCTCGTTCTTCTGCTATTGTGCCGGTGTGGCCAGCTACATGCTGGAATGGTACAAGGTGGGCGGTGTGCGCATCAAGATCACCTCGATGACGCTGCCCATGAAGTCGGGCCTCAGCTCGTCGGCAGCTATCTGCGTCCTCGTTGCGCGCGCGTTCAATTTATTATATAACCTGAACCTGAACACGCTGGGCGAGATGAACATCGCCTACGTCGGCGAGTTGCGCACCAGCAGCCGCTGCGGACGTCTGGACCAGGCCTGCGCCTTCGGTGTGAAGCCCAACCTGATGACCTTCGACGGCGACGAGATTGAGGTGCAGGGACTCAACGTGAAGAAGACGCTCCACTGGGTCTTCGCCGACCTCTGCGGCGAGAAGGACACCGTGCGCATCCTGCGCGACCTGAACCGCGCCTACCCCTTTGCCGGAAACGAGCTGGAGGAGCGCGAGCAACAGGCGCTGGGCCCGTTGAACCTTGACATTGTCAACCGCGCCATCAAGTATATGGCAGAGGGCGAGGTGGAGCAGCTCGGCGCCCTGATGACCGAGGCCGAGGCGCTCTTCGACAGCCATGTGGCCCCGATGTGCCCCGAGGAACTGACATCGCCAAAGCTCCACGCCGTCTTGAACGACCCGAAGATCCAGCCGCTCGTCTACGGCGGCAAGGGTGTCGGCTCCCACGGCGACGGTTCCGTGCAGTTCCTGGCACGCTCGGCAGAGGCCCAGCAGCAGCTCATCGACTACCTGAACGCAGAGGGCATGAAGGCCTATCCGCTGACTATCAAGCCCGTACACACCGTTCGCCGCGCCATCATCCCCGTGGCAGGCTTCGGAACACGCCTCTACCCCGCCACCCGCGGCCTGAAGAAAGACTTCTTCCCCATTCCCTGCCCCGACGGCATGGTGCGCCCCGTCATCCTTATCCTGCTTGAAGAGCTCGTACAGAGCGGCATCGAGGAGATTTGCCTCGTGCTGGGCAGCGAGGAGGAACGCCGCCAGTACGCCAACTTCTTCGAGCGTCCGCTGGCTCCCGAGCATCTGAACAAGCTGAACAAGGAGAGCCAAGAGTACGAGAACCACATCCTGGACATCGGCAAGCGCCTGCGCTACGTCTACCAGAAGGAGAAGCGCGGCTTCGGACACGCCGTCTATCAGGCCGCACAGTTCACCCACGGCGAGCCCGTACTGCTCATGCTTGGCGACACCCTCTACCGCTCGCTGACGAACAAGCCCTGCGCCCTGCAGCTCATCGAGCAGTACGAGCGCTACAACCGCCTCATCGTCGGCCTCTACCCCGTCGAGGCCAACGAGGTCAGCCACTTCGGCATCATGACCGGTGTCTGGGAGGACAAGAACGAGCGTATCCTCAACGTCTCCGCACTCTGCGAGAAGCCCACACCCGCCTACGCAGAAGAGTTCCTCGGCGTGCGCAACCAGAAGGGGCAGAAGGAGTATTGCTCCGTCTTCGGACAGTACATCCTGACACCCGAGGTGTTCGAGCAGCTGCAGGCCGACATCCAGCGCGCCGACGAGGAAGGCACCACCCGCGAGATAGAGCTCACCTCGGCACTCGAGGCCGTCCGTTCACGCATCGGCATGATGGGCATCCGACTGAACAGCCAGCGTTTCGACATGGGCAACCCCGCCGCCCTCGTCGACACCGTCAAGAACTTCTCACAGAATAATTAGTAATTAGCAATTAGTAATTAGTAATTAAGAAATGTACATCGCCATAGCAGGAAACATTGGCAGCGGAAAGTCCACACTGACGAGGATGCTCGCACGGCACTACCACTGGGAGCCGCGCTTCGAGTCCGTCGACAACAACCCCTATCTCGAGGACTACTACCGCGACATCCAGCGCTGGTCCTTCAACCTCGAGGTGTACTTCCTCAAGGAGCGCTTCCGCGACCTCATAGCCATCCAGCAGGCCGCCGACACCATCATCCAGGACCGCACTATCTTCGAAGGCGTCTACGTCTTCCTGCAGAACAACCGCGACATGGGCAATCTCAGCCAGCGCGACTACGACACCTACATGGAGCTCTTCCGCCAGATGATGCAGCTCGTCCGGCTCCCTGACCTCATGATCTACCTCCGCGCCTCCGTGCCCCACCTCGTGGGGAACATCCAGCAGCGCGGACGCGGCTACGAGCAGAGCATCCAGCTCGAGTACCTCGAGAACCTGAACCGCCGCTACGAGAAGTTCATCACCGAGAACTATCAGGGACGCGTCATGATCATCGACAAGGACTCCCTCGACTTCGAGCACCGCCCACAAGACTTCGCACAGATCGTCGACCGCATCGACCAGACCCTCTTCGGACTATTTCCCGATTAATTACTAATTATTAATTACTAATTAAATATGCACATCGCAGTAGCAGGAAACATTGGTTGTGGCAAGACCACCCTCACCCGGCTCCTCGCCCACCGTTACGGCTGGACGCCACGTTACGAATCCGTCGACGACAACCCCTATCTCCAGGACTTCTACGCCGACATGCCCCGCTGGTCGTTCAACCTGCAGGTCTACTTCCTCAGCCGCCGTTTCAAGGAGGTTGTCGAGATCTCGAAGTCCGAAGAAACCATCATCCAGGACCGCACCATCTTCGAGGACGCCCGCATCTTCGCGCCCAACCTCCACGGCCAGGGCATGATGTCCGACCGCGACTTCCAGAACTACAACGACCTCTTCGAGCTGATGATGTCGCTGGTGAAGCTGCCCGACCTCATGATCTACATCCGCTCCAGCATCCCCACCCTCGTGGCACAGATCCAGAAGCGCGGCCGCGAGTACGAGCAGACCATGCGCCTCGACTACCTGCAAGGCCTGGAGCGCCGCTACGAGGAGTGGATAAAGACCTACCAGGGACCACTCATCATCATCGACGGCGACCACTGCAAGTTCGGCGAAGACACCGAGGCCCTGAAGCAGGTCACCGACATGATCGACGCCAAGCTCTACGGACTCTTCCCCATGGAATGAGTTTCAGCCGAGAGAAAAGAAACGCCGCCCCTGCATCTCTACAGGAACGGCGGAGTTTAGTTGCAGATTCTAGTGGCGTGCAAGCTGACCTCCCGTCACCATCCACCATCCACCATTCACCAAAAGCGAAGCCCCCTTCGGGGCTCCGTTTAGTCACCTGCCAGGGCCGCCGCCTTGGCGTCGTTAATCATCTTCTGCGCCAGGTTCGACCACCCGAGCACGGCGTCCTTGTTCAGCTCGGCGCGCGTGTAGTCGCCGGTAGCCTGTGCCAGCAGCTTCATCGAGCGGACGGCGTTGCCCGTGGGGTGCACGGTTCCCGTCTTCGGGTCGCGAGCCGTCTTGGGGCCGATGGCCGCCTTGATGGTCAGGTCGAGGTTCTTGTCGTAGAGCGTGTTCACGGGCTGGCTCTCCACCGAGCACTTGAAGATGGCCAGGTTGTCAATCTTCACCGTGTTGCCGTCCAGCGTCAGGTGTCGGATACACTTCACCGCGTCCGTGAGGATGCCCTTGATCGTACCCTCCGAGAAGGGCGTCTCGTGCTCAGCCATGTGCTTGGCCAACTCGTGGATGCCGTAGGTCTGCTTGTAGTCAGCGCGGGCGTACCACTTCTTGTAAAACTCGCTCGTCTGCTTGTTGTCTTGATAAAGGTTCAGTTCTACCATGATTCTTGTGTGTGTTTTTGATGGTATTACACTCGTGCGACCAGCTACATCGGGTGGCCGCCTCCCGCTTTTTCAGAGCTCCTTTTGATGTTACAAAGATACAAAATAATTTCCAGACTGCCAAACTTTTCCACCACTTTTTTTTCAACTATTTCTTTAATAAAATAAGGGCAACTTGTCTCACGACAAACTACCCTCCAAACCAAGCAATAAGATTAGCTTATGAAAGATGAAAGAATGAAAGATTAAGCCTCGTCGTTTTCTTCCACGCTATTGGGTTGAGTCTTGACAAAGGCCTTTCCCTCCTTCTTAATCCAACCCTCCTGTTTCCATCTGTGGATAATGGTATATAGGGCGTTGTTGGTTAGTTCAGTGCCCTTCCGGGCACGTAGGTCGGCCATGGTGAACCGTGAGGGCAGACCATCGAAAACATTTTCATTGATGGTATACTTCTCACCGTCCTCATTGGTCTTGGCCTTCTGCTTCATGAACTGTCGCCCGAAGGTCTTGCACTGCATGTAGAGTGTATAGTCGGCCATCTTGATGGCAAAGTCTACACATGCCTTGCTTTCCTTACCGGCCAAGAGCATATACACCACTCCGCACCGAAACCCAATGACAGCGGCTCTCTTGCGGTAGTTCGCTGCAACCAGGTCGCCCGACTTGGCAGCCTTGATGCGCACGTTCTCCACCCAGCGGTCGATGGCTCGGCGAAGGCGTGGGGTGTCATAGAATCCACTGGCCGAACGAAGGATCTCAACAGCTTGGTCAATACGCTGCTGCTCCTTCTCGGTGAGTTCGTGGTAGACAACGAGCGGTGCGAAGGGGTCGTAGGGAATCTCCGACAGCATGACACGACCAGAGAGACCGTTCTCGACGTTGTCGTCCTTGAAACATTTGTGCAACTGACCTGGGGTGCTCAGGATAGTCCAGTTGTATGCTATGTTGACACGTCCGCTCTCAGACTGTTCGCCATTATAGTCCTGTCCCCAACGGGATCGGTCGAAACTGTAACGATAAGCGTCGTACTTGGCGCTCCAGCTACCTGCGCCGTTCGTCTTCAGAAGAGTGTCCATCTCAGGACTGAACGAGTAGAGCGTCTTCCCCTTGGCGGCCTTCAAACGGCGTAGCAATTTCGAACAGCTGATGGTAATGGGTACCTCGCGTACCACCTCCATAGGCTCAGCTTCACCTCGCTCACTCTGCTTGCGCAGCTTGTTCTTCGCCTTCACCTCGTCCTCGCGCTCAAGGACGAGGTCGTCTTCCTTACGGACAATGCGCAGCCAAACATTGACAAGATACTCTATGAGACCCTTGTGGTTGGCCTGCTCAGTGTTGATGATGGCCATACCCCCAAGATTGTGAATTCGCTTGTCGATGTAACGTACGGTGACATCGCTGGCCATAGCCATACACAGCGGCATGATGCCAACAATCGAAGGCATACTGAGAAAGTCGGGATTTCCTGTTATACTCTCCTTCAGACCAATAGGCAACTGGCGCGGAGCAATGGCCCACTGTGTCTGCTGCGGTTTCTGTTCAACGTCAGCCGCGGTGATGTCTTCTGCAACTTTCAGCGAATTCAGGAAGACCTGCTTCTGCTGAAGTGTCATGGGGCGGTTTGGGTCGACGTACTTCGCGTAGAAGTTGCTCACCAACACCTGACAGTCCTGCTCCTTGGAGTAGTCGGGCATCTTCTTCTGGAGCACAGCCAACAGCTCTTGCTGCGTCATCATCTGACAGAGCGTGGGCAGCAGCAGTTTCAGCGTGTTGTGTCGAAGACCCTCGCGGTTCAGTGTCAGCAGGTCGAGACCGACCATCGACAACGTATCGTCGAAAATGGCCAGGGAGCGGTTTGAGGGCTCCAGCAACGCCTGAGAATTACGCAGCTGTTTGCACAAGGGTATCGCCTCCTTTGTGTCATTCTGCTGGTATTTCTTCAACTCTTCGTCAGAAAGCTTGGCGGGGTGCAGCTCGTCGCTAAACATCAGCTCCTCGTCAATGTAGAGAATGTACTCACGACAGGGGATGTAGATGCCGCGCTCCAACTCATGGACGGCTTTGTCGTAGGGAATACCGCCAACGAGGTCAGAGATCCACTGCTGCGCCTGCTGGCGCGTCAGCCCCTCGGGGATGTCGGCCAGAATGGCAAAGCCGTTACCGCTGACCGAGATGTTGACCATATTGATGCCCAACTCACGCTCACGGCCTTTGATGTACTTTTCATACACCTGCTTGCCTGCACCGTAGTTGTCGAAGTCAACGAGGACTTTACCGGAATCCTCTGGCTCACCCTCAGAGCTCTTATAGCCTTTCAAGAAATGAGCGTGTGGCGTGTAGAAGTGCAGACGCCGCTTAAGCTCAGCTTTCAGCGTCTGGTAGTCGGTCTTCTGAATCTCACCACGCCGGCAGTTCTCCAGTGCGTCGGCAAGTTCAGCACAGATGTCGCCCGTCAGCTTATCGCCAGCCAGGGCGAGGAAACCCTCGGCCGTCGCAGGGACGGTCGTGGGCATCAGAATGTTCTGTCCAATGTCTATTCTGCTCATAGTCGTATGGAGTTAGATGTTAGACATCAGCTGGTCCAGATGGCTCATGAAGTCGACGAGTGCTTTCGACTCGCGCCCCATGATGAGTGCCGTTCGCAACTCGCCCAGATGGTCGGGCACGCTCAGGTGGAGCTTGTAGCGCCGGGCCGACTTCTTCAGCCAGCCATGCTCCGAACCTGCCAGCAACTGATCGTTGCGATGACGGGGTTGACGGTTACAATAGGGTTCGAAAACGAACTCCGGCTGAGCGAAACCGCCTCGCTCCAGCCATACGCGACCTGCCATGCGGCGGCCGCTGTTCTGTATCAAGTTCTGATAAGTATCGTTAGAGACAAAGAAAGAAATCTTCTTCATAATCATTCTTTTTTGTTCTTGTTATTTCGTTAATCATATTCCTATAATATAATAGGTATCTAAGAGCACACCCCGTCGGGTGTTGTTCCACAAGCGCCGTCGCGCTCATCTCTCAGGACGAAAACCACGTCTGATTAATCGTTCTGCTTGCAAAGTTCTAAATTATTATTTTATCATCCAAAAATGCGCACTTTCAGAGGCGGAAATATAAAGTTATTTGACGTCGTATAACCATTTCTGTATTGTTAATTGAATGTTAAATATCGGTGTTTGTAGATAACGTAACCAATTGTTAACCAAAGAGATAAATGACTGTTCTTGTACGCTGATGCTGCTATGTTCTTTTGTGGTCAGATATCGCAGGAATACTGCTTTGGAATACTTCAGACCGTCGTCACCAATTTTCTGCAATAGCCATGCTATGCATCGCGCAGCTTCGGATGTACTACATTTGAAGTCCAGACGTCGGCAGGTCTTCCAGTCTGGCGTACCCTCACTTTCCAGATAGGGGCTGATAAGTTCGAGCCATGCGGCCAGCGTTGTATGATACTCTGCCATTATTATGTCAAAGAGACGCGTTTTCGGCGTGAACGGATAGCAGCGCTTCTGATGTCGGGCTGCTCGCGACAGTTTTGTTGACTTCCTTTTCTTTTTTTCTTTTATTATCATATGGTTAGCGCGGGCGACTTATGCCCGACACCAACCGGCGCAAACCCTGTCAGGGGTTTACTGAGGTTCAGAGAAGAGAAAAGTAAAAAATGTTGCGCTAAATCTCGCGCACGCGCGCGCATAACGTGTAAAAATGTCTCTGAGAGGATAGTTGGATGAAATAATTTTACAAACACTAAAATTTTCTTTCATTCTTTCATCTTTCATGAGGGTCCTAATACGTTGCTGTTAGAATTAATTAACTTATTGAAGAGAAATTAACAATATTAGTGTATGTAATACACTAATAATTAATTAACCTATACTTTTACAACACCACACCCTGGTGAAAGGTGAAAGATTGAAAGATTTTCAGCCACTTCACTCTCTTTCGGTATAGTGCCACCAATTCTGGCTAAAGTGACACACTACGCAAAATAAGTGCCACCTGTTTTGGCTGAAGTGGCATTGATAAATTTGCCTGAAGATAGCTGGGGGCAGGAGTCGCGTCCGGCGTATGGATATACCCCAACCCCCAATATATGTATATATAGTCATATATTGGGGTTGGGGTATGGCCTTCCGCGGTCATCAGATTTTGATATTTTGTGCATCAAATATTTGGAGTCTCAGCTTTTTTTCGTATCTTTGCCCTCGGTTCCGGGAGAAATCGGGACTAATGAAAGCATTAGCTATTATTTCGCGTTAAGCCAATATGCCTAGGAAACAAATTGGGATAAGAAACGCTCAGAAGTAATAGAGATGTGGGGTGTTGGATAACGGCAACTCCATTCCTTACCAATATAGCTATGCATTCACGCCATAGGCGTGGTGCATTCTTATAGGTAGGGATGGGGCCCAATTCCTAGGCATACCCCAGCTTAACGCATAAGAGGCATCACGCTTTCTTTGTGCGTCAGCGATTGATAGTCGATGCAGAGACCTAAAACTATCAATCGTTATGGCTAACAAGAATACGAACTTGCATCAGGCAAAAGAGGCGAAGAAGGATGAGTTCTATACCCGACGTGAGGATATAGAACGCGAATTGTATCATTATCGCCGTCAGTTTGAAGGTAAGACGGTACTCTGTAATTGTGATGATCCTCGAGTAAGTGAGTTTTTCCAGTATTTTGCTCTTAACTTTGAATGGCTTGGATTGAAACGGCTTATCTGTACGTGCTATAAGAATAATGATATCGATTTGTTCAGTCAGCACGATAAAGAACAGGCCGTTTACATTATATACGAAGGTGACAAAAATGGCAACAATCGCATCGATCCTGAGGAATTGGATGTGAAGCCTCTTAAAGGAGATGGTGATTTCCGCTCAAAGGAATGTATTGAACTCTTGAAGCAAGCAGACATTGTCGTCACTAATCCCCCATTCTCCCTGTTCCGTCAATATGTTAAGCAGTTGATGGACTTCAACAAGCAATTTCTTATTATCGGCCATCAGAACGCCATAACATACCAAGAGATTTTTCCTTATTTCAAGGATAATCGTATGTGGCTTGGTTATGGTTTTAACCGCAACTGCGCTCATTTCATTAGTCCAAACTACGAAGATACGGCAGCAGACGCTGACCATAGAGAGGGTATGATAAGGGTGTCTGGCGTGATGTGGTTCACAAACCTAAGAGTAAAAAAGCGCGAAGATGAAATGGAGTTTATCAAGAAGTACAATCCCGAGGAATACCCGAAGTACGATAACTATGATGCCATTGATGTTTCTAAGTCTCAGGATATTCCTGAAGACTATGACGGCGTAATTGGGGTACCCATAACGTTTATGACGAAGTACAACCCAAGTCAGTTTGAAATAATAGGGCTGATGGCATCAACTACGGTCAGTGAAATTAACTTCGGTTATCCATTTGTTAATGGCGAAAGGAAATATGCAAGAATCTTAATCCGACACAAAAGATAATAACTATGGATATAGAATTAAAGGAAGTTACAATAGCCGAATTGTACGAAGGCTACGAATACGACGAGTTGAGCGACATACTTGGCTATGGCGGAAAACTGAATATTCGTCCAGCTTACCAGCGTGAGTTTATCTACAAACCAGAACAAGAGCAAGAAGTCATTCGTTCTGTGATGCAGGGATTCCCGCTGAATGTTATGTACTGGAGCGACGAAGGTGACCACTATGAGCTACTGGATGGACAACAGCGCACGCTCTCCATATGTCGCTACCTTGATCGTGCTTTCAGCGTCGACAAATTGTATATCCACAATCAGACTCCTGATGTGCGTAAGCGCATTATGGACTATAAATTACTGGTTTACGTCTGTCGTGGTACTGTGTCGGAGAAACTGAAATGGTTTAATATCATCAACATACAAGGAGAGCGGCTGACTGAGCAAGAAACACGCAACGCCGTTTTCACAGGTTCATGGCTCACCGATGCCAAGAAACGATTCTCAAAAGCAACTGGTAAAGGTGTCCTGCTTGGTACGCGTTATCTTGCTGGTGACCCGAAACGGCAGAAGTACTTGGAAACGGCCATCAAGTGGGCTGCAAACAGCGACAAAGAACGATTCGGTGGCGACATAGAAACCTATATGGGAATCTATCAAGACAAACCTAATGCTAACGACCTGATGCTCTATTTCCTGCAGGTCATCAACTGGGTAGAGGCAACGTTTCCCACATACGACCCACTGATGAAAGGGCTGGATTGGGGGTACTTATACGAAACATATAATGGTAAGACCGACATAGACACTAATGCGCTGCAACAGGAACTGGAACGTTTGTGGATGGACGATGATGTAACGCACAAAGCAGGGGCTTATGAGTATGTACTTGGCGGAGACGAGCGTTGCCTAAATATCCGCAAGTTCTCGCCTGCAATGGCAAAATCCGCATACACTCGCCAGCAAGGCATCTGCCCAATTTGTGGCAAGCACTTCGAAATTGGAGAAATGGAGGCTGACCATATTACACCATGGAGTCAGAAAGGCCCTACAAGTGCAGATAACTGCCAGATGCTCTGCAGAGAGTGTAACAGAAGAAAAGGAAATAAATAATGATGAACGGGACGCAAGCGTCACCCTTCGGGATGCCGAGCGCCGCTGTGCTCTCGGGGATTATTTTTTTACAGAAAAAGAAGGTATAGCTCGACGGCCGAAGGGAAAGTCAGAGTTAACCGCCTTTTGTGTTATGATTACTTCAAAATGCCGTCCCGTTGATCCTTTACTTCATTTTCTTCAGTTCGGCCCTTACCTCTTCTGTCAAATCCTTTGTGTTTGCGCCAATGTAGAGGGGTGTGTCCTTATCGAAGATATAAGAGTACTGACCGGCTTTACCGACTTTCTGTATAGCCGTCTTGACCTTCTCTTTTAAGGCACCAAACTTTTCTTCCTGCTGTTTCTCAAATGTCTGTTGACTCGCAGTAGCATATTGCTGAATTCTGTTATACATATCATTAAGTCGATTCTCTGTCTCCTTTTGTTTTTCTGCGCTCATAGTGGCCTTTTCCATATCATACTCATCAGCTTCGACTTTCAATTCTTCCTGCATCTTACTTAATTCGTTTTCATACTGTTGGCCAACAGCCCGAAGTTCTCTTTGAATCTTATCAAACTCAGGGAGTGAATACATGAGACTCTGTGTATCAACATGTCCAAATTTCTGAGCCATTGCAGCCAAGGGAGCAATGAGCATCATCATGATGATAATCTTTTTCATATTATATTCAGTTTATTTTTTTGTTCTTTTCTGTATCTCGGCAAGTATATTATAACAGTTGTCTGTCTGTTTTTCTATCTCATCAAAATAGGCATCCATTATAGCCATCTGTTTAGCAAACAAATCCCGGAGTTTCTCCTTGCTCAATTTTTTATATCCAGGCAAATAGTAGATGTCTTTCGGGGCAAATACATGCATATTTTCCTTCATTGTTAAGATATTTTTGGTCATGAATAGATGGGCATCACGTAATTCTTTTTCGAATGCTGTTATTTCCTTGGTATCGACCACACCCTTTTTGACGTTGTCAAGGCATTTTCTGCCATGATTGATGACGTCATCATATTGTTTGATATAACTTTCAAGAACAGGAGTAATAGCTTCACTCACTCCACCCAGAGCGGCTTTCTCCCTCCATTCCTCACCTTTCCCCAGCTCATAGAGTTTGTATTGTGCTGGAGCATATCCACCATTCGCCAGCCTTTCGTACACTTGCAGACTATACTCCTTGTCCTTCTGCTCTTTCTTCAGGGCCTGCTTGAATTGTTTCTCAGCAACTTTGTCGCTATCAACCAAACCATCTTTTATGACCTCACCTCCTTGTACCGCCATACCAGCAGCCATACAAAGTGCAACTAGCACTAATACGATTTTTGTTCTCATACCAATCAATTATTAATATTTCAGTTTTAGATCTTTTCGTTTGCAAATATACATAGTTTCCATGAAACTACCAATTTTTTTTGAATAAACATGGCATACATTTGCCTGACACCTATATGATCACTTCAAATGCCGTCCCCTGATCAAATATGATAAAACCTCACACGGTAGAAAGTTGCCGTGTGAGGTTTTTACGAAGGGGGCGGTTTCCAGAGATTACTTGAAAATCAGCTGGGCAAAGTTGTAGAGGCCGTACTTCCAGACGACGAAGTTGTGGCCCTCGCCAGGATAGTTGATGAGGGTGCAGGGGATGCCCTTCTCGTCGCAGAAGGCCTTGAGCTGGGCGCTGTTGTTCATCAGGCCGTCGGCACCGCCGCAGACCATCCAGAGCAGCTTGTTTTCCTTCTTCACCTTGTCGACATCGGGGATGAGCTGGGCAGCACGCTGGGTGTTGGGGGCAGAGGAGAAGCCGCCGACGTAGGCAAAGACATCCATGTGGCCCAGTCCGAAGTTGAGCGACTGGCCGCCACCCATCGACAGGCCGGCTATGGCGCGGTGGTCGCGGTCGGCATAGACGCTGAAGTTCTTCTCGATATAGGGAATGAGGCTGCCGATGAGGTCCTTGTCGAACTCGCCGAAGGCAGCAAACGAGCCGAAGCCGCCCTGACGGGAGTCGTCCTTCTGAGCGCGTCCGTTGGGCATGACGACAATCATGTCGGCCACACGACCGTCGGCATAGAGGTTGTCCATGATGATGTTAGGCTTGCCGCCGTCGCGGTACCACTCGTTCTCGTCGCCACCGATGCCGTGGAGCAGGTAGAGCACGCTGTACTTCTTCTTGGCGTCGTACTTCGGGGGCAGATAGACGTTGGCCTTGCGGACGGTGCCCACGGATTCCGACTGGTACTCAATGAGCTTCACCGTGCCCTTTGCCACGCCCTCGCGCTCCTTGTCGAAGTCCTGGGGTGCTGCTTTGTACTCATCGAACTTGACGTCGATCTGTTGCTGACCGCCAAACATCGGGATGTTCGGCTCTTGTGCATTGGCTGTCATCGCCGTGACGACGAGCAATGCTGCGAAAAATACTTTCTTCATGTGTGTGTGTAATTGATTAAATGGTTGAAAACAAATTCTGTACCATTAGACCGATTTCCGCCTGTTTGGTTTAATCCGCCAAAGCGGAACGTGACGTGAGTGAACAGGATTTTTTAGCAGGAAAGGCGAAGAAGCGGATAATTTGTTTGGCGCTTTGAAAGATTTTGTATACTTTTGCACCACAATTCAACCAATAAACCATAAACCAAGACATGAAGAAAAACTTTTTTGCACGATTATCGGCGGTCGTGGGGCTGCTGATGGTCATGTTGCTCGTCCCCGGACGGTCGTCGGCCGTGACGGTGAACGAGAGTGACGTAACGCTGCTGGAGGCCATCAAGTCGAGCGGCGCGCAGGCCTTCAACACGGGCTACACCCACAAGTCTAACACCCGCGTGGAGATGGACTGTAACGTGACGAAGAACAGCCAGAGGGACTGGGAGGCGCTCTTTGGCGGCCGTCTGAAAGACTTCAGGAGTAACGCGTTCTGCTTCTTCGTCCGTCATCATAACGGAACCACCTCCGCACAAGACGCTCCCTGCTTCAATCGCACGGGCAAGGAGACGAACGGCTCAGGCTTCGTCTACGGCGAGCGCATCAAGGTGGTTGCCGAAGGCCAGACAGCCAAGTGGTACAGGTACTCCGACCTGAACACCCAGGTGGGCAGCGTGACGACCTCAGGAACGGCTGATGACGGCAAGACGCCGATGTTCCTCTTCAACCTGAACACAGCAAGTACTGAAGGCGGGAAACAAGCAGACACATCGCCCTCGGTGATGACGCTCTACGGCTGCAAGATCTACGAGGGCGAGACGCTGAAGTGCGACTTCGTGCCTGCGAAATATAATGGTACGGTGGGCCTTTACGACCGCGTAAACAAGACGTTCGACGGGTCGATGACCAGCACGCCGTTCCAGATTGCATTGTTACAGGCACCTATTGACGGCATATTTAGTGGCACGGAGTTGCTGAAGAACAGCCAGTGCGACGGCACTTTCAACAACTGGACGCCGACGGGAGGTAATACTCCTCGGAAAACCTGGGCTATCAAAACGTTTGAAGACGGAACAAAAGGTTGGGCTTCGTCTTGTGAAATTTGTACGCTTTCGCAGACCGTTGTCCTGTCTGAATGTGGCTTCAGTGATGCGGATATTGACGCTGGCAAGGTTCTGTGTCAGGCTTCTGCAGATATCATTTCTACATGGAATAGCAATAATAAAGGTGCCAGGGTGGCTGACGTGAAAGTGGATATACTCGATGAGAATGACCTTTTGCTCTGTACGTTAACGGTGCTTGACGATTTGAGCATTTTCGAAGAATGGACGACTTTTAAATCGGACGGATTCATACTGCCACTAGGGGCTCGTAAACTGAATTATATTGCAAGAGGACAAGATCCGCTTTTTGGAGAGGGATGGTTAGACCAATATGGTCCTGCCTATAAGGACCTGTCGCTCAAAGCCAATGTGATTGGCGACAAACCAAGTGGCGGCGGCGACAACCCCACGATTCCCGATAACCCCACGTATCAGGAATACTCCGTCTGGATTGGTGGCACGCAGGTGACGAGTGAGAACATGAACGACATCCTGGGCGACGGTACCATGAGCTACATGCCGGACAAGGGCGAAGGCACGCTGACCATCACGACTCCCACGCCCAACATTACCGGTTATAATTGGGGCGGGGCCATGATTCTATGCAGCAATCAGAATCTGACAGTCAATGCACCGAATGGTCTGGAATTGAAACATGACCAGCTTAACTATGGATTCTATGTGGGCACAGGATCGCTGACCATCAACGGCAACCTGAGCGGTGGCACGAGAAGCAATGAAATATACCTCGTCAAAGGCGACCTAACGGTGAATGGCAACATCACGTTCGCAAACGAAGAGTCATGGGGTATCCTGGTTTTTGGTGCAGTGGACATTCATGGCGACGTGGACATCAAGGCCTATAACAGAGGTATTGAGGCCAATTCTATCAAGGTGAAGGGCAACCTCACGGCGTCGTCTGTATCCGATTACTTCTATACTCTTCAAATCAATAATGGCGGCAATCTGACGGTTGAGGGCAACGTCACCGGAACCCACAAGAAGTGTGTGATTTCCACTTCTGGCGATGTGAACATCACTGGCGATGTCACGCTGACCACTACAGAGGAGAACGCTTCTCCAATTGGTATCAGTGGCGATGTGAACATTAAAGGCAATGTTGACATCACGATGGAGAAAACAGGCAATAACGGTATCCGAGCCAATAACATCACCATCGACGGCGATGTGACGATCGATGGCGGACACTGTGCATTGAGTGCCAGCAACACGCTGACGATGGTCTCCGGGCGATGGAACCTCAATGCCATCGACTGGGTTGTCTCGTGCATAAACATGGTTATTCCCGACACCCACGCCATTCTCGTCCCTACAGGCGGAACGGTAAACACGTCGGGCTATATCGTCGACGCTAATGGCGACATGGTGGGCCACGTCGTCATCGGCAAAGTCCACGTCCACACCCCGACAACGATTCCTGGCACACAACCCAGCTGCACAGAGCCGGGATGCACGGAGTCTGTCGTCTGCTCGGAGTGCGGAGAGGTTATCGAGGCGGCTATGGAGATTCCCGCATTGGGCCACATCTGGGGCGACTGGGTAGTGACGCGTGAAGCCGAGCCGGGCAAGCCGGGCGAGGAGACCCGCACCTGCATGAACGACGCCTCGCACAAGGAGACGCGCGCCATAGAGTATCAGCTTGCCATCGACGAGAAGAACTTCCCCGACGCTGCCTTCAGGAAGTTTGTCCAGGAGAATTTTGACAACAACAACGACCAGAAGCTCAACGACGCCGAGATAGCCGCTGTCGACCATATCGAAGCCATGAATCTCGGTATTGCCGACCTCACGGGCATTGAGCACTTCACCGCGCTGACCTCGCTGACAATCCACTATAACAAGCTGACCAAGCTCGACGTGTCGAAAAACACGGCACTCACATCGTTAGCCTGTGGCGAGAACCTGCTGACAGAGCTCGATGTATCGAAGAATACCGCTCTCAAGTTATTGGCCTGCCCAGCAAACCAGCTCACCAAGCTCGACCTCTCCAACAACAAGGCACTGACCTCTCTGAGCTGTCATAGCAACAAGATTCACGACGAGGCGATGGATGCACTCATCGCCAGCCTGCCAGAGGTCACCAAAGGTGAATTCTATGCCGTTGACCCCACTAATGAAGCCGAGGAGAACGTGGTGACGAAGGCTCAGGTGGCCGAGGCCAAGAAGAAGGGCTGGACGACCTATCGTATCTCGGAGAACACCGCTTTATGGTACGAAGAGTATGAAGGCTACGAGCCTCCTGTACCCGACGACATCTCCGCTGCCAAGCAGAGCAACGACACCGGCAACTGGTACGACCTGAAAGGCCGCAAGCTGAGCGGAAAGCCGACGAAGAAAGGACTGTATATCAGGCGCTCGGCCGAAGGACGCTTGCAAGGCAAGAACGGGCAGAAAGTCGTTATTGACTGATTACGTGACTCAGGGGAGCCGCCCCCTGAGTCATTGACTGATTCCACGCATCGACAGCGAGATGCGGTTACGACGGTGGTCAACCTCCAAGACGCGCACACGAACGTGCTGGTGGAGTTTGACCACCGTATTTGGATCTTTGACGTACTTGTCGGCGAGCTGTGAGATGTGTACGAGACCGTCCTGATGGACGCCGATGTCGACGAAGGCACCGAAGGCGGTGATATTCGTGACGATACCCGGCAGCTCCATGCCCTCCTGGAGGTCGTCAAGGGTCTCTATGCCATCGGCAAAGCGGAACTCCTCAATCTGTTCGCGGGGGTCACGGCCGGGCTTCTCCAGCTCCTTCATGATGTCGTTGAGCGTTGGCAGTCCCACGCTGCCGCCGACATAGCGTTTCAGGTCCACGCCCTGACGTTTCTCCTTATCGTTAATCAGGTCAGCAACGGTACACTGCTGGTCGCGCGCCATCTGCTCCACAATCTGATAGCTCTCGGGATGGACGGCGGAGTTGTCCAGCGGGTTCTTGGCCCCGGGAATGCGAAGGAATCCGGCACACTGCTCAAAGGCCGATGGGCCGAGTCGCGGCACCTTCTTCAGCTGAGCCCTCGACGTGAACGCACCGTTCTCGCGGCGGTAGTCGACGATGTTCTTTGCCAGTGCAGGGCCCAGTCCGCTGACGTATTGCAGCAGGTGGCTGCTGGCGGTATTGAGGTTCACGCCGACGGCATTGACGCAGCTCATCACCGTCTGGTCGAGCTGCTGCTTCAGCTTCGTCTGGTCCACATCGTGCTGGTACTGCCCCACCCCGATGCTCTTCGGGTCGATCTTCACGA
>Ga0310786_10001006_pt1 | contig 45135 bp, 54 predicted proteins | sample AusTroGonzalo_MG_FD_203881 | JGI IMG/M metagenome (GOLD analysis project Ga0310786, IMG submission 203881) | Bovine rumen microbial communities from tropical cattle in Woodstock, Queensland, Australia - Gonzalo_03 (v2) (version 2) | ecosystem: Host-associated > Mammals > Digestive system >...
TGGTATGTATAACTCTAATGCCATTACAGATAAGGCTCTACATATTTCTGCATATACTTATTCCGAATCTGTATGGCCTGACGAGTCATCGTCTGCCCTTGAAGAGCCATCGACACGGCACGCGTTGAAGCGTTGAACTCTCTCGCCAACACTTCAACGTAGCCGCGCGGAGGTGGCGGCACAAATCGGCCACTCGCTCCGGAAGTTTTCAAAAATTCTACAGCAGGCATTTCTCTCGTCGTAACCCGCTCTTCTAATCGGTTATCCATAGTTTTTTTCAATTTTATTGCACTTTTCTTTCAAATTATTTTCGTATTTCGGAAAATTATTGTAACTTTGCGAAAAATTTATTTATTTTTTGCGCTTTTTATTTTCCGTTTTTAGAAAATCGGTGCAAAGATAGTATAAATAATTTGAATATGCAAATTTTATTTGAAAAAAAATCAAATTTTCTGCGATTTTTCAAATAAATCGCGATTATTATACAAAAATAGGTGAAATATGAAAGCGAAAACTAAAGAGCAGGATGAGCTGAAGAATCTGGTGATTTTAGCCCAAGCACAAGGTAAGGTGAAAAACCAAAAAGGGTTTGCGGAACTGGTTCAGCTGGATGAGGGGTATCTATCCCAACTCCTTAACGGCTCAAAGCGTATTACCAAACAAATGCTAAAGCGCATTAAGGATGCTGCTGCCGTGGAAGGAATCACTATTGAAGGCAACGGTAACGCTACGGCCACAGGTCCAAACTCAACCGCGCAAGTCGTATCCGGAGACATGGGCGCGCTCATTAAGGAAATGGGTGAGCAGCGCCTCGCGTATATGGAGCAGCTGCGCGCTAAGGACGAGCAGATTACCGAATTTATGCAGCTGCTGAAGGAGGCGATTGCCAAGTCTAAGAAATGAGCGCCGCAGAGCCTTTATGTGCATCTTCACGCACGCGTATTAGTCTCGCGCGTATTATGCGCATGAGACGGCGCACGCCCGCACACATATGCAAGTATATGCGCGTACACATGTATAACACACGCCCGTGTTATATATAAGGTGTAGAAAATCGGGCATAAATCGGGCATTTTGCTGCTAAAATCGCCCGAATTGACAAATTGACATACTGAAGATAACTGCTTCCGTAGTAGCTATTTACGCTCAGAGTGCAGTTCCGCTTATCCCCTCGATATCGCATTCCGTGTCCCGGGGGTTCGAATCCCTCACTCTCCGCAAGGCCGATAAATGCAGGGCAAACGCCAAATGAAGGCGAAAAACCGGGCACGAATCGGGCACGAAAAAATAGCATTTATGTAATGGTAGTTATCTTCGGCGTGTCGCTAAAGAAAATTACCATTAAAAAAAATGCGTATTCAAAATTCAAAAGAAGCCTCTCGAGTAACTACTCCAGAGAAAAATCCATCTCCAGTATGGCATCTGAATGAAAGCACCGGCATACCACAGCCGATGTATAAGCCTGCGTTTGTAAATGAGGATAAGGCAGCCGGCGTGCATGTAGTGTATGCTATATTCAATCCCGGTACTAATCAATATATGCGCCATCGCGTAAAACTGAATAAGTACCGGCAGAACTATAAGCGTAAAGCAGATTTCCTACGTTTTGCTGAAGGCATCGCTAATCAGATTAACGTGAAACTGGCCGGCGGCTGGTCGCCCATCGGCGAAAAGAATAATGCACGGTTCTATACGCAATTGGCCGATGTGGTGGATTTATACCTGAAGGACCGGAAGGCAGAAGTACGCCATGCAACCTATGTGTCATATAGCAGTACATGCAGCATCCTGAAGGAATGGGTGAATAGCAACCTATGTGGATGTCAGATTATTGACTTCAACCGGGTACACGCACTCGAGTTCCTTCAGTACGCTCGAGAAGAGCGCGGTGTATCCAACCGGACGTACAATAATTATCTGAAGCAGCTGCGTCTCTTCTTTGAGTGGGCCATCGGCCAATGTTACTGTAAAGAGGACCCGTTCAAACTCATTAAGACGCGCAAGAAGGAGATTAAGAAGCGTCAGGTGATATCACTCGAGCAGCGCACAATCATCTTTAACTATCTGCGCGATAGAGACCCGGCGCTACTGATATTCATCGAGCTTGTGTACTTCTCTCTGATGCGGCCGATAGAAATCCGGCGCTGCTTGGTAAATCAGATTCATCTCGACGAGCATTATATAGAGATACCTGAAGAGCAGGCGAAATGCTGGAAGATGCGCCATGCGCCGCTAAGCGACGAACTGGTAGAGCGTATCCGGGAATATCTTAACGCATATCCACACAGCGCAGACAGTCACCTCTTCAGTACCGGGTTCCGGCCCGGAACTAAACCTATCGGGGCTAAAAGTGTACAGCTGCGATGGATGGATATGCGCGCGGATTTGAAGCTTCCGGATGAGTATGTTATCTACAGCCTCCGAGATTCCGGAATCGTCGATATGCTACATGCCGGCGTCGATGAGCTTACTGTTATGCACGCTGCCGGGCATCACAATCTCAGCACCACATCTATTTATGCAGACCATATCGACGTGGAGATGATAGAACGGGTGCGTGAGATGCAGGTTAGCTTTGCGGACGCGAAATAATTTTCCGCACAGACTTCATCCATCCGGATACTTTCTCTCTGAACTTACCCGTGATATCGCGTACAAATCCCGACTTGGTTCCTGCCTCTTCATATACGCGATAGGACTTCCGGTTGTTTAAGATATCTTCTACGGTTGCTCGAGTAAGTAACAGGTAGATAATGCGACGGCATAATGACAGTCGGTTCAGACTATTTACGCGCTTACACTCATCGAGCAGCACATGATGTGGGTACTTACGGTGTAATAGTTCTAAATCTGCGCGAAAGTATTTCTCGTCTGCCAGCTGGTCTTTGATGGCCTGACGCTCAGCGATGGTATATTGTTTCATATTGGATAGAATTACATGGTGAAGTAATAAACGGTTCCTGCCAAATGCGCTCGCGCAATAGCATCGATGCCCTCCCAAGAAAGCATGTATCTACAGTCATCCTGATTGTCATAGAAGAAGTTCTCCGTAAGGACGGCAGGGCACGCTGCTTTGTAGATGACAGTGAAGTTACTCTCCTTATCTTCATCGCCATCGCGCCTATCCGTTCGGAACTTCGTGTCTGCCGGGAAGAACTTGCGCGCGGCGTTGTACAGCTGCTCTGCCAGTTTGTCACTATTGGTTTTACCAACGGTGGTCCATGCTTCCCATCCTCGAGCGCTCATCCATGAGTTACCATTACCAGCTGCGTTACCATGGATGGATATCAGCACACACTTCTCACCCTGATGACTCCTTATATAATTATTCGCGCGCGCCGCGCGTGTGGAAAGAGCTATATCGTCATCCTCCGGGACAAGAATCACCGTTTTAATGTCATACTGCGGTGCCAGTTCTGCGATACGCTGCGCTACTCTGCGTGTGAACTCCCATTCATAAAGTCTTGACCGGCCATCCTCTAATAATGGCGACCGTTTGCCCGGAGTATTGCTTCCGTGGCCATTGTCGATAAGTAATGTGTACATATTAGATAGTTTTTATATAGTTGTTAAAACTTGTAAGCATGCGTGCAATCAAGCACGCATACCTTGATTGAATCATACCCTGTCGTACCTATTGGGCGGTAAATTAAGCTGTCCGCGCCATCCGGTGTGTAAGCTGGATACAATTCTTTGAGACCGGGTGCATAATCGAAATACAGGCATCTCGATTTTGTACACTTGCTCCAGAGTCTCCATCGGCATAGCCAGATAGAAGAAATCAGAGCTGATGACCGGGGTGGTCGCCTCGATGGCATCTGTAGATGCTACGTAAACGAAAACCACTTCCATCGGCTGCACCTCGGACTGTACATACTGCACACTCGAGGTGCTTTGCTTCACTCCGACGTCATACGCTGGAGCTGCATCCATCGCGACGAACATAAGGAGTCCAATCGCTAAGAAAAGAAATCGCTTCATCTTTCCAATGATTTGAGTTATAACTGTGCTACAACTTAAAGCCGTGTAGCTATCGGCTTATAAGAATGGTACATATTTCCGGATAAGAATCGCATATGGTGCAGTGACCGGAATCTTCTCACACACCCAGCATGCCACCTTCAGCAAAAGCAGAATAGCCGTAATCCAGAACCACCAGCTACAAAATCTATCATATCCTGTTCTTGTATTCTTCTTTGCGTGTTCGTAGTTAGATTGTAGAGTGGCCATTTGATTGGATAGGCTATCATTGGAATGGCGGTAGTCGGATGCGAGCGCACGATAAAAGTTTGTACTATCGCGCTGCTCGTGGTGTGATTCTCTATGTTGTACTCCGCTTACATTAGTAGCTTCTCCGCTCTTGGCGTTGTAAGTTCCACCGCCTTGGCCAAATTGGATAACCAGATTTGAACTATCGACTACCATAACATGATGCTCGATGATACGCACACTGTCAAGGTAAATCCATACGATACTATCTCTGTAGTTAATAACGGTGGAGTCATGCCAGTTGATTTGCTCCTTGACTTGAACCGAACGACATCCGGATGCGAGGAGAATGTATAACGCAATAATCGCCAATAGCGATATATTCAATGCGTAGTATGTGATTGGTTTTTTCATATTGTGCTATTGAGTTTCTTTGTCATCAGACTTTGTGTGTCTATTAAAATCTGCTATCAGGCACCCGTGTTCGATGTAGATTCTTAGTCCGGGTGCCTGATATATCACCTCGTCACTTATCGAAGCCATAATCAGCTGGATTGAACGGCTCGTCGATGCTATGTACGCGACAGTACTCCTGCTGTACGGCGCGAAGGTTCTCTACTGGCGGTATAACAGGATATACCACTTCTCCAACTTTACTCATTCCGGAGCCGGCGATTTGCTCGAATCCAAAACGATACAATAAGCCATTGCTCAACACCACTTTGCGCGGCGAGTTACTTGGCACTACATTTTGATTTACTACGGTATTCATATTTAAATTGTTTATATTGTTTGTCTATGTCATCCATCCTACTTCTGCTTATCATTGCCGGTTTGTACTCCGGGAATAACTGGCATACCAGATGATTCTTCTTCTCGATAAAGTACAGATATTTGCAAAAATCGCTATTAAGAACCATGTATGCAAGTAGTAATTGGCAGTTGAATGATGCCGTGTGACACATTGTTCCGGTATAACTATTGATTGAGCATAACAGACGCTGCGCTGATTCCACGAATGCTCCCTGTTCGATAGCTCGATGAATCTTTCCCTTACATGCTCTGATTGTGCGATTTGCGGTGTATATTCGATTAGTAAATACATATTTACCGCAGAAGTATGCACCGTGTCTCACTGGCTGACAGTAGAACTTTTTAGGATGCAGCGTGAGCTGTATCCCGGATAAAATCCATGCCGAAGCTACCCTGATGGCATTCACCATGCTCGAGTCACGCACCACGACGGCCATATCATCGACAAACTGCACTACTCGCACTCCACGGATGTATAATAACATCATTCCCCAGATGGCCGATACCATATTAGCAATCAGCTGTGAATAAAAGTTACCGATTGGTAATCCCTTTCCGGAATTATTCCGTAGTGTCTTGTTTTTCGGAATCTTATTTAATAATGCCATCGGGCTATGCAAGTAGCATCCGTCTGCGGGGTCGTTTGTAATAAGCGTATGAAGTAGTAGAAGCATCTGCTCTACTTCGTCATCAGAATAGCCTACAGGGCGAAAGCGATTGCAAAACTGTACAAATATATCAAAGGACATTTGCCTTGCGAGATTCATAAAGAATCCTTGGACATCCATCGTAATTACCATCCCGTCCGGCATTTCACGCATCCATTGCTGGAGTTGTTCGGCCGCTGTTTGGACGGATAATTTCGGTCGGTTTCCGTGACTGATATTTCCATTGCTTATATGTAGGCTCTCAGTAACCTGCAATATGAACGGGGCGATAAGATGGTGAATAATCCTATCTACGTACATTGCCGCAAATACTTCCCGGAGCCTTGGATATGTAAGTGCGAAGCATACACTCGGGTCTGGCCTGTACGTTTTTGTTATCAGTCTGTATGCAAGATTACATATGCGCGATAGGTGAAAGTGATATAGGGTCGCATTCATCCTATGGCTTTTGCTGGCAAAACATTCCTCCTCTGCGGTTAATAGTTGGCTTGCTACTCGTTCTAATTCTGCAACCGGCACTACCGCATACACATTATTCTTGTTATTGTTGTTAACGTTCGCTGACGGAATCGTAACAAACCACGCGTTAGTGGCATTGTTCTGCTGGCACGTCCACATGTTGCCCGTCGGCAGAGTGCTGCGATTGCTATGTCGCTCTGATGAAATAACTTGCGGACTTTCGTCTTCATCGCAAGTGGCGACACCATTATAAAGAGTAAGCGCGCTCGTCTTCATCCGTGGACTTGACGATTCAGGCCCTTTGCGCGTTGGCATTAGCGGACGCATACAGACATTGCTCGATATCATCACACATAACGTCTAACTTCGCGCAAAAATCTTTGCTCCATCCATGCATAAGCATCACAAGATAGATATCTGCTTGGATTTCCTCGAGGGTCTCGATTGCTCGCTTCAGATAATCTTTGCCTCTTGCCTGACGAAAGGCTTGGATATACAGCACGTGTGCCGTCTTGATTGTGGAATCAAGAATGGAGTGCTGTATATCCCGAGGCGCTTTCTTCTTGCCATCAAGAAGCATCTCATATAAGAGCGTGCATTTCTTGATGATGGGTCTCTCTATGGCGTGCTTGCTATTATGCCGCATTGGAGTAAATGTTTTGTTATCAGTTGCCGTGCCTCCGCACGGCTGGAGGTTTCACCTAATTTATAATGCTGCAACCGGCACTACCGCACACACATTATTCTTGTAACTGCCGTTAACGGTCGCCGACGGAATCGTAACAAACCACGCGCCAGCGGCAACGTTCTGCTGGCACGTCCACAGGCTGCCCGTCGGCAGAGGGCTGCGACTTAATGTGGATAGGCATGCGTTGATTAGGTTGTAGTACACATACATCATCAGGCCGTGATTGATAGTCGGCAGCTGGTACTGACGCGTATCGCCATCATATGCTTTATATTCCCACGCATACTTAGCGGCCGGCGAACCGGTGATATTGTTTGCTACTCGAGGAACCTCGAATCTGCGCGCGTACGAATTGCCATTCCAGTAATAGCACTGATTGGCGGTGTTGTCGGTTTCGTCGCTGGTTACAATATACACTTGCTGCTCCGACACAAGGTGTTGCCCGGAAGCCTCCATCTCGGCCTTTGTAGCGAAGCGGATACATCCATATGCTCCATAATCCTTATCTGGGTCGTTCGGGTCGTAATTGCAGTGTGGTAATACCTCCGGGTCGTACCATAGCAGCATTCTGTAGGTATTCTCAAGTGATTTGAAGTTCAGGCTGTTTTGGAGTACATCAAGGAAGGACCCTACCTGATTGGTGTATAGGCCTGTTACATTGTCGGTTGTATTACCCCATTGCAGGGTCTTATATGCTTGTGGCGTGTCGGTAGGAGGTAAACCGATGACGAATGACTGGAATGGAGTGATGACGGCCACCACTGCGCCGGCTTCAGGCTCGGTACCGTGCTGGGCGATGTACTCATTCCATTGGTTTGTTGAATAGTGCGTACCGGATTTGCCAAGGATGCAGACTTCATACCCACTTGCCGATATCTGCTCTACAAGTGTGGCAAATTGCGAGAATGGTGTGTCGTCTGCAATAATAGCACCAGCATTACGCAATGCCGTTGTGATGGCATTTATGCTCGTGAGTAACAGCTGGCATTTTTCCGCAGCGGTGGTTCCGACTACCTCGCGGTTGCATAAATCCAACTTAGCTTTAATGTTGGCTACTAATTCTGTCTTATCGACATTATTCATGGTCCATTCCTTAACGGAATTAACGGCCATAAGTACCAAATCTTCGGCCATACCTAATGTCATGGTACGGTCTGCGTTGTAAGCGTCATTCATACTATTGTATACGGATTTGTGAGTGTTCCTTGCTGTGTGCAAGTCCATGTCGGGAGGTCCTCTGTGGCACCGTTAGTTTTTGCCAATTCTTTTGCCGCCTGAATAAGCGACTTGAAGTTTGGGAAATAGCTATTGAGTAGTAATTCCCACGCTAAAATCTTTTTACCTTTCATGTTGTTATTCCGATATAGGGGTTAATATATTCGCAATTTTACTCTGCATATCGGTTTTGAATGCAGCGTATTCTGAGCTGGTAGCTTTTATGGCTCTACCCGCCGCTTCTTTCAGAAGCTCGGTGATGTTGGCCGGCGCAAGTTCTTCGTAGGTGAAGATTTGCATTACTACCTCGGTTCCGTCTTGGTTATAGACATCGTGAATGCCGGTAACGCGATAGTAACGGCCGGCCTCCCATTGGATATACGCGGTTACTCCGGATATTTTATGGTATAACTCGTCGTACTTCAGGTCGGTGGCCGTAGCCGATACCGTCTTGGCTACAGATAGAGTGCCGGATGATTCGTCGTATATGGTAGGTTTGATGATATCGCCTATTTTGTATTCTCCGGAATGTTGTGAACCGGGGTCGATACTGTCATCTACGATAAAGTCGCCATCATCAAGAATGCCGCAAAGTCCGTTGGCCTTCTCGGCGGGTAAGCCTGTGTCGGCGATGTCTTCAATGATGCAGCTGCCGGCTATATCGCGGAGGTCATTACCCATATCTATTTTGATAGTTACTTTGTCGCCAAGGGTAATCGGCGGGGTGCTGTCACTAAGGGTTATGACAACCTCGTGATTCGGGCTGTTGTACGCCACATTTGTGATGTTCGCCTTCTTCATCGAGCTGGCTAACACTTCCTTCTGTGATTCGTTAATAATCACACGCACATTCTCGACGGTGATAGCCGAGAGCTGTTCCGATGCATCGAGGAGTTTTACCTGATGTCCCGATGCCCAATAACTGGTATATACTCTTTCCATATAATATAATGATTAAAGACCGGCACACGCGAGGTCGTAAACTTCTTTGAGTTTTGCCGTGACTACTTTGTTCTGAACCGGGTGCTCAGAAGTAAACGACAAGCTGTCATCAACAATGTTCAAGTATAATTGTATGCTTTTGGCAAGGGTTTCAAATGATACTTTCATTATCTTGCCATCTTGACTGGCCGCGATGAGTAGCATATCGCCGGCCTCCAGAGTAACCTGCTCCGGATATTGTGAATCAAACTTCATTTTCTTGTATAGTATTTGAGTTGTTATCCAAAATAAAGTTTCCGCTGTTGTCTTGTAGCAGGCCGTCGCGAGTGCTCGGAAGCGGATATACGGTGCGGTTCGGCTTCTGGAATCGGGTCTGCTTCAGTACCTCGATTGTCAGTTCGAATGTCTCCGGCTCGCGCTGATGAACGGCATGCTTAGTGTCAGTAGTAATAAGAACCGGCACCCATTCGCCGTCTATTTTGATATCTACGGAATCGCTTGTGAGCATATCCTTCAGCGCGATGATGCGCGCCGGCGACAGGTAGCCTGTTTGCAGGCTGTATTTCGTGGTCACGGTGCGGCGCTTGTAGGACCTTCTCGTGAGGTTGACCGATTGAGATGTGATATAGGGGTCTTGATTTTCTACTTCAGATATATCTTGCAGCTCGCCGGTCAGCAGTAGTGCTTCGCGCGCTCCCATGCTGTTCGTCCATCGAATCAGGTATGATTCGTCGGTGTCCGGTTCGTCTTGGATGGAGATGGAGTTAATGAGGAACTCGTCATACCAATGGTAGTACAGCATCAGGATGTTTGTCTCTGCATAAATCTTGAACGGCGACGAGCTATTACCATCGAGCCATATGCCGAACAAGTTGTAGCAGTTGGGTATGATAATCATCTTTTCTGTGTAGTCGGCTTGGTCGGCCTCCTCGCTATCAGTGTCTATGCTATACTCGTGGTATTCGTTGCTTACATACGCGAATATCGCCTCCATTGCTTCCAGCTCTGAACGATAGAAGTGCAAGGCTCCTTCTTCTTCACCTCGAGCCAATAGGAACGGGTGTTTGTTGGATGGCATCACGCCGGTGAGTGTCAGCCCTCCGGATGTGCCCGGAAGGCAAAAATGTTCCGTGCTATCCAGCGCGGATGCTACGCCGTCAATGTGGGTTAGCTGCACGGTAGCATAGCCGAATATCTCAGCGTCGCCGTAGCTAAAGATGTGATATCTTCCGGTGTGTGCCAGAATGATATCGGTCAGGTCGATATTGAACCGGTTCTCGCCCTGTTCTCCTTTCTCCGGATAGCAAACCAAATCGACGGTGATATACTCGTTTTCGGGCGCAGAATCAGACTCCACGCTAAGCTTGAACCTGAATGTTCTCGGCGCATTGGATGTCGGGTTTGAGTCGATAACGAGGTATGATACACCGTCTGCGGTGAAACATACGCCTGCCGGTTTCTTGTTTAATGTTACTGACATGGTTATTCTGTTTTGTGTGCAAAGGTACTGCTTTTTTTTCAAATGGCAAAAGACACGATTTTACAGCTTCCTTCCGGCTATAAATTCGATAGTAACATGCTGCTTGTCGCTGTTCTCGAGTTCGTATTGAAGCTTTGCTGGCCAACACAATCTACCTTGGATTATAGATGGCGTGGTGAAGTCGAATTGGTTCGCCTCGAGGGTTGGTAGAACGGTGGTGATGGTAATCTTGTCGCAATTCTCCGCGATGGTGTTGTACTCGGTATTGAACTCGTTACATATACCATGATTGGTAGTGTTGACATACAACTGGTCGGATTCTTCTATTTCCGGTGACAGTCTGGACCAAACTTGGATATATTCGATTAAGCAGCTTTGGTAAATTTCGTCTGGAGAAGTAAGTATTTGTGTGTCGAACATCTCCGTGCAGACGCCAAATGCAAGCGGGCACTCTGATGTTTTTGTCTCGTCGGAATCTCCTACGCGCGTGGAGGATGTGCGCTGACATACGCCATCCAGTTCGAAGCTATAACATTGTCCGTAGTTATAATCTATAGTGGCGGGGTCTATGCCATCGGTAATACATATGGCATCTCGGAGTGACTCGCTCCACGCATCCAACTGGTACTCCGGTGCCTTGATGTTATCCATTTCGTCCATTGGCATGTAATCCGGAGAAGAGTTGAATGCTACCTGCTTGTTGCGCATGGCCGTTATATCTCGAGTTTTCGAGAATAGCTTCAGGATTTTCTCCGTGAACTGCATTCTGACGGTTTTATTATCCGGTTGTAGTGTGAATACCACGCCGAATTGCGCCTGCACGGCGGCAATAAACTCCTTGGCGCTAACTTCCGGTACCAGCGCGCTGTACGGCATGTATCCGGGATAGATAGCGTCCATGGTATTATTGAGCACTACTATCTGATTCCATATGACCTCGAGTCCGTCTGAAGCGTACGGCCAATAGGTAGTGAAGTCATAGCTAAGCGTGTATCCCAGATAGCTGAAGATTTGCTTAATGACGACATCCAGCCGTAAGAATCCGGTGCAGTATAGATGCTTGTTTTTATTCTCGTAGCCCACTATGTATGTGTGGTCTTCGTTGTAATATCTCGGTGCTGTTTTTCCGTAGCATTCCGTCGTCGTGTACCAGTCATACTCGGACTTCAGACAGGGGGTTTTGTAGGTGTTCCCGTCGTATGTGTGCTGTTTGGTCATCAGCTCTTCATGCAGCGTCCAATTGTTTAAGCTGCCTGTCACATAACGCTTGACACACGCGGGTTCGTTCAGCCATCCGTCTTTGGTCTTCATGGCGGCCACAATGAAATCATGCGCCAGTAGCCAAGTGTTCAAATCGGTTCCGAATAAGCCGGGTGGAATCATGTAGTCGTAGAATTGCGCCAGTACTTGTGCGCGGTAATACTCGAGCTGGTTATAGTACTCCGGAATGGTTCCGAAGTGCCGGTCGGCCATCGCTTGCGGTACGGTCACGGCGTCCAACTTACTCCAGATATTCGATTCGTTAAAGTACAGCGTGGCTTCGACGGCATCGTTTGAGTATTCGGAGATACACATGGTGGCCACTTGCTGCCAGCTGCCCTGCATCACTATCACGGATATATCCGGGATGGCCCGGATGACCGCTTCTTCGGAATCGTAGATATCGAGACGGTCCGGGAACTGCAAAAGCTTCCTGTTTTTATCCGTCAGCGGTAAGGATATCGGCAACGACATAGAACCGGCCTTCGAAAAGATTGGGCTGGTCATTTCTATGTTCAATTTGAGATTGAGCGGTAAATCGAGTTTGCTACCTGTCTCTAATAAAACGATGGTCATAGGCTGCCTTTTGCTTTGATGTTATCCATTTTTTCCTCCGTAGTCTTGAAGGTCTGGTAGTTGATGTCTGCGTGAAGTGTTTTGCTCTTCATCTCATCTACTTGGTCTGCAAGGCTCTGGATGATACCTAATACCGATTCGGACATGCTTCCGGTGTCGGTGGTATAACCGCCGTCAGCGAATCCGTGCACGCCTGCGCGGCCGTGTTTGCGGCTCTGACGCACACCTTCGATGGCGCGTACCATTGGCACTACAGACGGGTTCCGGAGTTCGGCTTGGGAAACGACATACTCACCTTTGTGCACTATGCCGGCCGGCTCATGTACGCCTCCGTCGCCGGTGTAACCGCCGTCGCTGTATCCGCGGTTGCCGGGTTGGTATTCCGGACGGATGGTGGTAACGGACTCGGAACCGCCTTTGTTGATTCCGGATGAACCTCCGGAGCTGGTGCTATCGAGCGTCTGGTTCTTTATCTCGTCGCGCTTGGCGAGGATGTTTGCCTCTTGGACGGCGGCGGTAGCTAATAAGGCTCCGGATAGAATCGCCGCCATAATCGGACCGGCGATAGGTCCTAACTGCATAGATGTGGCCCACGCAGTAGCGATACCCATAGCGGTGTTTACCCATAAGGATGCGCTCTGTATGGCTGCATCAGCATCGGCCTGCTTCTTCTTCATCTCCAGTTCCTTCTCTGCGTATTCCTGCTCGATACGCTCGCGCTCTTCGTTATTGTCGCCCACTAAGGCCAACTCTTTCTGCTTCTCGGCCTCGAGTTTGCTGAACTCCATCTCGAATAGTTCCTGCGATATCTGCGCTGCGCTCGAGAGAACTTGGCTGATGACACTGCCTATCATCTGCACGTGCGCCTGTATGGCTTGGCCTACGTTCTCGAATCCGGCTGCACTTTTCTCTTGGAATTGCGCGATGGAATCCATAGCGTTCGCCATGTTTTGCATAAGCTGGCCGCCCAATGTATCGCCACACACAGCGGCTGTCTCTGCGAAGATATCGCGTAGTTCGCTGGTGTACTCGCGGGCTTTCGCGAGCCGGTCTTGCAATGTTTCATCGAGCGCCTTGGTAGCATCGGCCACGGCCTGTTGTGCAGCGGCCACTGTCTGCGCGTCCAAGTTCTTGACGGCTTCGTAGTAGATTTCCTCTATACCCAAGCGCTCTTTGGCATATACATCGGTAATTTGCCGGCGCTGTATCTCGTATTGAGTAGCAGTTAACAGACCAAGGCGGCGTTTTTTCTCCAGTAGCGCCAACTCATTCTGCTCGTTTTGCTTATTGAGCTTCAGCGCCTCTATTCGCGCACGTTTGGCGGCTTCAAGAATCTCCTTGTCGGCTTCCTTGCGGTTCTTAATCTCATTCTCGGTTATCTTCCGGAAGAGGTCGGAGGTATCCATGCCGTACTGCTCCATAAGCTCTTGGAGGTAAGCGAGATGTTGCGCACGGAGGTCGCGCACATTCTGGTTATACATCTCCTGATTGATTTCGCCTTTCTCGTACGCTTCCTGCTCATCGCGCAGACTGTCGGATAGCCAGTTCTGAAGGTCCTTCTCCATCCGGGAGTAGTTATCCCGGTTGAGTGCCATGGTGGCATTGGCCGCCTTGACTTGCAAATCGCCGGTCTCCTGATGATGCTTGCGCGCGAATGCCAGCTCTGCGTCGGCCTCTTCTTTGGCTAACTCCAGCTGCTTGCGTTTGCTCTGCTCGGCGGTAATGGTCATCGCGGCTTCCTGTTTGATAATCTCGGCCTTCCGGGCGGCGTAAGAATCCTGCAAGGACTTGAACGCTTTCTTGTACGCATCGTCTGTGAGTTTCTGCTCTTCTTCTTGCAGTTGCTGTTTCTTGGCGGCCGCCTGCTCGTCTGCTTCGGCCTTCCGGGCGTTGTACTGAAGCGTAAGGGCTGTCAGTTCGCTCTCCAGCTGATTAGCCTGGTTGGTATAGAACTGTTTTTGCTCTTCGGCGGTTTGTTTGTCGGCTATTCGGCGCTTCTCTGCGATAGTGTCGATGAGCGTATCCATGCGAGCGGACATGCCCTCGAGTGAATTGTAGTGCTCCAAATCCTGCTCTGCCTTCTTGACGCTCACTACCGCCTGTTCGTACCCTTTCTGCATCGCCGCGATGGCTTTTTGCGTTTCCTCAATTGCGGCGCGCGCCTTTTTCTGCTTGCGGTCGCTGTCGGCTTTCGTCAGTTCCTGTTCCTGCTCGATGAGGGTCTTGTTCAGCTCTACCAAAGTCTCTTGGTATGCCTGCGCCCGGGCCTGTTCGTTAATCAGCGCGATTCGGCGCTCATACTCGTGATTGGCATTGGCCAATGCTCCCTTCAGCAGCTCGTTGGTAAGCACCTCGTCCTTCACGCCCTTCAGGAACTCCGGATATTGTTCACGGAGCTGTTTAATCAGGTCTGCGCGCAACTTCTCATTGTCGTTCGTCTCTACGATGGCGCCTACCAGCGCGTTCAGCGCGTTTTTCTCGGCGCGTACGGATTCGGTGTGCTGCGCCGCCAGTTCTTTGGCGCGCTCTTGGGTGTTATTGAGGGCTTCCTGCTCTACGGAAGCTTTGTTGAGCCATTTCACAAGTGCGATGAGGCCCGTCACTACGCCGGTGATGAGGATGGCGATGGCTCCCCATGGAGAAGACATCAGGCTCTTTTTGAGTAATTCGTTGGCGTTCTTGGCCGATACGGTGGCGGCTGCTTCGGCTATCTTGGCTTTCGTCTGTGCGATGATGGCTTTAATGTCAGCTGCGCGCCATAACGTAATGGCTTTGCCGGTGGCCAAATAGAGGCCTAATACTCCCAAAAATATCTTGACCGCTTTGGTGTTATCCTGTATCCATTTGACGGCCGTGCGTATGCCGCTGACAATCTTGGTCAGGGTATCTATGGCGTCCTTGAAGAATGCTTTGCTGTTGTAGAACTGAAGCATCAGGCCTTGCCATGCCGACTGGAGGAGTTTGAAGGCTCCCTCTACGCTGTTCAGTTTCGTTTGCTGCATGGCGGCCAGTTCGTCGCCTACGCCGGTGATGCTGTCGCGTAACTCCGTGATGGCGCTTGCGCCGTTCAGGAAGGTCTCGAAAGCGGCCACGGAGCGTTTGTCGGTCAGCTCCAGCGCTTCGTTCAGTGATACGCCTTTCTCCTGAAGTTCCTGAAGGGCCGGTGCAAGTTCACTCAGCGATGTTATCGGTTTGCCCAATGCCTGCGCGAGCTTTCCGGAGCTGTTTGCAAGATTGAGCAGAATGTTACGTGTGGCGGTGGCGGCCGATGACGCGTCGAATCCGCTGTTAGCGAGTGTGCCGAGAAGGGCGGTGGTGTCTTCGATGGTGAACCCGAATGCTTTGGCTACCGGCGCAACTGTACTCATCGAGTTTTGCAGGTACTCGAAGTTTAGCGCCGATTTGGTAGTAGCAACGGCCATCGCACTCACATAGCGCTGTGTCTCGGTCGTCTCGCCTCCGAATGCGCGGAGGGCTGCGCCGGCTAATTGTGCCGCTGCGGGTATGTCCGAACCGGTGGCCGTGGCGAACTGGAGGATGTACTGCGTGGAATCGAGGATTTCCTGTTCGTTAAAACCGAGCTTTGCCAACTCGGTCTGCATCATTGTTACCTGCGCTGCCGTGTACTCGGTTATCTCTCCCAGTCGTTTGGCATCGGCCGTCAGGCGCTGCACGCCGTCTTGCGTGGTACGCATAACGGATGCGAGCGACGCATTCGCGGCCTCGAAGGAGGTAATGGTACCGATGCCGTCACGGATGGTATTGAGCAGCGCTATGATGCCTCGGTATGCAATGCCGGCGCCGAATGTACCCTTAAAGATATCGGCTACCATGCTGCTCTTCTTTCCGAGCCGGCCCATCTGCGCCTCTGTCTTCGCCAGTTCGCTCGATAGACGCTTGAATGTCTCCGGAGATGCAGACTTGCTTGTGATATCCAACTGCTTGCGTAACTGCGAGGCGCGTTCACGGAGCTGCTGCATCGTCATCTGATTGAGCTTCAGTGAGGATGTGAACTGCGCCACTTTCTCCCGGTCCTTATCGAGAGTGTTCTGCGTTTGCTTCAGCTGGGAGGATAACTGTGCCTGTTTCTGCCGGTTAGCCTCGATGGATTGTGACAGCTGTTTGTACGCGGCCGTGTTCGTCTTGCCGGCGGCTTCCATCTTTGCCAGTTTCTTCTCCTGTTTCTCCAGCTCATTGTTAACCTTGGATAACGAAGCGGTAAGAGATGTGTTTTGCTTCTCCAGCTTACCTATCTCTGCGGATAAGGTGTTAATCTGACCTTGGGCGCCTGTCGCCTCTATGTCGATGATGAATCGTAATTGGTCGTCTGTTAGTTTTGCCATAATTCTATGAATTTATGTGCAAAGGTACTGCTTTTTTTTCAAATAGCAAAAGACACGCTTTTGCGCTCCGAAATCGGGGTGTTCCGAACACGAAGAAGAGAGGACCGGACGGCCCTCCCTTCCCCAAAAACACACACTTATGCAAAGTCCCCTTGGCGGGTTTGTTAGCTTTGTTGTGCAGCAGCAGGTGCGTACACGACCATCGGCTCCGGGCAATCGCCACCGCTCAGGGTGAAGTTGATACCGGCGGTACCACCATCCTGTGTGCCGATGGTCTGGTATTGGAAGGTCAAACCTCCCGTGCACGGGTTCGCAAAGAGGAACTTCGTGCCATCAGAGCAGCGCTCTACGATAGCTACCAATTCCTTACCTTGGTTCTCGTACGCCATCTGGAGTGTATGCTCGTCGATACCCTCCACGATACCCGTAATATCGGCCTTTCCGTCTTGCGGAGCCTCACCGGCGTTTATGACCGGCACAATCGTACCGGGTTTGCACTCGAGTACGAGCGTGTGGTTCTCGACGCTGTCTCCGGACTCGAGCGTCAGATACGGCACTTGGCTCGTGAGTTTCGCGCCGGTCTTGGCTGCCCAGAGTGCAGCCAAAGCTGCCCAGTCGATGATGGCTGCCTCGATGAGGGTCATAATGAACGAGTACTTGGCGGATTTCGACTTAACGTCAACGTCCTTACGTTTGATGTTCTTAACCATAATCGTATGTAGTTAAAATGTGAAACGAAATCGGGCGGCGGAGGGCCACAGCATCCATTACCGTGCCACTCCGCTTAGCCCATTACCTTACGCGCTGGTCACGTAGCGGTCCAACTCGAGGAACTTACCCGTCGGACGGGTGTAGGTAACCTCGTGACCGTCGATGGTCTCGGTTACATCCTCCAGTTCCGGATAAACCTCGATGTAGTCGCCGCCGGCTACAGCCGTGAAGTCGGACTTAATCTTCGAGAATGCACCCGACTTGTTCAGCTTGACGCCTGCCTCTTTCGCGTACAGCGTGATAACACGGTCTGCCGCGTAGCCGGTAACGCTCGTTACGGCGGTGTCGCCCTCTATCATAAAGAGGGTGTTCGCGCTCAAATCGAGCGTTGCAGCCAGTGCCTTCGCCGTCATCGGAGCGTTCACATAGATGAACTGATGCGCGAAGTTGGAAGCTACAAGGTCCGCTTGCGTCGGATACTTGGCACCGGCCTTAACGACATGAGCACCTTGTTTCCAGCGGCTCTTGACAGCCACGCCTTCGAACTCCGTTGTGAAATCGAAGTTGAGCATCTCACCCGGTTTGTCCTCGAGCAGCTCAATGTTACCCTCCTCCGATGCGAGCATGAAGAAGTCATTGAGGCCCAAGTTCGGTACCCAAACGATGGACGCGGGGTCGAGGTCAACGAGCGTAGCGGTTGCGCCGGTGAAGTCGGCATCCTTACCGTATTTCTCACGGTACGCGCGGATGTACCAGCGCTGGTGACGCTTGTTCAGGTAAATCTTCAGGTCGTCGAGATTGCCGTGTTTCTCTACTACGGCATCGGCGAACGCCTCTACAGTGTCGAGCATCGTGTCGGCGTCATAGGTTCCGATACCCCAGAACGGAAGAACGCGGTACTGGTGGATGGAGCGGATGATAGCGCGCAGTACGCCATCAGCTGCGAGGTTGGCCGGGTTAGCCTTCACGTTCTGTTGGGGAACGCGGGTACCGATGACGTCACGCTCGTTCTGCTCCTTGATGAGCTGCTCGCCGTAATGAACGAGTACCCATTCGATAAAGGTCCACTTGATGATAGCGGAGCCTTCGTTCCTGTTCATCCAACCGATGTACTCCTTCTCGAGTTGTACGAGGTCGGTGAAGTTGAACTTGAACATCAGGTCGTCCACTTTGTACTTGTCGGCTTGGAATTCCATGCCGCCTTTGAAAATACGACCTGCGCGGTAACCTTGCGACAGCTCGCCGATGATAGCGCTGATGGCTACCTCACCGTTCTGTACGTTCGAGTGAACCGGGAAGAGCGTACCGCGGACGGTCGGAATCGACTTGAAGTACGCGATAATCGCGTCGGTACGACGAACAAGGTACTCGCCCAGCTCTGCCGTCGGCGGTGCCATGTTGATGACGCCTTCACCGGAAGCCAATGCGGCCATGGTGAGGTTTGCGAGCGCACCTGCCTCACGCAACTGTGCGTAACGCTCGGTGACAATCTGGCTCAGCTGCAAGAAGTCCTTGCGAGCGGCCTCTACGTCAGCGGAGCGGTGGCTGCCGGTAAGAACCGAAGCGCCGGTCAGCTGGTTGTAGGGTTTCGAGCGGTCGTACAGCTCGTGCTCGATACCGAAGAGGTGAGTAGCGGTGTGGGCACCGCCGAAAACGTTTGCACGCTTCATAGCAGCGACTACTACCGGTTTCTTCGGCTCCTTCTGCGCAGCCATAGCAGCTGCTTGCTGGCGTGCAACCTGTGCAGCCTGTGCGGCTTGCTGTGCAGCAGCTACAGGCTCCTGAGCAACCTGTGCCGGCTCAACGCCGAGCATATCCGCAATCGCGGCACGCTCTTCGTCGCTCATCTGAGCGGCTGTAGCTTCCGGTTCGGGTTCCGGGTCGGGGTCAGCAGCGTCCTCGCCAGCGGCTTTGTCATCGGCCAAGGTCGTGCCATGCTCCTTCTGATAAGCCTCTTCGATTTGCTTCCACTCCTCCGCAGAAATAGTTCCGGCTGCTACTTTCTCGCGGCTAAAGCCCATCGTCTTGAGGATAGCCGCTACATTTTTTTGCCATTTCTTCATTGCGAAAAAAAGTTAAAGGATTAGTACTATAGTTACTTGTGACGGATTTACATTACGTTTGCGAGTTCTTTGCGCTCCGAGCTGATGCCGTGGATAGCGGCTACGGCGGTATCGAAGTTGCCGATTTCGTCAATCAGGCCGGCTTTGATAGCGTCTTCAGCATAGAACATCTTTCCGGACAGCACGCCATCGACGGATTCATCCACCGGACGATGCTCTTTCACTATGCTTTGGAAATTGACAGCCAGTGGGGTCAGTACCTCGTCAATCATGGTCTGCGTTTTCCCGTCGATAGCGTCGCGGTAAGCTTTGTTCTTTTCAGAGGACTCCGGTGGATAAATCTCGATAATCTTGATACCTTGCTTCTTGTAGAAGGCGCCATAATCCACGAGCTGTACCATCACGCCGATGGAGCCGACGTTGCACATCTTGTTGAGCGCGATGATGCGGTCGCAAAGAGATGCCGCGTACATACCGGCGCTGGCGCACATGCCGTCCACGACGGCCACTACAGGCTTGGTACGCTTCTTCAGTACCTCCTCAATCCGGATAAGTGATTGCGTGGTACCGCCGGGCGTGTTAAACACGAGGATAGCGCCGTCGATTTCGTCGCTCTGCATCGCGTACTCGAGCAGCGAGGCGATGTCGTCGATGCCCGGAACTATCCAATCGAGGTCTTCCATGCTCCAGTTGAAGTGCGCGTACTTCATCATCATGCCGGTGATGCTGATGATGGCGATACGCTCGGCATAGTATCCGGAGTTATTGAAGACGTTGCAGATATCGCCGTCGGTCTGCGCGCGTTGTACGGCTTTCAGTTCCGGGTATCCGGACGCGGGCCGCTGCGCCTCATGCAGCACGGCTTCCATCTCTGCGGTTCCTGCTTGTATCATCGCCAAGGACGATGTACGAAGCTCGTTGATAATTTGGTTATTCATAGGTCTATACTTCTTGTTTTGTCTTGAGTGTCAGGGTGTCGTTGGTGTCGGTACCTTCCAGCTCGAGCACGGCCGGGTATCGTAAGGAACCTATCACACGCGTGTATCCTTCTATAGTATATACGCGCGCAACCCAGTATTTGAATTTCGATTTGCGGAGCGCAGCGGTCACACTGTTATCCTCGAAGGTAAAGGTGATATCTTCCTCGAGCAGCTTGCCGCCGTCGGCATTCTTCTCCGAGCGGTTGTACTGTGCGCGGCCACGGCTACGCAGCGTTACTACCTTGCTGTCGTCCGATGCAAGGAAGTTGGTATCCGTGCACGCGGCTACGTATTTAGCCGGGCAAAGTACTACGCTGCTACATATTTGTTCGCTGGTCCACATATCTTTTTTTTATTAGGGTCCCCGAGGATTTTAATCCTTGGGGGGGAGCGTAGCGTAAAACGTAGCACTATACGAGGGCTGTGCCTGAAGTCGTGCGAGTTTTATCGTTAGCGAGTGCAAAGGTACAACTTTTTTTTGAAATGGCAAAAGACACACTTTTTGACAACAAAAATGCACCTCGCTTCCCAGCGAAGTGCACCCCAAAATTACCATAAAAATCTGCGTGGCGGATTCCAACCTCCGCCGGGGTTTTAGCCCTTATGTTTTAGAGGACCGTGTGTCAACTCGTACTCGTGCATATACTCGTCGTGTATCTTATCCATAAGTACGCTCGTGCTGGCCATAGAGCCGATTGCTAACACAAGCTTTTTGCGATGCTCATTGGGTACGTATTGAAGTACTTCGGCGCAATCGGCCATCGCTGATTGCAGCTCTGCGTTTTGCAGGGGTATCGGCCGGCTGTCTTCCGGTTCTTCCGGCATAAAGTATTCGCGTAACATGGCTATTACTCCTCCTCTCTTGATTGCATGAAGTTAATACATAGCACCTTGTTACCGATGACGGCCGTCACACTTATGTAACGCTCGTCATCTACCAAGGTAGCTCTTACTTTCTCTTCTACATTCGGAAGCTCTGCGATGATTTGCTCCAGACGCTCTTTGATGGCGTGAACATCGACGCTCTTTGAAATTTTACACATAATATATAGTTTTTAAGCGTAAATAATAAAAATCGGATACTACCCGCCGCTAAAGTCTTATGTGTGAAGGCTTCGAGTGGCCATTACAGCCAACTCACGGGGTATCCGATTCTACAATTCATTTGGATAACCGGTATAAAAAACGCCGCTCGTTTGCGGCAACTCATCCGGTCGCCCTCACACATTTTTTACTTTAGCGATGCAAAGGTACGGCTTTTTTTTGACATGTGCAAATTTTTCGGCAAAAAAATGCAACAAATGGTCGTTTTTTGGAAAATTCCTGCAAAAAACGGCAAATTTCGTTCCAAAAATGCCCGTTTTCGGGCCGCAAAGTCATGTCTTTTGCTATTTGGAAAAAAAGTAGTACCTTTGCACTCGATTAGTACTGATTAACAACTTAAAACTTATATCCGAAATGACAAACCTGTTATTATTCATCCCGGCCCTCATGGAAGGAGACATCCATGGATTTATGGTCAAACTGGCGGTAATGATGTTTGCATGGCTGCTGGTAGTTATTCTTGCAGGCGTCGATTTGGTCAGCGGCATAGCTGCTTCCAAACGCGCCGGTGTCAAACACACGACATCGTGGGGTATGCGACGCACGCTCACAAAGCTGCTTCAGTATTTCGCGGTGTTCTTTGCTTTCTTGTTGCTCGATGTGGTACTGTCGGCACTCGCGCAGTTCCTGCCTGTCTTCAGTATTCCTATTCTCTCCATCGGAGTCATCATCGGTGAACTGGTCATAGAGGCCGTATCCGTACTCGAGAACTCCCGTAAAGGTAAGAATAAGGACGAGGACAAGATAGACGACCTCATGCAACTCGCCGCGGCTACCGTCGATGCCGTCGGTACCGAAAAGCTGAAGGAGTATCTGGAGGCCATCAACAAGTATGTTGAATCAAAAAAATCGTAGTTATGGCAAACTATACCATTGCTGAACGCCAAGCTATAAAGGACAGGTTGGCGTCTGAAGAGCATTTCGACAAAGACCGCGAGCTGTTCGGTCAACTCTTCCCGCATCATCCGCTCATGGCCGAACTGGCGCGTGTGAACCGCGTCAACCGTCCGAGCCTCTGCCGCCGCATGATTTATCAGATGCTTCAGAAGGTCGATGAAACGGAAATTTTGAAGTGGCGCGAAAGTACTCCGGTGCATATCACGCTTAGCCCGGAATCACCTACCGACAATCAGCAGAGGTTGCGCCGAGGTAAGGCCGAGGTTGGACCGGCACAAACGGCTCCGAAAAAGAACCTGAAGGCCGAAGAGTTTCCCCGGATAGACTGGACCAATAACCAGTCTGAAGATATCCAACTGGCGATTCTACTGTACGACGAGCGCGTGAATACATGGCAGAAGCTTTGTGCGCTCCGCGCTGAAGTGGACCAATATCCGGAGAAGGCATTGGCCATCTCTGAACTTGACGACCGCAACCGCATGGCACACCACGAACTCGAGGTATTCCAAGATACGGGTATCTTCCCATGTAAGCATCCGCTTGCGGTGCAATTCATGGCTGACCGTAAGAAGCTCAGCGAGTGGCGCACACTGAAGGCAAAAGACCCGGAGGCATTTATCAAACAGGTGGCCAATATCAAGAACAATATCACGCGATATCGTTCCCAGCTGAAGAAGGACAAACTGTCTGAAGAGCGCCGCGCCGCCATCGAGCGTAATCTGGCGAACTCGGAGCGCTTGCATGAACTGATGCAGAAGGTGATTAAGGAATGAGAATGTCAGCGGCCATACAGCGCATGAGACTGATGCGTCAGGCACATTTGGACTTCGGTCTGATGTTCTACGCCTCCAGAGAACCTTTCGGACTCCGGAAGGTGGAGCGCTGCACGCTCCGGTCACGGCCGGTCGATGCGGCGGGCAACAAAAAGACGACCGGGCGTCAGTTTGACGGTACAGACCGATTCCTCTATTTCACAGACCTTGACACCGGAGAAGCGAAGCAGTGCCGCAAACGCCTCATCACAAAGGTGCGCTTCGGAAACGACTGGTATGAAGTAACACTTGAATAATACAATCTTATGAAGAAAGAAAAAACAGTAAGCACTGCGGGTGCTGAAACGACATTCCTTGGCGATGGTCTCGGATATGCACGCTCCAAGAAGGGCGATGTGGTCATGTTCACCATCGACGGCCTGAGCGATGACGAGCAGGAACGATTGGACGGGTACCGGCGTCTGTATCGGCCGTACACCGGCGAAAATGTATGCGTCACCGTCGGAGAATATCATGTGCCTATCTGGGGAGAGTTCCATAATCTGTATCCGCAGGAAGTGGATGCGCTCATCCGGGAGAACAAACTGCTACCGGGCATTCTGCGTAAACAGGAGGACTTCCTCTACGGTCATGGTCCGTACCTCTATCGTGAAGAGGTCATCGACGGTAAGAAGGTGCGGGTACCGATAGAGGACGAGCAGATTCAGAACTGGCTCGATAGCTGGGAGAAGTACGGCGTCGATAGCTACGAGGATTACCTGCGTCAGCTAATCTCTGATTATTACCGCGTACGTACCTGCGTCACGCAGTACCATTTTGCGCGTGGCCGTGTCATTCCATCCATGCAGCGCGGCTCTATTCTCGCCCTCAGCTATGTCGGAGCCGACGAGGCACGCCTTGCGACGGAAGAGAATTTCATTCGCAAACGTATCAAGCAAACGGATTGCGCCTTCGTGGCCGTCGGAGACTGGATGCTGCGCTCGAATGGCGTGGACTTCGAGATATACAACCGTTTGGACCCCGCCAATCCGTTCAAGTACCCGAATGCGATTGCCTTTAACAGCTCCAAGTCATTTGGCAAATGGGTGTACGCGTATAATGACTGGTTCGCCGGACTGCGCGAGTGGGTGAAGGCATCCAACCTCACGCCTCGATATCTGAATAGCTATCTGAAGAATGCCCTCAATGCCCATGTGCATGTGAAGATTCCGCAAGCGTGGATAGCTACGCATACAGACATTCTCAAGACGCTCTGTAGCCAGAACCTCGGCAGCGCGGATAGCAAATGGGTATGGGAGTACCGCGGCGTGAAGCTCGTGGATACGGAGAAGAGGCAACCGTACGCCTTCAACCAGAATATGGTCGATGACCTGATTGCCAATGAGCTGGAGAAGATTACCAACCTCTTATCCGGAGAAGGTAAGAACCAAGGCAAACTGTACGCCACTACCAAAGTCGGTCAGGAAGGCTGGGAGTTCGTGGACTTCCCGTCAAAATTTAAAGACTACTTTGACTCGGTGATTAAGTACGACGAGCGCGCAGACAAAGTGACGCTGGCCGGTATCGGCATCAGCAGCTCCATTACCAACGTGGAGAATGACGGCGTGATATCCAAGTCAGGCTCCGATGTGTACTACAATTATGTAGTGTACCTCAATGCGCTCTCGTATCCGGAGAAATTCGTGTGCAAGGAGATAAACCGCGCTATTCAACTCAACTTCCCGCATGCCGTGGAACAAAAGATAAAACTCGGTTTACGCGTCGAAGTGCCGGCGAAACAGCAAGACATTACGCCTTCGGAACGCATCACCGAAAAGCAGCCTGTCGGATAGCGAATAGGGCAAAAAGACGCTTTTTTATAAAAAATTTATGTTTGTAAAAATTTTTCGATTTTTCCACTCCTACACTCCCACACTCCCACAAAACAGGGTGGCCGAAATCGTAAAACGCTTATATTCAGCGATTTTTAGAATGCAAATTTTGTAGGAGTGCCCGAAAATCACTCCTACATTGTGGGAGGAGGCTACTCCTACACTCCCACAACTCCCGCAGCGCCAAAAATGCTACTCCTACACACTCCCGCAATTTCCCACACACTCCTACAAGAGTTTTACAAAGCAAATAATAGCGCTATTCATATATATAATTTATTGAAAATGAATAATTTATATAATAATAATACGGCATTTCGCAGGGTGTCAAAAAGACGCTTTGTAGGAGTGTGGGAGTGTAGGAGTGGATTTTTGAAAATTTTTTGCGAAAAAATTTGCATGTTTTTGCCTCGCGCCTGTGTGTGCGTGTGTATGATATGAGCGCGCGTATGCGCGCGCGAGATTTGCGTGGAACAATGGAATTTACGATGTGAAACGGATAGAATAGGGGCTAAATGTCCAAGTTTTTGTCCAAAAACAGGCTATTTTTGGGGTACATACCCAAATCGCATAGATTCAAAACGCTAAAAGACAGTCCTTTGCATAGGCCGGAAAAATGTCCGAAACGAATGTGTCTGCTTCCGAAGTCCGCGCACGCTGGTTCGCTCTCGTGCATGTCACGATTCGAAAAAGGACGGATATATGATTTTGCCCGGTTATTAACAGGTTATTAACAATTTCAACAATATGGCTACAACTCTCGAGCAAATACGAAATCTCGACCCTAAAACCGTAAATATCATTCAGAAGACGAATGGCGAGCAGTTAGGTACGGCCACTCCGGAGATGGCACAGTACATTTTGCAGATATCGCGGGCGTACGAGATATACACCGGACCCGAATCGGATGGTACGATTATGTCGGCGGCCATACAGCTACAGAAGGAGTTCCCCCGGATTAGTATAGCTACTGCTCGCCGGCGTGTATCCGAAAGCATATCGTATGTGCATTCCCAGATGGATGTTTGTCCGGAGGAATGGCTGGAGTTCTATGCCGATAAGATGGATAAGCTCGGCAACTTATGCGAGAAGAATGGTGAACTCGAGGCGGCGCGCCGTTCCTATGAGATAGCCTGTGAGTACCGGACGAAAGCAGCTGCCGGCCGTGTGGACCCGGAGCGTATCAAATTCAAGCGGATGTTAGTCTCTCCGGATGTACAGGCTGAGCGCCTTGGTCTCGGCGGCGCCGGTATGCGTGAACTCATAGCGCGCGGTAAACAACTCATAGAAGAGTCCGGCCTATCCAACAAAGACAAGGAGCGGGTACTGAAGGAGCTGGAGATGGAAGCCGGTATAGAGGATGTCGCTTGTGAGGAAACAGAATAAATCGGAATAGTATGCAAATGACCACTGAGCACCGTAAACAGACAGGTGCTTTCTATACTCCTAAGATGTGGGCTGACAAAGCCGTGGAATATATTCGGCGTGTATGTCCGTTTTTGGAAGAGTTTGTTTTCTACGACCCCGCTGCGGGAGAAGGTGCGCTGCTCGATGCACTACCTGCCACTTGCGAGAAATATGCCTCAACGCTCGAACCGGAAGATGTAGAGATATTAAAGAGCAAAGGATATAAGGCATGGCAGTTTGATTTTCTGCGCAATGATGACAATATCTTCGAAACCGCTCCGGATGACGGATTGTTACGTTCGTATCAGGAAGGACGGCTTATCGTCTTTACCAATCCTCCGTTCTTCAAATGTCCGGCAGAATCAAAGACATGGTACACAAGGTACACCTATCCTGTAACCTACGATGCTACGGCGCTTTTTCTTATGCGTATCATGTACGAAGTTATGCCGGTACTTACTTGTTCGTTCTCGAAAATAGACATCTATCAGGCACCGCAACTGGCAGCGTTCCGCAATGAGTTTAATCCAATGCCACGCTACATAGATGGATTTATTAGCCCTTCTATGTCATGGAACCTATCCGGTAAATTTCCTATAGCTTTCAGTATATGGCTATAAAAACAGCGGCCGAAACGACGAAACTAAAAGATATCGCCTATGAAGAAGCGGATAATAAATAAGGAGCATTTCGACGAGCAGTACTATTCTGCGGTACAGACGCTTGCGCTGCTGGCCGACACACAGGATATGTTCCTCGAGCTTGGCCGTGGTTCCGGAAAAACTACCCATATTCTCGGACCTCGTATCGACCGCGTGCAGAATAGCATGCCCGGTTCGGTACAGGTGTTCTTGGCTTCTACCTATAAATCCATATTCGAAAATCTGGTACCGGGAATAATGGAGTTCTTCACCGATAATTACGAAGAGGATATGTATTACTGCATCGGTAAACGGCCACCGGCTCACTTCAAACCATGCCGCACACTCATTACGGACTGGAAAAATACGATATCGTTTGTCAACGGTACCGTGATTCAGTTTGTCAGCTGTGAGCGGCCTGAGCGTGCCAACGGTAAGAATATCGCGCACCTGTATATGGATGAGATGCTGCATATCAAGCAGCGTGTGGTAGATGAGAATGTGCGCCCGGCCATGCGTTCCAAATCAACCTGCTTTTACGATTCTCCGTACTTCATGGGTACCACCGGTACAACCTCCACACCGAATATAGAAACGGACCAAGATTGGTTTCTGAAGTACGAGGATAAGATGGAACCGGAAAAGATTCGTACTATTCAGGCTATCGCGCTCGAGTTGGACCATCGCTACTATCTTCTCGAGAATGCACGACTCCGGAATGACGAGGCGGCCATCCGGAAGCTCACGAATTACTGTAAGCGAATAGAAGCGATGCTTACCCAGTTACGGCGTGGTACGATTTACTATCTCCGGGCGTCGTCATTCAGCAATATAAAAATCCTTGGTACCGATTATATCCAAAAGCAAATGGAAGGTACCTTGGATAAAGCGTCGCTTAACACCTCTATCTTTGCCGTGCGAGAAAATCGCGTCAGAGATATGTTCTTCGGTAACTTCGGCCTGAAATACATAGAATCGGATACCTACAAGCTCGAGCGTATCGAATCGCTCTCGTTAGGAGAAGAGGCGAACTTCACCTGTGCCGATATGAAGAACTGCAATCTCGATGCACCTCTGTATATCGGTTATGACCCGGGACCGTTCACCTCAATGGTCATCGGCCAGTATAACGAAGACCGTACTGTATTTCATGTGCTGAAGGATATCTACACCTATTGGCCCGAGCAGCAACCTCAATTAGCGTATTTGTTCCAGAACTTCTTTGCGCCTATGCGTAACCGGCAAATCTTCCTTCATTACGACCGTGCAGGAAATCAGCGAGACCCTCAATGGAAAAAGTACAAGCCTGCTTTTGGTGACGAATCGGATACAGATGCGCAGACACTGCGACAGGAACTCGAGCAGCGCGGATGGAACGTGGACTTGATGTCGCTCGGCCAACCTACCATCTATTATAAACAGCATCTGCATCTGCTCTCGAGGCTCTTCAGTGGTAAAGACGATTTTCAGGTGCACGGACTGCCGGTAATAAAAATCCGGATAGACGAGAATGAATGCGAGGCACTGATATCGTCTATCTATAACTCGCCGCTGAAGCGTACAGGCGGCGAGGTTGAACTCGACAAGTCTTCAGAGAAAAAACCGTTTGAAGAGCAGGCGTTCGGTTCTACACAGATAGCTTCTGCATTTATGTACCTTCTATGGGGTGAGTTCTCGAGAAAATACCTCAATATAGCCGACCATCACGACCTGTCCGGAGGCTATGCAGGATTTACCGGCATAAAGTAAACTTTATAGTAAACTTATAGTAAACGAAAAAGCCCGTCTCCCGACGAGCTTTTTTCTTGATGACTTAACTAAATCTTACCACTATGAAAAAAATCTGAACTTGTCAACAGACTTTGAGCCGTCTGTCAGGGCTTACTTCAATGGTCGTATTGTGCAGCCTTAAAAGCACCGGTTAACTCGAAGGCTGCCTGTAGCTGCTTCAGTATCTCTTGGCGTGCAGCGTCGCTTATGCCCGTCCGGAGGCGTGTACGTACACTGTCATCGCGTCCAAAGAAGACTCCCCATGTAGGACGGTTATATACCATCGCGTGCGGACCTTTATGCGCACCCAATTTCTTCATGTCGGCAAAACGCAGGTGCTTATCTACCGGAATCACTATCCGATAGTGGCCGTTGGAACCGATGACGCCATCTTGACGGCCGGCCACTCCGCTTACCAAGGCGTCCCAGTTGAATCCGGACTCGAGAATGGCCGACCGTGATGTGTTCAGACGTTCTATCTGCGCGCGGCGTAACTTATCGAGGCCCCACTGAATCGTCTGGACTATCATCTCATGTTTTACGACTCCTTCTGTAACCATGCGTCACATGCGCGATATATCCGCTCGGCCATCTGACGGATAGCGCCTTGGCGTTGCGGGGTTAACAACTCCAGTAAACCGGCATCGTTCACCCATGTGATACCGACCTCTCTTATTATAGCTGCGCCGCAGTCATTCAGGGCATCGGCCATAAGGCTGATAACTCCCTTCATAACGAAGCTCTGACTGTCGCCGGCTATCCGGATAATTCCGTCGGTACCGAAATCAACCTTAAAAACGGTGCGGCTGATGCAACCGGCTATCAGATATTCTTTACCCAAGATAGTAGGATGTAAATCTTGGCCTACCATCGTCAGATACTCCATGACGGCGTGTCTGTCGCCGGCACTCTTCAGACATTCAGCTACGATGCGCTGTTGGTTAATCAGTTGTTGCTTCTCCATAATCACTTGCTATAAAGGTAAAGAATGCCGTATAGCCGATAAGTCCGTTAAGGGCCTTGGCATCCAAAAATCGAATCTCAAAATCGCCTTCCATGTGCATTCCGAGTAAACACCCAGATTCGGCATCTCCGGATATGGCTCTGCAAATCTTCTTCAGCGTCTCCAGACACCGGTTCTGCATGGCCAACTCGCTTACTACATCCGTATTGGAACGGTTATAGTGCTCGCATACACTCACGCCCAATGACATCTTGGCGCCATCATCCACTCCGGGATTGTAATCCAATTTGTCCGAATCGACCATCAGCAGCTGCTTGTTACTGTTCCGTAACTTTTGAAGCACGAAATCGGAATCACCGATAAAGATGAAATCGCCTATCGAGCTGATGCGGCGGTCGCTCTCGTCATTAAGCACTTCCGCCTGAATCTGCGCGGCGTCTTTCTCCGTAGCAGACTTGACATAGTTTTTCTTCAGTACCTCTATTGGCACAAACTTTGCAAAATAACGGTATAACTCTACTAAATCCATACTTATCTGTTATTTATAATAATCGGGTAACGGTATTGATAGACAGACCGGTATTTTTTACGATATCGGCTACAGAAGAGCCGCCGGACTTGGCCTCTGAGATGCGGTCCTTCAGCAGCTTGATTTGAGCGTCGAAAAACTCGAGCAATCCCATATTGCGTACATCCTGATGACCGGATGTCTCTAATTCCAAGATAATCTCCTGAACTCCCAAGGAGATATGGTCTTCGGACTTGGCCAATTCCGATTTGGTGGTATCGAAAAGCACGCTGTAAATATCATGCTCTTGGAAAAACAAAGCCACTCCGGTGAACCACACCGTCACAGCCAGTAGCTCAACCGGAGTAGGCTCTGTTGCGTGGGCGTTCGTCTCCACGCGCCATAATGTTTTTGCCAATTTACCCATATAGTACAACTGGTCATCGTCGTCATTATCCTTATCGTTTACCATGGATAGAATCTGTGTTGCTTCAGCATAGATGCCGGCGGTCAGATTGGTCTCTATCAGGCGTTCCCGGATAAAATGCGGCTGTACGCCTTTGCCCTTGAATAGTTCAAACGGGCAATCATGCATATCGTATTTGATTTGCACCTTGTTATCTTCGATGCTGAAGGCGAAATCCAACTGCTCGGCCAACCGGCGCAAATTCTCGATGACCGTATCCCGTACCGTGTGCTGCTTGTAGCCTAATAGTGCGCGGCGTGTCGCTCTCGAGGGCTTGTAACCGGTAATCTCAATCAGCATGTGCAACTGCCATTCAAACGGGTCCATGACGCCGGCCATTACCGGTATCAGTAACTCGAATCCTTTGCGGCGTTGCTTCTCGCTTATCTCCATCCAGTCTTCCGGAAGGAGTAAATCTTTACCGGATGTCTTTATACGTTTCACGATACGGCAAATTTATCACGTTCACTAATTACCCGGGCAGATTTGTACACCGCTGCGCTCTGCTCCTCTTTGACTTGCAACTCTGCATCGACAGCCTTCCAGTATGCAGCTGCTTTCTCCGCAAACACGCCGGCCACCTTCTCGCGAATGGTAGTATCGGCCTGCGCGGCGTGATTCTTACCCATCTCATTGTTAATGTCTATCCGGATAGGTGAGGGGAGTGCATGGAAGGCCAGACGACGGCATGCGCGCGCCATGACGTCATAGCATATAGCTTGTTTCTGGACTTCGCTCAGGGAAGCACCCTTCGTCCGGCTCTTCACGCACTCGCGGTAAACCTCACGCACTATCCATGCGGCGTATAACAGGAAAGTAGGGTCGCTCACACCTACATAGCGCTCGAAATCGGCGATGCTGACAGGAAGGTCCTCCATCTGTTTGCGCTCGTCGCTACCTGCCCAGTCCGGGAACTCTCCCGTATTGTCATTCAGCAGCTTAATCAACCGATTCAACCAGAACCATGCATCGCTGATTAAATTCTCCTCCAATTGGTCCTGTTGGTACTTGTAGATGGTGGTCTTGTCATCGGACTTCGTGACCGTCACGCCGTCGTTATCCACATTGGCTATCAGATAGATGATGTGGTGATATAGAGCAAAGTGCAGAATAGCGCGCTGGAGATAATCGAGGGCCTCTGCCTTCACTGTCGTTACCATCTCGTTCGCATTACGGACGTCATCGGTAGGTTCTTCCGCGGTCTGTTCCTGTTCCTCTACCTGTTCCTCCGGATTAACCTCTTCCGGATTGATTTCAGGTTCTTCAGGTTCCGGAGCCGGTTCGGGCTTCTCGCAGATGGCTTCGTAGGTTTTACTGCCTAACTTGTCGCTCATCTCCGCACACACCTTTTCGATGCTGCTCTCTATATTCTCGTACTCGAGCGCCTTGAAGGCCATGCTCAATTTCGGCTTCATTTCCTCTTGGAAATTCTCGCTGGTAAATGGATTAGTCATATCTCAAAAAATTTTGTGCAAAGGTACTAATTTTTTGTCATATATCAAAAGACATATTTTTTACGCCGGCTCAATCGGCTTCAGGAAGGATAGCTCTGCTACCATCTTTGCCCTGATTAAATGGCATATGTCGAACTCGTCGATACATTCTATAAATTCGAAGTTACCGCCGGCCTGCCAGTTGTTACTGCTCAGAAAAACGCTTATACCCCCCCGGCAGATTCGAGGATAGCCACCTTTGCGTGCATCGGAATGTTAAATACGGTCCATCCCATCTTAATCATTGCCTGCACCCAGTTCTTTTTGCGCCGGTGACCGCCCTCCATATAAACCGTTACGTGCTTCAGAATGCCATCGGCCAGTGCGCGATTCAATTTCACACCGGCCGCTTGCGGCATCTCGAAGGTGCAGCATGTCAGTTCTATGCCGCCTCCCATTTCTTTCGCCTTCTCGATAACCTTATCGACCAGCGATATCCGTTTCCCAAACCAAAAATTCATACTATTCAAAATTTCATGTTCAATCGTTAAATAAACTCAGTTGTATGCCCTTCTTCGGAAAGCAGACAGATAGGGCATCCCTTAACATTCTCGGAAATTCATACATATCCCAACCTTCTAACTGACAAACCGTGTAATCGTGCAAAAGTTGGGCGTACATCTTAGTGATGAACTCGTGCCGTACTGCGTCTTGAATCTTCTTGCGATTTTCCACACTTGCGTTCATCCATGCTGTAAATGACACCATGTTCTTTGCCTTTTCCGTCGGGGTTTGCTGCTCCGCCTTCTTTGCGGGTTTCGGCACTTCAACTATTACAGGCTCAGACTCTGGTTCAGGCTTAGACACCTGCATAATGATTAGTGGATACTTGCGGTCTCTGTCTGCTCCGAAGATTGGAATGCCTCTCGCCGCTCTAACTTGACTTCCAAGCTTTGCGAAATACTGAGTATCTACGCGCTTCTTGGCATTGGCCTTATATTTCCCGCCTAACTCATTAGCCAAGGCAATGCACCTTGCGACTTGGGCTTGGATATCATTAAAACTCTTATCCATACTTCATTCCTCTTTTAGGATATACCATCTCAGGTGGTATATGGATTTTGTATAATTCTTCATTGTCAATAGGCTTTTTGCAGTCTAACATCACGCCAACTCCGGGGAATTGTAGCACGCCTCCGCGAATCGGATTATCAAGGCTACAGCCGCAATGGATACAGGTTGTGCGCTCTTCTTTATTGTACTCCAGACATTCCGGACAAATCACATACCCGTCCCTGTGATTGTATCCGTACGGGTGCGGTTTATCATCCCACTTGTCCCCAGCTTTCATGGCAGGCATGTGTCCGATAGCTTCCATTACGGTCTGATACGGTATCTTTCCCGGGCCATCTCCGTAATTACCGGCTATAATCGGGGGTATAGACAATCCCTTTCGCGCTCCGAGGAAAAGCACTCTCTCCCGTTTTTGCGGTACGCCATAATCTGCGGCATTATGGATACCCCATGTCATATTATAACCTGCATCATCGAAAGCTTCCGCAATCCAATCGACAAATGGGCCGTGCTTGTCTCCTTTCTTTTTACCAAGCGTTACAAGTCCGGGCACATTCTCGATTAGCACATAATCAGGCTTGCACACTTTAGCATAATACAGGTACCGCAGCGGGAGTTGATTACGCTCGTCATAGATGCTTCGGCTGGAGTTGGCCGTGGAAAATCCTTGACACGGAGGCCCGCCGGCAAATATACGAACATCCCCCGGGCGCGTTCCGCATAATTCCATCCATGACTCAGGCTCTAAATCCATAATAGAATAGCAGAATAAATTGAGGCATGGCATCGGTTCCTTCACGCTCAACCAGTTATCTGGCACTCCATTCGGGAATAAGTGGTTGCTGGTCTCTCCGCTCGCGTGTTTTTTGAGCGATTTAATAGCTCGCTCATTTTCAGGATGCACCCATAAATGGCTCCATGTTTTGTAGCATAGATTATACCAATAACTTGCAATAGGTTCTGGAGCAATATCCATAGCCGAAATACACTTCAGTCCGGCTTGGATAAAACCTAACGACAAACCTCCGCATCCGCAGAAAAAATCTGCAAACGTATATCTCGTGTCCGGGAATAATATAGACTGTTGTGCAGGCATATTTAGTTATCCGGGCACAGTGTTCCGGGGTGGTTTACGATATCCTCTATAGCGCAATGACTACAGAGCGTGTGCTTCCGGTCTATCCACCGGCAATTTCCGTAATCCGGATTAAAGCAGGCGTGATTATCATCGCATCCGCATATGCAGCACTTTCCGGGCACCGGCTTTTCATCGCTGAAGGTGATGGCGATGGTAATCTTATCGCTACTTTTCGGCGTAATGGTAATTACCCGCAGCATATAAGTAGCATCGTGCGTATTGATTAGGCGATAGATATTGTTTCGTTGTCGATATCTAAAACTCTGCACATAGCTGATGAGTACGGAGCGGATTTTCTCCAGTTCCTCTTTATCATACTCCTGATTCCGGTTAAACGGAAAGTGTGCCAAGAACTCCAGCGCCCATATCGGCTTGCGCTTTGATAGTATTTCTGCTGTTATCCACATAACTATGCCTCCTCTATCTCTTTTTCGATTTGCGCAGATTGCTCGTAAAAGTCATCGTTTTCTTTCAGGAATATCTCCATGAAATAGTCTCTAAAGATGATTTTGAAGTCATTATCCCGACAGCTTAGAAAGCCAGCGATTTCTTCTAATCCATGTACCATATTAAAGTTGTTATTCGACATGATATCTCTCATTCTGCTGAAATAATCATGGCGCTCAGTAATAGCCTTCTTTCTCTCATTTATTTCTATGAGATTATTAAATTTCTCTATATCCATAATTACACCTCCTGTATTGAGTAACATACTAAACAATTATCCTGCTCGAGCATTTTATCTGCTTCGCGCTCGGCGTACTTTTTGCCCTTAAATACGGTCGCGTGTTCGCGCTTATCCGTACCATAAAAGTCTCCCTTCAGACGGCTATAATAGACCTGATTCCCATCGGCCGTATCAAACTGAATGATATATTGCTTCTCTTCCATGCTCATTTTGATTTGCTGATGATATCTCCTAACATAATGATAAATACTACCTCATCTTCTGGCGCTCCCCATTCCGGGCGCCCGATACCACGGCATGTGCCTTTGTGCTCTAAAAGCATCGTCTTCTTACCGAACCTTCCTCGTCGGAATCGGATTGCGTCATATTTCTTCCATATGCCTTCACTCGAATTCGGATACATCAGACGTCTTTCGTAGTACGGAACATCTTTTCGATACTCCTCCTTCTTACGACCGGACTCTATCTCATCATACCAATGATAAGTGACAGCTAACTCCAGTATATTCTCTTTCTCGTCTTTATCCGAGATTGGTTCTATCTTTTCCCGCTTAATTACTCCTCTTTCACATAGCATAGCAAACATCGTCATCGACGCGCCCCTATCAATTAGCCATTCTATAAGTTCGGACGTACTGTGGTACCTCATCGCCTCATCGATGCTAAGTTCTTCCGGGGCCTTCCGTTCGTCTTCATAGCAGTAGAGGCCGGTGTAATCGTTGATTTCTTCAGGACTCATCGGGCCGACTTTTGCCTGAAGCATCTCGCGCGTCATCAGCTTATCGAGCAGCTGCTCTTTTTCCTATGGCCACAACGTATCGACCTGTGTCAGTACATCCTGCACATCTGGTGTTCCATCCGGCTTCATTGCTTATCTCCTTTCTTCGGTAGTCTGTACTTCAGAATAAACTGGCCGCCGTCCTCGAGTTCGAATGTAATGGTGACATTAGCGTGCGTCTTCTTACCTTCTTCGGCCATTAAATCCTTCCATTCCGGAATAGTCTTTGCAATGTTCTTTTCCATACTCACTCCTCCTTTGTTACTTCATCATAAATATCATTCATCAGTTTCTTAACAGCATGAACAGCTGCTTGGTTCGCCTCCACCGGAGCACCATCCAAAAAGTAGTTCGCAAAAGCTGCTATCAAACCATAACTCATTATCTCCATATGTTCGGTATTGTTGAAGTCTTCCAACTTACTGCCGAAATCGAAGATGAGGTGCTGAAGGTGGTTAACCTTATCAATCTGTTTGTCCGTCATACTCACTCCTCCTCTGCATATTCATTACCATTCCTAAGCACTATCTTTCTTTCAGGCGTGAGATAGAACTGCTGGATTGGTATTACCTTCAGCAGGGCACCGCCACAATCTTTATTCTCGGGAAGAAAGAAAATATCGCCGTTTATCTTCTCGTAAGTTACTTTGACCAGATTAGACATCGGATGGTCGTCCCTGAACTCCCATGCGCAATCTGCTAATAGCCTAACGAGAGACCACCATCCATCGTTATCAACTACCGTATTGTTGTACTGTTGACTATACTCTTTAACTGCCCTCTCGGCTTGCGTCCCGTGCCCGAGCTTTGCTACGCACCGAACATAATACAATCTCTTTGCCATACTCACTCCTCCACCTTTTCCAGACAGTACTCTTCCGCTAAGCCTTTTAGTGGAGACTTGCGATTAGTCAACCGTACGCGATACAAAGGCTCCTTTGTGTTCGCGTCTTCGTAAACTTGGATGATAACTCCGTTTTTGCCGACGGCATTTGGATTCAGTCGGTTCTCGAGGACTTTTACGGTGTCCCCTTTTTTGAATTTTGCTTCCATAAATGTGTTGTTTTTTGGTTAGTTATTGTGTGTTGTTTTTATGCAAACGGGTCCTTCTTCGGGTCGATACCGTCTATCTCCGGTTCGTTATTCCTTGCCGGTTCTGCCGGCGCGGCCGTCTCGGCGGGCTTCTCTTCAGCGGCATTCACCGTACGCTCGAAGTCGATGCCATTCAGCTGCTCGCATAGGATATCATATTTGAACATGTACGCACTGGTAGAGGTACTATGCTTTACCATCGTTCGCTTGTCTGCATCCAGTGCCTCCCAGCTGAAGCGTGTATTGTCGATAGAACCGATGTACGCGCTATGACTCCGGAAGTAGTTCGTCAGCGTCTGCTTACTCAGCGCATCCTTTCCGAACACATCTTTCGCGTACGCCCGATAGGCCGCCTCCAGCGGTATGTACAAGATTTTGCACCCTATACCTACCTCGGCGGTCTTCTCTTTCTTGTTACTGGTGAATGTCAGTATATTGGACGTACACTCGCTGATTTTGAACTCACGGCCGGCGATGACGCTGCCGATACTCAGCTGTGTATTCAGACTATAGAAGAAGTTACCGAGTTTGCTTGTCGTCGATATATTCTCCATTTGCGTAAGGACTTTCGAAATAGCCATCTCGTAGAAGTGCTTGTGCTCCCATGGCAAGGTTATGTCGCACTGCTCTCCTACGAGACGGCTTGTGGCCGATAAGATAGCTACACTCCGGATAACACGCTCCAGACCGTCCTTGTTGGTGGCCGAATCCCATGCGTCGTCCTTCATGCGTGCTACCTCTTCATTAAAATACCGCTTGAAATAGCGCTCGAAGACTGGGCGCTGCCGGATGATATCGCATAGGATATTACCCATGCCTAAATCCGCTTGCTTCTTCAACTTCTCGAATAGCTCGCTGTCGATTTTATCGAAGCCTTCCTCTTTCTTATGCACCTCGCATATGATGACGCGGTTACTCAATGAACCGTCATCCTGTTGCGGGGTGTCCTGACCTAATAGGATAGGCGCTGCGTTCGTTTTGCTGGTATCGAGGCTCTTGTTCGCGATATCTTTTACCTTGGTACGACCTTTGTCATCATATACGGCACTCTTCAGACCTTGGAACTTAATCTGCGATATGCCGTTGTCGTTGTACTCCTCCATAATAACCGGCATATTCCGGAAATGCTCGAGCACAATAAAGAAGGCTGCATCAGAGCCACTGTTTAAGTTAAACACGGCCGCGTCACGCCGCATCCATAATCCGCGGATACCATAAGCTAACTCTGTTTTGCCTGAACCTGTAGGACCGGCGAAGCACAAAGCCGTGAAACTGCCCACGATGCTGTATATCAAATCTCGGAAGCTACACGCGATGGCAAAGATAACTGCCCATTTGCCATTTTCGTTCACCTGAAATACGCGGTCCATAAGCCCTGCCCACTCTGTGAACTCCATCCGGTCTTTCTCTTGTGGCTCGAGATAGAATGCATACTCGTCCTGCTCGTACGGGTTATCCTCTTTGCGGCCGCCTAACCGGATACTCGAGGAGGCGGGGCTGTATAGACGTATGTTATTCACTTCGGCTACGCCCAAGTTATCGGTGTACTCCAACTTCCACTCTCCGTCCTTGTCCGGATAATAGACGGCGTTCGGTAGCATCAAAAAGCCTTCAGGCTGCCATCCGAATACGCGCGCCTCATAGCAGTCGATGAAGTTATAGCTGAGCACTTGGCGTATCTTGTCCCACTGTTGTGGCGAGCCGTTGAAATTATACGCGCCGGCACCAAACAGCCTCTTCTTCATGTCTTGTAAGCTCACGAAGGCATCGGATGGCCATTCCACATACTGCCTGCCTCCGTACATGTGATTCAACCGGATGACGCGCTTACTGTGGTCGGTGGCCGGGTCCACGAATAGCAGCGCCTCCATATAGAAATCGCTCACTACCGTATGGCCATTACCCTTTTCGTTCTTGAAGGCATAGGCTACCGGATAGGATTCGTCGCATTTCTCGGGGTCTTTGAGTACCGGGTAAAAACCAAACTGCTGATATTGTTTGTTCCATACCTCATTTTCTTGCACATATTTTGGAATGTCGTACAGGTCTATATTGAGAATCTTGTCGCTTAGCTCGGTGCGCCTCCGCTCCGCTTCACGCCGGTCTTTCTTACTGCCCAATATCTCATTGAGTAGTTTGTTGTAGCTGCCGACTTGCAATCGTAACATCTTCCGGAACTCCGCGCTATTAACCTCACGAGTCGTCGCATCGCTGTCTGCGATGACGCGCATACACTGTCTGATGATGTCTGCGCGCTCGTCACTCGTCGTCTCGTCTGTCAGCGTGTCTGTGCGCCGACTCAAATACCACTCTGTAAATCCGCTGATACGCTCTACTTTTGCGCCGTCATCGTCTGTCTCCGGAATGCATACTCGTACGCGCAAACCGTCTCCGTGGATAGCCTTGGCCACTTGCAATGCTATCGGCTCTTGGTCGTCCTCAATGTCGCCGGCCAACTCCTCTTTGCGCATCGTGATAGACTCCCATCCGCGCAGCTTCTGCACGGCGTTCTTATTCGTGCCTCCCACCCATAGAATAGTGGGTGCCTCATCGACATGCTGGAAGAAGTAATCTTTACTGAAGGTGAGTATCAGATTATTACCATAAACCTTCCGTAGTTCTTCTGCATCATCGACGCCGTAGATGTCGCCCTTCCAATCGTCTTCAGCGATGCGGTTCTTGTTTACGATGCTGCGCACATCCCCCGACTCCGCCTGATAGCTGATAGCAAGTCTGTTGATTAACTTCTTGCGATAGATATCATCCGGTACACAGGCAATCATTTTGGCTATCTGCTCGACGTTCTTGGACGCCACGGCCGGGTCATCGCCCGCCGGATAGATAGTGCTCAGGTACTCCGACCAAGGCTTGGTCCTATTTGCCACTATCACAGCCAGTGTCATATCTTCAGCTTTCTTCTGCTCGACATGCAGTAACCAGCTGTCCGGGTCCTCATTCATCGGAATGACTGCCACCTTCACCTTAAAGCCCGCCTTCAGTAATAACTTCATGCTCTTCAGGGTGGCGTTCTTGCCGGCGTCGTCGCCGTCATACATCAGAATAGCCTCGTCGCAGTAGCGCCTCAGTAACTGCACCTGCTTTTCTCCAAAGGCGGTACCGCTGCCGGCTACCGTGTTCCTGAATCCACACATCCACATCCGGATGACGTCATTCTGACCTTCTACAATATATACGCATTTCTCATGCTGTATATCTTTCGAAGCTTGCCGCAAACCGAATAACAGGCTATCCTTCTTGAATAGCACGCTCTCCGCGCTATTCTTGTATTTCGCGCGCTCGTTCGGGTCCAATGTCCGGGCCGTCCATCCTACTACCACGCCGCTCTGACTATAGAACGGATAGGTGATACGGTTCCGGAACTCGCCGGCATTACACCAGCCAAGACCGAAAGCCTTGGCCGCTTCTCTCGAGATGCTGCGCTTCTCCAGATAGTCGCTGAAGTTCTGCTCACCCTCGCCGGCGCGCTCATACTCTTTCTGGCGCTGCTCGTTATCCCGGACTAACTTTTCGCGCTCTAACCGGCGCTTCTTTTCCTCCGGACTCTCTTCCATATCCTCCGGAATCTCGATGTTCTTCTTTGCGGCTAACATACGCACGGCCTCGACGAAGGTCATGCCCTCGACTTGCTGCACATACTTGAAGGCGTTACCACCTTCGCCGCAAACGAAACACTTGAAAATTCCGCGCGATGCGCTCACACTCATCGACGGGTGCCTATCGGCATGGAATGGGCATAATCCCCATAGATTAGCGCCGCGCTTGTTCAGAGTTTGGTATTCGGCTACTACATCCTCGATAGGATTAGCGGACTTGACTTTTTCAATTAGGTCTTCACTTAGCATAATGTCGTCTCTTCTTCTTTTACCCATGCGTCTTTGCTCCATACATGGTGCTTGCAGCTATAATCTGCGCGCACAGTTGCGCCGGTTCGCGTGCAGAATGTCTTCCAGCGGTCAGCTTCGCTTCCGATAATCTCTCCGCGCGCGTCCTTGAATGCCGCGCTGGCTCCTTTCTCGGCAAACGTCTTGGCCTCTTGTGTGGTAACATACATATCCATTAGGTCGCAATTACCGCAACATGGTATGCATGAGTCACATCCGGAGAACGACTTTCGCTTGTATGTGAATTTTTTTGCCATGGGATATATTATTTATCAAATTTCATCTTCAGCTGTACGCTTTCTGTGCGCCAAGTCATCACCTTTTTCTTCCACCTCACATGCTTCTTCAGCAATGCCTCCGGAGTCACCTTGCCGCTCAGATGGTATTTCTTGATAAACGCCTGTACGCTGTCTTTGTAATCGACGCCATACTGATACCGCTCGTGGTCCATGTAGCTGTGAAGAAACATGTCAAAATCTAACATCAGCTTCTCGCTCACATTGTTCTCACCATCGAATGTCAGATAGTTGAAGGTCTCGATATCCTTCAGGTTGCATATTTTCTCGTTCACCATCACAAGAAGGTTGCCTTTGCTCTCCACGGGATTGGCCGGCCGTTTGATGAGACTGTTGGCTATCGCGTGATTCACCAGCGAGGCGGCCGGGAACTGCACCACATCCTTTATCGGGCTTGGATACTTATGCCGTGCATATTCGGCCAAGTACGGCTTCGTATAAATATTCAGTACTAACATGCCGGCTCTCCTATGAAAAAGTGTGCGGGATAATTGTTCAGTGCGCAGAATGACTCTATGCTGCTTTTGACTTGTGGAATGGCGTCGATGCTGAATGTGCCGGCTGTAAAGGCGACATCTATAATACCATGGCCGCTGCGCATATCCTTTACGTACTCCGCTACTTCTCCATGAGGCTTAATGTGGCGCCCGATGGCGTCCATCAGCGGAGCGTGTATCTCCGGAGCGCTGAACTGAACCAGTATATGCAGCTCCGGAACCTCCTCGCGGTTATCCTCCTGACTCAGCGGCTTGCCTTTGTAAATATGAAAATAGATTTTATCCATATAGATGATAGATTATGCTACTCTGATTAACTTGGTATAGGTCTTATTCATCTCGAAGAACGGACCCGTGGCCATGCGCGTCGCGCTGACACATACTACACATGCAATCTTAACTACAAACTCAAGCTTCGCCGGGTTCTTGACAAGTTTTGGTATGTCGATATATGCGCCTACTTTTAGCCGTTTGGCCATCTCATCGAGATATACGCACATCTGGAGGGTGGTATCGGCTCCGAACTTACGGCTCGCCTCCTGATACCAATTCCAGCTACCGTCAAATCGGTACTTGCTCAGATTTACTTCTGCTATGTTGTTTTGTTCGTCCATCTAAAGTTCACCTTATAGGCTGTTCATAGTCAAAAACTACGCCTTTGTATGTTAATTCCTCTATCTGCTTTTGTCGGCTGGCATTTAATGCATCCATGTCTGTATTCTTATCATAATACCAAACCCAAGAAGTCCAAATACCTCCAATTAGCAGTCTGTCTATGTGCCATACTCCGAAACATTCACCGGTCATAGCGTTGGCATTGCGAACTTCACCCCTTGCTCCGTTTATACAGAGATTTAGTAACGTCATCCTACAGCACCTATTATCAAGGTCGCCGGCATACATCCACGGCTCATTACCTTTTTCTCGTGCCTTCTTTAGGCCTCCGAGTAATAATCTACCACTTCCGCAGGCCATATCCCAGATGCCGTCTCCATCTGGCTGTATCACTTTTGCCATAAGCTCTGCGATATGCTGAGGTGTAAAGAACTGGCAATGCTCACCATGCGATATACGTTCCATAAACACCTCTCCAAAGCAGTCATGGTAATTTGCCGATACTTCGCAAAATACCTTCATGGCATCTTGGTAGTATGGGTTTTGTATATTTTCAATGAACGTTTTTTGCATTTCTTCACTTTGGTTGGCTATGAATAGCGATAGTCCAAGGTTAAGAAACAAATCAAAATTGTCAATAAAATTCTGCGACGGGTTCATTTTTGCTATTAAATTCCCAAGCTTTTTCTCTGCATTCGTCATACTTAATAGCGAGCTTACCTCGATGTATTTCAATGAACATACTTGTGTAATAACTTAGCTCCGAAATCGGCTGTCTCGCCATTCACCTTAAAGGCTATCAGCCATTCGGACAATAGAGTGGTGTCGTACCCGTTCCTCTCACGTCGGCGACATTGGCCGTACCAATGACCGCCGGAGGTGTACACACTTGCTTCGTCATGAGGAATGCTGTAAACCTTGCAATAGATTTTCCATGCGTCCTCTATATATTGTCGTTTCGTCATATTTCAAAAATCATCGAGGCGGGTACCAGAGCCGAAAACCTACAGGGATGTTACTTGCCCCCTGCCTACAGAAGCCTCTCGTGTCTTAATAGCGAGCCAACCTCGATATATTTCAATGAACAATCTTGTAACCGGAGGAGGAACCGAGCCTCCCTATCTGTAGGTTAGTCATGTTTTGCGCTTGGAATCTCTCCTCCATGACCGATTGCGTACCTACAGTAGTGCCTGCATCCGGCTAATAAAAGCGCACGTTAGCGAGTCCGGGCCTTTCAGTTACAACGGCCGGCAGGGTATTGTTCCACAGCCGTCTGTGAGCGAACGCGATTGTAGGGAACTCACACAAGATAACCTTATATCACGCTCCGTCTTAATAAGAGCCTTACCGTGTGCGCTATCCTGTTATGCTACTTCGTATGCAGCACCCTCCTTCGGTAGTTCCGGAAGCTTCTCGCGTATCCGCTTGCATATATCATGCAGCATGTCGGCGCGCCGGTATTCGAACTCGTGATGCTCCTGCATCGCATGGATGGCTTCTCTAAGCCTTCCGCTCTCTCCGGATAGCAGCTCCATCTTTCCGCCGTTAGCGGCTAAGCATACCGCGTCGATGTTCTTCTGCTCGCTGTACTGTTTCTTCAGGGTCGTTAGGCGTTTCGCATTCCATTTACGCCTGCTACCCCCCCCCAGACGGCCGGCCATGCGTCTGGTGGCATACACGAGGCTCTTTGCCTCCTCGTAATTCAATTCAATGATGAATGTTTCCATAAGTGTGTTTGTTTTTTAATTATTTCGGTTATCCAAATTGTTATCCAAGCATAAGCCATTTGATATCTTTGCTCAATTCTTCTTTGATAATCTTCCGGCTGTGTCGTATGTGGTAGGATAAAAGCGACCGTTCTACACCAAGCATCCGCATGATTTCGTGCTGCTCATATCCCTCCAGATATAAATCTATGTACTTCTTCGCCGTTGGATTTGATATAAACTCTGTCACATCTATTTCGTATCCGTCATCCATTCGGCCGATAGGATTAAAATCTATATTTACCACTCTCTCCTTGCGTATATTTCGGATACCTAAGAGCTTCCCGTATTTCATCCAGTGGCCAAGGTTAAAATCATATCCTTTACCTGTTAGGTATATAAATGCATCCTGTGTAGCATCTTTGGCTTCATCTATGCCGCACCCCCCCCTTGTACAATATACGACGTACCTTGCTACGTACATAAAATATCCATCGTAAAGGTCTGCATATTGCTCCATCCTGTTACGGATTGGTGTGAAGTCTCTAACTATATCGCTCTCTAAATAAAGGTTGCTCAGCTTGCAGTTGTACTTATCACCATCCCTGTACTTCGGCTGTATATCTCTTCGCCATTCTCCGAGAATGAATGTGCAGTAAACCATTTTATCTGCTCGTACCTTGACTTGGTGTCCGAGTTCTGGTCTTAACAGGAAGGTTGGCATCATATTCGGCTTCCAGATATCAGATGCATGGCTCATTTCGTATGCGGCGTATTTATCCGTTAGTCTCAGCCATTTGATTCCAAAACACCTTGCGTCCTCGGAAATATAGTATGTCGTCCATCCGTTGTGTGGAAATACGCAAAGTTTCACGTCACAGTTGCATAATTCCTTGAATACTTTAATGGCATCGTCCGGCTTATTTACTATAAACGAGTTTTCTGGTAATCCCGGATACTTGAAACTTTGCATACGCTACAATGTTACAGATAAGGCTCTACATATTTCTGCATATACTTATTCCGAATCTGTATGGCCTGACGAGTCATCGTCTGCCCTTGAAGAGCCATCGACACGGCACGCGTTGAAGCGTTGAACTCTCTCGCCA